>Ga0180007_10000364_pt1 | contig 79740 bp, 70 predicted proteins | sample MM_PC_MetaG_FD_121122 | JGI IMG/M metagenome (GOLD analysis project Ga0180007, IMG submission 121122) | Groundwater microbial communities from the Aspo Hard Rock Laboratory (HRL) deep subsurface site, Sweden - MM_PC_MetaG | ecosystem: Environmental > Aquatic > Deep subsurface > Groundwater... | reverse complement strand
TTAAAGCGCTTTATCGGTCATTCCATAAGCATTCCAGGCTCTTGAGAAAATATCAGTCAAAATCCTGTCAAGCTTTTTTTGCAATCCCCTCACTTTTTTTTGTGGGGGGGGTGAGTAGTTACGCCAGAAGTTGTATTCACTGTCAGGCGATTCGGCCGCCGGTTCGTAGGGGCGCGCCCAGATCCAGGCCTTGCCGTCTTTCTTGCCGTAGAAGTCAAAGTCGGTTCCTGGCTTACAGGCGGGGTCATGCTTGGTATTGAAACGCCAGCGGGTCTCTTTGCCATTAACAAAAGGCCATTGCACTCCGGACCGTTCTTTGAGCACCGTGTAGGGCGCCATATTGTGTTTGGGGCCATCGTGGAAGCGTCTGTATTCTTCCCAGATTTTACCAATATACTCATCTTCTCCCCAGGGAAATTGCTTTTCGAAACCGAGCCTCCTGGCAACCTCGATGATCTGCCAGGTGTCCGACATGGTGTCACCGGGGCCTGGAACAATGCGCTCAAAGTGCTGGGTGCGGCGTTCGGAGTTACCGAACATTCCTTCCTGCTCAACCCACATCGTTGACGGCAGTATAACATCGGCAACGTCAGTGGTCGGGGTGGGATAGACGTCGGAAACGACGATAAAACGGTCATCTTTTAAGGCCCCGTTGCGGTAGCGGTTCAGGTTTGGCATGGTGATCATCGGGTTGGTCACCTGGATCCACATGAACCTGATATCCCCACGATCCAGGGCCCGAAACATCTCCACGGTATGATAGGTGGGCTTCGGGTCGATATTCGTGACCGGCACATCCCATATCTTGGCAGCCATTTGCCGATCATGCTCGTTCATGACCACCCCATGCGGCAGGGCGTGGGTTAATGTTCCGACCTCACGGACAGTACCGCAGGCACTTGGCTGGCCAGTGAGAGAGAAGGGACTGTTGCCGGGGGTGGATATCTTACCGGTAAGGAGGTGGATGTTGTAGACAAGGTTCTGAATCCAGGTCCCCCTTACGTGCTGGTTCATCCCCATGCACCAGAAGGAGGTGACTTTCTTGGTCGGATCGCCATACAGAGATGCCATGTATTTAATATCCTTTGCAGAGACCCCGGAGATCCTTTCCACCTTTTCGGGGGTGTAGTCTGCCAGGAAGGCTTTGTATTCTGCAAAGGTAATATCTTCGGGCGTATCGGTGAAAGTGAAATGATCTTCGGTGCCATAGCCGATATTGGTTTTTCCCTTATGAAAGGTGGTATGTCTGTTGACAAAGTCCCAGTTGACCCAGTCGTTGCGGATGATTTCGTAACAGATCGCATTGGCTACGGCGAGATCGGTATTGGGTTTGAAGAGGATGGATTTATCGGATGCCTGGCTGGACCGGGTGCTGCGGGTGGCAAAGTCGATAATGGTCACATTTCTTTTGCGTTTGCGACTGGCCAGCATCCGGGAAAATAGAATAGGATGCATTTCCGCCATATTATTGCCCCAGGTTACAAAGACATCAGCATGCTCGATATCTTCATAGCAGCCCATGGGTTCGTCTATGCCAAAGCTGGTCATAAAACCGGTGACCGCGCTTGACATACAGAGCCGGGCGTTGGCCTCGACATTGTTGGTGCCGAGGCATCCTTTGAAGAGTTTGGAGGCCACGTACCCATCCGGTATGGTCCACTGGCCGGAACCGTAGATGGCGACAGAATCTTTTCCGTGTTTGGCGATGGTTTCTTTGATCTTGGCGGCAATGACATCCAAGGCTTCACTTATGGGCACTGCAACCATTTCACCATTCCTGCGAATTTGGGCCTTCTGGATACGATCCTTGCCATACAGGGCCTGAACAGAATGGAAGCCTTTGACACAGCATAATCCTTTGTTGACACTGCAGTTAGGATCACCTTTGACGGCAACGGCGCGGTCTCCGGACATACCGACCAATACGCCGCAACCTGTGCCGCAGAAACGGCAGGGAGCTTTTTTCCAGGTTATTCTTCCGGATGCGTCTTCCTGTTTCTGCCAACCGGCAAAGCTGATACCAGGGAAGATTGAACCAGCGGCAGCAATGGCACTGCCTGCAGCAGCGGACTTGATGAATGATCTTCTGTTTAGCTTCATGATATCCTTTTCCTCTCCCTATTTATTGTTCGTAAAAGTTCACCAGCACCTCATTTTCATTCATTTTCCTCTTGCCACAGAGAGGGGCCATGGCCTCAAGGATAAAATGAGTAAATCTGAAGTGCTGGCAACCTCTTACAATCCGAGTTCTGCCTGGTTTTAGAGGCCATGGTGAACGGTTACTCTTCTTCAGCATTATGGGCAAAGGTCATACTTATTGATTGTAAGGACGGTAGATTTTTAAGCATTTTCTGCAGATTCTTTTCTGCTTCTTCATCAGGAGTATCTGTCACCAGTACCACTGCTTCATGATTATCGGCTGGAATGACTTCGCAGTATTCCATGGCTGAGAGGTCGGCACATAATTGCTCCTTTACTCCTCTCCGGGGCAGAACCAGATAACTTAAGATCGGCATAGGGTCTCCATGAACGCTGTGGTTATTTTTCTGCAAGCAATTAATAAATGGCTAGGTTTGTCAGCGTCGTATTGCCCTGGCGGACTCGTGAGTAGATTTTTGTACGCCACCACGATGTTCAGGGTAAGGACATCTGGGCCAACCTGGAACGAAAAATATACTCCATGGGGCTGAAAGGATTATATCATACGGAAACAGGGAAAGTAAAATATCTCATGACTCTTTTTTTATTTTTTTTTAAGTGGATAGGTCGGTTCTGGCAATGCAATGGCCCTCGCTGTCAGGTGAGGCAAAAAAGGGTGGGGAGGGTCGCCATGGGAACCTTTGGGACCGTAGCTGATGGTGTCGCTGTTCCCTGTCCGTCGTCTTCCCGGTCGAGAGGTTGAAACCCCTGGAGGGGTTGCAGGAGGAAACGCAGGGGGATGTCAGGTATTGGCAGATAGGTCGGTAAAAGGATCCTGTTCCCTCCCTGCCAGATCTTGCTGTATGCAGTTCGTAACATATCGAATTTAAATGTCAATTAGCTCAATGGAAGGGACCGACTGCTGCAAAGAGCAGTTTTCTGCCGCGGTCTCTTTCCAGGGGAATTCATTTTTTTTCGGAATCTCAATACTTCTCTCTTGACAATGGGGGACATACTGACAATATTTAAAGTAAGTAATCAATTACTAACATTTCAGGAGGCACTATGGGAACGCATGCCAAGCATCTTCCGGCAGAGGAGCGCCGTACAGTAACTGTCGAGGCCGTGGTCGAGTTGGCTGGAGAGCAGAATCCAAATGATATCACCACCTCTGCCATTGCTGGACGCATGGGGTTGACCCAGGGCGCTCTGTTTCGACACTTCCCCAATAAGGCTGCCATCCAGGAAGCCGTGATGGAGTGGGTGGCTGAGCAGTTGCTGGCCAGGTTGGATAAGGCTATACAGGGAGCACCCTCTCCGCTCGCTGCCCTCGAAGCCATGTTCATGGCCCATGTAGTGTTTGTGGCCGAGCATCCTGGTGTTCCCCGTATTCTCTTTGGCGAGTTGCAACATTCTGAAAGAACGGCCTCTAAGGCGAAGGTACAAACACTTATCCGGCGCTATGGCGAACGTCTGCACCGGCTGTTGGAAGAAGGAAAAATGGATACAGAACTGGACGCAAATCTTGATATAGAGGCGGCTGCTATTCTCTTTATCGGAACTATCCAGGGGCTTATTATGCAATCACTCTTGGCCGGCGATGTGGATCACATTCGGCATGATGCCCCGAGGGTCTTTGCCATCTATCGTCGTGGCATCAGGAGCGCGCAATGAAAAGTCTACCGATACAAGGACGTACTCTGGCACTGGTGGTGGTGCTTTTCCCCCTTTTGGCCCTCTTTATCTATGTCGCCCTGCGTTCAGGGCCGCTTGCTCCGGTACCGGTGACCGTGGCTAGGGTGAAAACCGAGGCCATCACACCTGCCCTCTTTGGCATCGGTACCGTCGAGGCACAATATACCTACAAGATTGGCCCTACCAGTGCTGGGCGGCTTAAGCGCCTGGATGTTGAGGTGGGAGATCTGGTCAGGGCTGGCCAGGTGCTTGGCGAAATGGATCCGATTGACCTTGACGATCGAATCCGGGCCCAGGATGCCGCAGGCAAGCGCGCTGAAGCGCAGCTGAGTGAAGCCAAGGCCAGGCAGGCCTATGCGCAAATCCAGGCCCGGCGCTATGAGCAATTACTGACCGCGCGCTCAACCAGTGAGGAAATCGTTGCTACGAAAAAACATGAGCTGGAGGTGGCCGTGGCAGGTTTGCAGGCAGCGGCTGAGGAACTTGTCCGTGTCCATTCTGAAGGTAAGGCCCTGCTCGCTCAGCGCAGCAATCTGAAGATTGTAGCCCCGAGTGATGGTCTGGTGACCCTGCGCCATGTAGATCCCGGCACCACAGTGGTGGCTGGCCAGGCAGTGGTGGAGCTGGTTGATCCCGCGAATTTGTGGATTAATGTTCGTTTTGACCAGATTCACGCCGGTGGTCTAACTGTCAATCTGCCGGCCCAGATCGTCCTCCGTTCACAGGCGGGCGAGGTGCGTGGAGGTCGAGTCCTGCGGGTGGAACCATATGCTGACGCAGTAACTGAGGAAACCCTGGCCAAGGTGGAGTTCAATCAACTTCCCGAACCCCTGCCGCCAGTGGGTGAACTGGCTGAAATCACTGTCGCCTTGCCACCGCTTCCGCCAGCACCGGTCATTGCCAATGCCGCCATTCGCCGTGTCGATGGCAAATTAGGGGTGTGGCATGTCATGAATGGTGATCTGCGTTTTACCCCGGTCGCATTGGGTCTTGCCGATCTGGACGGGTCTGTGCAGGTTCGAGAGGGGCTCAAGGTCGGTGACCAGTATGTGGTCTATAGTGCAAAGGCTTTGACTGCAGACATCCGCATCGATGTTGTCGATCGCATTCCAGGGGTGACGCCATGATCAGTCTTGCAGGACGCGACATCATGCACGCCTGGGGAAAATTTGTCTTTACCGGCGTGGGCCTTGGCCTGCTGATCGGCGTGACACTGTCCATGGCTGGCATCTACCGCGGCATGGTAGATGATGCCAAGGCGTTACTCGATAACAGTGGCGCTGATCTCTGGGTGGTGCAACAAGATACCCTCGGTCCCTATGCTGAATCGTCGAGCATTTATGACGACACCTGGCGTTCCCTCCGCGGCATGCCGGGGGTCGCCAGCGCAGCCAACGTTACCTATCTTACAATGCAGGTACGCCAGGGCGAGCGCGACGTGCGGACCATGGTTACCGGCGTTACGCCGGGAGCTGCCGGCACCAGCGGCTGGCCCCCCTATCTTGTCGCTGGCCGCCAGATCACCCGTGGCCATTATGAGGCTGTGGCTGATATCGCCTCCGGCTTCAAACTTGGCGATACGCTCCAGATCCGTCGCAACTACTATACCGTGGTTGGCTTGACCAGAAGAATGGTCTCTTCCAGTGGCGATCCCATGGTCTTCATCCCCCTGAAAGATGCCCAGGAGGCCCAATTCCTCAAGGATAATGACGCCATTCACCAGCAGCGGCGCCGCACTGCCGAAAATCCGGCGTTCAATCGTCCGCAAGTTCCGGGTTTACTTGATGCCGTCATCGCTTCCCAAAGCATCAATCCTTATGTCAATGCGGTGCTGGTGCAGATTGAATCGGGCCATAACTCCGAGGTCGTGGCAGAGTCGATCCGCCGTTGGAAGCGACTGACCGTCTATACCCGCAATCAGATGGAAGAGATACTCGTTGGCAAGCTGATCGCCACTTCAGCAAGACAGATTGCCATGTTTCTGGTGATCCTGTCGATTGTCAGCTCCGCCATTGTTGCCTTTATCATCTACACCCTGACCCTGGGCAAGATCCGCGAGATTGCTGTGCTCAAGTTGATCGGTACCAAAAACCGCACCATTATCGCTTTGATCATGCAACAGTCCGTTGCCCTGGGTTTGATTGGTTTTGTGGTGGGCAAGATCACGGCCACCCTTCTGATGGCGCCGATCTTTCCTAAATATGTCCTATTGGAGCCTCTCGATTCGGTTATTGGCTTCGGAGCTGTGGTGGTGATCTGTATTCTCTCGAGCATTATCGCCATTCGTGCTGCCCTAAAAGTCGACCCGGCTGAGGCCATAGGAGGGTAATATGGGCTATAAAGGGATTCATATCGAAAGCTTAAAAAAACGCTATGGCAGTGGCGACACCGCTGTAGAGGCCCTGAAGAACGTGGATATGCAGGTGGCTCCGGGTGAGGTGGTCGGTTTGATCGGACCCTCAGGGTCAGGAAAGAGTACACTCCTGAAATCTCTGGGGGCGGTGATCGAACCCACCGCCGGGCGGATGATCCTGGGTGACGAGGTCATTTATGACGATGGCTGGAAAGTGAAAGATTTGCGCGCCCTGCGCCGCGATAAAATCGGCTTTGTCTTCCAGGCGCCATATCTTATCCCTTTCCTCGATGTAACCGATAACGTCGCTTTGTTGCCCATGCTGGCCGGTGTATCAAACAGCGAAGCGCGTAAGCGGGCAGTAAAATTATTGAAAGCCCTCGATGTGGAACATCGTGCCAAGGCCATGCCATCGCAGCTCTCGGGAGGCGAACAGCAGCGGGTGGCCATTGCCCGGGGCTTGATCAATCGCCCCCCGGTGATTCTTGCCGACGAGCCCACGGCTCCCCTCGACAGCGAACGGGCTCTGGCGGTGATTCGGATTCTAAACGACATGGCCCGCCAATACGAGACGGCTATCATTATCGTCACCCACGATGAAAAGATTATCCCGACCTTCAAGCGCATCTACCATATCCGCGATGGGGTGACCTACGAAGAAGTCGGCGAGGGGCGAAATTTTACCTGACCCTTATCTGGGGGCCTGTCGGACTGAGATATAATCCTGCCGCAAATTTGCCAAATCGGCCCATATTTTCATGACTTTTCGGTAAACAGTCCTCCTGTTCGCCTCAAATCCATGAGAATCAGGTTTTGATTTCTCCAGTTTTCGCAATGATTCTCTCAATTCGACAAACCCTGGAGGTGGCTCAAGACCAGCAATGAGATATACACGAGCTATGCAAAACAGTTTTCTTGCCTGTCATTGCTCTTTTTGTAATCCGTTTCAGGAGTATTTGTATGAACATCCCTCACTCGATCAGTTATCAGCTCATTATGACCCTTATTCTTTCCACTCTCCTGGCTGGCTGCACGGTTGGTCCTGACTTCAAACGGCCGCCACCTCCTGAGGTGGAGACCTATACCTCCACTCCCATAGTGCTTGGAGAATCACAGCGCTTCAGTGAAAAGGGAGAGGATAATCAGCAATGGTGGCATGAACTCGGTTCGCCAAAGCTGAATGCCCTGATTGATGAAGCCTTGTCTGCCAACCCCACACTGGCTGGGGCGCGGGCTACTTTGCGCCAGGCCAATGAACTGTATGTGGCCCAGGCCGGCTCGAGCCTCTATCCACAGGTTGGGGCCAATGTCGGTGGCCAGCGTCAGCGCTCCAATCCCAGCGTGTCAGGCCAGAGTGGTGATGGCCAGGAATTCAGCCTTTACAGCACCAGCGTCTCTGTCCACTACACCTTCGATCTGGTCGGAGGCAGTCGACGTGCTCTGGAGTCTTTGGCCGCCCAGGTCGATTATCAGGGCTTTCAACTTGAAGGAGCCCGGTTGACCTTACTAGCAGATATCGTTACCGGCGCCGTCACCCTGGCCAGGCTGGCTGACCAAATCCAGGCCACAGAGGCCATCCTCCGCTCCCAGGAAGAACAACTGGCAATGACCCGCGAAGGTGTGCGCTTGGGCCAGATCGCTCCGGATGCTGTTCTGGCCATCCAGACCCAGGTGGAACAGACGCGGGCCAGTATCCCCTCCCTGCGTAATCAGCTGCAGCAAAATGAACACCTGCTGGCCGTACTCGTTGGTCGAGCACCAGGGACCGGAGGCTTGCCGTTCTTCTCCCTCCGCGAGTTCACTTTGCCAGTTGATCTGCCGCTTACCGTACCCTCGGTGCTAGTCCGCAGTCGTCCAGACATCCAGGCAGCCGAGGCCCTGTTACATGCGGCTAATGCGGAATATGGGGTGGCAATCGCTCAGCTCTACCCGCAACTCACCCTCAGCGCCAATCTCGGCTCCCAGGCCTTGACGACCGGCGCCCTGTTTGGCAGCGATTCGGCCATCTGGAGCCTGGTTGGACAACTGACGCAACCCCTCTTCTCCCCAGGATTACCGGCACAAAAACGTGCGGCCCTGGCGGCATTCGATGCGGCGGCTGCGAATTACCGTATGGTCGTACTCGAATCTCTGCGCAGTGTGGCTGATGTGCTGCGTGCCCTGGAGAACGATGCCCAGAGATTGACAGCCCTTTCTGCCGCTCATGCGGCAGCGCAAGGTGCTCTGGAATCTATCCAGCGCCAATATGGGCTTGGATCTGTCAGCTATGTCAATCTTCTCATCGCCCAAGAGCAGGTACAGCAGGTACGAATAGCCCTGATCGAAGCTCAGGCCCACCACCTTATTGAGAGCAGCGCTGCATTTTATCAGGCCATGGGCGGTGGAAAATCAACAGCCGGTACGACGCTGGTAAAAGTGGAGCCGACTAATGTTCCCAGGGAACGTTTGATACGGTAAGGTTTGCCACAATCTATCCCTGTTTATTTCGAGTAGTAGAGGATTTCAGTGCTCGTTATCCAATCAGAAAGGGTAGGTCAAGGGGGAGGAGTGAAGAAGAAACGTTGCTCTGCTGCCCCCTGGATCAGGTGCGGGGCGTGGCCACGGGAAAAAATGAAGGACTGCTGAGGTGCGGAAAGATTCTGCTGTTGGCAAGCTGAAAATTGTTTGTGTGGTTGGATAGTTATCTGAGAATCTGAGGGGAGATCCCCCAGGGGACGCTCTGGCCGTTGCTCCTGAGAGCCTGTCGGACTGAGACATAATTCTGCTGCAAAGTTGACACGTCGGCCCCTATTTCCCAGGCTTTTCGTTAAATAGTTCTGCTGCTTACTTCAACGCCATGAAAATCCGGTCTCGATTTCTCGCCTTTTCACTCCGATTCTCTCAATCCGAAAGACTCCTGCAGCAATAAGGAGGGAAACGACTTCTCCCTCCTTGGCGGGCTTATGGTGGTTGCAGCGGAATCATATTTTAAAACTTCCAACGATGTCATTCAGTTCTTTGGAGCTGGCGAGGAGATCTGCTGCGCTCTCTTTGATCTCGTTGCTGCTATTGGAAATCCTCTGCGCCGAGGACGATACCTCTGTAATGTTTTCGGTAATGTCGGCTGCAACGGCAGAGCTCTGGGTGACATTTTCATTCACTTCCTGGATCCCTTGGCTGGCCTGGGAAATAATGTTGGCGATTTCCCGGGTTGCGGCTGTCTGTTCCTCTACTGCGGTGGCAATGGTGGCCACAATATTATTGACGCCGCCAATAATTGTTGAGATTTGGCTGATTTCCTCTCTGGTTGTTTTCGTGGTGCCTTGGACAGCGTCAATAAGTGTTTTGATATCCAGGGTGGCCTCTGCTGTCTGCTTGGCCAGTGCCTTTATTTCATTGGCCACCACAGCAAATCCCTTTCCTGCCTCACCTGCCCGGGCGGCCTCGATGGTTGCATTCAGGGCCAAGAGGTTGGTTTGTTCGGAAATTTCGGTAATTGTTTTCGTTACCTTGCCGATTTTGTCTGCTGCCAGTCCCAGTTCCGTCATTTTTTCGGAAGCACTGATGGCCTGTTCTACGGCCTCACCGGAAACATTTCTCCCTCTTTCTGCATTTTCGGCAATTTCATTGATGGTGGCGCTCATTTCTTCTGCTGCAGTGGCCACCATGTTGCTGTTCGTGGAGGATTCCTCCATTGCAGCGGCCACATTGTTGAGATTTGCACTCATTTCCTCGGAGGAGTTCGCAACATTGGTTGCCCGCTGTGAGGTGTCTTCTGCGTTGGAGAGCAACTGGCTGGAAATGGTGGAAAGTTCTGTGGATCTGGTTCTGACATGGGAGGAACTTGCAGAAATTTTCTTGATTATTCCCTGCAGCTTTACAAGGAAACTATTGAACAAGGTTGCCAGCTCACCAAGCTCATCCCTCGACCCTATGTTGATACGTTTGGTCAGATCACCCTCTCCCTCGGTTACGTCTCTGAGGCCTGCGGTCAGTTGTTTGAGGCCAGAGGTAATGCTCACTACGATAAGTATAGTGAGGGCAATGATGGCCAGAAAGACCAGTCCTGCAATCAGCAGCATATTGATGGCTTTGCTGCGGGTCAGTTTACTCATATTGGCATCCAGTGCTGCCATGGTGTGATCTATATTATCAATATAGACCCCGGTACCAATCCACATATCAAGGCCGGGAATCATTTCCGCATAACTGAGTTTTGGAGCATCCCCTTTTCCTGGTTTGGGCCATATGTAACTGACAAAACCGCCACCGGACTTGGCCTGGTTCTCCAATTCCTGAATAACATAGACGCCGTTCTTGTCTTTGATGTTAGCAAAATCTTTGCCCTGATTCTCTTTTTTGACCGGAAATGCCACATTGGTGGTGTTCTGGTAGACGAAAAAATATCCCGAGCTGTCCTTCTCAAAACGGATGGTGTCAACCATGGCGCGGATGAGTTCGACTTTGTTTTTCTCCTCGCTATGGCCTGTTTTTTCAATGGCCTGGTTAATGGCGAGTGCCATGGCGTGGCTTGCCACCTTGATCTTATCTTTTTGGTCCTCCATCATTACGGTACCGGTTTCTTTGAGTCCGAGATCACGGACCTGCCCTGAGATATTCAAGGCGAAAAAGGACATTACTCCAAAAAGAATGACGATACCGATAAGGATCAGAAACATCCGCCACTTGATGCTCATATTGGTTAGCATGCTTTCTCCGGAACAGATTGATGGGTTAGGGTGAAACAGGAATCAGTTAGATATCAGACAGATAGTAAGAAGACGGCGCTTTTGGACGAGCAATTGAATTGCAGGCGTTAACATTCATTTGCCTTTTGTTTATTAAAGCATAAAGTTAGCGCTTTACAAAAGGGTTGTTTGCCTGGCAGCCTCTTGGCTTCGTGCGTCATTGGTGCCAGGTGGATGCGCTGCACGTTGAATAACCAGTAAATACGGGGTGGCACAATGTGGTTGTGGGCAAGTGGCCACTTTTTTCAGCCGGGGATTTATTTTTCAGCCATTGCAAAAAAAATTTCTTTGCTGATCCTTGACAGTAATGGTAATTATTGGTCACTTTTTTCTTCGTTACCTGCGTTATAGCCGATGACTGGTGAATGATACTATTACTGATGGCTTGGATCTGCTCTGTCTGCTCCCTGTTTTTTCTCCTGGCGTCGGGATTCAAACGACTCCTTGCAGTGCGCACCCTCTTGAGGGGGACCTAAAAAAGGATGTCTTTTGTGAATGGCCTGTGGAGGCATATCTCAGGGCGACAGTAGAGACAATTTTTTTTTTAGTTCGGTTTCGATAGTGTCGGTGAAGCAGGCAAAAATAACTTCCTCGACAGTGTCTGTCTCGGAGAGCCAGGAGTGAGTCTCTGTTATGGCAATTTTACAGGCCTGGTCGGGCGGATAGCCGTAAACACCGCAGCTGATGGCGGGAAAGGCAATGGAGCGGCATTTGTTTTTTTCGGCCAGGAGGAGGCATTGCCGGTAGCAGGAAGCCAGGAGTTCAGCTTCCCCGTTGTTTCCTCCCCTCCAGATCGGGCCCACCGTGTGAATTACATGGCGGGCCGGGAGCCGATATCCTCGGGTGATCCTGGCTTCTCCTGTCGGGCAGCCACCTATCTTACGGCATTCTTCGAGCAGCTCAGGGCCGGCAGCAGCATGGATGGCGCCATCCACACCTCCGCCTCCAAGGAGGGAGTTATTGGCAGCGTTGACAATGGCATCGACCCTAAGGGTGGTAATATCTTCGCGAATGACTTTGATGGGGCTCATGACTTATCCTCCCTCGCCATCTCTTTTTCGAGAAGTTGACCAAGGAACAGGGAAAAATCAGCAACCAGGGCTATGCAGTATTTTCGCCGGCTGTCCGGGTTGGTATAGTAGTCTTTCACTGCATCTCTGTTCTGCCAGTCAAGGCGGGCAATGTCCCGGCAGTTGGACCCTCCGTAGCCTTCAGTCAGGTTGTCGAATTGACGCACCAGTTTGTGGCTGAGTCCCCAGAGACGGGGATTTTCTCTCTCGGTCAGATTTCCTCTGCTGTACAAAGAGGAGACAAGGGCCACCGCACCGAGGAGGATACCGCAGACAGAGCCTGAGCCAGCTATGCCGCCGCCAAAGGCACCAATTGCCCGGATAACTGCTTCATCTGTCCTGTTTATTTTTTCCTGACCCACGGCCAGAATTGCCTGGCCTCAATGAAATCGTTTTGTAAACAGCTCTACAGCCTTGTCTCGCATCTCCTCAGGGCTCATGATTCTCTCCAGTGGTCATATTTTTCATTCACAGGAATCAATTCAGTTGATAGGATATACAATACCCGTTTTTGGAGAAGATGTCAGGTGGATGAGAGAGGCGATGTGGATCTTTCTCTTCGCCATGGAGTGAGACGCAGTGGAGGAACGAGGATGGATGATAAAGCAAGGGCCATGGTTTTGGCCTCTTTTGCAGCTGACGCCCTGGCCTTAGGGGCGCATTGGATTTACGAAACCGAGCGTATCGAAAAGGAGTTTGGCAGAGTCGAAAATTTCTTTTCGCCTCTGGCTGATTCCTATCACCCTGGCAAAAGGAAGGGGGATTTTACCCATTACGGAGACCAGGCCCTGGTGCTCCTGCAGTCGGTGGCTGCCCAGAGAGGCTTTGTCCTCGAGGATTTCAGTCGTCGCTGGCAGGGGTTTTTTGCTGACTGTGACGCCTATGTGGATGCGGCGACCCGGGAAGCCCTGATCAATTTTGGCCAGGGGACGGGACCGGAAAACAGCGGTTCTCATTCTTCAGATCTGGGCGGTGTGGCTCGGATAGCTGCCCTGGCCTATCGCTACCGGGATGATTTTGATGGGATGTCGGCTGCGGTTCATGCCCAGACGGCAATGACCCATGCGGCCCCAGCCGCACTTGCCGGTGCGGATTTTCTCAGCCGAACGCTCTTTGCCATCCTGCAGGGGGCGGCTCCAAAGGAGGCCATGGCCGAGGCCCTGGCGGAAGGGGTGGCCGATATGGCACTGGATATGCGTTTGGCCGTAGCCTTTGATTCGGCGGGCAAGGAGAGCCGTCAGGTGATTGGTCAATTTGGCCAGATGTGTACCATTGTCTCTGCCCTGCCAGGGGTCGTGCACCTGGTATTGACCTATGGTGATGACCTGCGCACGGCATTGATTGAAAATGTGATGGCAGGCGGTGATTCTGCGGCCAGGGGCATGGTTACTGGAATGATCCTGGGGGCCTCTCTCGGGCTTGATGCCGTACCGCTGGAGTGGCTGCAGGGGATGAATCGTTATCTAGAAATCAATGACCTCCTGGCAACGCTTGAGAAGCAGTAAAGAGGGTTCCGCTCCTGTGTCATTCACCCCACTGGATTTTCCGCAAAGAGAACATCGTGGTCTTGTTCCCTTTTATCTTTGTCGCCGGCGATTTTTGCCTCGCAGAATGTGGTTTTTTTGTTTGACATTGGCGAGAGCGATAACTATTCTCCTTTATTGCACCTTTGTTTTTGTCCGAGCAGCTCAAGGAGGATCAGCTGCAGTATTTGGCTGCCTGTCTGCAGCTTCTGGATCTGGACGGGTATGAAAAGATAAACCTCTTTGAGGGTCTCTCTCATGCCAAGGTCTCAACTTTTTGTGCTTTGTTGTTTATGGAACTGATCGATACCCATAGCCATGTTGATGTGGATGTTTTTATTGATGACTTAGAGGAAGTCCTTTCCAGGGCCAGGGGCGCAGGGGTGGTTGCTCAGATTCTGCCGGGAGTAGATCGGGCAGGCTGGGAGAGGCTCTTCTCGCTTTGCAGCAAAGAAAGAGATCTCCACCCGGCCATTGGCCTGCATCCCATGTATCTGCAAAATCATGGTTGGCAGGATCTTGATCTCCTGCGTAAGCATGCGCTGGGTAGAGAGCTGGTGGCCATTGGTGAGATCGGTCTCGATTATTTTGTGGAAGATGCGAACCGGGCCGCTCAGCAGGAGCTGTTTGAGGCCCAATTAACTATTGCCGCCGAGGCTGAACTCCCCGTACTCCTCCATGTGCGTAAGGCGCATGACCAGGTTCAGGCCACCCTCCGCCGTCTGCGTTTTAGCCGGGGAGGAATCGTTCATGCCTTCAGTGGTAGTCTGCAACAGGCAGAGCAGTACCTGAAAATGGGATTTTATATCAGTATCTGCGGGACTGTTACCTATGACCGGGCTACCCGGATTCGGCGGGTGGCCACAGAAATCCCCCTTCAGTCTCTGGTTCTGGAAACGGATTCTCCGGATATCCCGCCCGTCAGTCACTGTCGACAGCGGAACAGTCCTGAATACCTGCCTGAGATTTTGTCAGCCCTGGCCGGGTTACGGGGGGAGACGGAGGAGGAAGTCGCTCTCCAGACCACGAAAAATGCGCGCTCTATTCTTGGCCTGTGAGTGGGAGTGAGGAGGGAAAAGAGAGGTGTGACAAAGAGGCTGAAGAGGGCAAGAGAGAGGGGAGCAGGGGATCTGGCATCAGGTATTCTTTTGGAGAAAACTCGTTGCCGGACTATTCTATCCTAAAGGTAAGGGAAATATTTTCTCAGTGACGAAAAAGGAGACAGTATGAGTGAACGAAACGGAGCAGCAACATTTTTAGGAAACCCGCTGACATTGGTTGGGGATGAAATCAAGATGGGAGATAAGGCCCCCGGGTTTACTCTCCTCAAGAATGATCTGTCACCAACGTCCATGGCTGATTTTGCCGGCAAGGTCTTGATTCTGACCCTGGTACCCTCTTTGGATACCCCGGTCTGTGATACGGAAACTCGTCGTTTTAACACTGCGGCTGCAGCCCTGGGAGAGGATATCGCTATCCTTGCCGTCAGCATGGATCTTCCCTTTGCCCAGGCGCGTTGGTGTGGAGCGGCAGGAGTGGAGGCGGTGCAGACCCTGTCCGACCACAGGGATGCCTCCATGGGTGAGGCCTACGGGGCCCTGATCAAGGAGTTGCGCTTGCACAGTCGCGCCGTATTTGTTGTTAATCGGGAGGGAGTGGTTACCTATGTCCAGTATGTGAAGGAAATCAGCGAAGAGCCTGATTACGATGCGGCCCTTGCGGCGGCCAAGGCTTGCGTGGCTTGATTATTGGTGTTGGCGGAGTTCTGTCCTTTCTCCTCAATGCTGAGTGGGGAGAGAGGACGAAAGCTGTTGGCTGCAAAAGAGCAGGAAAGGCATCTTGTTTTCTGTTATCGTGCAGGAAAAACGGCTGTAACGAACCAGTTATCATGCCAATGAGCGATATCGGAAAGAGGTCCCTCAATTCCACTCGGTTCAGGAGTTATCGGCTGCTCAGGTTGCCTGTCACGGGGTGGCAGGCAACCTGAGTTGCTGATGGTATGTCAGGTTGTCCCGAAGGACTGGTTGTCATTTTTCATTTTTCTCGGATTTGCCATTATCAAAGAGCTCGGGATAGAGTTCATGGGCACAGTCAGGGCAGATGCCGTGGCTGAATTCCGCATTTGAATGGTCTCGGATATAGGATTCCACCTGGTTCCAGTAGCCCTTGTCATCCCGTATCTTCTTGCAGGATGCACAAATGGGAATGATCCCGCTCAGGAGCTTTACTTTGGATAAAGCTTCCTGGAGTCTGTTAATGATATCTTGCCGCTCTTTTTCCTCTTCTTTCTGTTGTGAGATATCCCGACCGACATTGATGGTGCCGAGGAGCGTCCCGTCTTCGTGAAAGCAGGGGGAACAGGTCTCCATCAGAGGGAATCCCAGGAAAGATTCAGGGATCTCCACACTGACCGGTCTGTTTTGGGCAATGGCCTCCAGGTGTGGACAGTTCGGGAATGGGCTGTCTCTGTTGTAGATGGCTCGGCAACAGTGCTGTCCCAGAAGTTCTTCAGGATCCTTGCCGAGAAAGTCGGCCAGAGACTTGTTGACTCGGACAAAGCGCATCTCTGTGTCGAGGACAGATATAAAATCGGGAATGGTGTCAAAGGTCGTAAACCATTGCCTGGTAACAGACGCCAGTTCTTTGTTAATTCTTTCGTGTTCTACTATTTCCAGTTTCAGCGCCCTGTTGATAATGTCTTTCTCTTCTGTCCTTTTTTTCACCATTTCTTCCAGGTGATTCATGTAGTGTTGAATCTTTGCTTCATCCTGCTTCTGCTTAGTGATATCCCGGACCAGGACAATGAGGCAATGCTCATTGTCGCTGTTTACCGGAATTATTTTAAAACGGAGGAGTCGCTCATTGATCTTGATGGGATATTGAGTCCCTAAGATCAGAGGCCGGTTCTTCAGTCTGTTAAAGTTTCTCTCAATGAGTTCTTGGTATTCTTCAGGGAAAAGGTCGATAAAGTTTGAAGAGAGGAGTTGTTGTTCAGAACAGTTGAGATACTGTATTACTTTCGAATTACAGTAGGTTATTTTTTTTTCTGGGGTCAGTTCGAGAAATCCATCACCCATAGATTCCAGTGTTATTTCAAAGTGCCTCTTCCTGGACAGGAGTTCGGTGGTGATCTGTCGTTTATAGACTGTTTCGACCCCCAGTATTTCATCGGGCGTTTTTCTGCCCACAGAGGAAAGAATTACCTTGATATGTTTTTCCATATCTTTTGCTGGCCCTTTCGCTATGCAGGCATCAGCGCCGGCTCTTCGGAAGTCATAGTTTTCTTCGGAGGCGATGGCAGAGAGGATGATAATGAGTGGATTGTTCAGTTCTTTTTTGTTGCGGACGATACGGCAGAGCTGTTCCCCATCAATGTTGGGCATAATGAGGTCGGTGATCAGAATGTCGGGATGGAAGGATTTGAGGGATTCAAGAGCGGAGAGACCGTCTGTGGCCGTCACGACGATATGGCCCATTTTTTCCAGAATTTCTGAGAGGAGCCTTAGAATAACTGGATTGTTGTCGACCAGCAGTACCTTTTTTTCTTCCATTGCGCACCTGTCATAAGGGGCGGTGAACGTATCAGATCGTGTTCGCCTTGAATAAAGAAAAACGCCCATTCCATTGGTAGAAATTGGGCGTAAGTATAAGTGGAGATCCGTTTTGGTCATCCTCTTTCGGTATCCTGGCTACCGTGATGACTGCCCCGTGATCTTGGACCTCCAAGTTTTCCCAGATGTAACGTTACTGTAGAACGAATTGTTACCTTGGTACTTTTTCAATAGTCTTTCAATTTTGGAGAAAAGTCAATGCATTCGTTATGTGCTGTATTGTCTGAAAAGGTGCAGGAGGTGGTAATCCTTGCTATTTGAGCATGGAGGGGGGAGGCGGCTTCTGTTTTCGAGTGTTTTCCTGGGGGGCGGCGTTTGTTGCATTCTCAATGCCATTTGCATCAGGGAAATCGCAATTCTCCCTCCTTTTTGCCTTGTCGCCAGGAAAAAGGGCTTCTATCCGCTCTCTGATAAAGAGGTTTTTGCGGGCTCCTTCGGCAAACTGCCTGGGGCAGAACAGGGCAAAAAGTGCCCTGAGGAGAAAACAGAGACCTAAGAGGATCCAGAACAGAAGGATGATCAATTCGTCCACAGTATTTTCCGGTCAGATATTTTTGTTTGTGGGGGGAATTGGCTGTTTTGGCTCCTCGACCCTGGAGTGGCCAGAGAGGCCGCATGTGCTGCGCATCTTTATTGTTGTCCCCCTCGCACTGTATCGGAGTAGCATGATGGCCTTCCCTGCAATGCAGGGATTCATGGCTGCTGACTGATCAAGGTCGTCAAGGACAAAAAAAAGGCAGGGCCTCTCAGGGAGATCCTGCCTCTGCTACAAATTCTACAGCCTGTAGAAAATCAACATCCGCCTATGCCTCAGCCACCTTTTGGTTTGGCAACTTCAGGGGCAGGTAAGCCTTCCTTGGTAAGCGGTCCGCCAATGGCTGAACGGGAAACTTTGATGCGGACATTTTCGGCAATCTCCAGAGTCACTACACTGTCGGTAAGTCGGGTAATGGTTCCGTGAATGCCACCCTTGGTCACGACTTTGTTGCCGGTTTTAAGGTCGTTCAGAAACTGTTGCTGTTGTTTGGCCTGTTTCTGCTGGGGTCTGATGAGCATGAAGTAAAAGACGGCAAAAATGAGAATAAGGGGAATAAAAGAAGCAATGCCTCCTGCCCCTCCGGCTCCTGCTGCCGGGCCTGCTGCGTATGCAACTCCTGTCATGGTATTTCCTCCAATAAAAGAACAAAATGTGAATGGCTAACGTAAGAGTGTGATTTTATCTTAGAGGAATATTTGTAATCACTCTGTTTCAAGCCTGCCATAAAAATCGTTACGAAATGCGGAAAAGCGGTCTTTTTCAATGGCCTCACGCATCTCAGTCATGAGATTGAGGTAGAAATGGAGGTTGTGGATGGTATTGAGTTGATAGCTGAGGATTTCCCGGCACTGAAAGAGGTGGCGGAGGTAGGCTCGTGAGTAATTGCGGCAGGTGTAACAGTTGCAGTTGGGGTCCAGCGGTTCCTTGTCAGTGCGATATCTGGAATTTTTAATCACTACCTTGCCGGTGGAGGTGAACAGGGTGCCGTTGCGGGCATTTCGTGTGGGCATGACGCAGTCGAACATGTCCACCCCGCGGTAAACCCCTTCCACCAGATCTTCAGGAGTGCCAACGCCCATGAGATAACGGGCATAGTCTTTTGGGAGATGGGGAACGGTGGCCTCGGTCATCTCCTCCATCATGGATTTGTCTTCTCCCACACTGAGGCCGCCAAGGGCATAGCCGTCAAAGCCGATATCGATGAGGGCCGCGGCATGCGCCTGCCTGAGATCTGGAAACATGCCGCCTTGGACAATGCCAAAGAGGAGCTGACCTGTTTCATTCTGGCCATCGCGGCAGCGCCTGGCCCAGCGGCTGGTGAGGTCGGTGGCCTTGACCGTTTCTTCCCGGGTTGCTGGATAGGGGATGCAGGTATCCAGGCACATCATAATATCCGAGCCCAGGGCTTCCTGGACCTGGACCGCACTTTCAGGGCTGAGAAAGAGTTTGGAGCCGTCCAGATGAGAACGGAAACTCGCCCCTTCTTCTGTGATCTTTGTCAATTCTTTGAGGCTGAAAATTTGAAAGCCACCGGAGTCGGTGAGGATGGGTCGGTCCCAATTCATGAAACCATGCAGACCTCCGAAGCTGCGGATGAGCTCATGACCGGGCCGGATAAAGAGATGATAGGTGTTGCCGAGGATGATCTGGGCACCTAGCTCTTTAAGGTTTTCCGGGGTCACGGCCTTGACTGTGGCCTGTGTACCCACCGGCATGAAGATCGGGGTTTGGACGGTGCCGTGCAAGGTCTGGATTTCCCCCCTGCGGGCAGCACAGTCTGAAGACTGGCAATGGAGGGTGAATGGGGTTTTTTTATTTTTATGCATCGCTTTTTCTCCTGATTATAGCAAAGAGCGCTACTCTACCCGCTGGCTCCCACCTTTTCAAGTCCGGGGTTGCCGGATTGGCGAGGACAGGAGAAAAAGGTGAGAATGTCGGTCAGGAATCAGTCTTGGCTTTGGCCCGTATCTTTTTTCTTTGCCATCTGTTCCCGCTCCAGTAAAATCCTTTTTCGTTTAATACCCCATCGATACCCCCCAACAGAGCCATCACGGCGGATGATTCTGTGACAGGGGATGAGCACTGCCACAGGATTTGCCCCGCAGGCGTTTGCCACGGCGCGAGCACTCTTGGGTCGGCCAATACGTTCTCCAAGTTCGCTGTAGGTGAGGGTGGTTCCTGGAGGAATAGCAATCAGACTCCTCCACACCTGTTGCTGGAACGTGGTTCCTTGGATGTCCAGAGGCAGGTGCAAATCTTTTGCCCGGCTGTCTATGTAGGCCACGATTTTCATGAGATCTTCGGAGAACGCTGAATTTGCAGCAGAGATCTGAGCCTTTGGAAATCGATTCTGGAGGGCAATGAGAAGAGGGCCTGGGGCGTCGTCCAGGCCAATGAAACAGATTCCCTTCTCTGTTGTTCCTGCCAGAACCCAGCCCAGGTCGCAGGGAGCAGAGGCCTGCTGAATGGAGAGTCCCACGCCTCCCCGTTGAGAGGTGGGGAGGGACATGCTCAGGTGCTGTGCACTTGTCTTTTGCGGGATGGGATGTATCTTTTTGCTGCTTTGCTTTTTCATGAATGGACCTGAATGTCGGTGGCTCTGCTCTTACCTTCTCAGGTTGCAGTATAAATCTTTTTTTGTTCGGAAACACCCTTCTTCTTGTCTTCTGATCAAGAAAGAGAGTCAGGAAAGCAAGAGAGGTTGAGAGAATGGATTCTGTAGAGAGCCTGAAATGACAGGAATATTGTCAGGGAATTTGACTAATTGGCTATCTATTGACTATAGTGGAACAGGGTAGTATGAAACCTGTCTGAAAGAAAGAAGGGAGAGTGGGCAGTGGCAGCGGGAATGGATAGGGTTCGCAAAAGGAAGGAAAAGCATGGAGGACAGTTTTTTGCCCTCTGTTTTTGCCTTTTCTGGGCAGTGGTGTTGCCCGCAGCAGGGGGGGCGGCGCAGTCTGAAAGCGCGGCGTGGCTGTCCAGCCATAACCGGTACCGCAGCCGCCATCACAGTGCGCCTCTGCAATGGTCCGCTATGATCGCAGACAGCGCTCGGGCTTACGCTGCAACCTGCCCCAAAGGCCATTCCGCTTCCGCTTATGGAGAAAATATTTCCTGGGCAACCTATGGGCAGAGTCCGCAAAGCGTGGTTGACTACTGGTATAGTGAGGAGCCTGGGTATGACTATGAGCGTCCCGGATTCTCTCCCGGCATCGGACATTTTACTCAGATTGTGTGGAAGAATAGCACCGAGGTTGGTTGCGGTTGCAGATCTGATTGCCCTGATGGGTACAGTAATGTCTGTGTCTGTCAGTATAATCCGCCGGGTAATTATCGTAACAGATTTAGCGAAAACGTTCTGCCTTCCCATGCAAAGTAGGAGAGGATCGTGGGTGTAGAAATTGAAAGAAAATTTCTGGTAAAAGACAATTCCTGGATGCAGGGAGCAAAAGGGAAACTCTATTGTCAGGGCTATCTGAGCCGGGAAAAAGAGCGAACGGTACGGGTGCGCCGAGTGGAAGATGAGGCTTTTTTGACAATCAAAGGCGGCAGTGATGGTCCTTCCCGTCTGGAGTATGAGTATGCAATTCCGCTGGCAGATGGACAGGAACTGCTGGACAATCTTTGTCAACAGCCGCTGATTGAAAAAGTACGTTACCGGGTTCCGTATGCAGAAATGGTCTGGGAGGTGGACGAGTTCCGTGGCGCCAACACGGGACTTGTGGTTGCGGAAATAGAACTTATCTCCCCGGAACAGGAGATTCTGAGACCTCCCTGGCTGGGTGAGGAGGTGACCGGTGATTCGCGCTACTACAATTCCAGCCTTGTGGTCAGGCCATATACATCTAAGTTGTTTACTCAGCATACGCCTTGAAAAAAACTGAAAGGATACCCGGAACCATCATGAATCAGCAGCAGAGGGAAACTGTTCTTGTCATTGAAGATGATCTGGTCAACCGGGAACTTCTGAAGATGATCCTGAAAAAAGCAGGTTACTTGGTGATTACTGCGGAAAATGGGTGCTCAGGAGTGGAAAAAGTTCAGACTGAGCTGCCTGATCTGGTTCTCCTCGATATTGTCATGCCGGAGATGGATGGAATAACCGCATGCAGAATCTTGAAAAACGATCCCCTGACCCTGGATATACCGATCTTGATGATTTCTTCCCTGACCAGTGTCAAGGACAAAGTAGACTGCTTTGATGTCGGCGCTGCAGATTATTTACCCAAGCCTTTTCAGCCTCAGGAGGTATTGGTCAGGGTGCGAACCCATCTCAAACTGAGGAAACTCTACCGCACGGTGGTGGAAAATAATAGATTGCTTGAGGAAAAACAAAAGGTCCTTGATCAGGATCTGTCAGCTGCTGCAAAAGTGCAGCAACACCTCCTTCCCCAGACACTGCCGCTGACGGCCATGGAGTTTTCCTGGTATTTTCAACCCTGTCAGCAGGTGAGTGGGGATATCTTCAATGTCTTTCGTCTGGATGCAGACCATATGGCCTTGTATATGGTAGATGTCAGTGGGCACGGGGTCTCGGCGGCCTTGATTACCGCCCTGGTTTCGGAGTTTTTTTCTACACATGGAGGGCGACTGAAAGAGGAGCAGGGTAAGTCTTCTTGTCGTATTCGCAGGCCTGTTGAGGTGGTGGCGCTTCTGGACAAAGAGTTCCCTCTCGAGCGTTTTGGCTGTTACTTCACTATTTTTTATCTGATTGTCGATGTTCATAGCGGCGAATATACCTACTGTTCGGCCGGCCACCCTTCACCCTTCCTGGTCAGCAGCGATGGTGATTCCCTCGCCTTGAAAGAGGGCGGAGTTCCCATTGGCATGGGGACACTGGCTCCGCCTCCTGATGAAGGGAGTGGTTGTTTTCAGGCAGGTCAGCGCTTGCTGCTCTACACCGATGGGGTTTCGGAGTACGAAACCCGGGAAGGCCTGATGTATGGTTCGCAACGCCTGCAGGAAATATTGCGTGGCATGGTGACATCTCCACTGGCAGAGGTCAAGGCCGCGCTGCTCCAGGATATTCGGGAGTTTGGTGAAGGGATGGAGGCAAAGGATGACATGAGCTTTCTGCTCATGGAATTTCACCGGGAAGAGTAACTTGTCTCCGTCGGGGAGAGGAGAAGGGGATGCCTTTGCCTCGGATTTGTAGTACATTCCCGTTTCTGGAAAGGACCTTGATGAGCAATGCCAGTTACTTATCAGCAAGAGTCAGTTTCCGGATAGCCTTTTCCTTCTCCATTATGTCATGGAGAAGGGAAAACTGTACCAGGGCTCTGTGCAGAGTCTCTTCCGGGCTGCGACACTTGAAGTAGATACCACCTTCCAGATAGTCCGCAAAAAAACGCAGTCCCAGTTCAAAGGTGATCGACTTTACTCCGTCGTAGATCAATGTTCTGTCAACGGGGGTGAGGAGTTGGCCTGCCTCCTCTAAAAATCCTTGTAATGTGATCCGGCAGAGGTCGAGGTCAAACCGTATCTGGTCTGGTTCGCTGTCTTCTCCTCCGCTGTTGCAGGTGGAACGTAAACAGTCACCCAGGTCGTGTTGGAGGAGACCCGGTCCTACGGTGTCCAGATCGATGAGGCTGATGGCCAGCCCACTTTTCGGGTCAAAGAGGACATTGGCGATTTTGGGGTCTCCATGGATGATTCGGGTCCGGAGATCTCCCCTGGTAAGTGCCCTTTCCAGGGAGAGGCTGTGGGTGCGGTTTTTTCTGATCGTTTCCAGGCAAAATCGAATAGCTGCAGAGTTATGATTCAGGCCATTGGCGAGCAGCTGATCATAGTGGCAGAGATAGGCACTGAGCTGATGAAATCCTGGCAGGGGCGTTTGTATCTTCTCGACATCCAGGCCAGTGAGTCTTTTGTGAAAATGGCCAAGAGCCCAACCCGTCTGTTCAGCCAGGAGGGGATTGTCTGCTCGGGAAACAGTGACGCTGTCTTTGATATGGGAAAGGGCCCGCCACGTCGAGCCGTTATTGTCGAGTATTGAGAGAGAACCGTCCAGGGCTGGAACGAGCACTGCTTCTTCCCATCGTTGTCCGCCAGTATCTGGACGGGATGCCAGATGACGGCTCAGTTCCTGCAGGTTGTCGATCAGAACCTGAGGACAAGGAAAGACCTGGCCGTTGATGCGTTGAAGAACGATGGCTCGCCTGTCTGTACGGACCAGAAACGTATCGTTGATGTTTCCCTGGCCAAGGGTTGACACCTGTGCCGCGCTGATAGCGGGGCAGTAGCGGCTAAGGATTTCCTGGGGGGGCATCAGGGGGAGCATGGGCAAGAGGCATCCTCTTTTGCTACCAGACGGTAGTGCGAGGTTTTTTGGAGGAAAGGGCCCTCGATCAGATGATAGGAACAGGCTGCTGTGAGAAGAATGGCAAGGATGAGCAAGGGAAAAGCCAGCCATGGGTGTGGCTGCAAGAGGCCAAAGGAGGTGCAGAGCTGAATAAGTGGAAAGTGAAAGATATAGACGCCGTAGGAGATGTCTCCATATCTTCCCCAATTGCCTGTATAGGGGAGACAGACAGCAAGGGAGATGACGGTAATGGCCAGGGCCAAGGGGTACAGGGGCGGGAAAAAACTATAGCCCTTTACGGTCAGAAAGAGGAGGCTGGAGAAGAACAGTTTCCGCCAATGTTTTTTGAACAAGGAAAAATAGAGATACATTCCTCCGCCGGCGAGGAAAAAGGTCAGTTGCCCGGGGAGCTGTTTTTCCAGCCTGAGATAGATATCCAGTCCGCTGCTGTGGTAGAGATGGACGAAGAGGGCAGAGTAACCGATTGATGCAGCATAGAGAAGGCAAAGGATAAGCCATTTTTTCCTGTTTCTCAAGAGAAGGAAGATGAGGGGGAGCGAAAGGTAAAACATAACCTCGACTTTGATGGTCCAGAGTGGAGCATTGATAACTTGCAAGGGATTGGCGCTGAATATTTCGGGAAGATCCGGCTGGAGGAAATTGAGAAAGAAAAGGTTGGCCAGGAGGTAGCGAAACCATTCTCGGGAGAATAAGAGTTCTGCTTCTGGAGGGGCCAGCAGGGGGAGGAAAAAGGCCGCTAGGACAACCACTGTCACATACGCCGGATAGATCCTTCGAAGTCGTTTGTTCAGATAGGAAAAAAGGCTGGAAGAACGCTCATAACTTCTGAAAATAAGAAAACCGCTGACTACGAAAAAACAATCGACAGCTACCCCTGAATGAAAATAATAACCTAAAGGGATAAAGGCACGGACACCACTGACCGCTCCCAGGTGAGCCAGGCAGACATTGAAGGCCAGGATAAGGCGGAGAAGGTCAAAATTGTTGTTATGCGGAATATCTGCCACAGAGTCTTTCCGATGAGACGTTTGTAGTACCTGACAGTTCAGGAAAAGGGACTGAAGGTTGAGGGCTGAAGGGAACACACCATCCCTGGGATTTGTTTTGTCCTGTTGATGTCAAAAATCCCAATTGTGTCTTCTTTGATGGTGTTTTTTCCTTTTCAATCGTTATCTTCACCATTGGAGGAGTTGTTGCAGATAACAATTTATCCGGCATCCCCAACACCTTTTCTTTAGTCTGGGACTATACTCTATTCTTTGTTGTTTTGCTCCTTGAACCCTCTGCAAAAAAAATCGCCGGCAGATGAGAAGAGGGTACCCCATGTGAAACCAGCAACGGCACAGTGGCTTGCTGCCGACTGTGCCGTTGCTGAAGAAGTGAACATTTGGAATTATAGCTGTTTAACGCCATCGTCGCTGAGGTACCGTTTGGCCTTGCGTTTCAATTTGGCATCAGCCTGTACTTTTTTGAAGAGGAAAGGGTAGCCTGCCCGGAACCAGACGATCTGCTCCGGGGCATATCCCCATTCGGTGATGGCGGCGAAAGTGGCATTGTAGCTGCGATGGCATTTCGGTCCCTGGCAGAAAAAGGCAATGGTTGCCTTGTCTTTGGCAATGCCTTTGTCGGCCAGGGCCTTATCCAGTGACTCTTGGGTCAGAGTGTTTTCCGGAAGGCCTTTTTTATTGTAAATGAGGAGAACAGCATCCTGGACGGTGCCTTTTTTGAAGAAGCTTTCCGGGCGAGTATCCACCCAGAGGATATTTTCACCCTCTTGCAGGTGGGTCACGGCCTCATCCTCATCCCATACATCTACTCCCCAGGGCAGTTTTTATAGGCGTTGGCCAGTTGATCCGCAGGGATTTTTCCCTTGTCCACCTCCTGCGCTACAAGTGGTGTCGACAGACAGAGACAAAAAATGGCCAAAATGGCGAGATGTACGAATTTGGAAAAGATTTTTGGCATGCATTCCTCCTTGGAATGAGGTTAAGGGTTAGGGAAGAGAAATTAGCTTTTCAGGGTAAATGACTTCACCTGGTTGCGCAGAGTTGTGGCTATGGATTCAAGTTCCTGTGCCGAGGTGTTGAGAGCAACCATCGTTTCACTGGTAACGGTCGCCGAATTACTGATGTCTGTTATATTTTTTGAAAATCCAGTGGTTCTTTGATGGGCAATGGAGATGTTGTTGGAAATATTATTGGCCACTGAGGACTGTTCGTTGACTGCGGCGGTGATTATAAGGGATGATTCATTTACCGATTCGATAACAGTGGAGATATTTTTGGCAGCAGAAACTGCTTCTGTTGTGAACTTTTGGATATTTTCAATGTCAGTGTGAATGGCATGGGCTGTGTTCATGCTTTGGCTGGCCAGAACTTTTACTTCCGAAGCAACCACGGCAAACCCTTTACCTGCGTCACCGGCCCGTGCTGCTTCAATGGTTGCATTCAAGGCCAGAAGATTGGTTTGATCTGCAAATTCGGTGATGGATTCGTTGGCTTTTCCTATGCTGATAACGACCTTACTCAGCTGTTCAATGACATCGGAGGACTTTTTGGCAATCTGTTTGGCCTCGTGAGTGGTCTGACTGCTTGTCTTGGTGTTATCACTGATTTCTTTTATGGAGGCTGACATCTCTTCGGTGGCACTGGCAATGAGCTGGAGGTTGGTGGTGACAGATGCAAAGGATACTTCAAGTTCCTGAGTTCTGGATTCGATGATCCTTGAGGAAATATCAAGGTCATCTGAGAGTGCGGAGACCTGGCGGGATGTCTGGAGGAGATTGTCTGCCTTGTCGCTGATATTACGAATGATTGAACCAATATTGTCAGTGATGGAAGTAAGGGCTTTTCCCAGGACATCCTGATCCGAATAGATGTCAATCTGTACGGCAAGATTTCCTTCTGCAATGGCCTTTGCCTGTCGGGACCGTTCCTGGATATGAGCGCCCATGGTGTTGAGGGCAGCACTCATTTCATTGAGCTCTTTGCTTGCCTGTGCCTGAAGAGAAGAGGAGCTGTCACCGGAGGCAAGTGCTGCTGCAAAAGCTATTACCTCTCTGATGGGGGCAATGATCCCCTTGCTTATTGCGAGAAGGGCCAATATCTGGGAGAGGAGAACAATGGCCAGGGTGATAGACAGACCGTAAAGCCAGCGTTTTTTCTCGGCCCGGACAAATTTTGTGGCATCACTGATAACCAGTAAATGACCGATAGCCTCTTCGTTGGGAGCAGACAGAGGAAGGATGTCGGCCAGAAAATCTGTGGACTGGGCTGTGGTCTGGATAAAAGAACTGTTTTGAAGATCTTCAGGTAAGGCTGGCAATAATCTGTTGCTCAGTTCCTCGTTGGTGGAATAATTGATGACCCGACGTGTGGAATCGTAGAGCATTACCGTATTGGTGGTCAATTCGGCAATCTGCTCTATCCAGAGGGCTGAATCCAGCGCAAGTTCAACATAGCCGATTGTATTGTCATTATCATCGGTGATCACTGTGGTCACAGAGTAGACAACAGGAAAGGAATCCGTTGCTCGTCCAGGGCCGCGATAGAAAAAGTGAAACTCAAAGTCTTCCGCAGCCATCCGAAAAAGCGGTTGCAGGTTGTTTGGTAACGGGCTGAAGTACGGGGGAAGGTTCCTGGCATGCTGGAGAAGAATTCTATAGTTGACATCATAGACGATGAAGCGGACAATTTGTTGTTCCTGCAGGGAGAGAAACAGGCCATCAAGAACCATTTTTGAACTGCTGTCCTTGGGATTTTCTATGAAATTGAGGAGCTCGTCAGTATTTAAGACATTCGTTAATGCTTTTTCAATCCGCGGTTGCTGACTGGAGATGGCCCCGTTCAAGGCAATGGTGTCGGCGATATGCATGGTCCTGTTGCGATCCTGCTTCAACGCTTCGGTTCCCTGATCATATATGGAAAAAAAGACCGGGAGAAGGAGGAGGATAGGCAGGCAAATCATGCCCATTATTTTAATCTTTAAGGAGAACGTATTGAGAAAGTTCATATGTGGACATGAAGGGAAAAATGATTGTCAGGTTTTGGCCCAGAGCCTTTTTCAATGCCTGGCTATTTGTAGTGTATGTCAATTAAGGATCGTTTCAAAAAGAGTGTATCACAAGAGCGTATGAAAATGAAATGGTTGATCTCGTTTTTAGGGAATAATTTCGATGAAGGCCCTGAAAACACTCAATCCTGGCTGTCGCCAGGTGCGAAAAGGAGAACTGTTGTCATTTCTTTTTCATTGAAGAGAGGGTCGATAGATTCCAGTGCCACAAATGACAGGCTTAGCCCCTTTTCTTGCCCCGCTGTTCTCTAAAATGATAGCGGCCATAGGCGAAGGCGCCCCAGAGGGCCGCATCACTTTTCAAGATCAGGTGGATAGGAAAGGACGACATGAGTTCGTTCATCTTTTCCTTTCGTCTGAAACTGTCAAGAAAAGAGGCAAAGGAGATGCGACCAGCAAGTCTTGGCATGATGCCTCCGCCTATGAACAGCCCACCGGTGGCATAGAGCTTCAGGGCCAGGTTTCCTGCCTCGGCTCCCAGGATGTCGAGAAAAGTTGTCAGAGTCTTCAGGCAGAGAGGGCATGGAAAGTCAGCCAGCGCCCCTTCTATGATGAGTGGTGTTTGGTCTCCAGATCCTGTTATATCTTGCCATCGTTTGTGGTCCCTTGCCACCTCAGTGGCAGAAAAGAAGTCAAAGATATTGGGAATGCCCTTGCCCGAACAGAGTAGTTCATAACTTACAGCGGGCTGTTTTTTCTGGAGATACGCCAGAAGTTCTCCCTGCTCCTGATTGAGCGGAGCAAAGTCACAATGGCCACCTTCTGAGCCTTTGGCCAAGAAAAACGATGTTCCGCTAACGAGAAAGCCTTCACCCAGTCCTGTGCCGGGAGCGATTACCGCCTGGATACCGTTCTTCTCTGCCTGGCCCGCCTGGATTACCAGGAGGTCGCGTTCCTGCAGGTGTGGGAGAGAGGCGCAGAGTGCGGTAAGGTCATTGATCAGGCAGGTAGCCCGCCAGCCGAATTTGCTTTGCAAGCTGTGTTCGCTCAGCTTCCATGGGAGATTGGTGAGTTTTGCTTCACCGTGACGGACAACTGCGGCCACGCCCAAACAGGCATAATCCGGTGGGGGAGCATGAACGAGAAAGTCCGTCAGGATTGCATCAAAATCTGGAAATTGTCGATTGAGAAAGCGTTGGTGGGCCAGGGGAGGGGCCTCTGGGCTGTCTGCAAGCTCAAAGATTGCCAGGTCACTCTTGGTTCCGCCGATATCCGCTGCCAGGAGAAGGGTCATTTATCAGGTAAACAGGCTATGGGCTGCAGACAAAACACTTCAACTTGCTTCATTATGCTCTCTCCAGATCAAAAAAACGGAACTCTTCAGCGGCACGCCATCTTCGACCATTCAGCTCTTCTTGAACTGCACCAGTATGCTTCGAAGTCCTGACTGAACAAATATAAAACACTGCTGAACAGTTCCAGAGCAGTTGTTTGCCAACGATTGGCGAGTGACCTGAATAGGTACAAAAAAACAAACCGTCCCGTTCTGCAACCTCTTTTTCCTTCCTTCGCTCCGAGGAGCCTACTTTTCTTCCACAGGGAAATGAGCACGGAACCATTCGCGCCAGCCCCCTTTGAGAGCATAGACATCTGTGTAGCCCTGAGCAATAAGCTGTTGTGCCAGACTGGCACTGGTTGCCTCGTGCGGTCAGGCGCAGTAGAGGACCAGGGGGTTGTCTTTTGGATAGTGTTTGGACCATACTGCCAGCTGTTCTCCCGGAGCTCGGATAGCGCCCTGAATCTTGAATTCGCTGGCACTCCAGTCCCTTCCTGAGCGGACATCGAGTATGATCAGGTCTGGAGAGTCGAGTCTGGATTTGAGTTCCTCTATGCTCATGGTTGGAACATCACCAGCCAGTGCCGGGAGAGCGGAAGCGACGAGAAAGAATGCGAGGAGGACGAAGAGCTTTTTCATACTGTTTTCTCCTTAAGGTGAACCTGTAGGGTTCTGTCGTTTGTTTATAAAATGCCAGCAGGTGCTAAGCACACTGGTGGCGAAAAAAACGGAAAAGATAAAGATGCCCATTTCCAATCTGCGCGGATCGTCAATAATCAGGGTGATACCTCCAGCCATGAGCAGGAGCGTGGAGAAAAGTGCCGGATAGGGCATGGATGCAGACACTTTTTGGATCCAGCGGACAGCGGAAAGGCAGAGGGAACTGTAGTAGAGGAGCCAGAGAATGAGAGCGCTGCGGAGGAGTGATTCCAGGAGTTCGTTTCCTGCCAGTCCTGTAGCCATACAGGTGCCGATTGCTGCTGCCAGCAAGAAAGGGAGGACCCATCTCTTTTCTTGGGTGGATAAAAACAGGGGAACTGTTTTTTCTCTGGCCAGCGTTGTAAGGATATTCCGGGTGAGAATCATAAGCCCGTTCAAAGCGCCGCAGGTACCAGAAATAATGACAATCCCCATAAGCTGGCGGCCCGGGTCGTCAAGGATTTCTCGTGCCGTAGTCATATAGGGAATTGTCGAGGCGGCGAGTCTCTCCGGGCTGACATGGCCAAGAGAGGCGAGAATCCAGAGACCGGAAAGGAGAAATCCCATGACCAGGGGAAGGGGAAAGGAGCTCCTTCGTTGGTCCACGGATAGTGTGTGGCCAACAAAAATAAGGAGGAGAAGGCTGACAGAGGAGAGAGAAAATCCGCTCCCTTGCTGGAGTAGTTCGGTACTTTGTTTGTCAGGAGAGAAAATTCCATAGAGGGCAAGAAGGAGGAGGCCACCCATGGCCAGGGTGCTGAAGCAGAGCTGCAGCCAAAGAGCATACTCTTTGCGGAAGAGCTGGAGGGTGGTGAGCAGGCCCAGGAGGAGAAAGGAAAAGCCGAAATTGGGAAACCAGTAGAGGAAGACCTCGTTAAAGGTATAGCCTGCGGTGACCAGGAGGGCGGTTCCGGCAAGTATCGTCAGGGGGAGGCAGGCCGTCAGGCTCAGAGTCGTTGCTGGTATGCTGCCGCTTCCTCGCTGTAAGACGAGAAAATCCCAGCCAGGTGAAGAAGGAAGACTCTCACTCCTGAGGAGCCTGCTGCACACCATGTAGACAATGACCACTCCGATCAGGGAGGGAAAGATCAACCAGCCCATTTGACCGCTTACGTTGCCGGCAATCACCAGGGCTTCAGGAGAAAATATCCAGCTGACTCCGAGGGCCAGTGAGAGGAGTGAGGAGGATTTCATGAATATGTCATTATCGCATGGGAAAATGGGCTGCTTTGTCTGGGCAGGGGACTGCCCAGTTGCCGTGTTTCAGGAAGTGGTTTACCAGCTATGGGAGAGGACGTGCTCTTCCTCTGCAACGGAAATGGCCTTGTCCTCTCAGAGTGCTTCACAACTATGGCAGCCATGACATTGCTCCCTGTTTGTCGGCTTGGCTTTGTTGTTGGTCCGTTCATAGACCTCGCCGGGACATCCCTCCACACCGTCACCGTTTTTTGTTATCAACAGTGCGTTGCCACCTCCATAATTCTCCTCGCCGGAATATCCTGTCGCATCTTCCCGGATTGGGTTGGAGTTGGCGAAAGAAAGGAATGACTAACAAAAAGTATATGTTGCCTCTGGGCGAAAATCAAGAAGACTCTTTTCTTGGTGGTTGTTTGTCGAGGGGGACCTTTCTTGCAAACCACTACAAAATTTGACTGTTTCTTTTTATTCCCTTACAATGTAATGAGTATTATTTCTCATTCCCAACCCCTTTTTTTTATAATATACCCAGGCTCGGCGATGGGATATTGGTAAATGAGTCCTTATCCAAGAATTGGTATCTGAATTGAAAAAAATAGCCTATAGCGCTTTTATGCCCCTCTGGATTGCATTTCTCACAATGATCTCCAGTGGGGATTGGTCTCTTTTGCACGCCCATGAGATGAACAAGGTGGTAGAGTTGTCACCGGCAACTCTTGTTCTGACCGATGACGAGCAAGAGTTTCTCAAAAAGAAGGGCCAGATCACCATGTGCGTCGATCCTGACTGGATGCCTCTGGAAAAGATCGAGTACGGCAAACATGTGGGGATGACAGCCGATTACATGGCCCTCTTTGGCAAGACTATTCCTGTTCCCCTGGTGCTGGTTCCCACCAGGACCTGGGTGGAAAGTGTTGAGTATGCCAAGGCCCGAAAATGCGACATCTTCTCCCTGGCCATGTCCACTCCAGAGCGGGAACGGTATATGGATTTCACTCGCCCTTATCTTCGCATACCCTTGGTCATGGCTGCCAGGATGGAACGCCCTTTTATCGATGACATTACCGCTATCACTGATCGAAAATTGGGGGTGGTGAAGGGATATGCCTTTGGAGAATTACTGCGGACACGCTATCCGAAAATGCAGATTGTGGAGGTGGAAAACGTTGACAAGGGTTTGCAACAGGTGGCGGAGGGGGATCTCTATGGTTTTATCGGAACGCTTGCCACAGTTGGGTATTCCATTCAGAAAGCATTTGCCACCGAGTTGAAGGTCGCCGGTAAATTTGATGAGCGCTGGGAACTGGGAGTGGCCACCCGCAAGGACGAACCTCTGCTGTGCTCTATTTTTGACAAGGCCATTGCTGCCATTGATCCGGAAGATCCTCAGCGTATACTGAATCGGTGGATATCCGTCAAGTATGTGGATGAACGGAATTTCGACATTGTCTGGCAGGTCATGATTTTTGTTGGACTTGGTATCGTTCTGTTGCTCTATAGAAATTTCACCTTAAGGAAATACTCCAGGCAGCTGGAGGAACAGAATAAACAGATTTCACAACAGTCAGAACAGCTGCAACAGACCGAACGGCAACTTCTTTTTACCCAATATACCGTCGAATCCTGTGCTTTTCCCATTCTCTGGGTTGTTAACGGCAAGACCCTGGCAGAGACGCTTATTATTAATGCCAACAAGGCCTCCACCGATCTCCTGGGATACAGCCATAAGGAACTGTGTGCTCTTCCCATTGGTGATATTGATGTGGAACTCACTGAAAAATCGTGGAAAGAGTGGTTGGCAGCGACCTCGCATGAGCGGAGTTCCCTCTCCATGCGGCGCACTCACAGGCGCAAGGACGGGTCGACCATTCCTGTAGATATTTTTGCCAGTTACTTCGAATATCACGGTCAGGAGTACCAGTTCTTCTTTTTTATTGATGCGAGTAAAGAGAAAAGATTGCAGGACAAACTGCATCGATCCATGAAGATGGAGATGATTGGGGTGATGGCCGGAGGGGTGGCTCATGATCTGAATAATATCCTTTCCGGTATTGTCAGCTATCCGGAACTGCTGCTTATGAAGGTGCCGGCAGACAGTGATCTGCGTAAGCCATTGCAAGCCATACATGATTCAGGGAAACGGGCGGCGGACGTTGTCGCAGATTTGCTCACCGTGGCCCGTGGTGTTGCCGCTGCTCGGCAGAATGCTAATCTGAACACCTTGATCCAGGCCTATCTCGACTCTCCCGAGTACGGTCAAATACATTCCCGTCATCAGGAAGTTGAGTGCGTCGTTGATCTTGATTCGGAACTGCTTGATATCTCGTGTTCCCCTGTGCATGTAAACAAATGTTTGATGAATCTCATCGTTAATGCTATCGAGGCAGTGGGAGAAGTGGGGCATGTCTGGATTACTACCAGTAATTGCTATCTGGACCAGCCTCTGGAGAAGAACCAGTTGCTGGAACGGGGCGAATATGTGCTGATTTCTATTGCTGATGACGGTCCTGGTATTGGAGAGGAGGACCTGAAACATATCTTTGAGCCCTTTTATTCCAAGAAGGTCATGGGCAAGAGCGGTACCGGTCTGGGGCTTACTGTGGTTTGGAATAGCGTTCAGGATCATGGCGGTACTATTGTGGTAGAACGTGCTAACGGCAAAACTGTTTTTACCCTCTATTTTCCAGCCACCCGAAGCAAGACGAGGGGCAAGACTGAACTGTTGGATATTGCAGAGTTGCAGGGAAATGGAGAAAAAATTCTTGTTGTTGATGATGAAGCGCAGCAGCGTGATATAGCAGAAAAGTTGCTGACCCATCTAGGTTACCAGGTGAATTGTGTGGAATCGGGAGAGCGGGCAGTGGAGTATGTCCGGGTGAATCAGCCGGATCTGATCGTTCTTGATATGATCATGGAGCCGGGCATGAATGGACGGAGGACCTATGAGGAAATCAGGAAGCTCCGACCCGGTCAGAAGGCCATTGTGGCCAGTGGCTTTTCGGAAAACGAGGAAGTGAAAAAGGTCCAGCTTCTGGGGGCCAGGACCTTTGTCAAAAAACCATATACCCTGCGCCAGATCGGCCTGAGTGTCCAAGAGACCTTGCTCTCTTAGTGTGTTGCCCCTATTCTTGAGAGGTTCTCTTGCGGCGTGGTGCGCAGGGCTTTTGTGGCAAGGAATGAGCCGCGAATATTCTTCTGTTGTTCTCGTAGAGGGAGCATCCCCTGTCGGCGCATCCATCTGGAAGATCAAGTTGCGCAAAAGTTCCTTGCAGGTTTTTCCTCAGTGTAACCCCTTTATTTACAAGCGAAAAAACTGGTCGTTCAGGCCTGGATCTCTGGGCCCGGATTTTTCCATGCATCGGACTGCTTTCTCGGCCGGTGTGGGAGGAAACAAATTTTGGAAAAAGAACAACTGCTGTTTTCTGAGAGGCCATCCCCGGCGTTGAGGAGGTCTGAGACAGGAAAGAATTTCATTGCTGAGGGTGGTTCAGATACTTTTGTAAGCTGGTGCCGGGGCTGAAATTGATATGTCTCTTGCCGCTGCCTGCAGATGAGAGGGAAAAGCTGCCAAATCCTCTGAGGTGAACTGTTTGCCCCTGAATCAGGATTGTGGTCAGTGTCTGGGCTAATTCCTGGAGAAATCTGTTTGCCTCCGAGGCAGAGAGCCCACTGTGACCCGCAATGTATTCCACTGGTACACTGTGGTCATCTTCTTGTGTCAAAAAACCAACACCATTGCATTCCGGGCACTCTTCATAAGAAAGGAGGAAACGACTGACTCCTCCGAAGGTGGAGGTCTGACCGCTGCCGCTGCATCCGGGGCAGGGACGTATTCTGGCAGTGCTCATGAGTTTGTGTTTTACCTTCTTTTGCCGATGATGGATCCCAGGATGCCACGGACAATAGAACGGCCGATCTGGGAACCAATGGTTCGAACCACTGATTTGATCATGGCTTCTCCCACAGACTGTCGCTGGCTGCCGGAGCTTTTGCCTGCTTTGGCAGCTGCCTTTTCTCTTTCCAGCTCCGCAGCGGCCTCCTGACGTTTGCGTTGAAGCGTCTCTTCCCTTTCTGCCAGCAGTTCATAGGCGGATTCTCGATCGAGTGGAGTATCGTAGCGACCCTTGAGGGGAGAGCGGCCCATGAGTTGGTTTTTCTCCTCAAGGGTGAGAGGTCCGATCTGGGAACGGGGGGGCGCCAACAGGCACCAGTCCACCATGGTGGGACGGCCTTTGGGGTCCAGGGTGGAGACCAGGGCCTCTCCTACGCCAAGTTCGGTGATGGCTTTTTCGGTGTCGATGTCAGGATTCTGGCGAAAGGTCTGGGCTGCCACCTTTACGGCCTTCTGATCTTTTGGGGTAAAGGCCCGCAGAGCATGTTGAATGCGGCAGCCCAGCTGGCCGAGGACTTCGTCGGGGATGTCGTTGGGGTACTGACTGACAAAAAAGATCCCCACTCCTTTGGAGCGAATGAGACGTACCACCTGGGTGATCCTGTCTGTCAGGGCTTTGGGCGCATTGTTAAAAAGAAGATGCGCCTCGTCAAAGAAAAAGACCAGTTTTGGCAGTGGGGCATCACCACGTTCAGGCAGATCTTCCATGAGCTCGGAGAGCAGCCAGAGGAGAAAGGTGGAGTAGATCTTGGGGTTGGAGTAGAGGGATGAGGCATCGAGGAGGCTGATTACTCCCTGACCGGAAAAGTCAGTATGCATCAGGTCTTCAATGTTCAGTCCCGGTTCCCCGAAAAAGAATTCTCCTCCTGATTCATTGAGGACCATGAGTTTTCGTTGGATAGTGGATATGCTCTGACTGCTGATGTTACCGTATCCTCTGGCCAGTTCTTTCCGCTTGTCGGCGATCCAGTTGAGCATGGCACTCAGATCCTTGAGATCAAGGAGGAGCAGGCCCTGATCGTCGGCCACGGAAAAGGCCACATGGAGGATTCCGCTTTGGGTATCGTTGAGGTCAAGGAGATTGGCGAGGAGCACGGGACCCATTTCTGAGATCGTGGTGCGTACGGGATGACCCGTTTTGGCGTAGATGTCCCAGAAGAGGACAGGGCAGCCTGCAAAGGGATGGTCGCTGATCCCCATGTGCTGCAGGCGGGCACTGATTTTTTCGTGTGCCTTCCCGGCCTGGGCAATGCCGGAGAGGTCGCCTTTGACATCGGCGGAAAAGACAGGGACGCCGAGACGGGAAAAGGATTCTGCCAGCAATTGGAGGGTAACGGTCTTGCCGGTGCCGGTGGCTCCGGTGACGAGGCCATGTCGGTTGGCCATGGCCGCATCCAGAAAAACTTTGCTGCCGGTGGGGTTGCCGCCAATGAGAACCTGCTGCTGTTCTGTCATACTTTACTCCTTGCTGGCCGGGGAATGGTGGGGGACGATGATTCCTTTCACTATAGCCGCATTAGAGAGGATAATCAAATGTCAGAGCGGGTCGCACCAGCCCTTTTTTTCCTTTCACATTACAATTGACATAGGTGGTACTCCCCACTGTCAGCATGCCGCTGTGGTTGTGGATATGACCGAAGATGTGAAATCGAGGGCGGATGCGCTGTATGGCCTCCAGGAGGTCACAACAGCCATGGCTGACCCCTCCATCCTCGTCCATGATGCCGCTGGGAGGGACGTGGGTGATGAGGATATCGGTGTCTGCAGGAATCAGAGCCCATTTTTCGCGTATGGCCTGGCCCCTGGGCAGGGCAAAGGCATCACAGGCCGCCGTGTTGAGAATCGGTTGCCAGGGGGATCCGTAGAACTTGATCCCTGCAATGCTCACTGCTTCATCCTGGAGATAGATGGCATCCGACAGCAGTTGGCGACCGAGCTCCGGGGCCTTGGCCAGGAGATGATCATGATTGCCGGCGATGACGATTTTGTAGCGATGGGGCAGGGTTTTGAGAAAGGCGTTGAAGCCGGCCACATCCTGAACCGTCCGGCACACGGACATGTCTCCGGCAAAGATGAGGATGTCGGCCTCTGGAATTTCCACCTGCCTATGGAGCATGTGGGTGTCACTGAAAGCAGTTATTTTCACGGGGACAGAGGAGTGGCTCAGGGCTGGATCTCGTCGATGGAGCGAATGTCCCAGGCCTCGGTCTTGGCCTTGTTGTCTGGATTGCTCACTACCTTGAATTCAAAGATGTTGTTGGGGTCGAGGAAGAGAGTGTCTGAGGTGACGTTGGACTTGGAGCAGTGAAAAAAGACGCTTTCTGCCTGCAGGCCGTGGGGTTGCATGGTGAAGTAACGCATGAAGCCGAAGCCGCGATCCGGGTTGTAATTGATGGGGAATCCACGTTGGCGGTGAGAGTCGCTCCCCTGGATGGGGAGAAGGCCAGGGATGAGAAAGCCTGAGAGGTAACTGTCTGCCTCTTCTTTGAGCTCGTTGCTGACATTGTTAAAGGCAATCACCTCCACACGGCAGCCCATGTTCTGCAGGGCCTGGACCAGGCGGATAAAATCACCGTCACCGGTGAGGAGGATGATGCGATCGAGGTTCCTGGCCTGGAGGAGGGCATCAATGGCCAGATCCATATCTGCGTTGGCCTTGGTGGTGAGGATGCCTTCGTCGTCGACAAAGTGCTTCACATATTTTTTGATCACCTTGAAGCCGCACTGGCGGAGGATGCCATGGTAGCGGTAGAGTTTTTGACGATATTCCCGGTCCTCCTTGGTTCGTTCTCGGTCTTCGGCCAGGTAAGAGTTGGCCCGCAGTAATATGGACTGACCGAGGTTGGCCAGGTCCACCAGGATATCATAGCGCATTCCGTATCCACCGCAGAGCCTGATATTCTCTGCATCTACGTATATTCCGGTTTTTAATGTCATGATTTTTTGAACAGGTAGGCCTGTGAAGAAGAGGGTTGGACGTTTCTTGTACCTGATTGTAACCGCTGTAAATAAGAACGGTTGTACCAGATTCTCAAGGGGTTTGGCAAGGAGTGGAAGAAGGATTTTGTTCTTTGCCGGAACTCTCTTTTATTCAGGTTGAGAGGAGGCACGAAGAAAAAGGGGCTCCTGCCCCCTGCCAGTGGTATAGGCCCGAAAGGATAGGGGGCATCTGCAAAGGGCTGCTGAACACATTATCCGCTTGCTCAGAGTCTCCTCCGCTTTGAGCATATGGCGCCCCGGATCTTTTCCCTGCTCAGACGGTCACTGCTACTCCCCCTTGCCGTTATCCTTCTACGGCCGGCAAGGTGAGGGTAAAGGTGGAGCCGTGGCCGACCTGGCTCTGAACCTCCACACTGCCATTGTGGGTCCCGGCAATATGTTTGACAATAGCCAGGCCCAGGCCGGTACCGCCCTGGGTTCGGCTGCGAGACTTGTCGCAGCGGTAAAACCGTTCAAAGATACGCTCCTGGTGTTCAGTACCAATGCCGGGGCCCTCATCTTGGATACTGATGTGGATGAGGTTACGGCCAGTGCTCTTTTCCTCTCTTTTCGCCAGCAGTGTAATTGTTGATCCTTGCGGGCTATAGGTAATGGCATTGGTCAGCAGGTTGATAATCGCCTGTTCAAGCATGGGTTGGATGACCAGGGCCATGAGCTCTGGGGGGCATTGGATGTCGAGGGGGATATTTTTCTGTTCAGCACTCACTGTACAGGTCTGGACCGCTGCCTCAATAATGGGACAGATCTTTTCCAGCTGCAGTTCTATCTCATTTTTTTTGGTTTGATCTTCAATACGGGCCAGGGTCAAAAGATCGTCGACAATGGCATCGAGTCTGGCCCCTTGTCTGTGGATGATTTTGAGAAAATTTATCGCCTCTTCCGGATTGTCCATGGCACCGTCGAGCAGGGTCTCCACGTAGCCGCGAATGGCGGTAATCGGGGTCTTGAGCTCGTGGGAGACATTGGCTACAAAATCCTGCCTGATATTTTCCAGCTGATTGATCCGTGTCAGGTTGCTCATGATTACCAGGCTGCCCATCCTTTTGTTTTCTCCGTCATAGAGCGGGTGTGCAGAACAGCGCAGGGTCATCTTCTGTCCATTCTCCATGAGGGTGAGGTCTTTTCTGGTCGTGATTTCATCGTCCAGAGATTTGCTGAGAAAGTCCTGTAGCAGCCTGTTGCGGATAACCCCGGCAAAGGGTGTGCCCTGTACAGCCTGACCCTCTATGTGAAAGAGCTCGGCGGCAGCCCTGTTTATGCGGATGATTGTCTGCTCGGGGCTAATGGCCAGGACTCCGTCGGTCATACTGGTGAAGACGGCTTCAAGTTCATTCCGTTGTTGGATAATGGTCTTGAGGCGCCTGTTGATCTGCTCAGCCATATTGTTGAGTGAGTAAGAGAGTTCTCTCATCTCTCTGGGGAGGTGGCTGTCCTGGATGAGAATGGGCTGATCTGTCTCTCCGCTGGCCAGACGTTCTGCCCCCAGCCGCATTGCTTCAAGGGGGCTGCTGATGCGGCGAGCCAGGGAATAGAATAAGGCAGCTGCGATGAGGGCGATGAATAAGGTGCCGAAGAGTAGTCTGGTGCGGGTGGAGGAAAGGACTGTGTCAAGGGCTGTGGCCGGGACGGAAAGGCGGAGGACGCCGTCGAGTGGTTTGTCGGTTTGCAGCGGGATTGCCACATACAGCATGTTCTGCTGGAGTGTTTTGCTGAAACGCAGTGAGGCGCCAACCAGTCCGCTCATGGCTGTCTGGATTTCCGGACGAGTCTCATGGTTGTCCATCTGGGCAGGATCTTCGTTGGAATCGGCCAGCACCCGCCCGTTTTTGGCAATGACGGTGATACGGGTGGTGGCAGCTCGGCCAGTTTGACGACAGAACTCCTGGAGTTGACCGCCATTGGTGCTCAAAAGCAGGTTGATATGGGGGCGGAGCAGCAGGGCCCGGTCTCCAATGTCTTCCTGCATTTCATGGTAGTAAAAGGAGCGAATGGTATGGGTCCCGTACCAGGTCGTGGCGAAAATAGAAGTGATGATAATCAGGAGAGCCGCCGGAAAAATCTGCCAGAAAAATCGTCTGTTTTTCATAAGTGTAGAACGCGTTGAGGAGAGTGTCTGCTGGTTGGATAAGGCATTCATTGGGCGATATATGCGTTGGCCTTCAGCCAGGTGCCAGGAGGAAGATCCAGCACCCGGCACACTGCTACCCTTCCTGCAAACGATAGCCGATGCCGCGGACGGTTTCGATACAGTGTCCTGTCTCGCCCAGTTTTTTACGCAGGCCGAATATCTGGACGTCTACAGCCCGGGGGGTGATGAGGTAGTCATAGCCACGAATTTTATCGATGATCTGCTGACGGGTATAGACCCAGCCAGGACGGGTGGCAAGCTGTTCAAGGATCGTGAACTCAGTGGCAGTAAGATGGACCTGTTTTCCTGCAACCAGGACTTCATGGCGACCGCGATGGATGATTATGGCATGGACGCTGATGGTGTCTTTATCATCCGAGCGTTGTTCTGTAAGGATTTTTTCCTGCTCTCGGCGTAATAAGGCCTGGACCCGGGCAATGAGGACCCGTGGACTGAAGGGTTTTGTGACGTAGTCATCGGCACCGCAGGCGAGGCCGGAAACAATATCATCCTCTTCACTCTTTGCCGTCAGCATGATGATTGGTGGCTGCACGCTGCCCGGCTTTTCCCGGAGGAGGGTGCACACTTCCATCCCATTTCTGCCGGGTAGCATCAGGTCTAAGATAATGAGGTCAACCTGCTCCTGTTCCAGGATCTCCAGGGCCTCTTCTCCGGAGTCGGCACAGGTGACATTGAATCCAGATTTTATCAGGTTATAGCTGACGAGTTGCTGGATGTCGGCATCGTCTTCTACAACGAGGATACTTGCTTTTCCCACACGATTTCTCCTGCTGGTTAGAGATTCTCTGTATTCGCTATAAAATATACTGACTTGAGCATGGGAAAGCCATGCTGCCTGGTGACAGAAGCTGACCTGAATTGCTGAAGTCTGTAGAGTAACTCCTCAATTGTGAATGTAATTCTACATGCCACTCCCCAGCATGCAAGAAAAAATGACCTCCTAACGCAATCTTAATAAAACGCTAATCAGAACCTAAAACAGACTGAGTAAAAAAGAGGAGAACACTTCAATTAGCTATCCAGGAGGATACTTTGGCTCACCAACTCACCTTTCATCGGGAAATAGACAAATTAAAGAAAAAATTTATGGTCCTGGGTTCATTGGTTGAAGATCGGCTGCAGAAGGCCTGTCTGGCCATGCAGACCAGAGAACCTGTACTGTTGCAGGAAATTGTCAGTTCGGATTGGGAAATTGATGAAATGGAAATCGAGGTGGAAGAGGAGTGTCTCAAAATCCTTGCCCTCCACCAGCCGGTTGCCTCCGATCTTCGTTTGCTTGTGGCGATCATCAAGATAAACAATGAGCTGGAGCGCATTGCTGATAATGCCGTGAATATTGCCAAGCGCGTGCAGACGATCAGTAAGGATTCGACGCTGACCTTTCGCATTGACTATCAGCCCATGTCCAGCAAGGTGCTGAGGATGTTCAAGTTGGGCCTGGATGCCCTGGTCACCGAGAACGCTGACCTGGCACGGAAGGTCTTTTTTGAAGATGAAGAGGTGGATCATTTGCGTGATCAGGCCTATAAGGCTGTTATCCGGGAGTTAAACAGTGAACCTGGTCATGCCGCCTGCCTGGTAAATCTCTATCTCCTCGCTCGTCACCTTGAGCGCATAGGGGACCGAATTACAAATATTGCCGAAGAGGTTATCTATCTTGTAGAAGGAAAGATTGTCCGCGGGGAGATGGATTGACATGTATCCTTCCTTTTTTCTCCTTCTTTTGCTGACCATAGCCTCTCTTGCCTATATGCAGGGAAAGCGAAGGGCCTTCTCTCTGACCGGGCTTGCGGCCGGTTCAAGCAGGCTCCACTCGCGACCTGGTTATTATGGGTTGTTGACCGCGCTCTGGTGTGTGCTTCCCCCACTCCTTATCTTTGTCTTTTGGTTGGCTATTTCCGATTCTCTGTTGATCGCAATGGCCATGAAAACCCTGCCGACCTCTCTTCAGAATCTCTCTCTCGATCAGACTGACCTGCTGGTCAACAACCTGCGTAACCTGATTGCCGGGCATGTGGCGGCCAGGGATATTGATCCGGTGCTGGAGAAGGCCGCAGAGCAATATATTGGTTTGCAGCATATCAGCCAGATGGCCTTGGGTGTTGTCATGCTGGTGACGGCCCTGTTCTCTACCTTTTCTGTCTATAGACGCATTTGTCCTGAGATGCGTGCCCGCAACCATGTGGAACGAATTGTTCAGATCAGTCTTGTCCTTTGTTCCACCATTGCCATTCTTACCACCATCGGCATTGTTCTCTCTGTTCTTTTCGAATCCATCCGATTTTTTCAACAGGTACCGTTGACCGATTTTCTCTTTGGCCTGAAATGGAGTCCACAGATGGCCATGCGCGCCGACCAGGCGGGCAGTTCCGGCAGCTTTGGTGCAATTCCAGTGCTTGCCGGAACCTTTATGATCTCGGGTATCGCCCTGGCTGTGGCCGTACCCATTGGTCTCATGTCAGCCATTTATCTCTCTGAATATGCCAGCTCACGGGTGCGGGCCTGGGCCAAGCCGATTATGGAAATCCTGGCCGGTGTCCCAACTGTGGTGTACGGCTTTTTTGCTGCTCTTGTGGTCGCCCCCTTTATTCGCGAGAGCGGAGAACTCTTTGCTCTCAGTGTGTCTTCCGAAAGTGCCCTGGCTGCAGGCCTGGTTATGGGGGTGATGATAATCCCCTTTGTCTCTTCCCTTTCCGATGATGTCATTAATGCAGTGCCTCAGGCCATGCGTGATGGTTCGTATGCCCTTGGCGCAACCAGAAGCGAGACGATACTGCGGGTCATTGTTCCTGCTGCCCTGCCGGGTATTGTCGGTGGCGTTCTCTTGGCTGCATCGAGAGCAATCGGTGAGACCATGATTGTGGTTATGGCTGCCGGTCTTTCCGCAAATCTGACTGCAAACCCCCTCCAGGCGGTGACCACAGTGACTGTGCAGATTGTGACCTTGTTGGTTGGTGATCAGGAATTTGACAGCCCGAAGACCCTTGTGGCTTTTGCCCTTGGCCTGCTGCTCTTTATTATCACCCTGATTCTGAATGTGATTGCCCTCTATGTGGTGCGCAGGTATCGGGAAGAATATGAGTAGGATGGCGGAATGCGGTATGAGGTATGAGGAATGCGGTATGCGGTGTGCGGAATGCGGTATGAGGTATGCGGAATGCGGTATGAGGTATGCGGTGTGCGGTATGCGGTATGCGGTGTGCGGTATGAGGTATGAGGTGTGCGGTATGCGGTGTGCGGTATGAGGTATGAGGTATGAGGTGTGAGGTGTGAGGTATGCGGTATGCGGTATGAGGCATGAGGTGTGTGGTTTGAGGATTAAGGAAGAGGACGGGGTATGCTGGTAGGAAAGAAAGAAAGCACAATGGATCGGGTGAATAGGGGGTTGGCCAGGCGTTATCGCCGGGAACGATGGTTCCGTTTGTTCGGTCTGAGTGCAATTGTTACAAGTGTTTGTTTCATCGGCCTCCTTTTTGTCTCCATAGGGGCCAATGGCTGGTCTGCCTTTCAACAGACCGAGATCCTGCTCGATATTCATTTTGATACCGAGCAGTTTGATGTTGATAACCTGTCTACTGCAAATTACGGGGCCCTGGTCAAAAACTCCATGCAGACCCTGTTTCCTGATGTTGCGGGACGCAGTGAGAAACGGGAACTCTCTAAGCTTGTCAGCTCTGGTGCCCCCTATATCCTCCAGAAGATGGTGATGCAGGATACCGGAATCATTGGTTCCAGCCAAAAGATCTGGCTGCCGGCCGATGATGAGGTGGATATGTTTCAGAAAGGGTATATCTTACGGGATGTGATGGAGGGTGACCGGCGGCTGAGCGATAAACAGATCGGCTGGATCGACCAGTTGTTTGCCGAGGGGCGATTGGAGAAAAAGTTCAACAGTACTTTTTTCACGGCTGGAGATTCGCGGGAACCGGAGCTTGCTGGAATTCGTGGTGCCGTTGCTGGCTCTCTTTTTACTCTGGCTGTTACTTTGGTGCTCTCTTTCCCCATAGGCGTGGCCACAGCGGTCTATCTTGAAGAATTTGCCCCCCGCAACAGGTGGACTGATCTGGTGGAGGTCAATATCAATAACCTGGCAGCTGTCCCCTCCATCGTCTTTGGTCTTTTGGGCCTGGCAGTCTTTCTCAATGTTTTCGGAATGCCAAGGTCCGCTCCCCTGGTCGGTGGCCTGGTACTGACTCTGATGACCCTGCCGACTATTATTATAGCCTCCCGGGCTTCTTTGAAATCAGTACCGCCATCCATTCGCGAAGCTGCCTTAGGGGTTGGAGCTTCGAAAATGCAGGCCATAACACATCATATCCTGCCCCTTGCCATGCCTGGGATGATGACCGGTACGATCATCGGTATGGCCCAGGCCCTGGGGGAGACGGCACCGTTGCTGATGATTGGTATGGTGGCCTTTATTGTTGATGTGCCTACTGCTGTAACTGATCCCGCCACCGTGTTGCCGGTACAGATCTATCTCTGGGCCGATTCCCCGGAACGGGCCTTTGTTGAACGAACCTCAGCAGCTATCATGGTCCTATTGGCTTTTCTGATCTCCATGAATGCAATGGCTGTCTTTCTGCGCCGGAAATTTGAACGTCGCTGGTAAGGAGAGATGTAATTGTCTTCTAATGTGACCTTAATAAAAGTCTAACAATTGTCGGGTAACTTCTTCACATGCTGAAACTTCTGCATGGGTTTAGGAAATGCAGCGGAATTTCGATTGGAATTATTTACCTTTAAACAGGAGAAAAACAATGTGGAAAAAAGGAGTAACGCTGGCAACTGCCGCAATTATTTTTGCTTCGGCTGCTGCAAATGTCTCTGCCGCCTCCGGTCGTGATTATATCTCGATTGTCGGCTCTTCAACGGTCTACCCTTTCGCCACCACCGTGGCCGAACAGTTCGGGAAAACCAGCAAGTTCAAGACCCCGAAAATTGAATCCACCGGTTCCGGTGGGGGCATGAAGCTGTTCTGTGCCGGTTCAGATATTGATACTCCGGATATTACTAATGCCTCTCGGCGGATCAAGTATTCCGAGTATGAAAAATGTCAGAAAAACGGGGTGACAGAGATTGTCGAGGTCAAGATCGGTTATGACGGTATTGTCCTTGCAAATTCCAAGGCCGCAGCTCAGTTGAGTCTGGGCAAGAAGGATATCTTTCTGGCCCTGGCAAAAGAGGTTCCGGACCCGAAAGGCGGTGAAAAATTGATCGCCAACCCCTATACAACCTGGAAAGAGGTGAATCCATCTCTCCCTGACAGCAAAATAGAGGTTCTTGGACCACCTCCCACCTCAGGTACCCGTGACGCCTTTGTTGAGCTGGCCATGGAAGGTGGTTGTCAGCAAATTGATTGGATCAAGGCCCGCAAAGAAACAGACAAAAAACATTTTAAGTCAGTCTGTCATACGGTTCGTGAAGACGGTGCCTACATTGAAGCCGGTGAAAACGACAACCTGATTGTCCAAAAGCTTGAAGCCAACCCCAAGGCCATTGGTATCTTTGGGTTTAGCTTTCTGGATCAGAACGGAGACAAGATTCAGGGATCCGTTGTTGAGGGTGAGGAGCCAACGTTTGAGAATATTGCCGCTGGTAACTACCCTGTTTCCCGTCCCCTCTATTGTTACGTGAAGAAAAATCACGTTGGTGTTGTGCCGGGAATGGCAGAATTTCTGGCTGAATTCAGCAGCGAAAAGGCCTGGGGCGAGGAAGGGTATTTAGCCGACAAGGGCCTTATTCCCATGCCTGCCAAAGAACGCCAGCAGTTTGCAGCCGATGTGGCGGCTCTTAAACCGCTGCTGATGGCTAAATAGAGAGAAGATGAAGAGGCTGAAGACTGAAGTGGAAACAAGATATTGTGGGTCTGATGAAATGGTTAGTCTGCAGCCTGACAACTTAAGAGAAGGATTTGGTAATGGAATCAATGAGTGCGGTGCTGAAAAGTGGTGGAGCTTTATTTTCAGGAGCGGAAGGCGTGATCCAGGCACAGGTTCGGCAAGAGGACAAGACCCCGCGGGAAGACCGACTGACTGTCGGTCTTCCTTTTGTGGATGATGCTCGTATGACTTGCCGGGGGGTGAGTGTCTTTTACGGTGAGAAACATGCCATTAACAACGTCTCCATTGACGTGGGTCGTAATCAAGTCCTGGCTATGATCGGTCCTTCCGGTTGTGGAAAGTCCACTTTTTTGCGCTGTCTGAACCGGATGAATGATACCGTGGAGGGCTGCCGGGTTGTTGGTGATATCCAACTTGATAACTTGAATATTTATGATAGATCTGTGGATGTCGTGCCTCTGCGGGCTCAGGTGGGCATGGTCTTTCAGAAACCCAACCCTTTTCCCAAGTCTATCTATGATAATGTGGCCTATGGTCCGAAAATCCACGGCCTGGCCTCTTCCCGGGCAGAACTGGACGAGGTTGTGGAGAGCTCTTTGAAAAAGGCCGGTCTGTGGAATGAAGTAAGCGACCGCCTCGATCAGCCGGGAACCGGTCTCTCGGGTGGTCAGCAGCAACGGCTCTGTATAGCCCGGGCCATTGCCGTCCGGCCGGAGGTCATTCTCATGGATGAACCCTGCTCAGCCCTCGATCCCATTGCCACTGCCACGGTGGAAGATCTTATTTCCGAATTGCAGGAGCATTATACCATCGTTATCGTTACCCATAATATGCAGCAGGCCGCCCGGGTCTCACAGCGGACCGCCTATTTTCACCTGGGAGATCTGATTGAGGTGGGGAGTACCGATCGTATCTTCACCAACCCGCGTCATAGATTGACAGAGGACTATATCACCGGCCGTTTCGGTTGATGGGGTGGGTTGGAGAGAGATCAGCAGAGGGTGCTGCTCTTGGTCTCTCTCTTCTCTTGGGAACTCTGCAACAGCACTTCATCGTCGTCCATTGCGGTCTTCTTGAAGCGCACTCGCATGTCTCGAAATCCTCACTGAACGAATAGAAAGTACTGCTAAACAGCGAGAGAGTGGTTGTTTGCCACTTGTTGGCCATTAGCTGAAGTGTTCTTTTTCTGGTTGATTTCTTTTGTAGAGCTGCTCTTGCGATGTTTCCCATTGTCCCTTATATTGAAAGCTGTGATTGGAGGCAGATGTTGGTTTGCTGTCGATACAAGATAACTCATACTTTCGGTGATTCTTCCCATGCAAACGGTATTGAAAAAACAGTTTTCTCTCTTCTCGGTTGTGGCTTTTCTGGTCTTACTCGCCTGGGCTCCCCTTTACGCCGGCTCGGAAAAAGAAATGGAGGGGTGGGGGGTTGATGATGCATACAATAAACTTTACAATCCAAGGGAGTTGGACAAGCTCAAGGGCAAGGTCGTTCGCTTCGAAGAACTGACACCTCTTTCGGGAATGTCTCAGGCAACGGCCCTGATTCTGGATGATGATGGTGAAAAAATTGTGGTTCATCTCTGCCCTCTCTGGTTTGCGACAGCAAAAGAGACTGGAATCAAACGTGGTGACCAGGTGAAAATAAAGGGAAGCTGGGCAGAAATTGAAGGGAAGGATGTTTTCCTGGCCTCCAAGGTCAAAAAGGGTGAAAATTATGAATTCAAGGTTCGTCTGACAAAGGATGGCACCCCATTCTGGACGATGACTCCGGAACAGCTGGTCCTTGAGCGTGGCCGGGATTGATGCAATTGGCGGGCTTTACGAAACTGGTCACTAATCCTGATTGATGTTAAGGAAAGGGGGCAAGAGAGTGATTTTTCCTTTAGCCCAGAGAGACGGAATGCGTTTTTATTTCGCGTCCCGGCCCTGACAACTGGCCTCCTGCATTGTCAATCGATTGATTGGCTTATTGTCTTCCTCAGTTCGGGGAGTTGGTATGGCTTGGCAATGGCTGCACAGAAACCATGATCCTTGAAATTTGCCATGACTTGGTCGTTTGAATAGCCACTGGAAACGATAACCTTTGCTTGTGCGTTCAGTGTCAGGAACTCTTGCACTGCTTCTTTGCCCCCCATCCCTCCCGGAATGGTCAGATCCATGATTGTCAAGTCAATGGGGAGCTTGCTCTCCATTGACTTTTTATAGAGTTCCAGCGCTTCGTTGCCATCTTTGGCAACCACTACCTTGTGCCCCATCCTTCCTAACATTTCCTGAGTAATATTTCGTAGCATCTCTTCGTCATCCATCACCATAATCCTGAACTTTCGGGTACTCAACTTTGCTTTTTCTACCTTTTTTGTCGGGACGGAATGTTGTGTTGACGCTGGAAGGTAGATCGTAAAGGTTGTGCCAGCTCCTGGAGAGGACTGCACTGAAATGTGTCCGCCATGTTTGTTGACGATTGAATGGGTAATCGCCAGGCCAAGGCCATTCCCTTTCTGTTTGGTAGAGAAATAAGGATCAAATATCTTATCCAGCACATTGGCGGGGATACCGATGCCACTGTCCGTTATTTCCATTTTTACAAAGAGATCAGTTTGGGGTAATACAATGCTTGTTGAACTTGCAGGGCATACGTTTTCGCATAAGACCTCAACTATCCCGCCATTGGGCATGGCGTTGCTGGCATTGAGGATGATGTTTTGCACAACTTGACTGATCTGACTCTTGTCAATGTCGACCAGCCAGAGGTCTGGAGAAAATAGATAACGGCAGGCGACTTTGTCCCCCCGGAGTATGAAATCGGCCGAATCTTTGACAACTTCAGTGAGGGAAGAAATTTCTTTGATTGGTTCACCTCCCTTGGCGAACGTGAGGAGCTGCTGGGTTAAATCTCGAGCCCGATTTGATGCCTTCACCGCTTCCTGGAGTAGTTTCTGGGTCTCAGGAGAGAGAGCGGAATCCAGAAGGGAGAGGTCGATATTCCCGAGAATTGCTGCCAAAATGTTGTTGAAATCATGCGCTATTCCACCTGCGAGGACGCCGATCGATTCCAGTTTTTTGGCCTTGATCAGTTCCTGTTCCGTGAGCAGCTCCTTGGTGATGTCTCTGAAAACCAGGACGATACCAGTTATCTTGCCAGTTTGATCTCTGATCGGTGCACCACTGTCAGCAATATTCCTTTCCTGGCCATTTTTTGAAATCAGGATTGTGTCCTTCGTCATACCGATAATTTCCCCGGAAGTGAGGATTTCTTGCACTGGATTCTCGCAGGGGTCTTTTGTCACCTTGTTCTGAAGATTGAATACTTCTGCCAATGGTCGTCCTGCCGCCTCTTCATTGTTCCAGCCTGTAAGGGTTTCAGCAACTTTGTTGATGAGGACAACTCGCCCCTCGGTATCAGTGGTAATGACGCCGTCTCCGATGCTTCTCAGGGTCACAGCCAGACGTTCGGTTTCTTCAGCCAGCCTGGTTTCGGTCAGTTTTGCTTGCGAAATATCTGTAGCCACTTCAAGGCGGACTATCCGATCGTCAATCCATTTGATTGCCCGGTCGTGAATGTGAAACCACTGTCCGGTGACAATATGTTGAAAATCCCAGGTGTATGCTTTTCCAGGTTTGCCTTTCTCATCCAGGAGATATTTGTTGGTACAGAAGCTGCATGGGCCGCTTTGAGATTTCTGGATGCTCTGCCAACAGATTTGGCCGGTAATGTCACCATGCTTTTTTTTCGAGTACTCATTGATGAACAGGATCTCGTAGGTGTCCATATCGGCAACATAAACAATGGTATCCAGGCTGTTCATCAAAAGTCGGAAGCGGGCCTCATTCTCCTGCAGCGTCTTCTGACCCATTGTCAAGGCATCTGTCATATCAAGAAAAGCCCTGGTCAGGGTCGTGAATTCGTCAGGCGTATCCACCGATTGTCTGCCAGTTGGGAGGTTTCCCCGGCTCATATTTCGGGTCATATCGATAAGACGATGAATTGGAGCAATGAATGTGTTTTTGCCAATCAGCCAGGATATGAAAAGTGACATTGTGGTGGCCAGTAACATGAGGACCAAATTCCTGCTCAGGGCAGCGTTGGCGGGGGCAAGGATATGGTCTTCGGGAATACCTGCCCAGACAAATATATAAGGAGTATCTTTCTCAGTGAGATGAACCTGTTGGAAGGCGACTATCCTCTTGGTGCCGTCTGAGCCCTTTCCGATGAAGATTCCCTCTCCTTGTGCTTGGCTTGCTGTTTGCCAGGCTTTGGCTTTGATTGGCTTTCCTACCGGGTTGAACAGCGTATTGAAAGGATAATAAAAAAGTCGGGTTCCCTGGTGGTCTGTGACGGCCACAAAGGATTTTTCTGGCAGGGTTGAGAAGTCATATAAGTTGGCGAAATGTTCCGGGGTGATAGCCATGGTTAAAATGGCTTTGAGGGTCTGATTTTTGTCGAGGACTGGATAAGCAAAGACAAATGCAGGAAGCGCCGCTCCCGCTCTGGTGATTATATATTCACCGGCGGCAAATTCTTTTTGCTGCAAGGCCGCGCGAACATGTTTACGATCTGCGAGATTTGTTTTGGAAAAGGGTTTTCCCGAAGCCAACACGTCTCCGTTGAGATTTGTTAAGGTGATGTTGTAGTATTCGGAGTTTTTCTCCAGCACGGCCCTGAAAATTTCAGTGCTGGCCAGAATGTTCATGGACTGAATGGGAGGGAGCAGAGACAGAGTGGAGAGAATTTGTCTCGTGGCGCGGGTAATATTTTGCTGGGCTTCGGCCATGGTGTGGGTTAACAGCAACACATCATGCTTGGCATTTTCGATGGAGTGGCGTCGCTGCTCCATACCGGTATAAAGAAAAATGCTCAGGGCCGGTAAAACCGCGAGCATGACCAGCAAGGTAAGGTTCTTGCCTATTGAACCCAAGTTTACAAATTTCATAATCTAACCTTCAGGCAGTGGCCTGCTAGTGAAACATATCGCCCAGGTGTTGCTCGCAGTAGTGTATCTCGTACACCATTGTTTGTGAAGAGAAGAGCTTGATGCTGTTTTGGGAGACGGAGGAGCAGGGTGCGGCGATACAAACTTTTTTTTCACCTTGCAGACTTGATTGTGATGGCCGTAACGATGCCCCACACCCAGTTGAAAAATAAGACGAAAAGCGGAGTGTAGAGTCCCAGGTCAAGTCCGGCTATTCCTTTGTGTGCTATGAGAGGAAAAACAACAAAAAATTGGACAGCGGTGGGAAACAGACTCAGGACTGTGCCCTTCACGAGCAACTTTGTCTGTAGCAGTGGAAGGATGAAAAGGAGCCCCCAGATCCCGCCCCAGACAATGCGAGGATACAGATAGCTGGATGTTAAAGAAGGGGCAATCGCGACACCAAATGATGCTGTAATGCCGAAGTCTCCCAGTAACCAAACTACAATGCTGTTTGCGAGAGCACCCACGCAACCCGCAGCAAAGAAAACTAATAATTTTTTCATATTGGACCGTTACTGAATTGAATATGCCTGACAGTTTGCCGGCACCCAACTGAACTCTTCCCCCAGCTTGTCCGTTCAGGAGGAGAATGGCTGAGCTGAAAAGAATGACCCCTGGTCAGAGTCGTCATTGTGGCGCTGTTGTTTAATAGCCTTGTTGATCTCTATTCTGATAGCTAACCATATTTGAGATGTTTTTTATATAGGTAGAACTACCCATATTCTAAAATAAGTATCTGCTGCTGGCTCTGGTGGAGGAGCTGGTGGGAGCGCCCTTACCCATGAAAAACCATGGGAGAAAAGGCATGGCCCTGGAATCTGGCGTTGAACATCCATTTGGAATGCTCTGGCTTAAGTGGCTTGTATCTTGCATGAAAACAAGTTCAATCCCAAAAAAGTCAAATTTTTAACTACAGGAATGAACTATGGAAAAAAAATATCTTGTTTTGGCGGGGTGTCTGTTTCTGCTCAATTCCACCCAGGCAGTCGCTACTGAGGAGAATTTTGCCCTTGGCCTCAAGGGAGGAACTCTTGGTGGCGGTGTGGAAGCAACAAAGGTGTTGAGCGATGATCTGGTCTTACGGACTGGAGTCAATTACTTGACGTTCTCCATCGATTCGACGATTGGTGATATAGATTATGAGATGGAGGCGACCTATAAAAATGGTAATCTGTTAGTCGATTGGCATCCGTTCAGTGGCGCCTTCAGGATATCGGGGGGCGTGTTTCTCAATGGTAATGAGGTGGATGTGGACGGTATCGTCTCAAAAGAGAGGGTCCTGGGGCCAATAGCCCAGTATTTGCCCCTCAATGATATGGTACATGTGAAAGGGAATGTTGATTTTAATTCCCTTGCCCCCTATGCAGGTATTGGTTGGAGGAGTAACCACGGCGAATCTGGTTGGGGGCTGGCCTGTGAATTCGGAGTATTGTTTCAGGGCTCTGCCCAAGTCTCTGATCTTTATCTCCAGGCGCCTATAGATGTGAATAATACAACAAATGTTCAGGATTTTTTGAGTGAGCAGAAAAAAGAAATTGAGGATGAACTGGATGACTACCAATATTATCCAGTGGCCTCAATTATGCTCATGTATAACTTCTGATGGTGCTGGAGTCCGTGCCCCTGGCAAAGAAAGGGCCACTGTCTATACCCTCCTAACGCCGTAATGAAGAGAAGAGGGGGTTGGAATGTGTCTCGGGGCCCGGATTTCTACGTTATTGGTGGTCACGGGCTCCGCTGACCGCATCTTGGGCCAGTTGCCTGATTCCCTGCCAATTTTCCTTACTGATGAGATCGTTGGGGACGATCCAGGAACCGCCGACAGAGAGAACATTGGCGAGTTGTAGGTACTCTCGGTAATTTTTGGCAGATATGCCTCCGGTAGGACAGAAACGGATTTGCGGGAAGGGGCCGCCGATGGACTGGAGCATCTTGATCCCCCCTGCCGCTTCTGCCGGAAAAAACTTAAAGGTGTTGTAGCCTTCTTCTATGCCCAGCATCAGCTCGGAAACCGTTGAAATTCCAGGGATCAGGGGAATGGTTCCCTTGTTTGCTGCCGAGAGGAGGGCGGGAGTCAACCCTGGACTGATGGCAAAAGATGCTCCGGCATCGGTTACTGCGGCCAGATCGTGAGCGTTGAGAACGGTTCCGGCGCCGGTGATGGCCTCCGGTACTTCCTTGCTGATGGCGCTGATGGCCTCAATTGCCCCCTCTGTGCGAAGGACGATCTCCAGGACTCGTATCCCCCCTGCAACCAGAGCCCTGGCCAGAGGCACGGCATGCTCGATCCTTTTGATTACCATCACTGGAATCACTGGCCCGTTCTCCAGGATTTCTCTGCCACTTTTTTGCCACTTCTCTGACATCTGCTCTCCTTGCGGTATCTTTATGATACGGGTTGCGGTGAAATGTTTTCTTGTTCTGAGGCGAAGATGGAGCTGGCCCCTTCCTCGGCACCAGGGAGGTTGCGGCGGAGGGAGGCAAAGATCTGTCTGCCTGTTCCCTGGCGTAAGGCGCTCAGGTGCTCAGCTTTGGCATACTCCCGGGCCTCCAGTTCGGCGTCGTCCACATGGAGGTGGAGCTCGCCGCTTTTGGCGTCCAGGCTGATGAGATCTCCCTCCCGGACCTTGGCAATCATCCCGCCGTTCAAGCCTTCCGGAGTCAGGTGGATAGCAAAGGGAACCTTGCCCGAGGCACCGGAGAGGCGGCCGTCCGTGACCAGACCCACGGTATAGCCGCGATCCATGATGATGCTGAGATAGGTGATCAGCTTATGGAGTTCGGGCATGCCGTTGGCCCTGGGGCCTTGGAAACGGACCACCGCCACCAGGTCATGATCCATTTCTCCGGCCTTGAAGGCCTCTCCCATCTCTTCCTGGGTATGGAAAATCATGGCCGGGGCAGTGAGTCTGGTTTCTCTTCCCTGGGCCAGGGACGACACCTTGATAATGGCACGGCCCAGATTGCCGGACAGGACTTTGAGCCCCCCGCTTGCGGCAAATGGGGTCTTGACTGTGGTGATGATCTCAGTATTCTGGCTGCCTGCAGGCTTGTTTCCCCATACCAGCTTTTCAGCTCGGATTTCCGGGGTGGCGGTGTAGCGTTCGAGGCCTCTGCCGGCCACGGTCTGCACATCTTCGTGCAGGAAACCGTTTTCCAGGAGCTCTTTGATCAGTACTGCCATACCGCCGGCTTCCTGGAAGGAGTTGATGTCCCCTGAACCATTGGGATAGATGCGAACCAGGAGAGGGGTTACATCGGAGAGGTCGGTGAAGTCATCCCAGTTGATCACGATTCCAGCGGCCCGGGCGATGGCAACCAGGTGAATGGTTTCATTGGTGGACCCCCCGGAAGCCATGAGACCGATAATGGCATTGACCACAGATTTTTCACTGATCACATGGCCGATGGGGAGGTACTCATTGGTCTGGGCCGTAATGGCGGTGACTCTGGCGGCAGCCGCCCGGGTCAGCTGTTCACGGATGGCAGTTCCGCTATTGACAAATGAGGCACCGGGCAGATGCATGCCCAGCATCTCTGCCATCAGTTGATTGGAGTTGGCGGTTCCGTAAAAGGTGCAGGTGCCTGGACTGTGATAGGCTCGACACTCGAAATCGAGCATTTCGGCGTGGTTGATTTCGCCTAAGGCATATCGTTCCCTGGCCCTGGCCTTTTCCTTATTGGCAAGTCCGGATTTCATGGGGCCGCCTGGTACCAGGAGCATGGGCAGATGACCGAACTGGAGCCCGCCCATGAGGAGACCGGGAAGGATCTTGTCGCAGATACCGAGGAGCAATGCCCCGTCAAAGACGTTGTGGGAGAGGCCGATAACAGTGGACATGGCGATTACATCACGGCTGACCAGGCTGAGATCCATGCCCGGTTCTCCCTGGGTTACCCCGTCGCACATGGCTGGCACGCCAGCAGCAAACTGGCAGCTGCCACCCGCCTTGGCCACAGCATCTTTGAGTACTGGCGGGTAGTCCCCATAGGGCTGGTGGGCGGAGAGGAGGTCGTTGTAGCCGGAGATGATGGCGATATTGGGCCGGTCCTGCTCGAGGAGTCCGTTTTTTTCGGCCCGGGACGCGCCGGCCAGGTCATGAGCCAGGTTGGAGCAGGGGAGACGATGTCGGAAGGGCCGTGATGCTCGCGTCTCTGCAATCTGCTGCAGATAGGCGAGCCGCATCTCCCTGCTGCGGGCGATGATACGTTCGGTAACTTTTTTGACTACACTGTGCATTACATCTCTCCTTTTCATAACAGGTTCCCAGGGAAGGGGGACCTTGGTGAACCGTTACCGGCAATCAGGGTGCCCAGTAGACAGCGACTGGGACCTGGCTTTGGTTCAGGATATATCTGATCGGCATCTCTTCTGCCGGCGCATCTTGGCAGGCCTTGAAATAGATATCCCGTTTTGTTGCACCGCCGATATGAAGGATGATCTGGCGAGAGTTGAGGATGGCTGGCAGGGTCAGGCTCATTCGTTCATGGGGGGCCTCGGGAGGAGAAATGGCCAGGCAGAGTTTTTCGCTGTCCAGGGCAACAGCCTCTAACAGACGATCCGCTCCGGGAAAGAGCGAGGCCGTGTGGCCATCATTGCCCATGCCCAGAATCAAGGCATCAAAAGGCAGCGGCAGACGGGAGAGGGCGGCCGCACAGGAGTCTTCACCATCCCTGGCTGTGGCAGCACTTGTCTTCATGCCAACAAAGCGAGCCTCTGCTGCCCGCCTCTGCAACAGATGTTTGCGGACCATTTTTTCGTTGGAATCCTCTGCCTCCGAGTCCACCCAGCGTTCGTCGACAAGGGTAATAAAGACCTTAGCCCAATCGAGCCCCACTCCTGAAAGAGCGGCAAACAGTGGCAGGGGCGTAGTCCCCCCGGAAACTGCCAGACTGGCCTGGCCCCTGGCCGCAATACCCTCTTCCAGCAGTTCACCAATCCGTCCGGCCAATTCTTGCACCAGGCTGCCCGTGTCATTAAATTGCAAAAACTGAAGACCTTTCACCGGACTCTCCCTCATACAAAAACTTGAAATCTGACCATGGGCGATGTCTCCCTTACTCTTCCCACTCTCTTCCGTCCCGGGCCAGCAGCGCCACCGAGGCCACAGGGCCCCAGGAACCGGCAGGATAGGACCTGGGTGGCTCGTTGCTCCCTTGCCAGGCCTCATGAATGGAGTCGATCCAGGCCCAGGAGCGTTCCACCTCGTCACGGCGGATGAAAAGGGACTGGTTGCCGATCATGGTCTCGAGGATAAGTCGTTCGTAGGCATCGGCCACGTGCCCGGAATGAAAGGCCTCGCAGAAGCTGAGGTCGAGCATGGTCTTCTGCAGTTTGATTCCCTTGCCGATCCCGGGGACTTTGTTCAGCATCTCGATTTCCACGCCTTCGTCCGGCTGGAGACGGATCACCAGCTTGTTCTGGGGCAGGTGTCTGTAGCTGTCTTTGAAGATATTGTGGGGCAGCTGTTTGAAATAGATGACCACTTCGGAGCGCTTGGTGGTCAGACGTTTGCCGGTACGCAGGTAAAAGGGGACCCCTGCCCAGCGCCAGTTGTCGATATCCACCTTGATGGCGACAAAGCTCTCGGTGTTGGAATGGGGGTTGCCATCGGCCTCCTCATGGTAGCCGGGAACCGGTTTACCCTTGATAAAGCCCGCAGAGTATTGCCCACGGACAGTTTTTTTGTCTACATTGTCAAGGGTGATGGGGCGCAGGGCCTTAAGCACTTTAAGCTTTTCGTTGCGGATGGAGTCTCCGTCCATGTTGACTGGCGGTTCCATGGCCACCAGAGTGAGGATCTGCATAAGATGGTTTTGCACCATGTCCCGAAGCTGGCCGGATTCGTCAAAGTATCCCCAGCGCCCTTCGATACCTACCTCCTCGGCAACCGTGATCTGAACATGATCGATGGTGTTGTGGTCCCAGTTGGTGGTGAAGATGGAGTTGGCAAAACGGAGAGCCAGCAGGTTCATGACAGTCTCTTTGCCAAGGTAGTGGTCGATACGGTAAACCTGGTCTTCGTGAAAGAACCTGGAGACCACGTCGTTGATCTCTTGAGAAGAGGCCAGGTCACGGCCAATGGGTTTTTCCAGGACCACCCGGGTTTCCGGGGTGATGATCCCGGCGTGATCCAGGCCTTGACAGATATCGTCAAAGAGAAAGGGAGCCACGGAGAAGTAGTTGACCAGAATCCGTTTTTCCTGATCGATGGCCTCGGCAAGACGCTGATAGTCGTCGGGCTTGTCGATATTGATGAGGACATAGTGGAGGCGCGCCAGCAGTCGGGTCTTGACCTCTGCAATAAGGGGCTCCTTGATGAAGGTGTTCAGGGCCTCTTCCATCTTGGTCGTAAATTCCTCCGGGCTGAGATCATGGCGGGCGATGCCGATGATGCGGGTGTCGGGGGGGAGGTGCCCTGCCTTGTCCAGCTGATAGAGGGAGGGGAGCAGCTTTCGTCTGGAAAGGTCTCCGAGAACACCGAAGATGGTGAAGTCACATGGCTTGTTGTTGTCTGGCATGGCTGTTTCCTTTGTGACCTCCTGGGGGCAGGAAGTCAGGCCTCTTTCAGAGAGATGATCTCGATTTTATGATTAGTAGTCGGATGGTCTGGGGAAGGACCTTCCGTCTGCAGGATACATTTTCCGGAAAGGCCAAACGTTTCCACCCAGTAACGGGCATAATCACTCCAGTCCGTTGGATGGTCCTGTTCAAGGATGGGCCAGACTCCGTATGAAAAGAGCAGTTCCTGGCAGGTCTTGTGAATGGGGGTGATGGCCAGAATCCAGACGGGAAGACGAAAACGGGTGATACTGCGGGCTGTACAGCCACTGGCTGTGGGGCTGAGTACCGCTGCCGGTGATTCAATATTGTCCAGGAGTTGTTCAATGGACAGGGCAATGAGATCCATGGTGTTTTGCTTGAAATTGCCAGTCTGCTGCGGTCTGAGAGTGGTCTCTGCACGGCGCCGGCGCCGGGTTGGTTCCGTGGCTGCAGCGATTTTGGCCAGCATCTCCACCGAGGCGAGGGGGTAGTCGCCCATGGCCGATTCTTCGGAGAGCATGACGCAGTCAGTGCCATCCAGGATGGCGTTGGCCACATCCGTGGATTCTGCCCGGGTGGGGCGGCGGTTGCGGGTCATGGATTCCAGCATCTGGGTGGCGGTAATAACCGGTTTACCAAAGAGGTTGGCCCTGGCAGTGATGAATTTCTGGATCACGGCGATCTCTTCGATGGGAACCTCGACCCCCAAGTCACCCCGGGCCACCATGATGCCGTCGGAAACCGCCAGGATATCGTCTATCCTCTCCTGAACTGAAGAGCGTTCTATTTTAGCGATGATAAAGGGGTCATAGCCCATCTCTGCTGCAGCTCTGCGGACATCTTCCACGTCCTGGGCAGAGGCGACAAAGGACTGGCTCACCGCATCCACCCCATGTTCCAGGGCAAACTGCATGCATGCCCGATCGTTGGCGGTAAAAGCACTGGTACCGAGGTCGATTCCAGGAATGTTGAGTCCCTTGCGGGAGCGAAGCTCTCCACCCATGACCACGGTACAATGGATATCCGTAGTCGTGGCGCCTTCCACCCGCAGCTGGATCAGGCCGTCATTGAGATAGAGCGTATTCCCCGGTTTCACCACGGCCGGAAGTTCCATCATGGTGATGGAGACCCGGTCGCTTGTGCCGATGATGTCTTCTGTGGTCAGGGTGAAGCGGGCCTCTTTTTCCAGAGTGACCGGTTCCTCGCCAAAACTGCCGATGCGCATCTTGGGACCTGGCAGGTCAGCCATGATGGCTACCCGTTTCCCCGTGCATTTCGAAGCAGCTCTGATCTTGGCAATCACCTCTTTGTGGCTTGTAAAGTCACCATGGGAGAAGTTGAGACGGGCCACGTTCATTCCGGCCTGCAGCATCTGTTCTATCATTTCCTGGGTGTCTGAGGCCGGGCCAATGGTGCAGATCAGTTTGGTCTTGTTGTTGGGCAGTGTTTTCATGATGTGGTTGGAGAAGAGATGAGTTCCAGCGTTTGGGCGGCTATTTCCAGTTCTTCGTTGGTGGGGATGATCAAGATCTGGATTTTACTCTGTTGCTGGTGAATGGCTCTGGCTTTGCTGGAATGGGTCTCATTTTTTTCAGGATCCACAATAATCCCGAGTTCCTGGAGTCCGGCACAGCTTTTTTGTCGGACCAGGGCCGAATGTTCACCGATACCACCGGTAAAGACTATACAGTCGGCCCCCCCCAGGACGGCCAGGTAGGAACCGATATACTTTTTCAATCGATAACAGAAGATCTCCAGGGCCAGCTCCGCCTGCTTGTCTCCCCCCTTGATGCGTTCAGTGATGCTGCGCATGTCGTTATCACCGCAGATTCCCTTGAGCCCGCTTTTTTTGTTGAGCAACTCGTCCAGATCATTCAGCGACATGCCGGTTTCGCGGGCGAGGTAGAAGAGGATGGCCGGGTCCAGGTCTCCTGAGCGGGTTCCCATAACCAGTCCCTCCAGCGGGGTCATGCCCATTGAGGTGTCCTGGCAGGAACCGTGAGCAATGGCAGCAGCACTGGCCCCGTTTCCCAGGTGCAGGGTAATGATCTTCAGGGAGGTAACAGGTCGTCCGAGAAAGCGGGCCGCCTCCTTGGCCACATAGCCATGGGAGGTCCCATGGAACCCGTAGCGCCGCACTTTTTCTTTTTCATAGAGTTCAAAGGGAAGGGCATAGAGATAGGAATGGATGGGGATGGTCTGGTGGAAGGCCGTATCAAATACTGCCACCTGAGGCGTATGGGGGGCCTGTTCCATGGTCACTTCCATACTCATCAGATGGGCGGGATTATGCAGGGGAGCAAGGGGGATCAGGTCATGGATGCCGGCCATAACTGTCTTGTCGATGAGGACCGGCTGGTGAAAGGTTTCGCCGCCATGGACCACCCGGTGGCCGATACCTTTCAGCTTGTTGAGATGGAGGAGCAGGTTGCTTTCTTTGAGAAGAGAAGACATGGTTGCTATCGCTGTCTTGTGTTCCGGGATGGACAGCTCCTGGCTGATCTGCTGTGGATTCCCTTGGCTGTCAGTAAACTTGAGACTGGCCTGGCTTGACTCTTCTCCAATCTGCTCGATAATTCCTGAGGCCAGGGGGTGGAGATTGCTGGTGTCAAAAAGCTGAAATTTGAGTGAAGAGCTTCCAGAGTTGAGGACCAGTATCATTTTGTCACCTTTTTTGTTGAAGCCTGGGCCTGAATGGCAGTGATGGCCACGGTGTTGATAATGTCAGTAACCAGGCAGCCGCGGCTGAGGTCGTTCACTGGTTTTTTCAAGCCCTGCAGGACTGGCCCGATGGCCACTGCCCCAGAGGATCGCTGCACGGCTTTGTAGGTATTGTTGCCAGTGTTGAGGTCCGGGAAGATAAAGACTGTGGCCCGGCCTGCAACCGGGCTGTCCGGCATCTTGGTACGAGCCACAGACGGTTCAATGGCGGCATCGTACTGGATGGGACCTTCAATGAGGAGGTCCGGTCGTTTTTCTCGGGCAATGGCGGTAGCCTGCCGCACCTTTTCCACATCAGCTCCTGTTCCTGAGGCCCCGGTGGAGTAGGAAAGCATGGCTACCCGAGGTTCAATACCAAACATTGCCGCCGTGTCTGCGGAGGAGATGGCGATCTCTGCCAGCTGAGCAGCATTTGGATCCGGATTGACGGCGCAGTCTCCATAGACCAGGACGCGGGTGTCCAGGCACATAAGGAAAACAGAAGAGACCACCGAGATTCCTGGACTGGTTTTAATGATCTGCAGGGCCGGGCGAATGGTGTCAGCCGTCGTGTGGATGGCCCCTGAAACCATCCCGTCTGCCAGTCCGTGATGGACCATCATGGTTCCGAAGTAAGCGGGATTGCTCATGATGTCACGAGAGCCGTCCAGGGTCATGTTCTTGTGTTTGCGCAGTTCGAAGAAGTCTTTGACAAAGGTCTCGGTATACTGGGAATTTGCGGGATCAATAATAGACGCCTTGCTCAGGTTCAGGCCCAGTGATGCAGAAAATCCCTTGATGGTATCCGGGTTACCGAGAAGGGTGATATCCACCACATTACGACGAAGGAGAATCTCAGTGGCCCGGAGGATACGTGCGTCACTGCTTTCCGGGAGGATGATATTTTTCTTCAGAGAACGGGCCCGCTCAAAGAGGCTGTGCTCAAACATCACAGGCGTGACAGTGGTCGGAGTGGTGGTAAGTTCCGCCATTTCCAGAATCTGTTTGCCGCTGACATGGGTCTCGAAGAGGCCAAGGGCCAGGGCGATTTTTCGTTCATCACCGGGATTGATAAGGGCAGGGACGCTATCTGCGTTTTTGGTGGCGGTATAGGTGTCGGTCTTGACACTGAGGAGAGGAGCGGCCAGGTTCCGTCCTTCCAGGAGACGCATGATGTTGGGGCCGGGCAGAAATCCGCCGGTGAGCAGGATTCCGGCCAGGTTCGGATACGTTGGCGAGCGCAGGGCAGAGAGCGAGGCGAGGATTATATCATCTCGGTCACCAGGGACAATGATCAGATCGCCATCTTCTATGTGATCAAGAAAGTGATCTACGGTCATGGCCGCGATCTTGAATTGTTTGACAATTCGGTCCATCCCTTCCTGGTGTCCCATGACATTGAAGCAGTTCAGGGCCTTACTGATGTCGGCCAGGGAAGGTTTGTCCAGTTCGTTGTTTTCCGGGATGAGAAAGACCGGGACTCCAGAGGCTTCTTCAGGGGCCTCGAGCTCAACCTCCAGGACCCCAAAGGTATCCTCGGACATGCGGTTGACAAAGGTGGCAAAGTGGGCGCACCCTGCCTCCTTGATGGCATCCTGGGTAATTTTGATCTCTTTGGCAATATCCCGGGGCGTCTGGTTTCTGCCATTGATTACACCAATAAAGGGACAACCGAGATTCTTGGCTATCTCCATATTGATATCCATGTCAAAGGCAGAGAGGAAGGCTGTGCTATTGAGTCCCTGGCAGAGGACAAAGTCATAGTGCTCTTTCAGGGTTTCCAGGCGATTAATCAGTTCTTCAAGAAAGAACTTGATTCGATCTTCGGCAATAAAATTTTTTACCTCTTCTGCCTGGAAACCATAACTCTCTTCATAGTCCATGCCTGGGCAGTAGCGACTGAGGATGAGAGCGATGTCGGGGTCCTGGTTCTTATCAGTATCAATGACGGGACGGAAAAAAGCCACTCGGCCCATGGAGCGGGTGAGGATCTCCATGATGCCCATGGTGATGACAAGTTTTCCGGCTTCAGGTTCGAGGGAGGCAACGTAGAATGTATTTGATTGCATGGCAGAGAGTTCTTGGTAGGGGGGACAGAGGTTCTTTTAGAAGTTGATCAGGAGATTTATCTGAATCCTGTTCAATATTTCATTCATCCGTAACTATTCAGGTAATGGCCAATAATCGGCAAACAATCGCTCTGTAACTGTTTAGCAGTGCTTGAGAGTCGTTCAGTCAGGACTTCGAAGGATATTCGTGCTCTTCGAGAAGACCTGACTGGACGAAGATGGAGTGCTGCTGAATAGTTACATTTATCCTACGTTAAATACCAATCCTCTTGCAAGACTTTTACACCTTTTCCTTTATTAGTTGAATACTTGTGTCTGAGGCAAGGGGAAAGGACTCTTTTTGGCGAAAATATATCTGCTTCCATGGCGCAGGGTCTTCGCTGTTGCTGGAATGGTTTGCCGTATCCCCCGGCAGCTGGTTGCCTGATCTCTTGGCAGGAGTTGAAGAATGAATGAAAACGGAAGATGGACTTGCGTTTCCGGCCTCAGGGAAATCAGGGTGATTGCCGCGCAGCGAGCTGTTGCAAGGGTCTGTCCAGGTGTCTCATTTTTGGGCACTTTGTTCCTGTCTTTTTTTTGATACTGCACAATAATCAGGCAGGAGGGCGTTTTGTATTTCTGCTGGGATTGGCGCCCAAGCTTTTTATTATGCGTAAAATGGAAGTGTTAGCATTGTTTGGTGAGTGGCATAGCCAAACTGGCATGTCAAATGCAAAAAGAAGGTAGAATCGAGAAGAGAAGACAAGGAGGAGAGACAATGTTTCGCCATGGAATGACTGGTGGCTGGTGGTGCGGGACGGGAGGTTTTTTTCCGGGCCCTTTGGGAATGTTGGCCAGCATTCTCTTCTGGGGACTGCTCATCTATCTGGCGGTGAAGATTGGCCAGTCGATTTTCTTCAGTGGTCAAAAGGGAGAGAATCTACACAACGATAATGCCCTGGACCTCCTCAAAAAACGCTATGCACTTGGTGAAATTAATCAGGAGGAATTTGAGAAAATACGAAGAGAGATACGTGAGTGAAAAGGATGTTGCGAATAAATCGAAACATCCAGTAGATAAACCTATTAAAGAGGAATGCGACAATGAAATTGAAACGAAATATGAGTGTAGCCGTTATTGCCCTTTCACTGCTGGCAGGCGTTGCTTTAGCAGCCAACAGTACTGACACTTCGAGCGGAGATACCACCACTGGTCCCGGATATGGGATGATGGACGGGCAGGGGCCGTATTATTATGGGATGCATAACAGGCATGGGAAAGGCATGAGAGGTCAGGGCTGTCTCATGAATGGGGGGGAAGCTGGCATGGGTCAGAAAGGCATGATGGGTCAGGGCCTTGGCATGAATCGCGGTGCTGGGATGCTGGATCCAGCTCTGCTTGAGAAACGTAATCAGTTTCTGGATGCCACCGTAGATCTGCGCAAGCGGATCCATGATAAACAGTTTAGCTATATGGAGGCCAGTCGAGATTCAGCGCTGACTCAGGGGGAATTCCAGAATATGGGAAAAGAACTCTTCGCTCTGCGTCAGGAGCTCCAGGCTGAGCGCCAGAAGTTTTTCCCAATAGAACAGTAAGGATCGCTTGAACCTTCCCTTGGAGATGAAAGGTCGTGTCCCGTATCGGATGCGGCCTTTTATCTTTTTTGATCTCTTGTTTTTTGTCGTATGTGTTACAGTGGAAAAAAACTCCAATCAGGAGAAGAGAATGACATTTTCGATCCCATGATCCCTTCTGCGAACCAACCATTCAGGTTTTCACGACCTGCTCTGGCCCTCATCCTTGCCAGCTCTCTGCTTGCGGTTATTCTTGCTGTGACCACAGTTCGTAATCTGAATCGCGAACAGCGTCTCCTGGAAACTTTTTTTTTCCAGGAAGGCCTGACCCTTATCCGTTCTTTTGAGGCCGGGGCCAGGACTTCCATGCGGCACTACATGACTGGGACAAATCCCCTCAACACACTGGTTGAAGAGACGGCAAAAGAGGAGAGTGTTGCCTATATCCGTATCCTCCATGAAACCGGAGAGCCGGTTGCAGAATCAGGTGATCTTCCTCCAGCCATGGGTGCTGAAGATGTACAGCGTATTTTGTCAGCCCAGGAACCGGTTACCCGACTTCTCAAGATAGAGGGGAAAAGTATCTTTGAGGTAGCCCGTGTTTTTGAGCCCCTTCCTCCCCTCTTACCCAGGGGGGGGAGAATGCACAAGTATGCGCAGAAGTGGCAGGAAGAAGAGGAAAAAAAAGGGCAGCAGCTCATTGTCGTGGGCCTGGGAACCAGTGAGTTTGAGGGTGCCAGAGAGAAGGATAGAGTGAACGCCTTGTTCATGGGGGCGGTCCTATTTTTACTGGGAAGTGCCGGCCTCTATTTTCTTTTTCTCTATCAGAGTATACGGGTAGGAAATTCAACCCTTGCCAACATGCGCCTCTATACGGAAAATGTGATCGAAAGCATACCGGCCGGGCTTATCACTTTGAATGGCCAGGGAACTGTTGTCTCCTGTAACAGGCGTGCGGAAATGCTTCTTTGCCGCGGCCTTCAGGAATTGCAAGGGATGGCTCTGGGAGACCTTTTTTCTTCCTTGCCCTCCGGACTGCTTGAGGAGCAGAAACTGTTCATGGAGAAGAATGTACTCTGCCATGACAGCAATGGGGAAACTATTCCTGTCAAACTCAGTACGTCTCCCCTTCTCGATCATGATGGGCAGAGCAATGGCCTGGTGATTGTTCTCAGAGATATGCGGGAGATCCAAAAGATTGAGCAGCAGCTTGAGCTCTCCAGGCGTCTTGCCTCTCTGGGAAAAATGGCTGCAGGTGTTGCTCATGAGATCAGAAATCCTCTGGGGACCTTGCGTGGTTTTGCCCAGTATTTTGGCAACGAGGCAGGCGAGGGGACGGATGGGAAAAAGTATGCCGAGCTTATGGTTTCTGAAGTGGATCGTTTGAACCAGACCATATCCAGTCTCCTCCAGTTTGCCAGGGCGCGTGAACCGCAACGCATGCAGGTCAGAGCTGTAGACCTGTTCGGCAAACTTGAAAGTCTGGTGGCTGCCGATTTTGTAGCCGCAAATATCACTTATTATCAGGATTATGATTCTGGACTATTTCTGTTCGCAGATCCTGATTTACTCCTGCAGGTCCTACTGAATCTTGTGAAAAACAGTATCAGTGTAACGGCTGCGGGAGGCGAAATCCATTTGACCGCCCGTCGCCAGGGCCAAGGAGTGCAAGTCGAAGTCAGCGACACAGGGCAGGGCATGACAGAGGAAGAACTGGAGAAACTTTTTGATCCTTTTTTTTCTACCCGTAAAGATGGCACTGGCCTCGGCCTGGCTGTAAGTCATCAGATAGTTGAACAGCATAATGGCTATATCGAAGTGGAGAGCAAACGTGGTCAGGGGACGACAATGAAGGTCATTTTACCGGGAGAAAACAGTGACTGAAAAAAGAAAAAAACGGATTCTCTTGGTCGATGACGATGTGGCCCATCGAACCATGCTCAAGGTGAATCTCTCTGGCAAGCACTTACAAATATTTGAAGTCGATGATGGGGATCAGGTCATCCCTTTTCTTGAGGAGGAAGAGAGTGACCTGATTCTCCTCGATATGAAGATGGCGCGTATGGATGGGCTGGCCACCTTGAAGGCCCTTCAAGAGACGGTATATTCAGCAATACCGGTGATTGTCCTCACTGCTTTTTCTTCTGTTGAGACCGCTGTCAAGGCGATGCGTGTGGGGGCCTACGACTATGTGGCCAAGCCTGTCGATCTTGAGGAATTAAGACTGGTGATTGAGAGGGCGCTGGGTTTTCAGGAGATGAAGGAAGAAAATGAACGCTTGAAAAGGCGGCTTGAGAAACAATTTTCCTTCGCCAATATGATTGGCAGCAGCCCGGCCATGGAGGAGCTCTTTAAGACCCTGGAACTGGTGGCCCCCTCCGATGCCACGGTCCTGATCACCGGGGAATCGGGAACAGGAAAGGAACTGGTCGCCAGTGCCCTGCATCAGCAGAGCAGACGCCAGAGCTTTCCCTTTGTCAAAGTCAACTGTGCAGCCCTCAATGAAAATCTCTTGGAAAGCGAATTGTTCGGCCATGAGGCCGGAGCATTTACCGGGGCGGTTGGTCAACGAAAGGGACGATTTGAACAGGCCGATAAGGGAACTCTTTTTCTTGATGAAATCGGAGACATGAGTCTGCCGACTCAGGCCAAGATCCTCAGGGTGTTGCAGGAAGGGGAATTGGACAGGCTGGGAGGAAATGAAACTATCAGGGTGGATGTGCGGCTGCTGGCAGCCACGCACAGGAATCTGCAGGAGATGATTGAAGAGGGAACCTTCAGACAGGACCTTTTTTTCAGACTCTCAGTGGTGCCGCTTGAGTTGCCACCGCTGCGAGAAAGGAGGAAAGATATTCCAGATCTGCTCACGCTCTTTCTCGATCGCTACACAGAGAAAAACAGGAAGGATATAAAAGGCTTTCATCCGGAAGTGCTGCGTATTTTTCTCACCTATGAATGGCCAGGGAATATTCGTGAGCTAGAAAATACGGTGGAACGGGCTGTTATCCTCTGTCCCGGCGAGCAGATCACCGTCCGGGAGTTGCCTTCGCAACTGTTAGCCGAAGGAGGGGGTGCAGAGACGCCCCATGTAACGACACCTCTCACCCTTCGTGAAATGGAACGGGAGATGATCCGGGCTACCCTTGCCCAAAACAGAGGAAACAGGAGTAAGACAGCCAAAATATTAGGCGTTGCCCGTCAGACCCTCCTCAATAAACTCAAAGACTATGATATTCTCTAGGTTCTGGCCAGGTACTGAAACTGACCCTGGCCAAAAGGTTGCGTCTTTCCCCTCTTGCATTGCTTTTCAGTCTTTTGCGAAGGGAGAGCCTGCCGGTGCGATTATTTTTTTCCCCCGGTCTTGATGCTGGCGGAAGGGGCGAAACGCCCGTTTTTGAGAAAGAAGCAGGTCTGGGCAACGACATCCGGGGCATTCATGATAAAGGGATGGGATTCATGTACCACCAGAAAATCGGTCATTCCGGCAAGTTTCGCCTGCTCTACCCCAACCTTGCCGTCATCAGGGCCGGGAATGATTTTGCTGAGCCAGAAATCGAAAAAGGCATGACGGTCTCCGGTGATGATTCCCAGGGGAAATTCGGCAGGACCCAGTCGGTTGGGCAGAGAGTGACTGTCTGTGCTCAGTTGTTGCCCTGCCGGGCCGTTGAGCCAGTCATAAAACCACCACTCTTTCAGGGTATCGGTGGCAGTGCTTCCCCGGTTAGGCGGGCTGAGCATGACCACCTTGCCCAGGTTCTGTGGACGAGAGGTGGCCAAGAGTTGGCGAACGATAATGCCTCCCAGAGAGTGGGTGACGAAGTGAATAGCAGACGGGTTGAAGTGGTTGCAGCTCTCTATAGCCTTGGGCAGGCTGGTGGCTGCTATTTCTTCTATGCTGAGGTCAGTGGATGGATAGTCAAGGTTCACCGTGCAGTAACCTGCAGCGTTCAGTCCCTCCTCCATCTCTGTCATGGCGCGATGGCTGCGTGCCATGCCATGGAGGAGGATGACACACTCTCCATTCCTTTGTTTGGGACAGGTAGTGAAAAGTGTGGTCTCTCCGGCAAGCGGGGATGCCGACAGTAAGAAGAGAAGCAGAACAGAGAAAAGAGAGGAATTCCACCAGGAAATTCCCCAACCGTTTCCGGACATGGCACCGCACCCCTTGCTTATCCCAGTGGAATAGGTCAACGAACCTATGCAATATAATAAGCGTTGAGAAGTGTGCCAGGTGTTCGTGATCAGTAGAGTCAGCAATATATCAGTATGCTGACTCTACTGATCACGGACAGATGGGATGCTTCTCAACGCTTATTCCCATTCGATGGTGGCTGGGGGCTTAGAAGAGATATCGAGAACCACCCTGTTTACTCCCCGTACCTCGTTGATGATCCGGTTAGAGATGGTCCCTAAGAGTTCATAGGGGAGTTTCGACCAGTCTGCGGTCATGGCATCTTTGGAATCAACAGAGCGGAGGGCAATCACGTTTTCATAGGTGCGTCCATCACCCATGACACCCACAGTCTGAATGGGCAGAAGGACAGCAAAGGATTGCCACACTTTACGGTACCATCCGGATTTTTTCATCTCTTCGAGAACAATGACATCGGCCTGACGTATGATATCCAGTCGTTGTTTGGTTACTTCCCCCATGATCCGAATACCCAGACCCGGTCCGGGGAAGGGCTGACGATAAATGGCCTCTTCAGGCAGTCCAAGCTCCAGGCCCAGAAGGCGGACTTCGTCTTTGAAGAGTTCGCGCAGGGGTTCGATCAATTCCAGTTTCATCACCTCGGGCAGACCGCCCACGTTGTGATGGGATTTGATGGGGGCCTCTCCCATGAAGGAGACGGATTCAATGACATCGGGATAAAGAGTTCCCTGGGCCAGGTAATTGACCTCTCCCAGTTTTGTCGCTTCTTCTTCAAATATCTTGATAAAGCCGAGTCCTATCCGTTTCCTCTTGACCTCCGGGTCGACGATTCCGTCCAGTTCAGAGAGAAAAAAGTCGGTGGCATTAACATCTATGACCTTCAGTTTCGACTTTTCGCGGAAGAAGCGAAGGATGGCCTCGCTTTCTCCGATGCGCATGAGGCCGTTGTTGACATAGATACAGGTAAGTTGGTCACCGATGGCCCGATGCACCAGAGCTGCGGTTACCGAGGAGTCGACGCCGCCGGAAAGGGCGCAGATCACCTTGGAGGGACCCACTTTTCCCCTGATTTCTTGAATAGTGGACTCGATAAAAGAACTCATGGTCCATCTCGGGCTACAGTTGCAGATCCCGAAGATAAAGTTGCGCAGTACATCAGTGCCAATAAGGGTATGAATAACCTCAGGGTGAAACTGGACAGCAACAAAGGGTTTAGTGGTATGACGAAGGGCGGCGTTGGGAGAATGGTCACTGGTGGCAGTCACCTCAAATCCAGCAGGAACGACCTCGATTCTGTCACCATGGCTCATCCAAACCTGGTGGTGAATGGCATCCGTGGCCAGTCCGGCGAAGATTCCTTCGGTGTATTGGACGCTGAGGTCAGCCTTACCGAATTCTCTCTTTGTCGCTTGCTCCACTTTGCCACCGAGCTGCTGGATCATCAGCTGGGCCCCATAACAGATTCCGAGAATCGGTACGCCCAGATCAAAAATGGCAGGGTCGGAAAGGGGGGCGTCGTTATCGTAAACAGAGCGTGGGCCACCGGAGAGGACAATGCCGGTGGGGTGCATGGCCTTGATTGTTGCCAGTGCTGTGGTATAGGGGTGGATCTCGCAGTAGACCTTCTGCTCGCGTATCCGTCTGGCAATAAGTTGGGTGGTCTGAGAACCGAAGTCAAGAATCAGGATTTTTTCATCATGGATGTTCATTGTCGTCTCGCATTGATAAAAGAAAAAAAGGAGGCCATAATGATAGTATAGCCTCCTGTCTTCTAAACCGAATCGGAAAAAGGCTACGCAGTTCGGTAGTTGGGAGCTTCCTTGGTAATAATGACATCGTGGACATGAGATTCACGGAGTCCGGAGGCGGAAATCTTGACAAAAACGGCTTTCTGACGCAGGTCTTCAATGGTGGCAGCCCCCACATAACCCATACCGGAACGGAGTCCGCCCAGAAGCTGGTAGATGATATTGGCCAAGGGACCGCGATAGGGGACTTTGCCTTCGATCCCCTCAGGGACCAGCTTTGACTGGCTGGAGACTTCCGACTGGAAGTAACGGTCGGAGGAGCCCTTGCGCATGGCGCCCAGGGAACCCATTCCTCGATATCCCTTGTAGGTTCGTCCCTGATAGAGGAAGGTGTCACCAGGTGTTTCGTCGGTTCCGGCAAAGAGGGAGCCGATCATGATTGCATGGGCTCCGGCGCCGATGGCCTTGGTCAGTTCTCCTGAATACTTGATGCCTCCATCGGAGATGATGGGGATATCATATTTCGAGGCAGCTGCGACGCAGTTCTTGATAGCAGTCATCTGGGGGACACCTACACCGGCGACGATGCGTGTGGTACAGATAGAACCTGGACCAACACCTACTTTTACGCAGTTGGCCCCTGACTTGATCAAGGCCTCGGTCCCTTCATAACTGGCCACGTTGCCGGCGATTATTTGCAGGCTAGGAAAAGTGGCCCTGATCTGTTCCACGGCCTGCAATACTCCCTGAGAGTGGCCATGGGCAGAGTCGATGACAACCACATCGGCGCCGGCATTCACCAGTTTCTGGGCATTGGCTTCAATGTTTGGACCAACGCCTAAGGCTGCCCCAACAAGTAATCGGCCTAGATTATCTTTGGCAGCCAGGGGATACTTTTTGATCTTTTCAAGATCCTTGATGGTAATCAGGCCACTGAGCTTTCCCTTATTATCTACCACCAGCAATTTTTCGATGCGGTGTTCATGGAGCAGGGCCTTGGAGTGTTCCAGGCTGATTCCTACCTTGGCCGTTACTAGGTTCCTGCTGGTCATGACATCACTTACCCGCAGGTCAGAATCAGAGACAAATCGCAGGTCACGATTGGTAACAATGCCAACCAGGTCACCATCTCGGAGAACAGGGAGGCCAGAGATCTTATACTTGGCCATAATCCGTTCCACTTCGGCTACAGATTGATTTTCCTCGACGGTGATCGGATCAACAATCATTCCTGATTCCGATTTTTTGACTCGCTCAACCTCTTTGGCCTGGTTGGTGATGGACATGTTTTTATGGATAATCCCGATGCCGCCTTCTCGGGCCATGGCTATGGCTGTACGATGTTCGGTGACGGTGTCCATGGCCGCACTCACCAGCGGGGCATTCAGGCTCAGATTGTTGGTCAGTTTGGTGGTAAGAGAGACTTCGTTGGGAAGTACCTTGGAGGCCGAAGGAACCAAGAGCAAATCGTCAAAGGTCAGGGCTACTTCTATGGTATCAGGTAACATGAGAGTTCCTTTATCAGGTATCAAAAAAAAGTGGTTTACGGTAACGAACCCATGGGGCGAGCAGGTTATAAAGAGTGTCTAATATGTTAGCATGTCGCCGGTAAAGATCAAAATTGTTTTCAGAAAAAGATGGTTTTGCTTTCCCCGTCTATCTATGCTCTATTATAAGAAAAGGAGAATAGATATGTTGCTTGAAATAAACCCAGAAAATCCCCAACAGCGACTGATCCAACAGGTTGTGAAACGCCTCAAGGAAGGTGCTGTTATCTGTTATCCCACTGACACAGGTTATGGTATTGGCTGCGATCTCTTCTGTCAGAAAGCTGTTAAAAGGATCATCCAGATGAAGAGCAGGGCAAAGGATAAACCTTTTTCCTTTATGTGCTCCGACCTCAAAAATATCAGCAACTATGCCCATGTCTCTAATACAGCGTACCGGTTGTTGAAGAAAAATTTGCCCGGTCCTTACACCTTTGTTCTGCCTGGAACCAAATTGGTTCCCAAAACCATGGCCACAAAACAGAAGACCGTGGGGATCAGGGTACCAGAAAATCCCATTTCCAGGATGCTCCTGGAAACATTAGGAAACCCTATTGTCAACACCTCGCTGCCCAGTGAAGAGGGGGCCGTGCCATTGGCAGACCCCTATGAAATTGACTGTCTTTTTGGAAAACGGGTGGATCTCATTATTGATGGAGGAGAGGTCTACTCTGATCCTTCCTCTCTCATCGATCTCACCGGAGATGTTCCTCTGGTCCTGAGAGTAGGTCAAGGCAATGTGAATCCTTTCCTCTGATTTTTCCATATCCTTTTATTTGCAGCAACGAAAAGGAGAGGAAGCGGCTTTCCAAGCGTCGCTACCCTCTGATCTTGTCAATTCTTAATGCCTGTCTCTTTTATGAGCGCCTCTTTTAGCGATTTGCTCATGGTGAAGTGAATGGTTTTTCGCTCCGGAATGTTCATAATGGTGCCGGTCTTCGGGTTTTTGGTACAACGCGCCTTGCGTTTGCGTACAGCAAAACTGCCAAACCCCCTGAGTTCTATCCTGCGTTCTTCTTTCAGGGCGATTTCCATGGTGTTGAGCATGATCTCCAGGGCAGTGCTTACGTCCTGTTTATTGAGGGAAAGTTCAGTGGTTACTTCATTAACAAGTTCTTTTTTTAGCATGATGATATTGTACTACCTGACGGATAATGGTGAGCTATAAAAAAAAGGTTGTTTTACCAGAGAGTGATCTTCCGGCAAAACAACCTGTTGGTTTAGGGCAATAGGTTGAAGGATTACTTCTCCTCGGCAGCACCTTCTTCTTTGGCTTCGCTCTCTCCACCGGCAGCGGCTTTGAGGAGATCGCCAAAGGTTGAAGGAGCGGCAGCTTCTGCCTCTTTCTTCTTCTTGGCGTAGTTCTCGGCAGCACCTTCTTCTCCGTCTTCCTCCAGAGTCTTGATGGAGAGACCGATCTTTCTGTCTTTGGCTGATACGTTGATGACGATGGCCTTTAAGGTATCGCCTACCTGGTACATGCCGACAGGGGTTTTGATCTTGTCTTTGGAGATTTCAGAGACGTGGACAAGGCCTTCAATTCCTTCTTCCAGCTGAACAAAGACACCAAAATCGGTGACATTGGTGATCTGTCCCTCAATGATGGTTCCGGAAGGATAGTTGTTGTAGGCTGCCTGCCATGGGTCGGGCTCAAGCTGTTTTATTCCCAGAGAGAATCGCTCGTTTGCCTTGTCGATCTTGAGGACAACTGCCTGGATGGTCTCTCCCTTGGAGTATTTCTCAGAAGGATGCTTGATCCGTTCGGTCCAGGAGAGATCGGAGACATGGATGAGTCCGTCGATGCCCTCTTCGATCCCGATAAAAATACCGAAATCGGTGATATTTTTGACCTTGCCCTCAATGACGGAGCCGACAGGGTAGTTCTCGGTAACCAGATCCCAGGGGTTGGGAAGCAGTTGCTTCATACCCAGAGAGATCCGTTTGGTCTCTGGCTCGATGTTGAGTACCATGATCTCTAACTCGTCGCCCACGGTAACCATCTTCGATGGATGGCGTGGTTTCTTGGACCAGGTCATTTCAGAGACATGGATCAGGCCTTCGACACCCTCTTCCAGTTCGACGAAAACACCGTAATCCGTAATGGAGACGACCTTACCGGTGGTTTTCTCGCCAACGGGGTAGCGCTCAGCGACAGTGGCCCATGGATCAGCCTTGAGCTGTTTCACACCGAGAGAGACCCGGTCATGTTCTTTGTCGTATTTGAGGACTTTGACCTCAAGCTCCTGGCCAACTTTATACAGTTTGGCCGGATGGGAAACGCGTCCCCAGGAGAGGTCGGTGATATGGCAGAGGCCATCCATGCCGCCCATATCGATGAAAAGGCCGTAATCGGTGATATTGGTAATGGCTCCCTTGATGATCTGTCCTTCCTCAAGGATGGAGCGCATTTTCTCGCGAAGTTCAGCCCGGGCATCTTCAAGGATGGCGCGACGGGAAATAACTACGTTGTTGCGCTTGCGGTTGAACTTGAGAATCTTGAAATCGAAGGATTCCCCAATGAGGGCATCGAGATCTTTGACCGGGCGCAGATCGATCTGAGAGTAAGGGAGGAATGCAGGGACGCCGATATTGACAGACATACCGCCCTTGACACGGCTTTCCACTTTCCCTTCAATAGTACCGTCTTCTTCCTGAATTTTGGCAATGTCTTCCCATACTTTGATGGCAATTGCCTGTTCCCGTGACAGCAGGAGCCCGCCCTCGTCCTTGCGGCGTTCTACAAATACTTCAAATATGTCGCCGATATTGATCTCGGCTCCTTCTTCCAGCTGGAACTGGGACTTGGCGATGTAGCTTTCAGCCTTGTCTCCTACATCAACAAGGACATAATCGTCCACAGTACCGATAATGGTACCCATGGTCACGTCTCCGACTTTGACCACTTTGTTGTTTTCTTCCATTTCGAAGAGTTCTGCAAAACTCAACTCTTCGCTGCTGTTGTCCTGGGTTGTTTGTTTAATTTCCTCTGTCATGGGGTTTGCTCTTCTTGCGGCCCGAAGGCCAGGTGTTGAGGTTTTAGGGGTATCGATGCTGTGGTTATGAGTCAACTCGCTCATTCATCGACCAATAAAAGCAAGGGGGATTACAGTCCAACACTGTAGCCTCCTGTGGATAAAAATTATAATTTATAGCAAAAGAAAAATGGAAAGACAAGAACTTCTTGGTGGGGAGCAAAAAAAAAGAGCACGGTCCAGGCTGGAGCCGTGCTCTGGAAAAAGATAAGGACTCAGTCTCGGATTTCGTTGGTGAGAAAGTTGATGGCCTCTTTGTCGATTAAGCCATATTCAACGGAGAGTAAGATGCCATTTTTTTTGTTGGCAAACCACCATCTCCGGCATGGCTTGCCGTCAATGAAGAGAGCAAGTCGGTTTGTGATGGCAATGAGACCCAGCTTTTTCGCCAGCTTGGTGATTGTTTTTCCCTGTTTTTCGAACTCTTTTGCGGAATGGACACAGAGCGAAGGCGTTTCTTTTTTCATGGTAATCCTCCTGATTGAGTGGCGGGATACTGTGGAAATTGTTTTTTTGAGAGATCTCTTTTGTGAAGCGACCGGTCAGCCTATTAAGGTTCGGATGATGTCTTTTTTACCTATGATACCGACAAGTTTTTCCTGGTCCAGGACGGGAAGGGTGTGAATGTTCTCTTCAGCCATGATGGTCGCGAGTTCGTCCAAGGGGGTATCCGGGGTGACGTTTCTCGGCGGACCGCTGCAGATATCTCCTACTTTGGTTCCGGCAATCTTTTTCATCTCTGCTTCCATTTTTTCCGGATTTTCCAGATAGAAAACTGAATCGAGAATAGTGATCACCGTGGGGATGTGAAGTTTTTTGGATTGGTCGATGAGATCGTTTTCGGTGACGACTGCAATCACTTTGCCTGCATCGTCTACTACCGGAACGCCATTAATAGTATGATCGGTGAGGAGCTTTGCCAGTTCTTTCACTGAGGCCTGACAGTGAATTGTTATAACGTTTCGACTCATGATGTCGCGAGCTTTGAGCATGTTTTCTCCTTTTGAAGTGGGCAAAACTGTAGCTGGAGTCTATGGGGAAAATACCCGAACCCCTATGATGAAATCATACCATACTCCTGAGCGAATCTCAAAACTTTGCATTCGAAAAAGAGAAGTGGAGGTGGCTGTGCCTGTCAGCGGGGAAAAGCGGCAGCGACGCCGCCATCTACCGGCAGAGTAGCACCTGTGGTGGGGGTCAGGGTGGAGGCGAAAAAGACCACTGCATTTCCCACATGATCAGCAAGGACCTCGGTCTTGAGCAGATTTCTCTCCCGGTAATAGGCCTTCAGGCCTTCGGGGTCGAGGTTGCGGGAGCGCATTCTGTCAGGACCGATGACATCCCAGAGTCCGGAAGAGATGTTGTGATCATCAAAGATGGCATCGGCATTGATCATATTGACGCGAACATTATAGCCGGCAAGTTCCATGGCCGCAATTTTTCCCAGCTGGTGGGCCCCTGCCTTGGAAGAGGAGTAGGCACCAAAGGCGGCCCCTGGGGAAAAAACGTTTTTGGAGCTGTTAATAATGATGTGCGCTGGAGCCTTGCCAAAGGTGGCCTGTCTGCGAAAGACAGGAATGGCTGCTTGGATGACCTGGAAGACACCCATGGTGTTGACCTCTGTCACCTGTCTGAACTTTTGTTCGTCCAGGTCTTCCAGGGTGGCCACATGGGCCAGTCCGGCATTGGGGACCAGGATATCGAGGCCGCCGCATTCTTTGATGATGGTTTGGATGCCACTGACGACAGACTTTTTGGCGGTCACATCCATAACCAGGGTCCCAATTCTGTGGCCAGGAAATTCCTGGCCAAGAAGTGCGGAGACCTGATTCAGGCGATCCTCATTCAGGTCAGTGAGATAGACGTGAGCGCCGGCTGCCAGAAGTTTTCTCCCAATTCCGCAGGCAATGGCTCCGCCGCCGCCGCTGACCATGGCCACCTGTCCGGCAAGGGGGAGGAGAGAGGTCTTGTCCAACTTGGCCTGTTCCAGGCTCCAGTACTCCATGTCAAAGATATGGGACTGGGCCAGTTCCTGGTAGGGACCTATATGGCTGGCTCGACGTTTCGCCAGGAGGGTATGTTCGGCAATATCTCCAGCAATGGTGGCTGCTTTTTCCGTGCCACCAGCAGTGATAAGTCCAAGCCCCGGGACCAGAATGACCCTGGGTTTGCAATCCAGACGAATGCGCTCTACGCCCTTGGCGGTCACCTGCGCCTTGAAATAGTCCTCATAGGCATTCTCATAGGCAGCGAGCGCGGCCGCGGTGGTGTGGCGTATCTCTTCTTCATCACTGCTTTGAGGGGCCAGCCAGAGGGGGTGGTTTTTGGTACGAATGACATGGTCGGGGGTGAGGACACCGCTTTCATAGCGAGCCTGGGCTCCTTCTTCCTGGAGGCAGAGGAGGATCTCTGTGTTCTGGCGAAGCTGGAGGTAAAAGGGGTGGTAAGTGCCTCCTCTTTCGATGGTCAGTGCGCCCCGCAGTAGTGGCAGGAGTACTTCTGCAGCTGTTTGTCCGCCAGTGGAAACAATCACTGGGCTGGAACCGGGTTGATGGGAGGCGATGTACTCTTCTGCCAGGGTGACGTAGTGGATCATTCTGCTGTAGGCAAGATCCCCACTCTCGGCAAAGGTGAAAATGCCGTGGTTGAGGAGGATGATGGCCTCGATTTCCGGTTGCCTCTCGTAGAGTTCCGCCACTTTTTTTGAGAGGGGGAAGCCGGGCATGATCCAGGGGAGAATTCCTATTTTATCTCCCAGTACTTCCCGGAGCCGATCTTCGGGGTGGGCCATGTTGGTCAGGGAGACGATGGCGTCGGCGTGGGTGTGGTCGATAAATTTATGGGGCAGAAAGGCGTGAACCAGGGTCTCAATGGAGGGGTTGGGTGCACAGGCATCGAGCATATGGGTCCTGAACTGGTTGACCATTTCTTCATCACTCAACTGATCAAGGCGGCGAAGCCGTTGCAGGTAGTTGAGGTCCAGGGCTGGGAACCCCTGGGGCTCAATGGAACCGAGGTCCCAGCCACTTCCCTTGATAAAAAGAACATCGCACTCCTCTCCAAGCAGAGTTTTTATCTGTGACTTGACTGAGGTGTTTCCACCGCCGTGCAGGACCAGATCTTCCTCTTGACCAATGAGGCGAGAGGTGTAGGTACGCATGGCAAGATCTGGGTTGCACCCCTGCTGGGCTTGGAAAAATGAAGCGGCTTCTGCTGCTGAATATCTGTTTTTCATAGTCGGATTAATTGAAAATATAGTTTCAGCCACTGTAGGCGTTGATTTCTGCCATCAGGGTGCCGAAGAGTTCTTCGTATTGGGGAATGGCCTTGCGCAGGACGGTGACCAGTTGCGGGACCTCCCGGTCATTGACCACCAGGTTGGCTGAGTTGGCTAAGGCTTCGAGGTCATAGAGGGTGGAGAATTCTGGGCCAATGAGGATGTAAAAGATGAAACGCCGTTTCTGCATTCCCATGCCGCACATGAATTGGTGGAAAAAGGAGTCGTTCAAGTCCGTTTCTTCGAATTGGCAGTGGAAAATTACACTCGCATAGTTGACGAACTGCATCTTTTCTATGGCTTCTTCTGCAGATTCGGCAAAGGTGGGTTGATAGCCGATGCTTTCTACGGCCTCTGCCACCTGGTCACGTTCCGCACCACTCTGGATCAGGATTAACGATTGGGGGATGTCTTCAATGACTTCTTTTTCTTCAAAGACGCCCTCTTTGAGCCAGCTGATATCCGGTGGTGCTGGTGGCTTTACTTTCGGCTTTATTTTGCTGTTGGTGGATTGTCCTTTATGGGGCGAAGCTCTCTGCTCCGTAGCTGTGGTGAAGCTCTCTGCATTGACAAAAATAGTGTTTTCGCATTGAGGGCACTTGAGGCGTACAGACTGTTTGGGGGGCAGTTGCTGGACACTTGTTCTGATTTTGTCGCTGATTTTCAGCAATTTTGTACAGTGGGGACAGGTTATGGTCATTGCGGTCCTCTTTGGGGCTATCCGGCTGGAAATAATTTAATTTTTCGCAGGTTACCAGCGATTCTCATCCTCTTCCGGCTCCATGGCCAGTCCACTGAGGGTGGAAGTTGCTTCTCCACGTGTGGCCTTGATGGTATCAAGACCTCGAGAGATCTCATTCTTGTAGGAGCAGTAGTTAAGGGCCGTTTCTTCGGTAATAACTTCTGATTCGTAGAGTTCGAGGATGTGCTGGTCAAAGGTACGCATATCCATAGCCGATCCCTGCTGAATGACTTTGTAAAAAGTTTTTTCTTCTGTTTCACCGTTGATAATCAGGTCCTTGACCCGCAGGCTGGTACAGAGGATCTCCATGGCTGCCGTCCGGCCTCCTCCGATTTTTGGCAGCAGGCGCTGTCCCACGACCCAGCGAATGGTATCTGTCAGACGGTTGCGGATCTGCGGCTGTTCTTCCTGCTCAAACATACCCAGGATTCTGTTGATGGTCTGTCCGGCATCGATGGTGTGCAGGGTGGAGAGGACCAGATGGCCTGTTTCTGCAGCGGTGAGGCCAATTTCCATGGTTTCCCGGTCACGCATCTCACCGACCAGAATGACTTTGGGCGCCTGGCGCAGGGCTGCCCGCATGCCAATGGGGAAGGTACTGAAATCGTTTCCCAGTTCCCGTTGATTGAAGGTAGCTTTGACATGGGGGTGAACATACTCAATGGGGTCTTCCAGGGTCACTATGTGGACAGAACGATCCATGTTGATCTTATGAAGCAGTGCTGCCAGGGAGGTTGTTTTACCGCTGCCGGTGGCACCGGTAAAGAGGACAAGACCGTTGAGCTCTGAAGCCATTTTGTTGAAGGCACTTGGAAAGTTCATTCCTTTAATGGTTGGAATGGAGGTTTCCAGTTTTCTCAGTACCGTGGTGAAATACCCTTTCTGGGTAAAGATGTTGACCCTGAAGCGGACCTTTTCTCCCAGAGAGTAAGAGAGGTCGCAGGAACCGTTTTCAATGAGATCACGTAACAGCCGTTTGTTGTTGCCGATCAGGTTCAGGGCAAAAACTTCGGCCTGAAAAGGAGTAAGCTCCTTCACCGGCGGAGAGACATCTACCGGCATCAGGACACCTGCTGATTCGACTTGCAGGGTTTTCCCCACCGTAATATTGAGATCGGAAACATCATCGTAGGACGCAAGCATCGCTGTAATCCAATAATCTAGTTCGGTCTGTTTCATGCATTTCCTCCGGAAAAAATGTTACACGCCTCTTCATTTTCATAGTATATTGTCATGAAAGTGACAAGGGAATCAATATTTTTTTATTAATTAACTATAGATAGGGTGAACG
>Ga0180007_10000363_pt1 | contig 79903 bp, 99 predicted proteins | sample MM_PC_MetaG_FD_121122 | JGI IMG/M metagenome (GOLD analysis project Ga0180007, IMG submission 121122) | Groundwater microbial communities from the Aspo Hard Rock Laboratory (HRL) deep subsurface site, Sweden - MM_PC_MetaG | ecosystem: Environmental > Aquatic > Deep subsurface > Groundwater... | reverse complement strand
CCACAAAAGCAATACATCCAACAGGTACTTTGAGATTAAGCCCCTGATTATTGGGAATTGCTTTATGGCATTTTGGACATTTCACAGTCTCACGTACATACCGATAATAAGTTTTTGTTTGTGCTTCCATACGACTTCTCCTCTTTAAGATAATGTTGTGCAGATGTTATATAATGTACTGGTTAACGCTGGTTTCCCCAACATCATGGATTCGCACTGAATCATCATGTCCAGTATGATTCCCACTTTTGCATTGTCACTTTTCATAAGTACAGAGTTACAATACCCCATAATGATTCTTCGTATTGTTTCTGGGTCATCTTCTATCTTACCGTAGATGCTCAATATCTGTTTCCAAGTGCATGACTTCCCCATTAACAATCTGCATAAAGCAATGGATTCTTCTTTGGTCTTTTCTGTGCTTTCTAGTACCTCTTGCATTTTGTCTGGTTCAACATCAATGATGGTATCCATGTACTGAAGAGCTTGTCCAAGAGAACCGTTACTCTTTTCAACAATCATGGAAATGATTGGATTGGGTACATCTTTTTTTTCGTTACTGGCAACCCACAACAAATAATCTTTCACCAGATTAGGTTCTAAAGGGACAAATTCAAAATGAGCACATCGTCTCTTTACAGCGGCTGTTACTTTCCCGGCTTCACTGGTACATAAGATGAAAATAACATGGCTTGGAGTGTCTTCCAACGCCTTTAACAGCCCGTCTTGTGCTTGGGGTGAGATTCGATGCACTTCATCCAACAGATAGATTTTGTATGGAGCATTTACGGGAGCCAGCCCCATTGTATCTTGGAGTTGACGTACAGTTTCAATCCCAGTGAACCTCGCACTGTTATACTCATGAAAGTTCCAATCGTCATAGCATTTCAAATACCTCGCTATGATCCTCCCCACTGTTGTTTTCCCACACCCTGGAGGTCCTGTCAGTAAAAATGCCGAAGGCACACTATCTGAATCCAATTTAGATTTGATAGCCGCTATCGTGCTTTCGTTTCCCTCAACATCATCAAATTCTTCAGGTCTATATTCTTTGTATAATGACATTGTTTTTTCACTCACTTATAATTGTTTTGGAATTATCTGAGATATCATCAAGATCGTCACAATCGTTACTCTCATAGATCAAATCAACCAACATTTGGTCTGATTCCAGTTTGGATTTTAGACCGATACTTGATTTTTCGTTTCTGAGAAACTTGTCTAAGTTTTCATCGGCGTGTAAAGAAAAGGTTTCAGTTTCTTTAACACTCAATACGGGCAAATATCCATTTACTTGCTTTACATAAGCAAAAAACAAGTGCATAATTTCTGACTTTTCAAGCTCTGACTTCTGAAGAGCTTTTAATAATTTTGAAGTTCTGGCTTGTGATTCAATAAAAAGCTTTTCCAGCTTTTGATGCATGATTATCAGATTCATGTGTTTGTCTTCAATTGTTTGCTTCTCTTTCATATTTAACTCCATTCATCTCCACAGATTGGGCACTCATAAACGATGGTACTTTCTTTTTCACTTTTGTATGCGTATTCGCATCCACACACATTGCATAATTTGTTCGATAGTTTTTTCATATCACACCAGGGAGCGTTCATTGGAGCCGCTTCCACTTCCACTTCAAGAGGTACTATGATCCAATCCCACTCTCTGGGTATTTCTTGTGTCATGATTTCTGAACACATGGAAATTACACGATTGAACTCTTCAGGTTCTGAACTGACACTCAAGTTTGCGGCATCGTGTATCTGACCGATAAGTTTTGATTTCATGCCACTTATTCTTCTATCTATTATACACAATGACCTCAACAAACAGTGAAAAGCACTTCCCTGTACCGGATAGTTTATAACGTCGTTTCGTTGCATGTATCCAGAACAAATGAAACCTGTAAGTGTCTCAAACCACCCCTTTTCCAAATAGTCATTGTACCATGTGTCTCTCCACTTATCATAAACAGGGAACCTCTCTTTCCAGAACACTCTTTCCACTTCTTTTACGTGTTCTTCAAAATCAATATATGTTTTGATACCTTTGCTTTTAAGATTCTGTCTCATGGGGATTCCATCGGCTGTTTCCAATTTCATTGTGTCAATAAATCCCCACAACGCTTTAGCACATGACACATAGTAATCTCCATAGAACTGAGCAAACACAAACCCGTTCTTAGCACAAAACCTAGGGTCTTTGGCTATTTTATCCATCTTATACAATTCCATAGCCATATCACCATGCATGTCTTTTGTTGGATCGATTATCTCTTGGATCATGTTTGGGTCTTCGTGATAGCAAGCCGCCACTCTCACTTCAATCTGAGAGTAGTCTATCTCAACCAACAATTGATCTCTATTCGGGATGATTAGACTACGGCAGTACCTCTGTGCTTCTTTGTCTCTCTTTGGTATGTTTTGAAAGTTAGGTGAATCAGATGAAGACCTGTACGTGATCGTTGTGTGTAGATTGAAAAACGGGTGCATCTTCCCTCTGCAACACTCCCGTAAAAAACCAGCAATGAATGTACCTTTTATCTTTTCCAGTTTTCTCATCGCCATTAGGTCTTTTACGAATGGGAGATTGACTGTCTTTAACGAAGGTTCATCCACACTTGGTTTACCTGTTGCTGTTTTTGGTAAGTCTCTATAGTCCAAGTGGTAATATAACAGATTTGCTAATTGGGTGTTGGAAGCCAGATTGAATTTTGCACCGTTTATAGTTTTCCATTGTTTTACTTCTTCATACTCAATGAGTTTCTCTTTTATACTCTGCACACGTTTTTCCAGACGCTCTGTTAGCATTTCTGCTTTATCAAGATCGAGAGGTATTCCATTGAGTTCAATCTTTGAGAAAGTCAGAGCACCATCGTGTATGAGGTCGTATGGGGTGTACATGTTTCTTTTATAGATTTCACTGCTTTGTTTTTCATAGAGCATAAATTGAAATTCTGTATCCAGTCCATTGTACATAAGCAAATCATGGGTTAATGCTGGACTGCCAAGTAATTTGTGAATATTGTTTATGCTCCCTGCTTCTTTGCCATCTGATTTCAAATAAGGTTCAATATGACTGCTGTAATCATCCACTCCAAAATGTAAATATGTTTGGAGTTTTAGTTTGCCTATTCCCGTTCTATTGTCCAGAACGTGAGCGGCCTGTAAGCTGCACCAGTTCCAGTTAGCAACAGAGGTTTCAAGAATAACATTGCTCCACATCTCTTCAAACTTCATGTTATGTGCTGTGAGATATATTTTTTTATGCCTGAGTAATTTACACAACAACACTCTTAGTTTTCCAAACCCTTTTACATCTCTGTGAATGAGAAAAGCTTTTGATCCCTTCTCTTTTGTTCCCAAAGATACTGAAATAATATCATGTCCAGGTCTATGTGGTTTCAAACCCGTTGTCTCATAGTCAATAGACACATCAATTCCATCATCACTGGAGTTATCAGCCTCATCGAGTAACCATTCCATAAAGGTTATAGCATTTTTTGTATCCAATATCTCCACACGTTTTTTGACTTCATCTAAGTTATGATAGGGTATTGGTTCTCCAAGCTTACTGACAGCATTTTTCAAATCCTGATGGAACAGTGTACTGATTACTTTATAATCTTTAGCCTCTTCCATGCGCTTGACAAACGAGGGGTGGAATGTGGGAGCCATCCAACACTTGTATTTTGCATCAGGTATAATAAATCCCCGCCACTTGCTGATTCCAAGCCCCATAGTATGGACGTGTCTGTTTTGGAGGAATGAATCAAGAGCCGTTCCCCCCAATACTATTACCAATTCAGGTTGAAATTCTCTCAACTCTTTATCGACAAAGTAATGACACTGGGATACTTCATTGGGTGTTGGTTCTCTGTTGTCTGGAGGTCTGCAATTTACAGCGTTGATCTTTCGGCACTTGTCGATGTCTATGTCCAACTCCTCCAAGTGTTCCCTAAGACATTGGCCGGCTGCCCCTATCAATTGGGTGTTCATCTGGTCTTCCCGTTCGCCTGGAGCCTCTGCGAGAAACAGTATAGGGATGTCTCCCGTCCCCGTAGCGAGCATTTTAGGGGAATTGCATGTTCTGTATAGCCCACACTTATTACAGCCCTCTACGATCTTTATGCTCTTTTTGGTTCGTAAGTGATCTTCTTCAGTAAAGAACCCATCATTCATATTAATTCTCCAATACAATCTGCTCCAAAACCAATCCCCCCATTTGACTGAGTATTGGTTGTGTTAAAGGTTCAAACGCCACACTAAAATTTTCTATTACTATTCGAAATAAAACCGATTGTGGTTCATTCAAATAAACATACACATCCCCATCTGAATACGGTTTTGTATTCATCTGCCAATGGTATTGAGTTGGGAGGTATTCAAATCTCATGATTACTTGTCGACATCCAATCACCACTCCAACACAATTCGGCTCATTTATTACATATCTCTCATTTACATTTTGTATATAATTTTGTATATAATGATGACTGATTAGACAGGTAATCTGACCCAACTCATAAATACTTCCATTTTGAGTAGCAATAAATACATGACTGTAATTTGTATGGGATAATCTACCCTTGAATTTATTATCACTTCCATATTGATTGATCTCGTTTTGAGTAGGTTCAATAATTAGAGGCTTGTCTGGAAATAATAAAGTTTCACTTGTTACCCCCCCAGCACAAATAACAGCTGGAGTGGCTGACAGTACTTTCAAAAACCCTCTTCGATTTACATCATTCATGTCACTCTCCTTTATGAATAGGTATTACATACAACATCCCGTCCGATTCAGATTTGATAAATGAATGACAGATCGATATGGAGTCACTTTTTTTGAGCAAGTTAAGAAGCAGTGCCGGGTTTACGTTCACACTAAATGATTCCCCATCGTATCTTACTCTATTCTTTTCCGTAATAATCCCCTTCTCTGTCTTTTTCACAACTGTGACCATGTTCTTATCAAAGTGTATAGCAGCCCGTTCGTTATACATATTGATCTCACGTAAGCATAAAGCCACTTCCAGTGAGTCTATGAAGGTTGGTGGAAATTGAAAGTTTGTTATCACATTATCTGTTCCCTTGACGATTCTTTCAGTGTTAATGTAATCTGACTGGAACAGTCTGCATGAAAACACATAAGGTTCCCCACCACTTTCTACTTCAAAATCAGCCCAAGTTTCTCTGATTTTGAGTGTCGCTTTTTTGATTCCATGTTTTGCCAGTTCCCGTATGGCGGGTGAAGGTATCAAGATTCCAGATTCTTTTATCTTGAGTGAAAGACCATGCTTGTATTGGGTGAGTTGGTATCCATCACACGATTGCATGTAATCGTTATTGATGTGAACACAAAACATATAGGGTTTCGTCGCGTCTTTACTGACCGTCATCGAACAATCATACAGTGCTTCAAAGAATTGATTCCCCACTTCGGAGTCAGTGCTTTTCTGCTCTGACGATGGTATGGGAAGAAACACATCGTTTTGTGCAATCAACATAGCTTCAGTGCGAGGTGTTTTTATTACCATCTTCCCCTCGCTGATATCAATGTCAACTGTATCCCCCTTCATTTTGGAGAGTATGTTTAATAGTTCGTTCGCGGGCACAGCACATGTACCTTCAATTTCAGGTATCTTTGTACTTACGCACATTTCATCGTTGTATGTGTACACATCTCCATCTGAAAACACAATACAAGATGACTGCTCAATGATCTCCCGGCTGGATGTCCCCGAAAGCAACAACTTCACCGTTTTTAATAAAGAATTTCTGTTTATTCCCTGATTCATGTTGTCTCCTCGCTAACTGTTTTATTCGGCCAAATCTGGCTGATTCTTCTTTATCTTTCAACAAGTGATGGGTGTGATAATATGAAATCAACACCCCCCAATTATCATACAATGGTTCCTTAACCAACGGCTCGCATTCTTCGGCTCTTCTTCCAACACCTGAGAAATAGAAAATAAAATCATCTCTCTTCTGGCACTGTGCCATCATTCTCAAATAGAATATACCGTTCAAGTCGTATCGAACTCTCCCTACTTCTGTAAGTTCTTTGTAATCTACGTTGTTCTCTTCCAGATATTCCATCATCTGCTTGAATATGATTGGAGTCTTATGCCGTATGGTTTCAATGTTATTTCCAAGAACACCAGCTTTCGTTGTAAGGGGGATCATATTTTGGCGGCGGGGAGTCACAGCAATAATGAACGGGTCGCTGTAATCCCACTTACCTTGTTTCTTCTTAGGGAAGATAACATTTCCATATCCTCCATGTGTGATCCATGTCGTGCTATCCACTGAATACCATGGGTATTCTATCAGTAAACTGAATGCTGTTGCGGCAAACCCATGAAACTTGATGCCCTTGTATTTGGGGTCGTTGAATATCTTATTCCCCCATGCCCTAAACATCTGAGGGGAGTTGCCTTTACCCGTAACACCCAATCCAATGTGTGTATGACCTGCTTTTATATACCGATCCAGCCATTTCAGGTCTGTGTTTGGGTGAAGAACGGGTAGTGGGGTGAGTCCCGTTTTTTCCATGTATCGTTGGACTTCCCAAGTTTTAGCGGGATGCGACAAGACATCCACATTGACGTAGACATCGAGGTATTTGGAATTTTTATGTAAGAAAGCAATGTACTCATCGACATAGTTCCAGAACGTTTCTGATTCATAATAGTCATACTTCTTTCTTGCTGGTTTACCATAAGCATGTGCTGTATAGAGTGTGTGTGCTCCAGAGTCCATGAAGATTTTCATTTATATTCCACTCCAATTTGACCGGGAGTTTCACGTGCTTTGCCCTTATCTCCCCCAAGCAGTTTATGTACCTGAACGTTGAACAAAGCACTGAAATGAAATCCCCCAGATTTATTGTTGAAATAACAATGGTTTTTCAATACCAAATCTGCGAGTTCTCTTCTCCAAGGATTGTCTTTTATATGTGATGGTGATTCAACAGCTGCAAAGATAAAATCAACGTTCTTTTCCATAGGTGTTATTTTAGAGTGCATCAAAACAGTATTCATAACTGAACTAGCTTCTATATAATCTGTCATGTCTTTACACACAAATTTTATAGAGTAGCTAACATCTTCTCTGCTACTAAGCATGTTTTCCATCAGTTTACATGTAAATTCATTGGGGGAGAGCACCTTTTGTTTTGACGATGGTAACTTATAGTTGTAGATTATGTGGTCTACATAACACAAGTCTATCATGTTGTTACCATTACCATCCATCTGGATAAATTCAAATTTACCAGCAACTTCCCGTAATACGGTCTTCAGTCCCCGTCTTTGGAGAATGGGTTCCCCTCCTGTGATATGCAGACAATTGGTACGAACTTCATCACTCAACAAAGCCTTGACTATTTTCATGGGCCGCATGTCTATACCATTCTTGGGGTCGATGCTTTTGCGTTCGTCACACCAAACACAATCCATGTCACAACCAGCCAGCCTGAGTATGGTGATGGGTGTGCCTTGTGGCACACCTGTAACATCACCCGATATGCTTTTGAATATCGAATATACTTTCATACTATTAACTCAGCTCCATTCTCATTGTCTTCCATAACCTGAATATAAACAGCTTCTGGGAATGCTTCATGAATTTTGTCACAGATATCTTCACAGCTCACTGTTCCTAAAAATGCGTCACAAGAGCCGAAGAGAATGAGTTTGCTATTAATCCAAGAATCTAATTTTCTCTTGAATCTAATAAACTCTATGTCCCGGCTGTCAGACACACTCACACGAACTGTTACATGGAAAATATGACGATGAGGAAAACGTAAAAAAGAAACATCCCCATAGGGACATTCAGGCCAACTGTGAATACCCTCAAACTGAGTCTTGACGACTATATAGCGTTTCATAATCTTCTCCATTCATTATGTGAATCATTCGTTCCCATGAACGATCAAATCTTGGAATCATACTATCGAAATGAAAATCAGCAACAGCAGTGGAGTACTCATCTATACATCGCTGAACGATATGAGAAGCATCGCTGACATCGTCATCTTCGTACAACAGATACCCCATATCAGCACTGTCAAATACTTCAGGGAAACTTCTGAACCTGGGATATACAGGGAAGCACCCACATGTAACAGATTCCAAAAGTGTGTAACTTACCCAGTCTTGCAAAGCTGAATTGAATTGCACCTTAGCCGTGCAAAGTTCTTTATAGTACTCATCTTTGGTGAGGTTATCTTTGAGTGTTAAATTGGGACATTCTGTTAGATATGTAGCTAACTGTTCAAGTAATCCACCACTGTTGCTTCTCAACTTGGGAGCCGATGTGCAGATAACAAATTGGATGTGAGGCATTCGTTTTACCAGACGTAAAAATACAGAAGGTCTCTTCTCCCAATCCCAACGGGAACTCCATACCACTTTGTCTTCTCTGGGGAGTTTTAAGTAAGGTTGTATTTTTTTAATAATGCTTTCGCTTCTAAATGGATGCCCAATCACATATACTTTGTTGGATATACCAGAACGTACTAACAGTTCTTTTAGCAATGAACTGGTGACAAATACACCATCCAGAATAGCCCCGTTCCCTTTTTCATAATGACGCATCCATGAGCGCATTGGGAATGTAAAATCATACATATCCACACTCTGCGCCCAACAATTCGCATACATTTTTGGATGAGTGTTTGCCAGATGAAAGTAATAGGGAAGTGCTTCGATGCCGGGATGCCAGAAGTCTTCGAAGTAAATCACATCTTCAGCATCCACCTCATTGTTATCCAAACGGTGTAACAATTCCATGATTTGGGAACAAGCATAGTACCCGCGCCCCGCACCATCCAAAGCAACACCTGTTTTGATTTCCCCGTCCCCCAATTGATGCCCTTCTATTCGTTCATAGGGAATGTAATTTTCAATCCAATTAGATTCTTGCCATCCAACAAGAGGGAATGACAAGTTCCAACTGTACCTCTGTTTTTGTGGCTCCAGAGATACATACCATATCTTTCTGAATTTATGTTTCATTGTTTTGAATCTCCTTAAGTGCTTCAAGAACGTCATCAGCATCATTCCACATAGAAGGAGTAATAATCAGAACTTTGAGATTGCCCAATCCATCGTGACCAGCAAGTGCAATAGTTCGTCTCGGCCAATCTTTGTCATAAAGCAAGGTCATTTTGCCAAGTTCTGATAACAAATCATCTGGGTTATAACGTTTGCGCTTCATTATTTCTCGTTTCTGGCGATAGATGCGTTTGCCCACATGATAGCTTCTTCCAATTTGGTCATAGCCAGTGACCGCTCACGTGATTCAGGGCAACGAGTTTCAATAAAGTATGCAAGCCCTTTTGCTTTTGCTCTGATATCTTCATATCGTTGAGCCTGATCTCCGATTGGTGGATGATACGTGAAATTGTTTTCGATGTCTCTTGCTGTTTTACTTGCCATTTTAATTCTCCTGTTATGATTTTATCATGCTCATAAATTCGGATTTGGTTTCTGAATACTCTTTGAAGAACCCTGATACATACGATGTTATGGCAGTGCTTTCTTGTTCGTTACACCCTCTCATTCGCATACACATGTGTTGAGCTTCAATCACAACAGATACCCCCATATTATTAGGTATGTTCAAAGTTAAAAACTTTCCCATATCGTGTGTCAACTGTTCTTGTATCTGTAATCTACGCGCAAAGCAGTTTAGTATTCGGGAGAACTTGGAAAGTCCCAAGACTGTTCCATTAGGTATATAACCCACATGACACACGCCCACAAATGGAAGCATGTGATGTTCACACATGGAAAACACTTGAAGGTTCTTTACAATTACCATTTCATTTGATGTGGATGGAAAGTATTTGATATGGTCTTTTGGGTCTGAGTTGTACCCTTTGTACAACTCACTAAATGATTTGACAACCCGTAAGGGTGTCCCTTGCAACCCCGTTCTTTCAACATCATCCCCTATTGAAGTTATCAACATGGATACACATTTGTATGGATCAATCATCAGAATGGGCACCTTTCTATTTTGGTGAAGTATTCAAACTCTGTTAAGTCTTGTTTCTTACTGTTGCACGATAGACAGCAAACTCTCAAATTATTATACACGTTACCTCCCCCTTTTGATATTGGCTGTGCATGATCTATCGTAAAAGTATTTACGTTCAATCTTTTACCACAGTAATGACACACAAAACCTGATTCCAGCCATACTCTCTTATACTCTTTGAGAGTGACCATGTCCAAACACCCATTCTCTCCAGCTCTTCTGTTGAGTGTATACAAACGGGAATTAAAAGGGTCTTTAATGTTCTTCATAAATTTTCGTTTGCTGATCTTCTCAGCATTCTCTTTATGGTATTTTTGAGTTCTCTTGTTGTCGCAGTATTTACAATGACCTCTTCTATACGTTTTGTTTCTGCTTTTATGATACACTAGGTAAAAGTTTTCAATGGGTTGTGGTATACCGGCGTATTCACAATCTTCTTGGTTGCATATCTTGTTGAGTGTGTATTTCATTGGATCATTCCCATTAATGTTTCAATGTAAGTAGTTGCTCTTTGTTTATATAAATCGTATTTAAGTCTGCCACACGATCTTGTGGATTCCATTTTATCCACACGTTTTTTTAATTGCTCACTCACCAGAGCAGAGGTTGAACAATCATATTCATTGAGTAGACAGTTCTTTGCTACAAAGTTTTCAGCTGTAGAACCGTTCTCTATCAGCCGATCGTATCCACAAATATCAACACCAAAATCAGCCAACGCTAAACCAACCATGAGGTCTTTTCTATACATCTTTGGCATCCAATACACAAACTGCTCAATGTGCAAATCTTTTATAAGTTGCTTCGAACGGGCAACATCATTTCCATATTCAAACAACACAAGTCCTAATTTACAAAAAGCAGTCCAATTCAAGTAACAATATTCAGCAAACCCTTTTATCAGTATTTCACTGCCTTTACTGTTAACTCCCCTATCCATCCACGATTGCCGGGATTGGGAAATAATCATCACATTCAGTCTATCTCTAATCTTCTTAAACTCTTCATACCAGTGCGTTCTATGGTGGGCTGGATACATGGAGTGGTAAACATAGGGGGGAGTAAAAACTAAACGTGGTTTGTCACCCCTCAATTTTTTGATTGTATCCTCGTATTCATCAAACATTTTGTGACAGCTGAGCGTTCGGCAATCTTCTATACCCTGCCGTTGCGCCATAACAAAACTCATGTGATTGGAGAATCGTTTTGGATTGGTTAAGATTTTATACTTTGTCAGTTCGAACAAGTCACCCCCATGTGATATCATCAGGTCCATTTTACGATCTGCTCTGTGACAGTAAGCTGGAGCCACTCCACACCCTATGATAAAGTCATACTCATCCAGTACTTTATTGATATCGTTTTTTGTAAACTGGTTGAAATTATCGATCCCCCAAGGTAATTCAAAACAATAGTTCTGAAATGATAAATCGTAACAATCGGCTTTCGGATGGAAGTGTTCGGGTTCGTAAGAAAACCGTGCGACAGATGCGTTAATATTTCTATCCCGCAAATATCTACACAACGCAAAGTTATTATTATTCATGTTTCCTAAAAACAATACTTTCATAATGGCTCTCATTTCTTGAGTTCAAAAAATTCCACATGTCGGTGATTGTTGAATTTCCATGGGTAAGAAGCAAAGTGGGTGATAGACAGGCAGTATTCACGAAACAGTGCTTCAAGTTCTCTTCTTCTAAAGTGGTGGAAATGTACTGTGTCCCTCAACATATCGGCTTGTGCTTCCCAAACCAATGCTGTCACAATCATTTTACCCCCTGGCTTAAGTACCCTGTAAGCCTCTTCCACTGCTGTATAGTGATCCAATATGTGATCCAGGCTTCCATTAAATAACACACAATCAAACACATTATCATTAAATGGATTTATCTCAGCATACCCATTCACTCTTCCCTCAATTGAATGGGAATTAGGATTCAATCCAATATATGAACACTCATCAGAAAAAACAAAAGCTCCGATTTTAGGATCACCACATCCGATATCCAACACTGTGCCTTTTATATTCTTACAAAATTCTTTCAAATCATTAATCAAAGTTTTGTAATCAGAACTTTCAATATCGGAATTGGAATCGATCCCAAGTCTGGTGTTATACACATGTAAATAACCCTGCATTTCAATTTCAATACTCCAGGGATGAATTAAATTTTGTTCGTGTAAATCTATTAATGATAATAATCTTGCAGTCATTTAAGTAACCTCTTCAATATAAGATATACAACAAACTGAATTAATAACATACAAGGGATTGCTAATATGAATAGATAAACAATCATTGCATGGAATCCACGACTTCCCTTAGTTTATCTTCCGTATAAAGCCCTTTAACATAATCACCTTCAACAACTTTACGTAACAATTCCACAAAATCATGTAGACTATAAAATTGTTCGTCTGAGCAAATATTGGTTGTCAATGGATATCGCCTTGCCTTACTTGCCATTAAATTAATAATGGACTTAACACAATCAGAAACATGAACGGGATGTACTGTAACGTTTTCATCTAATTTAATGGGTTCCCCCGATTTAATCTTACGAATTAGATTGGGTATTAATTTATCTGTTTGTCCAACCCCATACACAGTATACAATCGCATATTCATTGTAGAAAAAAACTCAAAATATTGATTCACGAGTTTTTCTGCGATTAATTTGGTACTTTTATACATACTTGGATTGTCATCTGCTCTATTATTCAAACTGCCAGTTGACGCAAACATAAATCTTTTCACATTATGTTTCCTCGACCATTCCAAAAGATCGAATGTAGACTTTACATTCACATCAAACATATCTTGTGCACCTGCGGGGAACTCCCGATAGTGATTTGATTGAGCGAGATGGATAACCACATCCATCTCTATATCAGGCAATCGCGCCGGCCAATTCTCATGAGTTAAATCAACATTGTATTCAAACACACCAGCAATTTCTGAACCTATTCCCTCTAACCCCCTATGAATAAGATGTAATTCGTATTCTTTTACACCATACAACGAACTAACCAAATTACTGCCGATAAAACCACTCGCACCTGTGATTAGTATCTTCATCATGCTCTCCCTTCAGTAGATGTCCACTTGCTTTTGTCTTCAGGTCCCATTCGCATCATGAACGATCCAAAGGGACTGAGTGTATCAAATGCAAGAGGGTGAATATACTCAGGAGGTTTGGGAGGTTCTTCTTTGAAATGCTTCTTAAATTCTTGAGCGGCTTTCTGACTCATAAAATATGAATCCCCCCTAGGTGATTTCAAATGAGCGGCGGGGAGTTTGAGAACAGGCTCCTCTTTGCTATTCATGACTTCTTCTTCATGTTTCTTCCAGCATCCAAAGTATCCAACGATGAATCCAACAATGAATGCTCCCATAATTATCTGTAGTGTAATCATTTTGTTCCTCCTGGTTATTTCACTCCCATGAACTTGTGTATTTGACAATTGATAATAGTAATCTTGTCATCAAATAAAGACTCCTTGAGCACCCGTTCAACAAACTCTCTATTTGTATACCCATTAAAATCATCATCCCCTTGCACGTTGGACACAGCGAATCGCACATCTGCATAGCACCCTTGAACGGTCTCTTTGTTATTCTGATACACCCGCATGAAATTGAGAGTGTGTTCATAATCATTATCATTCGCAATCACAAACTTGATGAGTACGTTGATATGGTCGTGGATGCTATTGATTATTCTCTGTAAGAATATAAGAGGAGAAAATGATATAGTATTGGAAGAGGGAAGTTTATAATCGTACACAATGCAATCAATTCCATCATACTCCCAGAGGTGTCTTCCATTTGTCTCCAGTTGGGTGATGTGATAGTCGGGCAAGGCTGGGTGGTTCAAAAGATTGTTCAATCCTTCTGCTTGGAGAAGGGGTTCTCCCCCTGTAATCAACAGATGACTGGATTTATTCTTATCATCATCCAGTTTCTCAATGATCTCTCCCTGCAACATAGTTCTCCCTTCACCCCGCCCCCATGAGTCTTTAACATCGCACCACGGGCATGTTAAATCACACCCTTGCAAGCGAAGCACTGTACATGGTGCCCCCTGTGGAATCATCCCCGCTTCCCCCGATATGCTCTTGTAAATGGAGTGCACTCTTATTTGTTCGTTCATTTGGATACCTCCGCCCACGAATCATTTGTTTCAGTGAGACGTATTTTGTCCAATCTCACATTGCCACAATAGATTGGATTAATAAACGATCTTACACAATAGAATATCAATTGCGCCGTCACTTCACATGTGGGCGATTTTTGAGATATTTGTTTCAGTTTGGTAATTTCTTTTTCCAATACAGAATCTACACAGATATTCAAAGTGGATAACGATTCGTTTAGAGTTGTATGATCGAGAACGTCTATTACATTACTCTTGACGATTTTCTTCAGGTCTTTGAAGTCCATCACCATGCCTCTGAACACACCCATTTTATCATAGAGTTCATCCATGCTGTTTTTCAATTCACCTGTGACAGTGACATCCAGTACAGCATTGTGACCGTGATTCATACAACACTTCCCCACGTACCCGTCAAGATGGTGCCCGTAACAAAAATTAAATCTCTTCGTGATAGTTGTTTTCATTTCAGTAAGTCCTCTCTAAAAACAGTTTGTAAATCAAATAAGCCAGCCCACATCCCAAACCAATAGACACAGCGGCGGCGAAGATTGCAACAGAAATCACACATAAAAAATTGTGAATCTTGTGCAGTAATCCATAGCGTAGAGGTTTCATATCGATGATTGGATGCAGATTGTAACTAACTGGTTTTGTTTCTTTTTTCAGATACATTGGTTTCATTTCTAAAACTCCTCAATTTCGTCCAGACGTTTATACTCTTGTCTGCTACGATTTGCATACAGTCTCTCAGCTCCCAGCTTGGTGAATACATAGATGTCAGTCCCTTCAGTGTTGTCAAAACTCATACCAGATTCTTTGTACTCAATCAAACCTCTGTTCAGCATGGTCTTGAAACAATTATCACTGACTTCTACGTCGTCCATCCCATATACATACCCCTTGTTCTTTTTCCATTTGTTGAGAGGTTTCTTGCAGTTCGCCACTTTTGTAGATTGATAGACTACTAGAGGTCTATCACCGTGTACCATGTGATACAATACTTTGATTTGTTTTTCTGTGAGTTGAAATGTCACCACACTAATTCTCCTTTGTTATGTTTTATGGCAACAGGCCAGACGCTACCCTGGCTATTGAACGGTATGGCACGGAATTGAACCGGGACATCCGTGCTACTAAGAATCTGCTAGATGTCCATTGCTACCCTTATTAGCGGACACCCCAACTTTCTGCATCCACTGTTACCAGTGTCATGGGGCTTTGATTTTTGTTCACGCTTAGTCGTATGTGTCTGCTTTCCACATCGCTGTTGCCATAAAACTTAAAACGATTGCAAGTGAGGTCTTCCCATAGAGAGACATTGCATGATACAAGCATAATCTTCTTCGTTGTATGCTCCCTCTCTTTGGATGACAACGTTTGCTTTTATTATACAACTGACCTTATCTTTTGGACTTTGATTTAATCCAATAATTCCCGTAGCATGTGCAAGTTTACGTTTATCCTCAGCCACATGGTATCTTCTAATAATCCCATGGGGGTCATCTTTCTTGTCTTTGTTCGGGCGAAAGTATGACTGAGCGTTCGCCTGTGTGGCTGATATCAACAGCACATGACGTTGTTGTGATAACTTACGGGCTTGTTTCCACAACTCGTTTTGCTGGTGTCTGTATTCTTTCCCGTAATGGGACGTGTCCATAATATCCAGATAGTCTATGCCTATTACATCAGGTATAAAACTATCGTTGCGTTCCCAAGCATCCAACTGTCTGTTTATCATATCGAAGGTCAGTGTTGAGTTTGGATAGGGAGCCATTTTGAAAACACGGCTCCCCACTCTTTTTTTGTATTTGGCTTGAGCTTCCAACGCCTCTTTTTTGGTTAGGGGTGTTATTTTTTTTGGTTCCAGATAAACACACCCTGAAAAAGCTCCCCGCCTGTTGTCCCTGCATCCTGTACAGGGTCTATAGTTTTTGTCTTGTTCGTCATAAGGTAAATTGTCTTCTCCAATTCTTATACCTACATTACAAGATCGTTCGGGTCTGTTACAGGTATTGTCTTGGTTGTAATTGCAATCCAAAACAGGGAACATAATTTCACCTGCCTTGTAACTCTCTACGGGACGTTGAGAGAAGTACGTCAGATATCTATTCATGCGCTGAACATCTGACATATCCCCCGCTTCAAATAGACAGGCGTTGAGACGGGAGCAAACACCTCTCATCAATAAATCGTCCATATAATGACTTTTTCCTGTCTTTTCTGGGGCCATGAAAGCCACAAAAGAATCCCGTTTCAATAAAGGGTTAATCAGTTTACCATATTTCCCTGGATATTTGATTATGGGTTCAGGTAAATCTTCATACAGTCTATCGATGATATCTGTATTTGACATAACATCGATACTGCTGTCCAATGTTTTCTCCACTATATTATATGTGGAGATAATATCTTCAGCATCTTCTAGTTTACCTTCTTGCAAACAATACGTCAAATCATCTGCCGCAAGTTGTAAAGACCTCTGTTTGAAATACTTGACAGTCATGTCCACCATGTACGCAACATTCATGGTGTCTTTTCTCTTGTACTCTTCAGAAAGAGACAAGAGAAACTTTTCCATCATGCTTGCATTTTCATCTGTCAACGCTTTTCGATGGGAGTTATAGATTCTCTGGATATCCGATCCAGGGGCTTTCTCATATTTCTTATAATATTTGACACACCAATCGGCAATGGTCTTTGACCAAGGTACACTGAAGTAGTCTGCATCTGTATAGAGGGGGATGAACTGAGGTATAAAAGAATCTGAAACAATCAGACACATCAGTATCAATCTCTCTTGCGAGTTATCTACTGTTTCTATTTCGATCATTTGAATACCACTCTCCCATTCGCAAGAACTGGATGGCACATACTGGCAATACGTGAATGTACTCTTCTTCCAACAATGTTTGCAATCTTTCCCATGGGGAGATTGCAGGTGATTACTGTGTGAAGATTATTATTGTATCTATGATCCAACAGCAAAAACAACACATCACACCCCCACTGGGAAATTTTGTCAGCGCATAAATCATCTAGCACTAAATGATACAAATTTTTTCCCTTGTGAAACAGAGTAGGTTCATTCTCATGTGGGAAATCTAAAATCACATCCTTATACGACTGCCTCAACTGTTCCAGCATGACGGGAACTGAGACAAATAGAGAATCAGGTGTATACTTACGATTGCTCACCTGTATCATGGCTCTGTATTTCAACAAAGCACAAACAGCATGTGTCTTACCGCATCTGGTTTCCCCATACACATAATACGATTTTTCAATATTCTTTTCTGTGATCTTTACTTTAGGGTCTGACAAGCAATGTGCACTCTGGAAGTGGGGGGGAACTTCCAACTTGTCACACCAGTTTTCCATGTGCGCATTTTCGTATGAGCCAAAAGACTCAAATCTCCATGGATGGCCTATCATTTTGCTCTTCTCCCTTCGATTTTGACACCCAGAGGGGGTCTGGGGTCTGGAACTATGATTTTGGATGCCAATTCTAGCCCCGTTTAGGGGGTACCACTGCATTTTTTTTCAAAAAACGACTCTCAGTATGGGTAGACTAAAAAAAGTCGCTTAGAATCGCTTATTTGGAGGTTATTTTTGGAACAATTCAGGGTAACTTTCGTAATCTGGATGTAGGTCTGGAACGCTATCTTCAGGTAATTCATCCAACCAGGGAGGTTCAAGAACATCTTCAGGCCATGGTTTGGAATAGACCTGATTTGTGGTGTTGTCTATCGTGTAGCATCGCATGTTACCTTCTTTGTCACACTGCCTCCAGTGATCGTAGTGTCTCTGGAGCATGTGCTGTTCGTGAATTTGGACAGGTGTTTTTTGGGTGAATGATTTTTTCTCTGGGAATAAACCTGTCCACTGGTTCATCATGGCGCGGTTAATTGTGTCGATGGCTTCTTGGGGTGTCATGGATGAAAGCACAGTGAACATTCCCGGCAGGGCAAATTTCGTAATTTGTTTTTTTATTTCTTTGCGGTACAAAAAGTACATCGCCCAGGTATTCATAAATTCTTTATTGGAGGTTAACTTTAGCGGGAGCTTGTTTTTGGATTGGAGGTATACACCATCGCTGAACGGGTACTCTTTTTGATTTGGAAGGTTCATATTTTCAAAGCTTAAATCTCCAAGTTCATTATCACCTTCTGTTGATTTGGGTGATTCTTCCAAAACTACAGACGTATCGTGCGCGGGCACACACCCCCGTTCTTCTTTTTTCTTTTTATTTCTTTGAAATAAAGAGGGGGTTATAGGGGGGGAAAAAGAACTTTCTTTTTTTTCTTTTTTCTTCTTATCCAAAAAAGTATTATGTAAACTTGAGTCACTATCTCCAATAAAATCAGTGTTTTGACGAGGACTGGATTTCAGTCCTCGTGAGTTGTTATTTTGCTTCAAAATTGAGTCTTTTAACAACATAAGTGATTCTTTTTCAGGGACATCCATCCACGGACTGGATTTCAGTCCTCGTGACTGTAGTTTTATCTCTCCACGGACTGGTTTCCAGTCCTCGGCAGATTCGAGTATATCACTCACAATATCCAGATCAGAATCGTTTGGTTTTATGGGATTTTGTATTGGGCGGGTTAGACAATAATAAAAATAACTATGAAATTTTCCATTTTCCAATACCCGATATTGTTCTATCAATCCATGTTCCATTAGTCGTTTTTTTGCTTTTTTTATTCTGTCCCTTCCCATATCTGTGTAACGCATTTCATCATCGATTGTTGGATTGCCCCTGAGTCTTGATACAAGTAATAAAATGAGGTAAACGATCAGCATGTCGTTTGGATTATCTTGTGCTAAAATTCGGGAGAATGATTCGATAAAAAGAGGTATTGGATCGTTTTTTATTCCATCTGATGAATATGTGTTTATGTCTGGTATTTGGTTTAATGTGCGTGTCATTTTATATAACCTCCTCGATAAGCCCCATCTTTTTTAGTTCTGTTCTTGCTTTTTGTATTTTATTTTTATCCACTCCCGTTTTCTTTTCTTGTTCTTTTATGGGGACGGTTTTTATATTTTTAGCATTCATCGCTAAATAATATAAATAAATACCGAGTATTATTAATTTGTGAACGGGTTTTGGTTTGGTTTTTATAGAGGTGGTTTTTCCATCTTCAAATTTTAGGTTCATGATTTTGCAATAAACCACTTTATTTATTTCAGGTAAAAAAGTAATACCATTTCCATTTGTTTCATAACCTGTTAAACCTTTTACTTTGGGGATTGTGTCTAAATTAGGCGGGTTTTTTGGCATTTTTAATACCTCTGTAAAATTTAGTTGTGGGGAATACCCACCAATAACGTGATGAGTATTCCCCTATGGCACACACCAGGCACAGCAGAGAGAGAAAAGAGAGTGCGGCTTTGAAATGTGCCTTTAGTACAACGGTCAGGCACTCTCCAGAGCTGACCGTTGTTGCTAAAAACACACTAAATTTCAACAGGGTTGAGTTTTTTTGGAGTGGGGGTTTTATCCCCGGCGCATGATAATCACCCTCTTTCTTTGGATAAAGTAACAATCTGCTAATAAACAATCTGCTAATAACATTATACACACGTGTTAAAAGGTTCGTCAATATTTATTTTTGGTTGACTCCCATCCCATTCAGCATCATAAATTCCTCAGCCTCCACAGGGTCAAGTTCAGCAGGATCTTTTGCATCGATCTTTGCAATTTTTGTCATCACGTCCAAACTGTCCAGCATGGAAGCTAATATATGGGCTTGTTTTTGGGCTTGGGGTTCTGGGTCGAACATGATGATAACAGTGTCGTAGAGAAGAGATAATAAATTGACTTGGTGTGGGGTGTATTTGATGCCAAATGTCGCTACAGCCCCCTTTCCGAGCCTCCAAACGTCTGTTATTCCCTCTACCACAACGCACGTTCTCTTGGTGGCATGTTGCAGTCCATAGAGAATGTGTTTGTGATGTACGATCTCGTTTTCTTTTTTGCAAGCTTTGTATTTCAAATCACTCTTGCCAGTAATATCTCTCCCCTGAAATGATACAATCTGTTTGTTGTAGTAGATGGGAGCTATAATTCTGTGACTGTAGTCTCCAATAATACCTGTTCCAAGCAAGTTCCAAGTTTTTTTTATCTCAGTTACTTTGAATTTTCTGGATTTGAGATAAGCATAATGATGGTATGTCATTGAGGAGCCTGGGACTGTTAGGGGTTTTCTGTTTTTGATTTCTTCTTTGTAAGAGGGCGATCTGTGTTTTCCATACTGTCTTAGAGCATCTTTTGCTTGGCCGTAAGATAGTCCCGTTAATGTGCTGATAACCTGCACATCGGGCTTCCATCCACATCTCCAGCAGTTCCACCACTCTTGTCTTATGTTATAACCTAAGTGGTATCCCCTGTTCCCCGTACAGAAAGGGCACTCCACTTGCAACCAACCTTCTTGGCAGTGTTTGTGCCCTTCTGTAACATAGGGAACATTGTAATCGTCCAACAGCTTTCGTATGTCCATCAAAAAGAACCTCGTATGAAGTCATTTGTGATTTGAGGAGCTGCTGAGTCAAAACCACTGATATCCAACATGCCTGGATCGAGGGGATCGGCAATGCTTTTGTTTGTGGATTCCATGGCATGGACAATCAGTTTTGCTTCTGGGTTCACTTCTTTTCTGTATCTGTCCAGAGCTTGTTTGGGATGCACACTTCCATACCATGTTTCGTTGTCAGTGTAGATAATGAAAGCATCGTACACTTTTCTGTTTTGATAGGCGTAGATCATGGGGAGAGCACAGTCAGTTGCACCCATGCCATAGTTTAGAAATGTTTTCACAACATCATCCAGTCTTTGCCGTTTGGAGATAGGTACTGGAGTTAGTGTGTGACTGAAAGCCACAATGTCAGTGTGGTTTTCTGTTTGTACAAACACAGTACATAAAGCAGCTGCCGCCATGCGAGGTGTAAATCCATGAACGTTCATGAGATTTATCCATCCCATGCTTCCTGAAATATCCACAGCAACCAACAGACGTTTGTTTGTGGGTTCCACATTTTTGAAACTTAAGTAGAAAGCGTCATGCAAGGCATCTATGATATTACTGTGAGGTGTCCAGTTGAGACTGCCTTTTACACCTTGTCCTTGGCGATATGTTAACATTGCAATCAGAACGTTGATTGGATGAATGCGGGACTTTTGTAACCTGCTCTTGTTTGTGAGATGCTTTACGGTATGTTCGAGGTTTTTGTCACAATCAAAAACACCGATGGATGTCATGCGGCCTAAATTTCTCAGCAAAGCTGTCATGGGAAGATGAGGTAACAATTCAGTCCATGTGGATGTGTGTGTAAGTGTCCATGTAGGGAGCATCTCCCATGTGAAGAATTTGTCATTTTTGATGACATCCAGAATCTTGTTGAGATTCGGTTTAGAGTATTCTGTCATGATCTTCATTGTCTCAAACGTTTTGATGCGTTCTGGGAAGTGGGGTACATTCGCACTTCCGCCCTTTCTCATATACTCAAAGACGGGTTTTCGTTCGTTGGTTGTTTCGTTCAAGTGAACGGGAGAGGGATGAGACAAACGAATAACATCACCGTGTGTCCAGCCCTCACGTTGCCGGTATTTGAGTGCGTTGTAAATGAGACTTTCACAGTTTTTTGATTCGTACCAGTGAGCGACTGCTGTTTTGAGTGCTCTCCCCCATCGCCGCATCTCTGTTGCATATTTGATGAAGATGAACAGGTGTGTGGGGATTCGTGCTACTTTGAGTAGCGAATCTTTGAGAGTGAACAGTTCTGTGTATTCTGATTTGGAAGAAGCCAATGCCAGAGCAAACAAAGCAGGGTCATTGCGTGGTGCTCTGCCCTCAGTGCTGATTTCTTCGATGATCTTCACCGTCTTCTGTGTGTCTTCATCCAGACACTCGATAACACATTCGGCGTTTTCCACTGTGAGTTTTTGTTCTCCACAGTAATATGTTCCACCCGATGTTCCACGTGTGAGAAACCTCTTCAGTTGTTCCCATTTGTCGATCTGAAATACATAACCTCCAGCATCGTTCTTGACTTGCCGTTTTCCCACTTTGCCGGGAATGGGTTTGCTTTGCGGGGTTTGTGTTGGATTGAATTGTTTGTGCAGTGGTTGTGCCATGATTCTTCTCCTTTTTATGGTGTAAATAGATTAAGGGACAGAGTAACAACCCTGTCCCTTATAATTGTGTGAGCAGTACTGGATAGCAATCGAGTTTATACGCGCTCTACCGTTTAAGCTACTCCCCGATTAGAGATCGAAGAGACAGGATTCGAACCTGCATCACGCCATTACAAGTGGTAATCGATCACAATTCGGCTCACACTTTTTTGTTTTATAAGAGACGAGCTATGTTTGTTGTAAACGGATTAATTCTGATGCTCTGCCATTGAGCTACTTTCCAGCTTTAAGCGAAAAGGTGGGATTTGAACCCACAACCCTCAGACCCTATGATAACCGTTTTACTTCGGCTCGTCCTTTTGTTTCATTAAGAGAAGTGAGCATTGCTATGATGAAGATGGGGATTTTTCTTGTGGTTTGGTAAGATAACCCATTTTCGTTCGGCTCACTTCCCCTCTATTATACAACTTACCTCTTGATTGGGGGATTTTTTTTACGATAATTTTGAAATTGTTTCCAAGTCTTGCAATTTCTGTGCTTTCTGCAACTGAAACCACAGCAGGTCAAGTCAGCATAATATTGACCGTCGCCCTCATTCAGTCTTCTATAGGGACAATCAGATGGGGGATTCCCAATAAACCCGCCCTTTAGTTTGATTGGTTCTTCCACTTCGAATTTTGTTCTCTGCCGTTTTATTTTTGGTGGCGGTGTTTCATGTTTACATAACGTTCGAGGCATTGGATTTAATCCTTTCCAACAAAACAGTCAACAGTTTTGTTTCTTCAGGTTCTTTTCCATCCAGTATTGATCCCAGTACTTTTCTTTTTTCATCCAGGATTTGCATGATGTATGTTTCGATGGTGTTATCGGCAATGAGGTAGTAAATATTAATCTTGTCAGCCCATTCTGAGCCTAACCTGTGACAACGATCTTCAGCCTGACAGTGCTCCCCCGGAGTCCAACCCAATTCCACGAACACAACAGTTGAAGATGCCGTAAGCGTCAATCCAACACCTGCCGCTTTAATATTCCCTAAGAATATTTGTACCTTTGGGTTGGTTTGAAACATGTCTATTGCTTTCTGTCTGGCTTTTCCCGTAACAGAACCATCTACTTTCACAGATATGCTGTTGTAACGCTTTTCCAGGGCTTGTATGGATGCTTTGTGTGTGCAGAAGATTACGATCTTCTCTCCACTTGGTAAGAAGTTATCCAGCCATTGGCAAATACCTTTCCACTTGGCTTTGAAAGCAGCTTGTTTGAGAGCTTCCACAATGTCCAGTGCTTTTGAGTCTGTTTCACCAAACAGCAAGGTTTCTTTTTTTCTGTATTCAGTTTCGTATTTCTTCTCCATTTCGATTGGAATGACTGTTATTTGTTTTGGAGGTAAATCTTTTAATACATCTTTCTTGAGTCTTCTTATCATGATTTTTTTAACCATGCTGTTTAACTGCTCGGTATTACTTGCACCTTTGAAATCCCATCCAAACCCATCGTGCTTGGCTCCACAAAACCTCTGTGCATACCACCAGAAGTTTGAGAAGGTTTCTCTGTCGAGTAAGTTGAGTACAGAGAAGAAACTGACAGGGCGATTGGTTATGGGAGTTCCAGACATGGCAATGAATGCTTTTGATTTCTTTGCTATTCCCAGAGTGCTTTTGCTTCTTTTGGTTTGACGATTTTGTACGAAGTGGACTTCATCAGCCGCAACACATTTCCAATCTATTTTTTGAAAGGTGCTTTCCCAGTAGCTAATGATGTCATAATTTATTATGTAAACTTGGGATTCTGGAAGGGTGTATGAGGTTGTTCCATTGATTATGTGGCAAGAGAAGTCAGACCACTTTGTAAATTCCCTCTCCCAGTTGATCTTGAGAGAGCTTGGACAGACTATAAGTATCTTGCCGGGATCATCTTTGTGTAAGTGTAACCACGCTATACACTGGATTGTCTTGCCCGTACCCATTTCGTCAGCAATTAAACCGCTTCCCTTATTGGATTCAAGAAACCCAACACCTTCAATTTGATATGGGCGTAATATTCCCTTGAAATTTGTAGATGATAGTTTAACAACTATCTCAGTTAAGTCTACATGGTTGTTTTGAATGCTATCTTGTTCCCACTGAAGCACGTTTGAATGGATATAAAACCCCCATTTTCTCAGACTTTCGAGAGTGGCGGGGAGTGCTCTGACTGTCCAGTATTTTTCTTTCGGGTTCCAGCCTTTTGCCGGAGGTCTTGGGAGGGTTTTGATGTTTGCAATTATGCGGGGGTCGTAGGGAAATCTAACTTTGAAGAAATCCTTCCCCATCATCGCTACCATCCCAGTCGCCGGTTCTACGGTTTTTTTGGGATTTGTGAGACGTTTCATTTTTTAATCTCTTCTCCCTTCGCTGTTTTGTAAGCTGCATATAACAACACAGCAGCTACTTCTGCAAAACCTCCAATGACGATAAGCATCAACAATTCAATCATGATATTTTCTCTTTTCTATTGAAGTTCGGCATACCATTTTCTTAACTCTCTGTATGCTTTTATCATTCTACGTTTACCCATTTGATGAGTGCCATAGTTTTTAACCTCTCTTCGAAGATCGGGAGCTAGCCGGGTTCTTCTGGAAGGTACTAATTTATTCTCTATGTAATTCAGAAGCATTATAGCATCTTCTGATAGAGATTCGTGAAGTAATAGGTTTTCTATTTCTTCACGGCCTGTGGTTCGTATGTCCATATCTTCTACAAGACACCCATGATTTCTTCTTACTTCTCTTCTGATTAAGTTAATCAGATAGTTTTTTGTGACTGTGTGTATGAAGGTTGTTTCTTTTCCCTTATTAGGGGAGTAAAGATGTGCTCTTTCCAGCACGAACAAAATAGAACCTTGGACGGCATCTTCATAGTCCAAACGGGTCTTTTTGCAAAACCTCCAGCATACTCGTCTGATTAAGTTGAAATGGTTTTTGACAGGTAGGTGTGTGTGTTTTGTTCGCATCTGCTCTTCTCCCTTCTAAGGGTTATTATACTGTTTTATATCTTTTAAGTCAAGAATATAATAAATAAAAAAATGAGGAGCCAGATCGTTGGGGGTTGTGTTTCTGACTCCTCATACAGTAATGGGAGATTTGCTATTTTACGGGTACAACCTTGATAACTACACCCCGGTCTTTCACTTTTTTTACAGTGATTTCAACTGCCCCTTCTTTTTCTTGTTTTTTGTATCTCCCGTTGATATGGGAGTACACACGTAACGACGGTTTTTTGTTGCGACCAGAGAAGTCAAATTTTTCATCCAAGGCTTCAGCAGCTTCTTGGATAGTTGTTCCCTTGCGGAACATTTCATCCATCAACTGGACTTGTGTTTGTTCTCCACTGGCTTTCTTTGCCGGTGTTTTTTTCTCAGCAGTTTTTGGAGTTTCATCTTTCTTTGGAGCTGATGTTTTCTTTGGACTGGCTTTCTTTGGAGCTGGTGTTTTCTTTGGACTGGCTTTCTTTGGAGCTGGTGTTTTCTTTGGAGCTGGTGTTTTCTTTGCACTGGCTTTCTTTGGAGCTGGTGTTTTCTTTGGTTCTTCTTCGAGTGATGCTGGTTTTGGACTGGGGATGGGTTCTTCTTCTTTTGGAGGTTCTTTTAGAGGGAGAGTTTTTCGTTCCACTCCAAATTCATCCTTAAAGAACTTCCACACCTTGTCAGATAGTGGATCGTCTCCATACAGTTCTTCATCCACTTCGACCTTCAACGCTTCTTTGATTTCTTCGTCTGTTGCAGTGATATCAATTGGAGGTTTAATTCCAAGAGCTTTGTTGAACTCACGTGCAACTTGCACAGCTAGGGATTGCTTTTTAGCCATCTGCTCTTCTCCTTTATATATAAGTGTTTATGTATGACCTACTGTTGCTGGTATTATACATCTGTACCTACAGAAGTCAACCCAAAATAATTACATTTCATTGCAGTATGAAATATTCTTACCAGCACCACACATTGCAATTCCAATCATTGGATTCGCTCCAACAGTTGCAAACTCTGGCACCGGGCTTTACCATTCGTATTATATGGAACAACAGTATCAGCTAGTGCCTCCCAGGTGAGCAAGCACTTCCAGATTACTAAATCAGGTCTTACATTTTTCTTTTTAATCCACGTCAAAGTGGCAAAATTGATGCCACACCCGCAGTCATCCGTTCGGTTAGGATTAACCGTTTCGGCGAGAGTATTCCCGCCTTTGTATTCCCATTTTGGGGGAGTAGATTTATACAAATCTACCTCCTTGAACACTATATATCCTCTGCCGTGGTAAGTATCAAAGTTCTCTTTCAACCAATCAGATGAGGATAATAACCCAAACGCACTGCTCAGATTCGTACGGTTTAGATTTGCATTGCTTAGTTTTGCATTGCTTAGTTTTGCATAGATCAGATACGCATTGCTCAGATTCGCACTGCTCAGATTCGCATTGCTCAGATTCGCATTGCTTAGTTTTGCATTGCTTAGTTTTGCATAGATCAGATTTGCATCACTCAGATTTGCATCACTCAGATTTGCATCACTCAGATTTGCATAGATCAGATTCGCATCACTCAGATTTGCATCACTCAGATTTGCATCACTCAGATTTGCATCACTCAGATTCGCATCACTCAGATTCACACCGCTCAGATTCGGAGTCCAATATGGATTTTCTTTGCGATAAGCATTCCAAGCCGCAATTTCCATTAATAATTCCAATGTTCGTAATTTATTCATAATTGTTCTCCCGTCCTGGCTTCTTCTGTACACCGCTGTAAATCTTCTTCTGTGTAATTTTTTCTAAGATTCATGTTTTTCTCCTTTTTTGAGATACAAATCACTCTCAAAATATCCCTTTGCTCTGGCAACTTCACAGAATGCCCCGTAGAAATTTGAATTATCTCCCATCAGTTCCCAGACACTTTTGATTTCCCGAACTTCATCCAGGGTGAAAGGTCTATCTGCCATGCTGTAGTCCATATCCCAAAATTTACTGTTCCACATAAAGCAGTAATGAATGCGGTCTAGTGTGAATGATGTTTTTTCAGCAGCTTCTTTGTAATCCATAATCAATTCTCCTCTCTCTTTTTAGTTTGGTACTCTCAAAAGACCGGGGAACTCAATCCCCGGCTATCTGAGAACATCAATCCAAATCATCCATCGTAAGTACATTTACTCTTGAGATTGTTATTCCCTCTTCGCAATGATACTGACCGTCTTCATGTATTCCCCAAATATCCACAGGCTTGTTCATATCTGAGCACAAGTCCTTTATTGCCTTGTCCACAATTTTTTCAGTTTCATCTTTGGGGAACTGTTCAGACTTTCCGTTGTGACTCACTTTTAAGTGAGCGTTACGTGGACATAACCCAGCTTTCACAAGTTGTGTCAGTCTTCGTTTGAGGGTGCGGATTTCATCACATAAATGAAACATTTGAATCCCGTACCCATTGCTCATTGCAATGCTGTATATTTGTTTCATTGTGCCACATCTCCGTTCGGTTTTGTCATTGGTAAATCAGTTCTGGCATCATCATCACCAAACCTCCCACCCTGTCCGTTCTGGAGCATGGGAGTGATTCCCCGTTTTGTTTCTTTCAGTCCAGGGGTGAGGGCTTCAGCGGCCTTTTCAGCGGCATCCATAGCATTCTCCAGGGCTTTTACCCGTTCGATTGCCGATTGACACACAGCGATCTGTTTAGTCATCTGTTCTGACAGTTTCATAATCTCTTCTCTCTTTCTTTTGGTTTGTACGTCTAATAAGACTGATAGCACTAATCCGTTATCAGTCTTGGTTTAGATTTACAAATCGGATGTTGGAATCCCATAAGCTTCCAGCAATCCCCGGCCAACAACAACCTTTTTGGTTGAATGGTGATACCATGTGGGCCATCCATACGCATTGGGATGATATACGACTGTTTTACCGCTTGGGGTCGTCCAATATCCCGGCTCCCCTTCGAGAATGGGTAACTTATATCCGTCTACCACTTCAATGGGTGTTCTGTCGGTTCTACCGTCCAAACCGGCCCAGTTTCGCAAGTATGTCTTCACGTGCATTTTTTTAGCCATTTTATCTCTCCTCTTTTCTCAGATTCATTCCTCGGTTCTTGTTTTACATAATCCCATTAACATGGGCTTATACTGGTTCCAAAACTTTAGGGCGGAAGAATTATCCATTGTAAGAATTTCTCTATCAGAAAAATTCTGCCATTCTTCAAAGCTATGTAATTCACATCCTATTTTCATGTGAGAGTCCATAACCAAAACAAAATATATTAATCCGTGTATTTGTAGAGGTTCTTTTGTAATGGGAACACCTTTCCCATAACAAGCCCTTTGCAAATCAGCCCTTTGCAAATTAGCCTTTTGCAAATTAGCCTTTTGCAAATTAGCCCCTTGCAAATTAGCCCCTCGCAAATCAGCATCTTGCAAATTAGTCCATTGCAAATTAGTCCATTGCAAATTATCACCTCGCAAATTAGCACCTCGAAAATCAGCATCTTGCAAATTAGCCCCTTGCAAATTAGCCCATTGCAAATTAGCCTCTCGCAAATTAGCACCTCGCAAATCAGCCCCTCGCAAATCAGCATCTTGCAAATTAGTCCATTGCAAATTATCACCTCGCAAATCAGCCCCTCGCAAATCAGCATCTTGCAAATTAGCCCATTGCAAATCAGCCTCTCGCAAATCAGCCCCTCGCAAATCAGCATCTTGCAAATTAGCCCCTCGCAAATTAGGAATCCAAGATGGATTGTCGATTCTGTATTGATTCCATGCTGAAACATTTGTTTTTAGTAGCTCTATTGCTTCTTTTCTTTTCATAATAATCTCTCCTCTTTTCTCAGATTTGATACTTCATTAGAACAGATAACAATAATCCGTTACCTGTTCTCTATGAGATATCAATTAGGTTCGGTTTCCGATTTTCTGTAAAACTCAACCTTAATCTCATCTCCATCCATAAATGGAGTCACCTTCCAATCCTGTTCTACACGATGTCCTTGTACACTGAAGAACAAATTAATCCAGGCACCTTTTCCGAACGTGAACTTTGTTTCTTCATTTTCATCACAGAAGATGAAATCAATCTTTTTATTCTGTGTGAACTTTTTGAAATCCCCCCATTGAGAATCAATGGCTCTCTGCAGGATTTCCACATATTGGGTTTTTAGTCTTTTCATAATAATCTCTCCTCTTTTCTCATTTTGTGTTTCAACTATCCATTACTGCCAGTGAACCCCATTGCTCACTGACAGCATAAAGAGAGTTGAGAGAGATACTGCAATCAGTCCACGTAATCAACAGGCACTACCTGCCCGAAGGGTGGATTGAATTTTAACATACCGTCCCACTCTGTAGCGAACTTCGCCCAAAGTACGGGGTAATCAGGTTCTTGCGGGTAATCACGGCACATACCGTCTGTGTAGTAAATAACGCATCCTGGATCAATTTCATTTTCTTCAATCCATTCGAAACCAGGTCGAAAATCAGTTCCTCCATACGTGCTTTTTGGAACTAGAGTTTCAGGTTTCTCATCGTGGGGTTCCAATACCTCAACCCCGCTCAACACGTTGTCAACATGAAGAATGGTTACTTTCACTTCATCAAACAGTTCCAGTACCGTTTTGATCTCTGTCCAGAACTGGTTCAGCATATCAGTCTTGACAGAACCCGAAGTGTCCACGATGAACACCATTTCCTTCATCTGCTCCCCGTCCATACCTGGCATATACAATTTATGAGCCAAGTAACGGCGATTAGGAGTTGTGAATGTGTAATCATCGTTTATCTGTTCTGTCAAAAACTCATTCAGTACTGAACGCCAGTCAGTTCTAGGATTTTTGTAACCGTAGATAGCGTCACTAATTCTGGAATTAACCTTCTCATCCTTCCTCTCAGCCATTTCCTGCGCTTTGATGGAAGCTTGTTTCCAATTCTGCTCGTTTTCACTTTTAGATTCTTCACCGTCTTCTTCTGGGAAGTCTCTCACTTCACCGCATTCACCAGGATCACTTGATCCTTTTGATTGCTGATCTCCATCATCATCATTCATATCGTTACCGTATAAGTCCCTGTAGATTTCATAAACATCCATACCTCGATATTTTTCATCATACAGAGCACCTTCTAATAACGTATATCCGTAATCGGTAAGAATGATATTGATAGCATAATCGCAAGCTACGTTCCACTTCTTAGCGTCACGTCCGTTCCTTCTTGTGTGATGATTGAAGACACAGTGGAGGACTTCATGGGCAAGAACGAAGACTAAATGAGCCATCGACAACGTCTCAATAAACTTGGGATTGTATCCAATATGAATACCATCCGTCCAAGCCGTATCGCAAGAAGTATCCTCTTTAGGGATCAATCGAATACACAGAGCACCGAAGAATACGGTACTGAGAATCAAACGTTCACGAGCTTTGAATATTTTATCTATTGCTTTCATTTGTTCTCTCCTCTTTTCTCATTTTGTGTTGCTAAACTCAAGTAGACTGATAACCTCTTATTATCAGTTATCAGTCTCTTTGAATCAAGCAGCTATCTTACTCTGCCACTGGATGTAAGCATCCGTTTTCATCAGTTCAGGATGCTGTGCAATAGCATCCTCCATAGTGAACGTTCCGAACTCCCGCATGGGAAGTGTATTCAAGAACACCGTCATATTGTCAATAGTGCTCTTGTCAACCAGTCTGGCTAACGCGGTGCATACCATGTAGAGCTGTCCCATTTTTTCGGGTGAAGTGCTGAACGAGCTGTCCACCGGCCAAGTGCCAACAGGATCTTTCAGTATTTGTTTGGGATTGGGAAGAGTTAAACAGTTCTTATAAAAATCAAAGAAGTTGTTTCCTTCACCTTCCCCCACGCAACCTTGAAACATCTGCCGCTTGTATGAATCAGTGCGATCACCGTTCTCAAACAGTTTGCACATCTTCGATACCTTCTCCCACGTTCTTGGGTTAGCAAACGTCAACGCTGTTTTGTCATATTTGAATATGGCAGCTTTGTTGACAGATAAGTAACCGAGAACAATGGGATGGAATCCGTTCTCCCGTGCGTACTTGAGAAATTCTGCTTTGAATTCCTCAGTTTCATGATCCAGTGTCACATGGATGAACCTGCTTGCGAGAGCAGCTGATTGACGCTTAACACCGCATCCGTCAGTCTCTCGATTTCCAGCAGCTACGATAGTCCAGCCGGCAGGAACTTCATAATCTCCTACTTTTCTATCGTGTATCAGCTGGTAACAAGCATCCTGTACCATCTTTGAACCGAGATTCAATTCATCGAGAAGAATAATCCCCTCACCGTCTTTCGGCCAAAAGTCAGGTACTTTCCACTTCACAGTATCACCGTTAAATGGATCGGGAAATCCTTTCAAGTCAGTCGGGTCAAGTAACAACACCCGAACATCCTTGAAAAGTATGTCCAGCATACAAGACAGCTGATAAATAATAGCTGACTTTCCAATACCTGGTGCGCCCCATACGAATACCGATTCCATAAGTACGCGGGCATCCTGAATCGCTTGTTTCAGTTCCGATTGTTTCATTGTTCTCTCCTCTTTTCTCTTTATTGGGTTTATTAATCCACGAAGACCGATAACAATAATCCGTTATCAGTCTTCTGTTGACTAATAATATCCAGCCATGCGTTCCTCGATCTGTGCTACCAATTCCTCACTGGCCGTCACAACCTCTTCACGCGCTTTCGTAGCGCGCTCCGTCTCACCCTTCAATCCGAAAGTACCGTACTTGCATACTTTCTCTTTGATCTCCTGCATCATCTTGTCCAGTGCAGGATCCCCCGCGATATTCAACTTCGGAAGTACTTCACAGAGTTCCTCAACGTTCCCAATAATCGATTCGTGAACCTTTTTTGGAACCGTCTTGAACTTCTCTTGCAATCGCTTCAGGGCTTCCGTCATTTCTTTCAATCCTGAAGTAACAGTGTTGCCAATTGCTGATTTCACAGTCGCTTCAACCTCTTTGCGAATCTCGGCATTTTCAGCGTCGGAATTTCCTACTCTGAAATCCTCATTCACACTGGGAAGTGGAAGCACAGCGAATCCGCATTGGAACCGATGTGAAATCTGTTCCTTCGTTGGATATTCGCTTTCATGTCCAAGCTTTCCCAGCTTGGATACTTCAGCGTTACGCACAGTGTCATAGCGATTGCAGAAGTCCTGAACCTCTTTTTCGAACTCATCTTTCAACTCAGTGAGTTCCTTTCTGAGCTCAGGCCAATCCTCAATCGAACAGACATTCCAGCCACCGTCAAGAAACGGTTTTGTTTTTGCTTTGAATAACGTGTTGATTTTTGAAACCGTCTTGTTGATTCCGTCCATGTGAGAACGGGCAATCAACCTCTTTGTGACTGTAACGCTATTTGTTGTAGTGTCATTGTCACTGGCGACCTTCTGTGACTCAGACTTATCCGTGATACTGGAAGTCCAAGTGGTAACCGTCTTTTTCACCATGATTGCTTTCTGTTGCAAATTAGCCATGATATTTCTCTCCTCTTTTCTCTTGTTGTAGGTTAGTTGAATAACCAACTAGACTGATAACGATTGATCCGTTACCAGTCTTATTCATCATTCAACAGTGGGCAATCCTCGTATGTCTTTAGGTTCAACTTCACCGCATTGGATATCCAATACAGTGAATCCGTTCTTTTCGGCAATCTCTTTCACGATATCCGTTTTGGGAACTAATGGATATCCTTTAGAATTGCTTGAGAACGTATACAGTGTTTTTCTGTTACCGTATACATGACATTCTGTGATTCCTGGAGTCTGTTCTGTGATAACATAGATATCTCCGCTGTATCCTAGATATCTCTGTCCCACCTTCATCTCAGATAATTCTGTTCCGTTTTTGTCCAGTTCAAATAAATCTAAATATTTTGTATATTTATCCTGGTGTACTTTCATAATATCTCTCCTCTTTTCTCTGTTTTGTATTCTACTCTCAACAGAACTGACAACCTTTTATCAGTTATCAGTTCTTTCTTGAAATTAGAATTTACAATTCATCTCCAAACCTTTTTGCCAGTTCCTGGTACAGTGGATCATTGTTGTATCCGTTTCCCTTGAAGAAAGTAGCTTCAGTGAATACGAAAAAGGGAACCTTTCTCAGTCTTGCAATGCGTGTGATCCTTTTCATCAACCTGCATTGCAATTCGTATCCTCTTGACCACTGTCCGCTATGATAATCGATACAAACAAACCATAAACAAACCATAAACTTATCGTTCATAGCACACCTTCTTTTTCCATTTCATCCATCACTTCAGAAGTGTACCAGAACCAACCTACAATGATGTTCTCACAAGATCCTTGTGGTTCATCATCCGGGAATTTCACACAGACACCTGATCCCATCGTAGCCGGTTGTAATCCATACCAACCTGCTTTATGCAATTCAGAACCTGTTTCTGTGAGAATGAAGTCAGCGAAATTGTAGAAATACTTTTTATACGTGAATCCATTGGTTCCGTTCTCACCGTCTTCAATTTGTCTTTTCTGATTATTTGTACGTACATGTAACATAATATCTCTCCTCTTTTCTCTGTTAGTTTGATACTTCACCAAGACCGACAACGTTATCCGTTATCAGTCTTATGTGACAATATCAAGATAATTGCATTAAATTGTACCGTATGGAGACATAGCAGTGTAATCCTTCTATGTCGCATCCGTGTTCTGTTCTCAGTGTTCCTTTTTCTCTTTCAAGTCTATTGCATACTTCCAGTCCGTCTTCCGATTCGTACAAGCATTCCATAGCGTCATCGAATGCTTCCTGCTCCGTCTGTCCCATTCCAGTAACGACACGATCAAACTCCGTGAATGATGTTCCGCATCCTGAAAAGTATTGTTCGTTGTCAATTCCGTGATTTACAATCTCATAGTTTAGTACTACTTTTTTCATTGTCTCTCTCCTCTTTTCTCTGTTTTGTTGTTGAGTAATAAACTCAATAGAACTGATAATCCGTTTTGTTTATCAGTTCTTGTTTGAATCTATTAATCCGTTTTGTGTTCGTTTCTTAACCATACAATGATGAATATGGTTAAGAAAACTGTGATAATGTGTTCCATAATCCGTTCTCTCTTTCAATCCGTTTTGTAATCCGTTTTCTCTTTTTACAGAGCTTTGAGATTTCAATTTTATAGGGATTCTTATAGGGAATCATACTACATTTAGTTTATCTCCCCTCTTATCTCTGTAGTACAGAATACTCTATTTAATCTATAGACTAAATAGAGTATAGAAGTCTATTTAATCTATAGATTAAGTAGAATAAACGAATAGCTCTATACTTCACTTAATTGATAGAAATAGTAAAGTATAGAGCTACAATAATGCAATTAATACACTTGTAATTCAGAGTGATAGACTATTCCACTTTGCTTTGATTGCAGAGTAGAATTATCTACTTGGATATACTTTGCGTATTGAGCTTTTTTTGCTGGATTGCATTGATAGCTATCATGGTAATGTGAGTTTCCAAATGCTTTCTGAATGGCGATTATTCCATTACTTGCTTTTTGAATAAATCGCTTTGAATCGTGATTATTTGATACTACGTATATTTTTTCTCTCATATTCTCTATCTCTTTTCTCTATAGTATTGTACGACTAATTAGAGCTCTTGAATCGATAGCAAGAGCTCTCACTAGTGTTACAATTTAATTAATTGGAATAGTCAATTCAGCTTTTTTGAGATTGGTATAGAGATAGTGGAATATCTCTATATGATCACATTCTGTATTGAATGTGACATTGTCCAACACATCGCTATAGTATTCATCTATAGTAGATTGTACTATTTCGGCTACTTCACTTGTACGTGGTATGAACATGTAATTTTCATTGCTTTCCACCAACAGAAAATGATGTTCAAACCATTCCATAGCATAGGGATTTTCAATCGTTAAGTCAGAGCACATTAATTCAGTAGCCAAGTCTAATGATTCTTTTTTTGTTAGTGCATAAATTAGCATAGTCTCTCTCTTTTCTCTTGTTTAGTTTTTACTTCTTTAATACTAATATACTACACAATAGTTATTTATTGTGTAGTATCGTTAGTATGCCAAACTAGAATGCAATTACACAATTTGGCATTTCATTCTTGACGTATTCACGAACGTATTTCTTCACTGGTGTAATTTTGATAACTCTCGTTTTTACGTTTTTTTGAATTTTGAACATGGGTGTTTCCATGTTCATGTTTTTCGCTTCGATGTGCTTTATATGTCCATATACGCGCCGATAATACTTTTTGTAATCGGCAGCTTTGAAGCCGAAATATTTAATCAGCTCATTAGTGATATTCTCAATCGTATTTCCCAATATCAGCATTTCACTGATAAAATCGGCTTGGGTACCCTTACGATAAGTAAGCGCGCCTTTTACCACTTTGCCATTATCATCACGAATATACTGTCCACTTCTACCATCTTGCTTTGTTTTCATGATTCTCTCTCTTTTCTCTTTTGGTTTTAGATACTATATAGTATCAATGGACTATACAAGTAATTTTGTATAGTCTTTTTGATATTACATAATACATGGAGTAGAAAACAATGCTTCACTATTGGGAATCGAATCAAACAAGTGAACGTCAAATACTATATTAGCAATAGTATTTAACGAACGTTTGCTAGCGCGATTGGAATAGTGTGCAAGAAATGACTGACGGGCCATTGTGATTGCCAAAGTGGTATCTTGTTTCACTCTTGCAAGAGCTTCAATCGAATCACTTTCAGAATAGCTCAAAAGCATATCGCTTGCTATTCTGTATAGTTCGTACGAATCTAATTTCTTTCTCTTATCGTTCATTTTTTTACTCTCTCTCTTTTCTCTAATTTTACTCATTCCAAACTATCGCTTGGAATGGCAATTAGAGAGAAGATACTACAATAATGCAATATCTTCTCTCTCTTTGCTAGAGAAAGAGAAGAGAAGAGAATATTCAAATGTGCTATTCATTATAATTTGTAGTAGGGTAGCTTGCTAGCCAGTTATGCTACTACATATACAGGGAAGTCTATTTATCTATTGGGTATCTTATTGTCAAGTCCAGCTGTGACAACTATCGCACGAATAGTGAATCTCATAGATTCTTCGAATCGTTCGATAAATAGAAGTTAGATTGTCAAATATCATAGACTATAGTTCTTACGCATATAGTCTATTGGATTCCAGTATATCGAGATTTTCATTAATCTCTGGAGTGAATGGAATCGCTTCATATTCCCATTTCCAATGATTAATCTCTGAGAGAGATTCACACTGTTAAACATTTGGTGTTTTTTAGCGTAAATGGGAATAGTGGTCACTTTCTCAAGTCAATCACGAATCTCTCAATATGGGGCATTTAGCCGGCTCTTGCTGGAGAGCATAAAGAGAGAGATTGAGCTTTGCGCTCAATCATCCCATAGCGTATTGATATTCTGCTATGTGAGATAGTTAATCTCAAGACTAGCGTCTGGATTGCTTGATACTAGTGGTTTGGAGAGTTATCAAAGAACTGTAAGTCAGATTTGACTTACGCCCATACTGTAAGCAATCACTATGCCAATATAAAGAATATAAAGCATAGACAAATACACAATATCTAGTGTATAAATCCCTACCCATGTACTAAGCATTATGTAAACTTGCGCAACATTTGCCCGCTATTATACTACACCCATACTACCTGCTTCCATAAGTCTATAAATATAAAGAATATAAAGCATACTCTACTTATTCACTAGAGAGTGAGCAAAGTTTACCCATATTGTGCAATTACTTCTCACTCTCTACTTACTCTATAGACTAAGTAGAGAGGTTTACCATGCGTCACATATAAGCGATTCAAAGCCGATTAAGAGTAGAAATGACTGACAGCTCAATAAAGTTGTCACATAGAGTATTAGAAAGCGTTCTAGCTATACTTTGGATAGTAGACTGGGATGGATACCAGACAACAAAGCATATAGATATCCATATCCAAGTAGATGCATGATACAGAACGTTCTATGGGTACATACTCTCTCTAGTGAATAGATGTCCATTTCAATCTACTTGGATATGGATAGATAGATGGAATGAATAGATGTTCATGAAACGTTGAAACGCCAGCCACAGTCACCCATACCCAAACACCCATACACACGCACAACCGCCCTACTTACTCTATAGACTAAGTAGAGTAACCGTTTATTAGTCTACACAGTCTATAGATTTGATAGAGAATGAAAAACCCGAAAACGTCTTGTGTAGTAGGGGGCAGCCACACCCAATTATTTTCAAAGTTTGGGCACTGGGCATCGATCCAGGCAGGTAAATAGTTTTGCTCACTATATAAGCATCTGTACGGGGAATCGATCGAGGTAAGCAATAATGGTATAATTTTTAGATAAAAAAATGCCCTCTGGAGGTGTAGAGGGCTGCATTGCAATGGGAATGATGTTTTAGGCTAATTTTCTTTTGATTATACAATTTTTCCTTGTACCTCGTAGTGGTGTATACCTGCTTTATAATGCGCTGTGAATGTTTTGTCATGGAGGTCTTTGTGGGGAGGGACTATGCGTTTGATTAAAACACCAAACACCTCCATAACAATACGTCTCACTGAATATGTACTGAGATTGAGGCCAAAATCTTGTATCATTATTCGTATATCGTTTTGGATGGTTCGAAACACAGAATCACTGACTTCCAATTGAATGAGTGTCAGCATCTCCCTGTCAAACTTTTTCCAGAGCTCAGCAATGCTGTTTATGGGACTTTTCAAAGAGAGAGTAACGTCAAAGTCAGGTTTCATCTTTTATTCTCCAGTGCTTATGTGTGTGTTGCTCCCTTAAATGCCTGTAGCGGGGCTGTATGGGGCTTTAATTGGCATGTCTGAGGGTGTGTGAGTGTGGAGAAAACCCTGTTCATCCACTCTTTTGTCCACAACAACGTTTCCCCGTTTGTATCTGACTCCAGTTATTGCGTTTTCTTTCTTGGCGTAATTCTGAGCGTATTCGATGGCTTGGTTGATATCAGACGTGTAATTCCCGCATGATAACCAAAACCCCTTGCGAAAGACGATGGGGACATATTGCACGTTGTTATTCATTCGTTTCCTCCCGTGGTTGAATGGGAGACATATAGGCAATATAACCACATCGCCTGCATGTTACTTTCATTACCTCAGGTTCATTGATTTTGGTTTTATCGAACGTGTTATATACAGGGCCGATGTATTCCAACCCAGGTATACGATTAAGATCGCCACATTTTTCACATTGCGTATTGGTGTAGATGGGTGTTTTAGGAAAATTTCCCGGTGAGTTTTGGTATTCAACTTGTAACTTTTTCATTCGTTTCTCCTGTTTCTTCTGTAAATGTTCCAGTTTCGAGCCATATTTGTAACCTCTCTATCAAACCCCGCACTTGTGTTTCATTGAGGTGCATTCTTGTGTGTATCAATACATCATCGGGTATTGGATACGGCATCCATCCACTGACTTCTCCAGGAGGTAATGCCATACCAATTTTTTGTGCTTTTGTTTTCATGATTTTTGGTTCTGGATCATCAATTCCAAGCCATATCCAACCAAGAGGGTCATCAACTGTACCATCATCATTTTCACACACAGCGCGTGAACTGATTTGCAGACTGCATTTTTTTCCATATTCATCAAGAAATTCGATCAATCCAAAACCTCTGTTAGTTTTACTATTTGTGCCAAGTGGTGATAAGTCTTTTTTATTCATTTTTTTCTCCAATATAGATTCACATGCTCCCGGCTTCTCGTAATCCCTGAGCGATTGAAAAGAGTATAGTGGACAGTATAAAGCACACAATACTAAAGAGTGCACAGGCAATAGAGGCGAGTATCCATTTTATCGAGTTTGCTTGTTTACTGGTTATGCCATTAGTTTCCTTGCTCATGTTTGTTTCTCCAAAAAGAAATTGGGACACATCCCATGCGTGAGATTAATCAGGGGAGTTATCTGAGGCCTGTTCGAGCAACGCATCAGCTCTATGTCCCATCACAACTTTGAACCATTCAGCAAATTGTAACAACTCTATTATACAACTGACCTCACAAATTGTGTTGACTATTTTTACATGTTGTTTATACTGATGGAGGAAAGTGGAGGATTTAGTTATGCCAAGAACACTGGAAAAACCTGCTGAACTAGACCTGGATGAGTTCGAAGGAGCTTTGAATAGGTATGAAATGAGGTCTGCTTTGGATAAGCTGTCTCATAGTGTCTATGATGATGAATTACATCCAAAACTCGCCTTTCGTGTATGTTCCCGTATGGGAGCAACAATACCTGATCTAGCCATGATATTTGGAGTGAAAGAAAGAGTCATATCTGTCTGGAAGAATAAGCATCCCAGATTTAGCAAAGCGTTGAAGGCTGGCAGGGATATATATGATACTGAAGTTGTTGAGAGTGCGTTGAGAACAAGGGCTGTAGGTTACTCCAAGACGATTGAGAAGAGCATTGCAAAAACCAAAGTCGTTACTGATAAGTCAGGTATGCCCGTGCTGGACGATCACGGTGAGGTATTAACGTATACCGAGAGAATTGAAACTGAAGAAGAAATGTACTTTCCTCCAGACACCCGCGCCATCATTTTCTTCTTGTGTAACCGTAACGGTATGAGGTGGAGACGTAATGCCGAAAAACTGGAGATGAACACCCATAAACACGTCCATCTGGATATGTCCAAATTTTCTACTGAAGAGTTGCAAGCATTGAAAGACATGTCTGCGAAGGCAAACGGGAAGCTCGATCAGATTTCGTTTGAGAAGGCATCATTTACAGAGGCCGATATGATCGAGATGCAAGAAGTGGCTCCCGATATTGTGGAAGAGATGGTGGATAATGCCCAGAACTAAAAATACGCTGAATAGCGATAGACACTTGATGCTGGACAGTGAAAAGAACACTCATAATATGCTGAATGAGGTTAGCATTGATCGTGAATTGGGGAAAAGGTCATTTCATGATTTCGTGAGACTGACTTGGCCGGCAATCGACCCAGCACCTTTCGCTGACGGTTGGCATATTAAATTGATTTGTAAATACCTCGAAAAATGCTACCGCAGGGAAATAAAAAGGTTAGTTATTAATATACCTCCCCGTCACTGTAAATCTTCCATAGTAGCAGTTTTGTTTCCTGTGTGGTGTTGGATACAAGACGCTTCCATTAGGTTTTTCTTTTTCTCTTACGCATTAAACTTATGTGAGCGCGACAGTGTGAAGTGTCGCAGGTTAATTGAGTCTGATTGGTTCAGGGAGAGATGGGGAGATATCGTTGAACTGGCTGACGACCAGAATCAGAAACGCAGGTATGAAACAACAAAACAAGGGTATCGTACAATCGCATCTGTTGGAGGTTCGGTTACGGGAGAGGGCGGTGATTTTCTCATCGTAGATGATCCACACAATGTAGTAGAAGGGGAATCAGAATCTGTTAGACGATCCACTGTCGAATGGTGGAAAGAAGCTGTTTCCACCCGTTTGAATGATGCAAAGACAGGTGTAAAGATTATCATCCAACAGAGAGTGCATGAGGAAGATTTGGCGGGGGAGATGATTAAAGTAGGTTACAAACATCTGGTACTTCCATGTAAATACGAATACGATCACCCTTACGTCCATCCAGAAGACCCCAGAGAGATTGATGGGGAGTTGATATGGGAAGAGAAGTTTGGAGAACGTGAGGTAAAGAATCTGGAAGATGCCATGGGGGTGTATGCGGCGGCGGGACAGCTTCAGCAGAGACCTGCTCCCCGTCAAGGGGGGATGTTCGATCCCAAGTGGTTCAAAGAAATTACTTATGATAAAGTGCCTTCTGGAGGTATTATCGTGAGGGGATGGGACTTGGCGGCAAGTTCTGATAAGAGAGCTGCGTGGACGTGTGGTGTTTTAATTAAGAAGGTTGAAGGGAAATACTATATCATAAACGTTTGCCGTTTTCGTCTTACCCCAGGTGCTCTTGAGGCTAAGATCAAAGCGATTGTTGATGCCGATGATGAAGGTCATCATGTAAGGCTTCAGTCGTTCCCCCAAGACCCTGCATCTGCTGGCAAGTTATCGGCTCAACATTTGAAAACTATGCTGGCGGGATACCCAATACGCACCTCATTGGAATCGGGGGATAAAGAAATACGTGCTCAGTCGTTTGCAGCTCAGGTTGAAATTGGGAATGTTTTCATTGTGAAAGATGTATGGAATGAGATTTATTTGGATGAGTGTGGATCGTTCCCTAACGGTAAATTTCTGGATCAAGTGGATGCCAGTTCCAGAGCGTTCCATGAAATCAGACTGCTTGAGAAAATGGGGAATCAACATGGCGTGGCGGGTTCCCCTGAAATTTTAATGGGAAAGTCTGACAAAATGGTTGTAGGATATAATAAGGATGAAATGACGTATAAAACAAAATTTGTAGATAAACCTGATGGAGTTCCCGTTGTATCAGGCCCGGTTATGTAAAAGGAGAGATTATTATGCCCAGAACAAAGCATTTAGTGAAGAAAGCCGTGAATAACAAGATAGGAATGCCTTTGGGGGTAACAGGTCTGAAACAAAGTAGCGGGTACATCATGGAAGAGTACCAGCCAGACCTGCAAGGGGTAAAAGCCGCCAAGATGTATAAAGAGATGATGGAATCAGATGAGACTGTTGGCTCTGTCATCTTTGCTATTGAGATGACAATCAGGTCTGTTCCATGGACTGTGGTGGTGGATGAAGATTATAGATCGAATCCAGAATACGAAGATAAAGCTGAGTTTGTACGGGAAGTGCTCAAAGACATGGATGTGTCACTGGAAGACTTTGTGGTTGAGGTCTTGAGTATGATTCCATTTGGATTTTCCCTGTTTGAGATTATCTATAAACGTCGTAAGGGAATCAAACAGAGCGACCCGAGGTTCAGAAGTGCTTATGATGACGGGAAAATTGGACTTAGAAATCTGGCTCCCAGATCACAAGACACTATCCATAAATGGGCTTTTCATGGGGATGAAGTGATTGGAGCGTATCAAACACCCCCTTATGGGATGGGAGATATATTTCTTCCCATGGATCGTTGTGTTTTGTTCAGGTCTAAATATACAAAGAACAACCCAGAAGGAAAATCGGCTCTTCGAAGTGCTTATAAAGCATATCATTTCAAGAAGAGTTTGGAAATGATTGAAGCAATTGGGGTGGAACGTGAATTGACGGGTTTGCCTATTGTTGAATTACCTGATGAGTTATTAAAGTCAACTGCCGCAGCTGATATAGCTGTGGTACAGACGTATGTGAATTTAGTGAAGAACGTTCGAATCAATCAGCAAGCAGGGGTTGTCATTCCCTCTGATACATTTATTGATGCTGAGGGAAAGATTAGTGATGTGAAGAAGGTGAATTTTAAGCTAATGGCGTCTTCTGGCACACGAACGATTGATACGGGGGCTGTACTGGATCGTCATTCGAGAGGGATATGCCGTAGTGTGCTGGCTGATTGGGTGATGCTTGGTGTTGGTGAGAGGGGATCACAAGCCCTTTCCAGAGACAAATCTTCCATCTTCATGAATGCGTTGGAAGGGTGGTTGAGTATCATAGCGGCTGTTTTCAATCGAAGAATCATCCCCGCATTATTTGATATTAATGGATTCGATAGAATCACTATGCCTAAAATGCAGTACGGTAAAGTTGATCCAGAAAACGTTCTCGAACTATCTGAAGCAGTTAAGAATCTGGGTGATGCTGGAATGCCCATATTCCCCGATGACGATTTGGAAGCCCACGTAAGAGCTCGGGCGGGATTCCCCGATAAGAACCCCGTAAACGATTACATAGTACCTTCTCACAAAGAATTAGAGATTAAAGAGACACAGGCGAATAAGCCTCCAATAATGGGAGTGCCTAATGGTAAACCTGAATAAGTCAGACACAACAGATCATTTGGATAGGATTGCGTCCAAGTACGAACCTAAGATCGAACAAGGGCTTCTTGCCGCTTTTGAAAAAATCAAGAGCGGTATAATCCTGTCAGAGTTGGAAGGGTTGATTGTTACTGGAGGTATATCTGCTGTTCTGGCAAAACTGGGTGATTTGGAGAAGATTATTGGGAAAGAGATTCGGGACACTCTGATTGATGCCGTAGCTGAGGGAGGGAGGGCTGTGATCGGCCAACTTCCCAAAAAGGCAATTCTGGAGACTTACACATTTGATATGCTGGATCAGGGTGTCATTCGGGAGTTCAAGAATCACTATGTGCGTCTGGTCAGTGATATATCCATGGGAACTAGAAAGGTTGTTGTGGATCAGTTAGAGGCTAATATTATTGCGGGTGTCAATCCAATCAAAGCCGCAAGGGATATACGGGATAGTATTGGATTGACACAAATACAGAATCAGGCGGTCAGTAATTTTCGGGCATCGTTGGAATCGGGAGACATATCATCTGCTCTGAAAAACACCCTTAGAGACAAGAGATTTGACAAACTGCTGTCCAGTGCCAAAAAGAAAGACAAACCAATCTCTCAAGAGAAGATCGATAAGATGGTGGACAGATACAGAGAGAGAACGTTGAAGTACAGGGCTGAGACTGTGGCACGTACCGAAGCGATGAGAGCTATATCCATGGGTGAGTTTGAATCTCTGAAACAGGCGTATGATGAGGGGAGTATGCAGGTGGAACTGTTGAGATTTTGGGTGGCTACTTTGGATGAAAGAACGAGGTGGTCACATAAAGGGATGCCTAAATTGAATAAAGATGGGGTGGGAATAGACCAGCCATTTAAGACTCCAAGAGGGAATTTATTACGTTACCCACGCGATCCCAACGCACCTCCTGAGGAGGTCGTGAACTGTAGGTGTCGTCTGATTTACAAGGTTGTGTAAAATTTACTATTGATTAATTATTTAATTTGGTATAATGTTACACAGAAAGGATACGGATTATGAGTAAGATCATCAAATCTAAATCTGGTAAGATCACCAAGACTAGCGATGATTTAGGTATTGTCGGTGGGTGGGCTTCTATCATGACAATTGGCGGTGTTTTGGTGGAAGATGATGATGGGGATGTTATATTTACTGAAGACATTGAAAAAGCCGCACGAGATTTTGTAATCCATTACAGAGATCAGGGGGACACTCACCAATACACAGGCGTTGGAACTCTTACCCAATCTCTTGTTTTTACCAACGAACTCCAAAAAGCACTTGAAATCGATCTTGGATTTGAGGGGTGGTATGTGGAATTTCAAGTTGATAAAGCAAACCATCCTGAAGTTTGGGAAAAGATAAAGAAAGGAGAGTACGCCATGTTTTCAATCGGCGGAACTGGAGAATGGGAGGATTACGATGGCGAAACGTATAAAAATTAAGTCTATTACAGAAGTGTCTTCTTGTGCTAAAGGAATCAACCCATTGGCAAATACAGTATTAGCAAAAGCAAAACCCTCTTCTGTGTTTGAAGAGCCTGTCGTTAAGGGCATATTCGAAGACATGCTCAAAAAGAATGAAATCAATGAGATGTTTTGGAATATGAGATATGCCATGGACGATGCCATTTCAGAGATATTTTATGATAATGACATTGCTATGGAGGACAAAGCAAGCAAAATAAAAGAGGTTGTTTCTTCTTACTCAACAGTAGTGGATCAACTTCTTACCAATGTTGCAAAATCGAAAGAAAAGGAGAGTTTAGAAATGGGTAACGACAAAGACACAAACTTTACTCAAGAGCAATTGGACGCAGCTATCGCCAAAGCCGTTGAAGAAGCTATGTCCAAAGGTCAGCCAGAAGTAGAACGGCTTACCAAAATAGCGGCGATGACTGCTGTGGAAAAGGGACATTACGATATTCTGAAAGGTGACGATCAAACAGCCTTTTTGAATGCCACTTCTGAAGAGCGTGGAAAGATCATCGAAAAATCGAAAAAGACCGATGAAACATTCACAACTCCAGATGGTGTTATCGTAAGCAAAGCTGAAGTGGGTGATGTGGCGTATGCTGTATTGAAATCTCAGCAAGCTTCCATTGCCAGAGCTCAGCAAGAAGCCGCCATGGAAAAGGCGAAACGGGAAGAATCCGAACTGATTCACAAAGCGGAATCCACGTATGCAAATCTACCCGGTGAACCCTCCACGAAAGCCGCCATTCTGAAATCTTTGGAGACGATCAAAGATGAGAGTGTTCGGAAGTCAGCTGAAGAATTACTTTCGGCGGCGAATGTGGCGTTTGGTCAATTGTTCCAAGCTGTCTCCACTCCTGAATCCAGTGTTTCCAATCTACAGATTGTGAAATCCAATGTTGGATTTTCCAAGAGTGCTGATGATGCAGCTTTGGAACTGGATCAGAAAGCCGATACCCTTGTTGCAAAAGAGGGTATTAGCAAAGCAGAAGCTTATTCCCGTCTGTTACGCGATCCAGAGTGTGTTGAACTTGCAAAAGCCGCAAAACAAACGAAAGCAACAGGTTAATTATAAAAAAAGAAAGAAAGGAGAATTACCATGGCTTGGGAAGAGTCTTTAGTACCTATTACGGTAGAAGCAGCTGCTGATTTATCAGCTAAGCAATACTACCTGGGAAAGATCACCTCTACTGGTGTGAACGTATGCAGTTCACAAGGAGAACAGGCTGATTGTGTTCTGTATGGAAAAGCTGCCGCTTTAGGCAGAGCCGAGCGTTGCATTATTGGTGGTGTGGCTAAAGTAATTGCAGGAGCTGTAATTGCGAAAGGTGCTCAGATTACCACAGGAGCGGCTGGTAAAGCAGAAACAGTAGGTTCGGGTGATTGGATATTTGGCAGAGCATTGGAAGCCGCAGCTGCTGATGGTGACATCATTGCTGTTCTTGTTCAGCCCCGCGATATAGCGGCATAATGAAAGGAGGATTTGAAAAATGGGTAACAATTCACAAATCATGCAAGCAGCTTTAGCGAAAGCCCTTGCTCCCGTCAAACGCGCAACACCAACTCCTTCCGATGTCCATATCAATCGGCTGATGACTAATTTGGTGATTGCCAATTTTCAAAGCCTGGAGGGTTTTGTAGCTAACAAAGTCTTTCCAGGAGTTCCCGTAGACAAGCAAGCAAACTACTACCCCAAATGGGATGCAGGTCAGTTCAATCTCGATTTGATGAAAAAACGAGCACCTGCAACTGAATCAGCGGGTGGTGGGATTGCCCCCACACAGACTTTGTACTTTGCTGAAGTGTATGCGTTCCACGTTGATATGGACGACCAGGTATTGGCAAACTACGATGTCGAATTTCGTAACGAACAATCCATTGCCCGATTTTTAGCGATGGTTGATCTTCTTCGCCGTGAAATCGATTGGATGGAAACTTTCTTCACTACCAGTGTTTGGACGACTGACAAAGACGTTTCAGTAAAATGGAATGATGCCGCCAGTACTCCCATCAAAGACATACTCAATGCAAAGCGCACTGTTAAAGAATTGACGGGATACGCTCCTAACATTCTGGTGGTTGGTGCTGAAGTGCATGATGCCCTTCGTCTTCACCCTGAAGTTATTGATCGTTTGAAATACGGCCAGACCCCAGGTGGACCTGCACAAGCCGATAACAGTGATCTGGCGGCTCTCTTTAATGTGGATCAAATTTTGGTTGCTGATGCAATCAAGAACACTGCCAATGAGGGTCAGACGGCTTCACACTCGTTTATCGCTGGCAAACATGCTCTTCTGTGCTATTCGAATCCTGGCAGTCTTATTCTCGAACCCACAGCTGGTGTTACTTTCGAATGGAATGGGTACACGGGTGCTGGTGTTAATGGTTCCCGTACCAGCACGTTCCGTATGGAAAACATCAAGAGCGACCGCCATGAAATCGAATCGGCATGGACACAAGACGTAATTTGTGCCGATTTGGGATACTTCTTTAACGAAGTAGCTGACATGTCAGCTACATCCCTTACATAAGGTGAGAAAGGAGGATTAAAATGGGTACTTTACGTAAAATCAACTTTCTCTTCTGGGCACCTGTTGTGGCTTTTCTTTTAGTACTGACTTTCATGACTGATACTCAGGCAACTGACAACATCAATACTGGGAGTTACGCGACGGCTGGAGAAGTAACAACGATGGCTTGGACTGTGCTAGCTGCTTCCACAACGATGGATTCAGCCGTCATTAGTGTTGTTGGGAAGAGTAAGGTGTGGCTTAATGTTTATATTGAAACAAACAACATTGGTTCTCCAGTTCATGTAGGGGCTGTGACGCGTCCTATTTGGATTGAAGGTAAACCAGGTCTTTCCTCAACAGCTACAGTGGCCTATGCTTCAACTTGGATTCCCTATTTTGACGATGTTTCGTCTGCTACAACAGCAGCTGCGCGTGAGTGTGTTTCCAGAGAAATTCCTGATCGTTTGGGTCTATACGGGCCTATCGATGTAGACGGGCTTTCGTTCATCACTGTCCATGCGCGTGGTATTGCAGAAGCATCCGACGTGGAAATCGAACTTAGTATGAAGTAAGCGAAAACAGGGGGATTAATTTCTCCCTGTTCATTTAGCCGTAGTGGGCTAAATCTGAAGAGCAGCTATTAGATAAAGGAGAAATGAGCATGTTGGCTACTGAAGTATTGGAAAGAGGGATGGTACTGGTCTGCCGTGTGGGTTTCCAGTTTCTTGGGAAAGTCTACAAAACAGGTGACCTTTTCGATTATGAGAAGATTGATGCTGACTGGAATCGGGTGAAATTACTGTTCGATCAAAGAATGCTATCGATGCAACCCATATCGAAAGTTACGGGGGCAAAGCCAAAGCCTGTTGAAGATGTTCCCGTTGTTGAAGATGTTAAAGTGGAAAAGAAAACCACCAAAAAGAAAAGTTCGCGGCGGGGCAAATAACTGAGAGGTTATTATGGCAGCTACAGAAGCAACAACTAGATTGCTAGTGGGTGATCCAGCAGGAGATGACCAGATATTATCATCTGCTAATTATACGGCGATCATAGCTCTGGAGACAAATGAATACAGAGCGGCGGCGACGGCTTGCCGCGCCATTGCAGCTACATTCAGTACGAAAGTAAGTCTTGCTGTTGGGCCTATTCGTATCAGTCTGCAACATAAATTCGAACATTATAAAGCACTGGCGGACGTTTACGATTTTAGGGCACAGGGTGGAGGTGGGTCTGATTCAGTGGTAGCAGGTGCTGAACTGACAGGTGTCTCACTGAGTGATATGGAATCGACAGACTCAGATACAGACCGTCCACCCAATAAATTCAAATTCGGTATGTTTGATAACCCGCCTTCAACATACAAAGCAGACAGAGATGCTGAACTGGAGAGTGAATGATGGCTCTGACTGACGATATATTAGCTGGAGTCACAGACGCTCTTACTGAAGTTGGTAAGACAGCAACTATCACCAGGGTTACAGAAGGTACTTGGGTAGATGCTAACGACCATTCAAAAGGGAAAATACCTACTTCAGCCAGTTACACAGCAACTGTGGCTGTTATTGATTATACGGCTGATATGATTGACGGTACTGTGGTGAGACAGGGCGACAAAATGGTTGCAGTTTCATTGGGGTCTGTTTTGGATGGTGATAGTGATCCCGTATCAAACTTCGTTCCCACTGTGGATGATAAGTTTGTTGATAGTGCTGGAACGTGGAAGATCATAAATGTGGAAAGCAGTGAAGTGTTAGGCTCCATCGTGTTTTCCATGTTACAAGTGAGAATGTAATGAAAAGCAACGAAGATCAGTCCAGAGAGATTTTGTTGGACATAACCAATTTCGCTCAGAAAGAGGTTATCGGTCTTGGTATTGATATTGTCAGCCGATTGAGAGATAACCCCCAAATGGGGGGAACTCCAATAGATACGGGGTGGGCTTCTTCCAACTGGATACCATCGATAGGGAAGCCTGTTCTTCGCACGTATGGAAAGAAACATCCAAATAAACTCAATATAAACAAATCCAATGCGGGTATAGCGTCTCTCGCAAAGTGGACAAAAGGGCCGATCTTTATTTGTAACAATGTACCTTACATAAACTATATCAATATGAAGCATAAGAGGTACAGATATTTTGTGGACAGTGCTATTAAGAATGCGTTGGCAAGCAAGGGCGTTATTACAGCTCCTCTCACAGCAAAGAGTATTGGCGGGTTTCGATCACAAGTAACACCCAGTACGTATAAGAAGAGAAGGAGAAAGAAGTAATGCCCACACCAAACCAAGCTCGCATAGCTATGATGGCGGCGTTCTCTGCTGGATGGAATGAGTCTGTTTATCCAGTATCTTATGATAACGCCGCCTACACTCCACCAACGGGCGTGACTTCGTGGGCGAAGTTTTCAATAAAGTTTGTTGGTGGGGGACAGATATCATTGGGGTCTACTGATAATAGAAGATTTAGAAGATGGGGATTTCTCACTATTGAAGTATATACAATGGCAAATACAGCGACTTCGGCTAGTGATACATTAGCAACAACGGCTCTGAATATATTTGATGGGAAAGATTTTAGTGGTGTGAGATTCAGAGAGGGGAGAATAGAAACTGTTGGAGAAGATGCCGAAGGTAAATGGTATGAACAAGATGCCGTTTTATATTTCGAATTTGATGAAAATAAATAGATACAGAGGAGGACATTATTATGTCTGACACCAATCAAGTAAAACTGGGGATTATTGAAGAAACAACATTCGATACGATTCCCGGCTCTCCCGCTTTTCAGCTTTTGAATTACACAGGCTCCCCCCGGCTTGGGGCTGAAAACAGACACGTAACAAGCCAGGTCATACGCACTGATAGAAATGTACAACAAGCCATTCATGTTGATCGTGAAGTAAATGGGGATGTGAACTTTGAATTGGGATTTTCTTATATGGATATCCCGATTGAAGGTGCTTTACAGAATGATTGGACTGTACAAAACACACTTGTGAATACTGGGTCTGGAACTCCCATAAGTGGTATTGTAGCGGATGGTGATATTATCACATGTGGAGCATCACATGGGTTTGTTATCTATGGGCTTGTGTTGACTACTGGATTTACCAATTCAGAGAACAATTCAGCTACGGGGGATGGCGGGGGTGGTTTGTTTTATATTGAAGCGGCAGATGGAACAACAATCACAATTGATGCCAGTTTGGCAGATGAAACGCCTCCTACAGGTGCCCGCATTCGTAATGTGGGATTTCAGGGAGCCTCGAGTGATATTACTGCAACAGCAACAGGACTTGGTTCTACATTGCTGGACTTCACAACATTTGATATAGATGTTGGTGATTGGGTGTATGTTGGTGGGGGTACTGGGTATGCGTTCGCTACAGCAGCTTGTAATGGGTGGTGTCGTGTTTCTGCTATATCGGCAAACGCTTTGACTTTTGATATTGTTGAAGGTACACTGGCTTCAACTGATGTAGGGGCTGACAAAACTATTCGTGTTTTCTTGGGCGATTCTATTGCAAACGGTACTACATCCAAATCGTATACAGTACAGCAGGAGTTTGATGACCACGTTGCAGGTACGGGAGTGGATACGTATGCAGCTTATTCTGGGTGCCGTATCAGTACATTGAGTTTTGATATACCTTCTGCTGATATTGTTAAAGGCTCTTTCTCTTTTATGGGAGCAACTGCCAAAGTTGATAATACTGGTGAAACCTCTCAATCACAAACAGCAGCTGTTACTGATGATATTTTCAGTACGTCTTCTGATGTGGGAAGCCTGTCTTACAACGTAAGCAGCACTCTTACTGAGGTTGGAACTCCAAACTATGTGCTTTCATCTTCCATTAGTGTCTCTAACAACTTGCGTAGACAAACGGCTGTTGGTACGTTGGGTGTTATTGGAATTGGTTCTGGAAAGTGTGATGTCACAGGGAATCTCCATACTTATTTTGGAAGCAGTACCTTTGTTGCTTACGCTTTTGCCGATACAGAACTTGGGTATACAGTTCGTTTTGAAGATGATGACAATCAGATGTTCTTGATTGACATCCCAACACTGAAACTTACAGGTGGTGCCCCAGATGTTTCGGGACCTGATGCCGATGTCACAGTCGATCTGCCATTTATTGCCACGTACAACAGTACGATGGGTTACACGATCAAGATTCAACAGTTCCACTACGTTCCATAATGTTAGTGGCTGGATTATTACTTTATGAACAAAGGAGAAGAGCAATGTCAGTAAAGTTTAACAAGAAGTTGCTTGAGCAGTTTGGCAGGGATGAAGCGTTGGAAAAAGAAGGTGTTTGGATTGATTTTCAGATTTTCAAAATCAAAGCAGCTAGGGCGGGTGGGAGTAATACAAAATTCTCATCTGCCCTAACCAAACGCCTTCAACAGTTCAGAGGACGTATTCATTTTGATTCACTCCCCTTGGATCAACAACGTGAAATCATGATGGAGATTTACGCCTCCACTGTTGTCTTGGACTGGCAGGGCGTAACGGGTGACGATGGAAAGCCTGTACCCTGCACGAAAGAGAATGTGGTGGATTTCTTCAAAGCGTTGCCAGAAGTATATGAAGTGTTCGTTCTTGAAGTGGATAAGTTTGGAAACTTCAAGATGCAAGTGGATGAAGCAGTAAAAAACTCATAGCGTTCCTCAGATATAAAGGCCGAGGGGTGGGAGCTGACGAACAGAAGATTATTGACGTTTGCATTAAAAGGGGCGATCCCATCCCAAAGTCTATATCTGAGGCTCCAATGGTTGACACATCATTGGAGTTTTATTTGGAAGCATTTTATATTCTGAGTACTGAACGCAGTATAGGTATGGCTATGGGAATGATCCCATGGAGTGCATGTGTCAAATATGCTGATGAATATAACTTATTGGGATGGTTTCGTGAGTTTTTTATAAGAGTCATTCTGCAACTTGACATTGAATATAGAGAGATTATAGACAAGGAGAAGTGACATGGCTGTAAAAAACATCGTCATCAAAATGGATACGGCTTCTGTCACGAAGGCCACCCAATCAGTCAAAGCCGATCTGAAACAAATGGATTCGGCTATCATCAATGTCAATGTCAATATCAAGAATATGGGGAATGGTTTTGAGAAGCTTAGACAGAAAGCGTCTAAGGAGTTTTCACAAATAGAAAGAAAAGCAAAAGCTACAATCGCTACAATAAAAAGTTCGATGTCGCATCAACTTTTTCCATCAGGTTTTATAAGTCCTGATATGAAAAGATCAATGACAATGCTTTCAGCTATGGCTGGACCTAATCTACAGGAGTCTACAAAAGGAATTAGAGCGTCAATTGCTGGAATATACCCTGGTGGGAGTGTTGAAAAGCAAATGGACACCATAAGAAATGCTACTCAAAAAGCAGAAGCATCTGTGGTGTCGTTTAGCAGAAATGCCGGAAGTGCCCTTCATGCACTGTCTACCAATACACGTGCTGTGATGACTTCGTTTGTTAACTTTAGAAACGTCATTGCGGGTGTTGCTGTGGGATTGCTTGTGAAGAACATTGTAGATGCCACTACAGCCCTCCAGAGAATGAAGTCTACATTGCTGGTTGCTACTGAAAGCATGGCAGGTGCTAATGCTGAGATGGAGTATATTACAGAAACTTCTAAGTATCTGGGACTTGATCTTCAATCAGCCGCTCACCAGCTGGCAAAACTGCAAGTAGCGGCGAAGGGAACTGAGTTGGAAGGTCAGGGAGTGAGGGATATCTTTGAAGCTATTGCCATGGCTGGTACTGCTATGGGATTGGGTGCTGAGCAAGTTGCAGGTTCCATTTATGCTGTACAACAGATGATGTCTAAAGGCCGGGTGGCTACTGAAGAGTTGAGACGGCAGTGGGGCGAGCAGATGCCAGGTGCATTTCGATTCGCCGCTCAAGCTATGAACATGACTATGCAAGAGCTGGATAAAGCAATTGAAAATGGAGAAGTGTATGCTGAAGTATTGCTACCAAGAATGGCTAAGGTATTAAAAGAAGAATTTGGACCTGCACTTCCCGTTGCTCTTCGTAATCTACAGGCTGAGTTGAACAGACTACAAACAGCTCTCTTCCAGACCAAACTAGCTGCTTCTGATGCCAGTTTTGGAGATAAGTTTGCAGAAGCTATCAGGGCTGTTACAGCATCATTCGAGAACTTTATAACGGCGGGATATGCTGAAAAAGTAGGGAAGACTCTTGGAACGATCACAGAGTATGCTACTGGATTGATTCGAGAGTGGGGAAAGATACCCGATGTTCTGAATGAAAACAATAAGAAGTTTGAGATAATGGCTCGTGCTATTGAGGGTGCGGCGGCATCTTTGGTTATTTTAGGGGCGGCTGGTGGAATAGCTGCAGCTGGATTTGGGTTGGTTGGTTTGGCAGGGGGTGGGGTCTCTGCTGTTATAGCATTGGCAGCTGCTTTAGTTGGATTGGGTGTTGCTTTTAGGAAAGTAATGACTCCTATAAACGCATTTGATGAAGAGATAAATACCTCATATATAAGAATATCAAATTTGGAATTACATATAAATAGATTGAGCGGAGAGCTTGGTAATTATGCCCAAAAAGAAACTTTGTTATGGCATGAGAAAGAGAAAGTTAATAGCTTGTTTGAGGAAATGATAAGAATAGCTCCCACAATTAGTTCTATCTATGACAAGTGGACAAAAGGAGCTATAAGTTTAGCAGAAGCTGAAAAGTTAATAAACAAAGAAAAGAAAATTCAAGTGGCTTTTGAGAGGTATGATATAGCACTTGCTGAATTTGCAAAAATCAGACGTGAGAAAGAGGAATGGGAAAAGGGAGAATGGACATACGATCCAATGTCTGGTGCATCTGTTATGACAAGGGGATCGAAAGCTCCTCAGGGTACTTTAGAAAAATATGATAAAAGTGAAAAAAGATTTCAAGAGCAGAAAAAATGGTTGGATATAGCCCTAGCAACCAGTGGTGACATCACAAATCAAGATGAGTTTAATAAACTTGTTGAGCAAGGGACAAAACCATTCAAAAAACCTTCCGAAAAAAAAGAAAGTGTAGACGAAGGTGTATTGAAGAAAGCTACATCCACTTATGAACAATATATGCAGTCCATGATTCAGAATACAATCACTCTTGAGGGTGAATTGAATGCAATGCACTATGATGGAGCTGAGAGACGTATCAGAATACAAGAGACTGAATGGGAAGCTCAGAAACAGGCCGCTGAATATCAACACAAACAGCAAATTAAAACAGAAGGTCTATCTCAAGTTCAGATAGATAGTATGACAGATAAATTTAACGATGTTCAAGAGTTGAAGGAAAAAACACACTTGAGAAAACTTGCTGAGATACACGATAATGCCAGAGACGAAGAAAGAGATAAAGCACAAGAAGAGTTGGATAAATTAGAAAAAGAGTCTAAGAGACTTGCTGAGATAGAACAGTCAAAAGTAGACCAGCTTCATGAGATGTATGACCCGGCGTTTCTTCGTCAAAAGTCCATGGATTATTTGAACCAGTATGGGAGTGGACTATCCACTATGGGGCAAGACATGGCAAAGAAAGAAGTTGAATTAAAAGTCATACAGATGCAAGAAGATCAGGTTCTTTCTCTTGGCACTGCTTGGGAAGGTGCTCAAGTTGCTATGGCTGAGTACTCTCGCATGTCTCAAGAATATGCCATGAACACATATAACGCATGGCAGAACATCATATCTCAATTGGAGAGCACATTCACTCAATTCTTAACTGGACAGAAGGTAAACTTCATGCAGTTTATCCAAGAGATCAACGCTCAGATCATTCAGATGGGAATTGTTCGTCCATTGCTTGGAGCTGCTTTTGGTCTTGCGGGAGCTGCTGGAGGGGGTGGAGGTACGGGAGGGAATGTATTTGATTTCATTAACCCCGGAATGGGTGGTGGTGCTTGGGGTGCTGATGCAGAAGCTGGAAAGCCTTTGTGGGTTGGAGAACGGGGAAGAAAGGAATTGTTTGTTCCCTCTGTTAATGGTAGAATTTATCCAGATGAAAAATTGAAAACTTCTAGCAAGGCATCTCTTGTTTTCAGTCCTAATATCACAGTGAATGGTGGGAATGAAAATACGACCAGAGATGTAAAGAAAGTGTTACGAAGAGAAGGGCAGAAGTTGATTCGTGCCGTTGAAGAAGGTAAGAGGGACAAATAATGTTTTATGAAATCTCTTTTCCATTAGTGCCCGATTATGGATTGAGTGGTGGTACGAAGTTCAATACAGTGCTCAACCAATCTCAGGGGGGTAATGTCACCCCCCAATCTATGTGGGATACTCCTCTATTAGAATTTGATATCGAATGTGAATCCATTACCCAAGCCAGTTATGACTTAGTCAAGGCTTGGTTTCTTCTTATGCGTGGGAAGAACAAGGGGTGCCGTTTTCAAGACCCTTCTGATTATACAGGTACTAATGAGTATATTGGTGTTGGTGATGGGAGTACAACAGAGTGGCAACTGGTAAAGAACTATATCGACACTTACGTTCCCTATGCTATCGTGAGAGCTGATGGAACTGGGGAGAAATTAACCATAAAAGACGCTGACGAAGACTTATTGGGTTCGGGTTCCATTATCTATGTGAGCGGCTCAACGTCCAATAACGGGTTCTATACGGCCTCTGCTGTGGCTTCTCAGTCATATACGGTGGCGGGTTACAGTGGCACGACTTATACGATAACAGGTAATTACACAGCTGAGTTTACTATCAATCAAAAAGTGATTGTTACTCATGGGGGAACTGAATACACCAGGTATGTAAAGAGCATAACATGGAATGATCCCGTAACTGAACTTGAATTGAAATCGGCTGTGTCTGGGGGAGCTGCTTCTGACACCATAGCGGCAAATACAGTGGTCACAGTGTCTCCTGATTTAGTGGATGAAACGGCAGATGGGTATGTGTGGATTTTCCATAGCAGGGATATAGTAAAGCCTGTTGAATCTGAAGCAGTGGCTATATCTGTCAATAGCGTCGCAAAGACTGAAGGCAGTGATTACGATGTGGATTACACAACAGGTATAATCACATTTGATGCAGCTCCCACAGACCAACATAGAATCGTTGCAACAGCATTTGAATTTGATGTTCCCATTATTTTGAAGACAGATAAACTTGATACCACATTTGAGTCTTTTGAAAGGTACTCATTTGATATCCCTGTGATTGAATGGAGGAACCCTTCATGATTACAATCACATCTGCAATGACTTCTCATCTGGCATCTGGGAATCCCATTGTTGCTTATTGTCTCAAGATCACACTAGCAAGCGGCAGTGTAAAGGGAGCGACATCATACGATAGAGAAATAACGTATGATGGAACGACTTATGAGTCTGTTCCAGGTGTTAACTTGGGGGGAATGTCGTCATCGGCTGAAATGAATGTAGACAGCTCTGATGCGGCGAGTGATTATAATTCCAACTTATTTACAAAGATTAATCTTATTGATAACACATTGCGTGGAGCAACTTACGAACTCTTCTTTGTAAATCCAAATGATACAACAATGGGAAGGGGATTGGTGTCTAAAGGCACTATAGGTAAAGTATCAATTAAAGATTATGACTTTGATTTTGAATTGAGAAGTTTGTCCCAACGTCTCCAGCAAAAAGTAGGGGATTCTTATAGTCCTTACTGCCGTGCCACACTGGGAGATTCTAAGTGCAGTGTGGATGTGGCTGGATCGTATACTCAAACTGGTTCTGTGAAGGCTGTGACAAGCAACAAGATATTTACTTCGGATGATATCACAGGTTCTATTGATGAAGATGATTATTTTAATTATGGGTTGCTTACTTGGACTTCTGGGAACAACAATGGAAAAGAAATGCAAGTGAGAGATAGTGAATGGGATGATATTGATACATATACTATCGAACTGGATCACCCAATGATAGTGGATATTGAGGTTGGTGATGCCTTTTCCATTACAGCAGGTTGCGATCATAGTTTGGATGGAGATTGTGTGAATAAGTTCAACAATGAAGCTAATTGCAGATGTGAGCCTGATGTTCCAGGTAACGAAATGGATTCACCTTTAGTATGGAAGTTCTAAGGATTCCATTATGCCATTTACATTTTTATTCTTTACGGGGTGGGCGGCGTACTTAGCGGCAGCTGTGTACACAGCCTCTTCTTTTTTATTGTCATTTTTAATGCGGCCTGGAAAATCCCCTGGAGTGGAATTGGGGGATATGACCATCCAGAGCTCCAATTATGGAGAGAGAATCAGAGAAGTTTGGGGAACAGTTGAGATAGCTCCTCAAGTCATATCCACTAGAAGATTCTACCATCTTGGACAGATCACACAGTTAAAACCCTGCTGGAGAGAAGATGATAACTATAGGGGGTGGACGGCTCGATTCACTGGTGGTCTTTCTTTGGGTAAGGGAGAGATTAAAGATATACTGAGAATCAAGATTAATGGAGAAGTGGTTTATAACGTTCGAAGTGATGCTACTGAGGAAGAACTGGCGTCTTCTGCTTTATTTAGACAAAAATACATTAAGGGGATTTATAAGGGAACAGAAACCCAAACTGTTGATCCAATACTATTAGCCAATCATGATGTTATTTATCAAAGAAGTCAGGGAAATGTAGAATCGGTTTATAGTACTGGAGCTAATGCTGGTCACTATACAGCTCATCGGGGCTTGGCTTATACTGTTTTTCAAGAACTGCCACTCGAACATTATGGAAACAGGCTCCCTCAATTTCTTGTTGAAGTTTGTAAGACAGGTGAATCAGCAGATGAAACTCAGGAAGTTATTGAGTTGTCCATTTCGGCTGAAGATACTGAGATTGGACTTTGGTCTGCCAGAAAACAGATGGGTTTGATTTCGTATGCTGGCAGATTGTGGATGGTTGGTGGGGCTGATGCTGGTGGTAAACTGGATGAAGTATGGTCTAGTGAAACAGGGGAAGTATGGAGACAAGAGCCTTCATTATGGGATTGGAAAGAAAATCCTGCAGGGACAATATTGGATGCTAAAGAACGAGTCAACCCTCCATTGGTTGTGTCACAAAATCTATTGTGTATTGGTGGGGAAGGGGAAACATATTCAACAACGTTACGTCAGATAGGTCAACTTAGTACACAGTACGGATACCCTTATGGTGATTTGGCGTGTCCTATTGGTGGGTATCTGCATAGTAACTTAGCGAGATTTGCTGATTGTGGGGTTATCTCTCTTCGACAGTACGATGATCCCAATGATGATGTTGATTACAGTAAAGACCCTGGATGGTTATATCCTGTTTTTATTTGTGGTGGATATGCAATTCCAAGACCTCCTGGGATTGCAGAATACCGTAAGAGCATATACAGAATCAAATTTGTCAATCAGCAGAGAACGGCATTGATTCCTGAAACAATGGGGGTACATACTCGTTACAAAGAAGTTTCTTTTCCAGGTACATGGTCTTGGGAGCTTTTGAGAGCTGACTGTGGTTTTGGATTTAGAAGTAAGCACAAGTTAGTGACCGATCTTAGCTATACAACAGTTCTATCTGTTGGAGGTACAACGTATAGTGACAATGTGGGTTCCAATCCAACAGTCACACAAGAAGTTTGGACGATGGATACACTAACAGGTGAGTTCACTAGAATTAGTACAGACTTGACAGATGGAGCTGGTGGAACTGTTATAGCGGCTGTTTATTGGAATAGAGATTTTTACGCATTTGTTTCTGGAGATGGGAGTGGTTCTCTGATAGCATATAAATCTTCTGATGGGACGGGTGCTTGGACTGAAGTAGACTTTGAAATAAGTGATGTTGCTATTACTGATTACGATGCGGGAGCTCCCCCCGCTATTTGTGTTCACAATGGTGTGCTTTATTTTGTTGGTGGGGCAAGATCGTCTACGCTGATTCAGAAGGTTCATCGTTGCGTTCCAAGATTAACAGGTACAGTCACAGCTCAATTAGATGATACTGTTACAGAAATATGCGGGTGGGGGGGACTGTCCCCAAGTGATATAGATTTAGGCGATCTATCAGGGGATGTTGTGAGAGGGTACGTTATTAGCAGTGTTGAGAGCATACGTGACAGTTTACAAAACTTATTAGCAAAGTTCTATGTGGATGTGGTTGAAGTGGATGGGAAACTTTTGTTTCGAAAGAGAGGTAATGGGGATAGTATTACTGTGGATGAAGATGATTTGGGGGTTACTGCTATTGGAGGTTCTTTTGTAAATAAGTTGGAACAAGTAAAGAACGATTGGATGGGGTATCCATATACGTTAGAAGTTTCGTATCTGTCACAAGAGGGTGATTACAGCCCCATGGTACAGAGTTCGTATGATGTGACCACTGATTCTAAAGAGACTGTTCGAATCAATCTTCCACTGGTTCTGACTGACGATGAAGCCAAAGCCGTTGCTATGGTATTTCGGGATGATATGTATTTAAGTGAGAATGAAGTCACAATAACACTCCCTCCAAAATACATCACAGCAGTTCCAACTGATGTAATTACAACAGAAGTGGACGGGATTACATACACTCTCAGAATAAATAAAAAGGAAGTCAATTATGGAGATGATGTTTATCATGTTAAATTTGTTTGTGTGTTGGAAGATGTGAGTTTGTATAGTAAGACGTATACAGGTATCCCAAGCACGAACACGACAACACCAACAGCCCGTACAATTATCCCGATATTAGAAGCTTTTTTGGACATACCTATACTTGATAAAACGCATGACGATCTTGGGTTTTATATAGCGGCGGCTCCTGGTCTTCCGGGTTCTGATGTGACACGGTGGGAAGGTACAAATATATATAAGAAGATTATAAATACAGATGCTTGGAGTTTTGTTGGTTCCATAACTGAACCATCCATGATGGGGGTCACATTGACACAATTGGGGAGTGTTGGAAATGTGAATTTTATGGATAAAACAAACACAGTTGATGTTTTGATGAAGCATGGCGTTCCAGCGACCATAACAGATAAGGAGTTGTATTACGGTAAAAATATGTTTTTGTGTGGTGATGAAATTATCCAGGCTAAAACAGTGACTCATATAGATGGGTACAGATATAGGTTCTCCAATCTTCTTAGAGCTAGAGTAGGAACGCTTGATTATGTACAGACACATGGGACTATTGAAAAGTTTATCGAGTTGGATATTAGCAAACTCCTTCGTGTGAAGATGGATATCACTGAGATTAGACAGGCTATTGCTTATCGTATTGTGACATTGGGGAACCAATCGTATGAAACTGAATTTCGCATGTTTACTAATCAAATAATAGGTAAGAAACCTCTTCCACCAGGACAATTTAATGGTGTGAAAAAAAGTGACGGGAGTTGGAAGTTTACATGGTTGAGGTCTCCTAGAGGACAGGTTACTGTACAAGCTGGAGTTGAAGACGATGTTGTTTTGGTGAATGAGAGGTATGTGGTTGATTTTTACAGCGATGACTGGAGCGAGCTTCTTCATACTGTTTATCTCACATTCAATAAGCAGTCAGTAAGCAGTACGCTTGAGGGTAGATATGCGTTTATGGTTCTTACAGTTCCAGGAAGTCTTGTTATGGATATGGGAAGTACAAGATTTGAGTATGGACAAAATCAAGTGTATGGGGGAGAAGTCAATTCGATCAATGTTGTGGTTTCTGAACAGAATGAATTTTTTGAAAGAGGATTTGGTGTTGCGAAAACATTTGTATCGTAGTATGATATAGGCACTATATAGGAGAAGGATTATGAAAAAAGTATTGTTGGTTGTGGTTTTGTTTTCTCTGGCTCCCATTGTTTTTTGTGACGAAACAGAAACTTCAAAATATGATTTTGAATATTTGGGATATGGTATGTATGGCGGGGATGTAATACTTAATGACATGATGACTAAAGTAGATTCGTTGATGATCGCAAAAGCTGTTTCAATGTTTGCTACTGATCCAATTGAAATAGCTTCAGCTACTTCTATTTGGGCCGCCACTCATGGTGATGTTTTTATAATTCCTGATGACGCTGTAGGGGAATGGGAAGATTATGATGATTATGTTGGTATTCGAATAGATGAGGGTGGGGGTTATGGGCATTGGACATATATAGCTCCCTTTGATGGAATGGAAATAATGGTAGATTATGATTTAGTTCCAAACGGTCCTTATCCAGGAGGAAGTCGTTTAACTTCTCCTAGAGGAGTAGTATATGATGACGTTACTACAAGTTGGACAATTCCTTATTATTATAGAACACGTGTTGCTTTTGAAGCTGGGTATGATAAAATAATGGACGATTGGTCTGGGGTTGATTATTATGGATATACTTTAGGAAGTCCTTGGGGTGGAAGTAAATTTAAGGGATTTATTTACGATGTGGGGGAAGTTGGAATTGCTATATTGGAATCTGTAACTCCATCGGAATATTATTTACCTCAATTCGTTGTTCAGAATTCCAGAGATACTCCTCCAGGCGGTTCTAGTGCTTTACGATATCCTGAAGTGGGATCGTATGCTAACTTTTTAATAAAGTGGGGACGTTTACATTTGGCAGAAAATAACAGTACATCAACTCCTGTTATCAGTGATGCTTCTGGATTTACGGGGACGAATGCTGGAATCCTTTGGATTTCAAATGGTTCAGATGGAGGGACTGATAATGAATTATATTTTACTAATGAAAGCGGTACAACATCTCTTACTTCAGGGGGGAGTGTTGTTGTGCCCGATCCCTTGTCTCTTTCTTCGATCATCACAACTTCTTTATTGTATGGCACTGCGGCGGGGCAGAACTTTAGCGCGACAGGTGGTATTGATTCAGCAACAATAAATACGTCAGGCAACGCCACCTTTGGGGGGAATGTGGGGATTGGTATTACTCCACTGAATGAGATACATATCAACAAATCAACAGACCCATCAATACGATTAACAAAGACCGGATTAGGCTCTACGGCTTCTGATGGAGTCGTTTTAGGTATGTGGGATACAGGAGGATTACAGATTTGGGGTTATGAAAATGGGCCATTTAGGATTGGTACAAATGGAACTGAAGCATTCCGTTTAGATGCTAGTCAGAACGCCACCTTCGGGGGAAATGTGACGATAGCAAAAGATACCGATGCAAAAGTGCGCGTTGGCTATAGTGCCTCTCAGTCTGGAGATATCTGGTGGGACTACTCTCATGCAGACTTATATATAGATAATTTGGGAAATAATGATAATTACGATATTATTTTTCGAACAAAGGTAAGTGGAACACCAAACATTCCGCTAACTTTAACTGGTGCTGGCAACGCCACCTTCGGGGGAAATGTGAAAATCACGAAGGCAGATTATAATGCGTTGACACTGCAACAATCTGCCGCAGATGCTACCAGTAAAGGTGCTGTAATGACTGGTGCGAGAAGGACAATAGCCAATGCTCCCTTCTCTGGTTATTCAACTTGGGATAATGGTTCAGATAGATTCTTGTATCTAGGCGGTGGAAATTGGGGATTTCCAGACGCTACTAGTATAATCTTTTATACAGCGGCGGCGTACAATGAAACAGCAAATCAGGGGATAGCAACCCTAACATTAGATGGAGGCGGCGCCACCTTCGGGGGAAATGTGGGGATTACTGGAACCAGCCCTTTATTAAATATTACAGGATCGGTAAATGCTTTTATCCTACTAAAAGATACAGGTGGAAGTACTGATGATAAATACTGTCAATTAATCAATGATTCTGATTTCACTTACCTAAAATCACTGACTGATGCGGGAGCGGTTGAAGCAGTTATGCAGACTTGGGATCATAGTACGCACGCATCCACCTTCGGGGGAGATGTGGGGATTGGGATTGCTCCAACAATATATGATTTTGATGTTTATGCAAATGAATACGGCCCAAGAATCAGGGAGGCGACAACCTCTGCTGGAGTAACTTACTTAAAAGTTATTACACGGGAGTTAGAGAATGATTATATGCAAGGTTTTATACAAGCAAGCAGGGATGAGCCTGTATTATGGAATGAATCGAGTAATACATGGTGGAAAGATAATTCCTCTGCCTACAATGTCTGGCAAGCGATAGGATTTTCATATTATAACGGCTTAGAATTTTATACCGGCCCTGCGGCGGCAATAGAAGGTCAATCACATGCAACGTTTGAAGCGAATTATAAGCGAATGACGATTGACAATGACAGTGTAGATGTGTTCGTCAAACTCACCGTCACCGAGGGGGATAGCGGGTTGGTGACTCCGTCCATATATGCGGATACCGCTGTATTTGAGGATGATACAAATGCAGGAATTACTATAGGCACAGGCCTAGCTGGGGTGGCTGGAGCAGTGTATTTTGCGACGGGTGATTTAGATCCAAACCGAGGAATGGTAGAATATAATCATTACGATGATTTGTTTACTTTTTATGTAAACAATGTTGGAAACTATCTGCGAGTAACCCCAACGTATCCAGCCTATGGTAAAATCGGTGGCGGAAATGCCATCTTCGATGACTACGATACTCATTCCAACGCTATAGGTGATCCAGATTCACCTTTCCCACGCAAGGAGATTCTTGACGGTGAAAAGTGGCTGACAACGCTTGAGGGTGTCCAAGCCTATATTGATTCGCATCCAGCCGATAATAAGAATCATACTTGGCGATTGAGCCTTGATTATGTCGAGTGGGAGCGTAAGCAGGAAGCCAAGGCTGAAACACGCATTGTGCCTGTGACATCTACTATCCCGGCGGAGGTTGTTGAGCCAGAAGATGCTTGGGAAATTGCGGATGTGACAGAAACTGTGCCGGTGTTTGAAGAAATCGAAATAGTAATCAAAGTGCTTAATAATGATACATCAGAGGTATTTGAAACAAAAGTTCTTGAATCCACACCAAGTATCGAAGGGGCAACAACAGAGCCTGGAGATGATTTAGGATTGTTGACTATTAGTGAACCAACTCAACTTGTTAAAGTTCCGGTTATGATTCCATTAGATAAACCCAGGTATACAGAACTTGCTGATGGGACAATCAAAATTGTCACGCAAGAGCAAAAGAAAGAATTAAAAGTCAGGCAGGAACGCAGGAAAAAGGCAGGGCTTCAATTTGATACAGCAACCGGGAAATACACTAAACCAGCCCAAGTAATTGAATCGGGCACAAAAGAAATTACAATTAAAACTAAGGAAGAAGCCGAAGCCGAGGCATTAACTGATATCAGGCTTGACCGCTCCGTGAAGCGTTCGCCACTTGCGGAACTTTGCTCTGACACATTCCAAGTTAAGAATGATGCTGGGAAGCCTGTTGGTGTTAAGTTTTCACAGCAAGTAAACTCTCGAATCGAAGCCCTGGAGAATCAAGTCGCTGACCTGCTGGCGCGGGTTGCGAAGTTGGAAGGACGTTAATAATTTGTTTGGAAGATCGTGGATGATAATACAGGAGATGGATGATGCCCCCAACATCGAATGGAGTACGGGAAGCCATTGATAACTTAAAGAACGAGGTTGAACATATACGTAATGAGAGGCAGGGAATATATAACAGACTGAATAATATTGAAGCGCGTGGATGCACCTGTGGAAATTTCCACAAAGAACAAATGGACAAATTAGAAAGTGAGATGGATTATAATTATAAAGAGTTGAAAAGGAGAGACGAAATGATCGAAAAGGAATTAAAAGAAATGACAAAGACGGTTGCAAAGAATAGTGTAATCGCCACTATCGCGGTGTCTGTGTTCTCTATAGTAATAACGTTACTATTTAGGCACTTTTTTAATGGGTAATATCAATATAATAAATAACAGGAGAAAGATTATGAGAAGAGCATTTATGTTGTTTGTATTATTTGTTTTGGTGTTTAGTTCGTTAGTTGCTTTATCAGAAGATGAAGCCCCCGCTGTTATCAAATCTTGTACCACAATTGAAAACTTTGTGGAGATAGCAAACGGGAAATCTATATCCCCAATCGTAATGGATGTCACAGAAACAGTCAAATTGGTAAATACATTTCGTATGATGGCCGTTCAAATACGTGAGTTGCAAAACGACAAGAAAGCAAAACACATAACAATTTGTACATTTTTGTCTCACATCAACAATCGTAATTTGCCTGAAGGAGATAGACTGAAACGGGCAATTGAGTTACTGAATGCTTTAGTCGATCAGGACATGAAATAATGGCAACTAAAGAATATCGAACTGTGTTTGCACTGACAACAACAACCCCTGGTGGTGGTACTTCTCTCCATCGTCCGGGGTCGTATGCTTTCACAGGGGATGGTTCCAGCAGTTTCTATGTGAAAGATACAAACGGTAATGATGTGTATTGCAATCTCGACTATCCATATAAGCTGTGGGTTACAGGAAGGCTTCAGAATCGATCTTGGTTTACAGTGGTGAATGAAAATGATGACAAAACGAAAGTTACTCTCACAGATTCCCGCACTTTACCCAATACTGCTGAGTGTGTGTTTGATTATTATTACGTTCCAAACAGCACATAGTCAAACAGAATTTAACACCCCAGTGGGTGTGTTTCCCGAAATTAGCACGGCATGGAAGCTGTCAGCTAGTGGTTCTTTGATTGTAAATGCCACTACTTTGATTATTATTAAAGTAGAAGACAATCTGGCAAAGATACAGTCACAAGATAATTTACGGCTTGAGCCTCTAGCTAATGCTATTATCTCCATGGCAACTGTTGTGGAGTTCGATGATTATATTGGAGATCGATTGAGATTCTATAGTACGGCTTATAAGATAGGTATATCTTCATTCGATTTGGATTACACTTCTGATTTGTGGCATAAGTGGCATAGTGATACAAATGATGATGCTATGCGGTTGAACGGGGATACGGGGGACTTGTATATAGAAGGTTCTTTTTATGGGGATGGCTCAAATCTTACAGGGATTAGTTTTGCTTATACAGAATTAACGGGAAATCCAAGCGATGTGATTACGGCTGGTGATTATATTGATTGGGCGGGTAACACATTGAATGTGAGTATGTCTTGGACAGATATCACAAACAATCCAAGCACTGCGATCACAGCAGGGGATTATATAGATTGGGATGGTGATACATTAGATGTGGTGCCTGTGTGGCTCCCTCTGGATGGTTCGATAGCCATGACGGGAGATTTGGATATGGGGGGACGCATAATCACTAATCTCGACGGGTTCCAATTAAATGCCAAGTCTACATTGACTGGATTGGCAGAAGGTACATGGGTGCTTTATGCTCCGTAATTTACTTTGTATTTTTCTTTGTTTATTTGTTTGCTCAAATGGATTTGCCGGATATAAATCTTTGAGTTTCCCCTTTTTGGCAGATTCAAGCGATGCTGTATCGAGTAGTCATAACTGCCTTACCATAAGCGGGGGAATTGATACGTCTCCAGGGTATAATGATGGGTATGCTAATGGAGCGATTGATTATTTGAATGGTGAAAGTTCGTGGAGTATATTTACAGGGGTGTATGTTGTTATTGATACGACTGGATGGGGTGCAGGGAATTTATATTATCTAACTGTTGAAGTATACGTTAATGGTCATTGTTCGAGTGTGTGGAAAACACAGAAATCTCAAAATTTTACGCTAGCAACTCCCTACCCACAAGTATATGAAGAATTGATGGGGTGTGTTATTACTTTCCCGGTGTCTGAATTTTCTTCAGGAGATCAAGTAAAATTTCGTTGGTATTTGACTGAAGATAATGAAGGCCCAATTTATTCTTCTGAGACTTATGTGTTTCTGAATAGTGGAAATGAACCAACACCAACGCCCGTAACCACACCAACACCTACAGCGACAACTGGAGCAACACCAACTCCAGACGATCCAACGCCTATACCCGATACACCCACACCAACAGTAACACCCATTCCTCCAACCGCAACAAAAACAAATACACCTACGTTCACACCAGTTCCACCTACGAATACACCTACATGGACACACACGCCAACAAGAACACCTACATGGACATACACGCCAACATATACAAGTGGCCCTACACCTACAGCAACCCCAACTTCGGTAACTCCAGTTCCCACACAGTCTATCAATCTTGAGTTATATGGAATGTATGGTGATCCCGCTATGGTGTCCAAAGACTATACAGGAAGTTCTGAATCACCGTGGGGTGTTGGATTTAAGAATAACGGGCAAGCTGCATTAAATCTTTCTAATGTGACTGTAAGTGCTGTAATTGCTGGTGTGACTGTAAGCACTGTTGTTGTTCCCACTATTAATTTACCTTATGCGGGAGATAAATATACTTATGAGTATCTGTATTTGCAATATGATTTTTCTGCATATACAGGAGTTAATCAATGCACGTTCGTTCATAATTATTTCGATCATGATAATGGTGATAATTTGATTGTAACGAATTTGGTATTCAGTACCCCAACACCAGTCCCTCCAACAGCAACAAATACACAAGCACCAACAAACACACCAACAGCCACATTAAACCCTTCCACGCCAACAAATACACCTGTGACACCAACAGTAACAAATACACCAATTCCAAACACGCCTACAAATACACCAGTTCCTCCAACTGCTACAAATACAGCAACAGTGACACCAACACCAACAGTAACACCTAATGATACACCTACACCAACAGCGACTCCTGTAGCCAAAGATATTGCTTGTAATGCGATGACTGCAAATGAATGGACAAATGGCAGTACTCATGATGCGATAGGTTATATAGAAGTATGGGCAGAGTGTAAGAATGTGGGGACTATTAATTTAACGGGCGGAGAGGGGTCAATTATTAATATAACGCTGTACGATCATTTATCAAATGTGTTGGATAATGATTCTCAGATTAACTTAAGTCCATTATCTGCTGGAAGTACTTGGGATTTAGATGATGGCGGTTATTCCCGTATTTTATTAGATATTGATGGGTTGCCTACAGGTATCTATTACGTAGAGTTTCAAGTTCTTGCAACAGCATGGACTGAGACAAATTATGGAAATAACTATATGACGATGTGGTTCAATTTGATAGACCCAGAATATACACCCACACCAACAGCAACCGCAACCCCAACAGCAACAGCGACACCCACACCAACAAATACTCCAACACCGTATTGGTGGCAAGCAAAAGAAGTGACTCCAATTACAGGTTCTGTTTCAGGTACAGTGTATAACACACGTTTTGTAGATTCATTATACTTAAATATCAGTCCGCCGATGTATACAACATGGAGTACAAGTTATACTTATACAGAAGTTCCAGTTAGTGAGATAAATTATCTCCGAACATCTAATTATACGTGGGTTGATAGTAGTTATACTTGGGCATGGAATCACTATACAGGAGTATGGACACAAATGGTTGGTTCGACCGGAGGGGGACTTCCAGAACCAAAATATCAGTACGTGTATAATGGAGTTGTATATCTAAAAACTGAATCTGTTAGCACTATTTGGGGTAATTTGGTTATAGATCAACTTATATTAACAACGCCCACACCAACAAATACACCAGTCCCCCCAACTGCTACAAATACACCAGTCCCTCCAACTGCTACAAATACACCTACGTTTACACCAACGTTTACGTATACGCCGACAATAGCACCAACACCCACGCCAACAATAGTACCTCCAGCATCCCCAACTCCAAAGTATTATTTTGCTAAAGCGGTAAGTGACGCGACTGAGTATCTTGTACCTTTGGTTGAAGAGGCATATAAAATACCTGGAGATATCTATGCTATTGCTGGTTATGATGTTTTGAATACAACTTTATATTTAAGATGTTGTACACCCTGCCCGACTCCAATACCAAATCGAGTTTATGGTCTGGTTGATGGAGTGACAGTGCATTGGGCGATACGAGAAGATTATTAGAAAAGGAGAATAATGATGAAGAATTACCGCCAAGTTTTACTCGCTTTATTGTTAATAGCTATTGCAGTCGTGATGTTATCTTTTGTTGGATGTGCTTCAACCAACAAGACAGACGAGTTGGTTATCAAAAATTTCTCTATGCTGGTGATTGGAGATCAGGGAACTGACAATATTGAGCCTGTTGATGGAGCTGCACTGGACGCTGATATGAACCTTCCAATATCAGGAGTTCCCGTTCCAATCACTCTCAATTATAAAAGTGGAGGTATTCTTGCAAAGTCTACCATCCATATTGAGGGAGCCACTGGGGCTGTGATTATAATCAATCGTGCTATTAGTGGAAATTCGGGGGTTCCAGTCAAAGATGCTTTATCCAAGGTATTCAAACCCACAGAACACCCATTTGGAAACATAACAGTACAGGGTGGGGATGCAATGGTGGAGCATGTGGAGGAGGGACAATAATGGAAGGAACTACAGAAGTGAAAAACAAAACCACGGAAACAGTCTCTAGTGGTGTTTTGTTTGGCAGGGGTGTAGCAGACAGGGTGTTCTGGCTTTTTGACGCTCTATGGGCGTTCCTGGACGGCAGAAAGACCATGATAGGAGCTGTCTTGGTGGCATTGGGGTATGCAATTGACAGGGAAGTAGAAAATTGGGGGGTTAGTGTCCAAGTACATACATGGATAACCCCCCTGGTAAATGACTTCTACTTCTATGGCAGTGCTCTTGCTGGCTTGGGAAGTGGTCACAAGGGCATCAAGAATAAAGAAGATGTTATGAAATTATTGTTTACAAAAAAGACCACGTGAGATTCATATCTCACAACGGGGGGTGCTAACTCTTGCTCTTCTCCTCGGCATCCCCCGTTTCCTCACCATCTTCTTTTCCCTTCTCTGTTAATTCCAAGGTCAATATGGATACCTGGATCATTCCAATGTGGATATTTACCTATTCCCCCTTTTGTTCTCATATAGTGATTAGATTCGACCAGTTCAATCATTCGTTCGATAGAAATTAGTTTCCATACAGGGTTTTCTACAATATATAAATCTTGGTATTCCATGTGCATATCAATTGCAATAAATGGATGTTGTGCTGGTTTATTAAGCGGTGGTGATTTTTTCTTTTCTTGTTTACGAAGTTTCTCATTTTTATTCCAGCAACGTTTAGCGCAGTGAATAACAATACGTAATTTAATATCATGATAACAACCACTAATATCCCAAGCATGGAAAACGTCCTGAAAAATCTCATACATTTTTTCTGCCCAGATAAGAGGTACATTACTTTTTGTTTTAATCCACTGTAATGTAGGTTCTGTAAATTGATTTGTGATTGGAAGTGGTGGCAATGGCCCGATGTTTTCATCCAATACTTTAGAACACTCCCCGCAATCACAGTTCAACATTTCATGAAATTTATCAAACGGCGTATTTTTGTATACATACTGATATTTACCCATCATTTATTCTCCTTTAATTCCCCATCCGGCAGTGGCGGTATCGGCATCCAGTGGGTTGGGGAACAAACACCGTTTTCTTGGCATCTTATCTGCAAGTTTTTTAGGCTTATAAACTGTAGCCAACATGGGTTCTTTCCATGTTCCAGCAAAGTATAAATCACCCTTGCCTTTTACAACTTTTAGCCTATGCTTTTTTGCAAAGGCAACAGCCTCTTCTTCGCTATTGAATGTCTCGTATGGTTTTTGACTTGTCATTTTATTTAGACCTTTCTAGTATATATGAAGATATAATACCAATACCCAATACCCAATAAACAAGGCGATCCCAGAACCCGCTATAAGCAATAGATGCTTCAGTAAATTATTCATCATAACAAAACTCCTTTCACGATCAACATAGCAAATAATATAATTGTCGTGACTCCATGCATCCACAACACAGTAACAAGAAATATTCTGAAAGCTTTATCTTCAATAGATTCGGATATCATGGAAGATAAAGCACCGATCCAAAACGCTACGAAATAAATCAATGTTCCTGTTATTAAGTCCATCATTTATTCTCCTTTAATTCCCCCTACCCAACAGAGTGCAGTGAAACGATCTATGGCGGATGCTGTCAATACTTTATACCAAGCAGATATGCTCCAATCATCATTATCAATATCCAATATTCGACGCAATGCAAAAACATACAAATCATCATACCCCTTCAGTTCGAACTCCCGCAGTGCTGAACGTGGAGCCTCTTCGGAGTGAAGAGGTTGACAATCATTTTGTATGCCTAATTCCATATTGTGATAGATAAGCATTCCCCAAGATAATCCATCTTCATCTAGTATATATCCATTCTTCTCATACATAGCCCCAATAAAAGGCTCAGGGTTGGTTTCAATCTTTGCTTTGAGTTCTTGAATAGTCATTTTATCAATCTCGCTTTCTTGGCCTTTTTGAGAATATTTTTTGCTTTAACATATAAGCAATCAGGTGTGTGTTCCTCACCTTCACAATAATCACAATACGAATCGAAAAATTGTAGTGGATCACAACCGGCCACTATTTTCAATACTTCCCCCATTTCTCGTATTAAAGCAGACTTTTGGGCAGAATTAACCTTATTTCGCCCACGAATTGGAATACACTCACAGTCTTGAATTTCTTTTTTGCACTTTGAACAAACCATTTTATTTATTTTCCTTTGGAATACCCAGATTTATAGTTATGCACACAGTCAGCCTGTGATGGTATTGATGGTTTTGTATAAATTTTTGCCTCTTTGATTCTTTTCTTTTTTAAGATACGTTTTAACGCAACCTTAAAATTTGAACCTAAAATCTTTCTTGGATTTCCATAAATTGCTACAAATTTGAAGTCATCTATTTTACTTCTATTAATTTCATATACCTTACTCATATAAATCTACCTCTTTTTTAGTATATATGAAAGTACAGTACTAATACCCAATAAGCAACAAACAAGGCAATCCCGGAACCTGCTATAAACAATAGATGCTTCAGGAAATTACTCATCGTAAAACCCCTTTCACGATCAGCATAACAAATAGTATAATTGCTGAGATGCCATGTAAAACCAATATAGCATTAAAAAATTCTTCAAAAGGTTTATCTCCAACACTTTTGGCATAGTTATAACAGTAAGAGATAAACGCACCGATCCAAAACGCAACAAAGTAAATCAATGCTCCCGTTATCAAATCCATTATCTATTCACCTTTCTTCGGAATAAATAAATGCTTCAGGAAATTACTCATAAAGATAAAATCCCTTTCATAAGCAGTATAATAAATAGCACAATTATTGAAATTCCGTGTATTAACAATATAGCATCCCAAAGCCTTCTAAAAGAATCATCCCTCTTATGTTTTGCACATGTAGAATCTAAAGACACAATAGCACCAATCCAAAACGCGACAAAATAAATCAATGTTCCTGTTATTAAGTCCATTATCTATTCACCCTTCTTCGGAATAAATATATTGAAGCCGCCTTTAATGGGTGTTATCGTATATGAAGATGCAAGTACATCTACATCGAAAGCATGATCTGTTTCCTGCATTTCCATCTGATAAACTGAAGGTATCATGTCTGTTACGGACAAAACAGTTCCTGTAGCCCAAGCAGACTGTCTGTCATACTTATAATTATCATTAATTTGTGGGTCTACAAACGTTACATCAACCATTTCTTCGGTCTCTGCCGCTACTGCTCCAAAATGACCGTTTTGATTACGATTAATATAAATAAATAGAAGTGTTATAAAAGTCACAGACGTGATTACAAACCATATTCTAAGTAAGCTCTTCATTTTTTTATCTCCTAAGTTATTTCAAATATTCTATCAGCTGAATCGATCAACTGAGGATCGTGAGAAATCATAATAATCTGTATCCCTAACTTATCGCTGATTTCTTTTATCAATTGCGCCCCCCGTTCTGGGTAGTCTTTTCCCTTGAGCCACTTGAGAGGCTCATCCATCACCAGTATCATTCGTTTTTTTGGAAAGTGGATGGACAGCATACAGATTTGAAGTGTAAGAGTAGCTACGTCTATAGCCCCACCCCCGCTTGAATCCAAAGGGGAAAACTCATGCCCATTCCGTTTGAACACAAAGTCTAATTCGGTCTTGTTTCTTCGTTCCACAAACTGAAGTTCCATTTCGTAGGGGTCGTCAAACACAGCATTCATCCCCATAGTGGCTAGCGAAGACACTTTCATTTGTACCTGTTGTTGTGTTTCTTTGGCTACTTTCTGAATGATGGCTCTGGCTTTCTCAGCGTATTCAATTTCTTTCTTGGTTTTTGACAACTCTTTTTTGGTAGAAATGAGTGATTCCCTTACGTATTCTAATTGACCGTAACACCTATCGACATTACTCAAAAGTTCGGAAAGTTTATTACTGTCCACGAAGAACCTCCTGTAACTTTTCAATTTTCTGTTCCAGTGAACATTCTAATTTGGTTACTTCTTCTTCTTTGAAATCGATGATATTTTCCACATCTTCCAGAGTGATTGTTTTTGCGTTAAGACCACACAACTTAGCCAATGTATTTTTTGTCTTCTTGATAGATTCTTCAGTGGTTTCTTTTTTAGATTTCAAACCACTTATCGTATCACGTAAGTTCAGTATCTCTTGTGCTGTATTCATTCTCACTCTCCCAATGCTGTTTGGATGTACTGTTGTACCCTCTCTTCTATTTTGTTTTTCATGATGAACTTTTTCAGATTCTCTTCAAAGCTCAACCCCAATTCGGCTTGTTCCCCCAATTGCTCGATGAACTTTTGGATGTTCTCGTTGTTTCTTTCTTTTTCTTTCTTGATATATTCCGAACCAAACACATCATCTGCATCTTCAATATCAACATAATGAGTAAACACTACACCTTCTGTTGTTATTAGATAAACACATGGTCGGTGATCTATGGAATCAATTGTCTGTCGTGTTAGGCTCCCTGGATTAATAAGTATGGGTTCATCATCACCAGCACTCCATGTAAATGATTTGTGATTGTCCCCTGTCAGCACATAGGGAATGTGTGGTGGTAATGTTTTCATGAAGTTTTCAGCAAGACAACTATCTTCCATCCAATGTTGATGTTCATCGTCTATGTATGCATGAACAATATAAAAAGGTATACCAAAAAAATCATGTGATCCTGGTTGGTCTATGGTTGTGATAACACCCGATGCTTCCAGTGTTCGTAATCCAGAATGTTCGTAATTTGCCATATTATTACCGGGAAGATCGTGATTGCCTGGAATAACAAGCATATCTCTTGGAATGTTTTCTATCGCCCACGATAGCATGAAAGGTGATGGTTTGGGTTTGTGAAATAAATCGCCCGTATGAATGATTTCGGCATCGTGCTCACTTACCAATTCGTGTATGAACTGCAACTTTCTTTTTTGTGTGTCCAGAAAATTATCTGTGCGGCATGGAGGGGTGTCTTCCCGTAAGTGCCAATCACCTGTCACAATTACATTACATGCAGGTCTGTTTTTTAATATGGGTTTTGATGGTTTCTTTTTCATAATTACCTCATTTTATTGCCACAAAGAGGACAAGTTTCGGGTGTTATTTCTTTCAATCGTTTTTCAGCAACACTTAGATTATACAAAGTGTCCTTCAGATTTCTTTCGTTAAGTTTCCATAAATTCAGGGGGGCTGTTATGCTATCAATTTCCCCTTCTTTATTCTCGATCTTTTTTTGAAGGGAGGTCAAATCATCCAGTTCTTTCATATTGACTTTGGGGACGTTCTCTAAAGATTCTTCCAGTTCATCCCACTGATTGAACTTGTCGATGATTTGATTTAATGTTTCTTTCTTCTTGCTTATATTTTGTGTGTCTGTTGTAATCCCATTCGCAATCTCTTTTGCTGTTTTTGCAAATGATAATTTCTGCCATTCCCCTTTTAGTTTTTCTAAGTTTTGTTCACAAGCTCTCTCATCTGTTTTTATGGAACTTATGGTCTTGTTTATGGCTTTCATGGTGTTGTCGATCACATCTAAATTCACCACACCGTTCATATATCTAGCTGCTTCTCCAGGTGACATGGAAAGAAGAAATGGGGGGGAGAACTGTCCACATAGGTTCACATCGTTCATGTTGATAAAACGTTCGATCTCTTCTGGAACACCCGCTCCAATAGTGTTGTACTTCTTTCCATTAATTGTGTATGAGTTTTCACTATCTCCTCTAGTGCGGGTGATCGTTCCATCACTAAAGGTTAATGTGACAGAAGTATCCCCCGTAACCCCTCTGGTTCTGTACGCATCACCAGAAGGTTTATTAAACAACACCCACACAATAGCTCTATAGATTGCCGTCTTTCCAGAATCAGATTTTCCCACAAAAACATTAACTCCCTCAGACAGATCGAACGTCTTGTCTGTATGGCACTGAAAATTCTTGAGTGTCACTTTTTGAAGTATTTTTCTTTGTATTTTCGCATCATTCTTAGACTTAGTTCGAGGCATTTGTATCCATTCCTTTTTCCACATCTGGCATTGTAAGCATCTTGAACAGGGGCTTCTCTGATTCCATATCTCAATGCTTCAATGATAAGATCAACCTGCTGTTTATTAAGTTCTATTTTTGACATATCATTTTTGCTTTATGCGCCATGAGCAACGCATCTACTCTGCCATCCAACAATCCCCCACGTTTACCATTTAATTCAGATTTTATGTGAGGGTAAAGCCGGGAAGCCACATTGTAATTAGCTATCTTTGTTGTACTCCCGTCTTTGGGTGTGATGATTCCCTTACGCCATTGCACAGGTGTTATTAGTTGAGTAGGCCATGAATAGAACGCACAAATAGCCAGCCACATGCCATAGTTCTGTCCAAATGAAAACACAGAAGTAACACCTTGCTTAGGCATGGCCGATACCTTTTCCAATACAGCAAGTGTTACATTATTTGCAAACGAATAAGTCTCCATCTCACCATGACATGTTGTGTCTTCATACGATCGTTCAATTGTATCAATCATGTCTGAAACGTTATCTGTTTTTGGCCAATCAATAATTAGTGTTTTGTTTTCTTCACTTAAAAAACAAATAGCACCTTTCTTACCAGGGTCTATACCCACAAATACATCCATTTTATTTCCCTTTCTTTAGACATTCAAAGCCTGAATCTTTTGGGGGTGATAGTGGAAACCAATGAGAAAATAAACGATCACCCGCCCACTCAGAAGATGTGAAGGGTATATCGTCTTTCATCTCTTCCAAGAATCTCTCAGCATCGGTTCTTGCTATGTGTGATTTGCGAACGATAAAGGATTTTATACCTGGAACCCATATCAAAATGTCTCTGTTGTCGTTTGGAGGGAGTATATTTTCCACCCGTAACATATACGATGAAAGCAAATCAGCTCTATTCATTGTCAGAAGAACCGTCTCTTTCTGTTCAGTTTCAAACTGTCTTCAATCTCTCTCCATTTTCTACCACATATCATTGCTAGTTTCTTTTCTTCATTGTTGGATTCAATAGCTTCAACCAGTACGTTTTTGTTTTGGAATCTTTGATCTTCCCATAATCCAACAGGTACTATTGGAGAGTTGTCTTTTTTCCATCCCCCTTCTTTTATCATGAACTCCACACATGATGTGGTATCGTCCACACCATAATCATAATATGTATTGAATGAGGCTGTACGCAGTTTACCTGTTACTTTATTCTTATCAGTAGTGGCAGTAACCGTGTGTCCTATGATACGTTTTGATTTTGTTTCTTTGATTTGTCCATCCACTCTCAGCCAGATTTCATGAAAAGCGTAATGTCCAAGGGCTTTTCCCCCAGCTCGATAATATTTCTTTTGGAATGGAAGAGCATTAATTGTTTCCCGCACCTGAGACACTACAATCAAAAGGGATTCTGTAGCTTTCAGCCCCTCTATAATTGTTCGAAACATTTTTGATAACGTTTTTGCCCCCTTTGTGCCATAACCCCCACCCTCTTTTACTTCTTTGTCTTTTTCGATACCCGCTATCAGAGCTTTTTCAAAAGCAACATCCTCGTCTGAACCCAGTGAGTCGTATGAGTCCAGTACATATATAAACTTTTCATTTTTCTTTATTCGTAAACCGATATGTGCCCAGAACTCTTCAACATTACTAGAGCTGTGTGGAAACCCTTCTTTGTCTCTTCTTGGAGGTTCTATTCTTTCGGATGTTTTCTTTCCAAAGAGGTACTCTATATCGAACTGGCTTGCGTGTTCGGCATCGTCATAAATGATTTTATAATCATCGTATTTTTTATCATTAGCTATACAAGCCATACAAGTCAGAGTGAGAAGGGTCTTCCCGGCTGACTTATCCCCTACAATATTCACAACAGTACCTGCGGCAAACCCCACAAAAGGTGAATCGGAGCAAGCAAGATTCAACATGGTAGAGCCTGTGGGTAACAACACAAGTTTCTTTTCTGGAGGTGATGTTCTTTCCAACCCTCTTTTTATGGACGATGTTTTATCAGTCATTTTTCGTGGCATCTTTTAGATATCTCTCCCATTTTTCTTGGTCGATCTTCCAATCTGAGAACTTTCCATTCAATTGGAATCCCAGTTTTTGTTTTTTGATGATAGAAATTAGAGTAGGTAATGACATGGGGATTCCCATAGTATCGGCTATGTCGATAGCCTGTGTCGTACTGATTGTTTGTTTTACTTTTCTTGGAGACATGATTAATTAACAGTGGGGGCCGAGACCCCCACTGATTCCTTTCTGTCAACTTCGTGTGCGGCGCCGGCGTTTTGGTTCTTCTGTTGTATCGTCATCTGGTGTGGGTTCATCTGCTTTTTTTCGAGTACGTGTTTTCTTTTCTTCTTTTGGTTCTTCTGGGGGAGGAGCTTCTTCTTTTGAAGCCTGTTCGCAAGCATCCCAGTTGTCACATTCGAAGCACTCATCTTTCACGTTTACGTCCACTCCAAATCTGTGCCCAAAGGGACATTTCCCTTCAGACTTTGGTGTTTTCTTTTCTCGTCTTGGAGGAGATTCATCTTGAACGTCCTCTTCATCTGGAGTTGGTTCTTCCACTTCATCTTCATCTGCTGGTTTTGCTTTGCGTCTGTTTCGGGGTGATGTTGTTTCTTCAGTATCATCATTTGAATCTTCAGAAGATTCAGCAGATTCACCATACAGTTCGGCCAGCACATCATCATATTTTGGGTGTTTGATGCACGAAAATAAATCAACTGATTCTTCCAAAATAGCATCATCGTAATCTTCACGGTCAACAAAATCTACACGATCCAGCATCCAGTATTTTGTTTTGTTGTACACATCAGACTTGAAGCGGCAACGAAGAGTTTTACCACCAACCAACCATGGATAATCCAGTCCGACATCATCTCCCAATGCCTCAGCTCCAGTTATTTCATCTTGAAGCTTGTTGTAAAATTTTGTGGACTTTTCCATGAAAACCTGTATGGGTTCGTCTTTTTCTGAAAGATTAATGACGTTGAACACATCATACTTTTTTGGTTTTTGGTCGTAGTATTCTTTGTCAGTTAACTCTGCCCTGTTTTTTTGGAGAAAGTCACAAACGGAGCATTTCTCTTTGTGTGTCTTTGCCAAACATACAACAGTTGTCTTCCCGTCCACTCCCTGATTATGGTGAGCGTAAACACTTGCCATGTGCCACTCATCACCTTTTTCAGCAGGTTCGTTTGGATTGGGATTATTGACTTTGAAAGGTACAATTTCAATATCAACAATAATCATCCCATTCGCTTCTTTTCCCGCTTTTGTGATGTCGAACATACTGACACCCTTGGGAGCTTGGAAAAGAACACCACCGATTCCCTGTTTTTCTTTTTCATGCTTTTTTCGCATCTTGTCACGTAAAGCTTGTTGTCTTGCGTCGTTTTTCTTTGCCATAGTTAAGACCTTCTTTCTCTTCGTTTTGAAGTTGTTTTTTGTTTTTCTGCCATACGTTCTTTGATTGCTTTTTCTTTTGACTCTTCTCTGATTTTACAACCCCCCGCCACAGAGTAGTAATTCTGAGCGTGTAACTTCACCAAGTCGCTCATAGCCGTTCGTTTATGCTCTAGTGCCTGGACGGCTGAAAGTGCCATATTGAAATCGTATGAAGCTTTATTGAAAGTTGATTCAGCTGTTTGATACTCGTTTGTCATGAGAACAGCTGAGTTGATTGCACTTTCTGTTGTTTTTGTAAGTCCAAACTTTTCTGGATTGTCCCGTATGGATTTATCCATCTCTGCCTTGATTAGAGATAAACGTGATTTGGATTCATCCATTACTCTTCGGCATTCTGTGATGTGTTTGGAGTACTTATAATACACAGACGATTGTATCTCCAGTTCTTTATCCAGATTGTGTATGTCAATCTGAATATCTTTCTCAAAGTCTAGGTCATTCGGCATTGGACATTTCCTTTTCGTGATTGATAATTCGTTCGATCATTCCATCCATGATGAGTTTGAACTTGTCAATCTTAGTATGCCATCTCTGGCACGTAATATACCATACACTGGCATTGTTAGGAAAACCGCTGATTGTGTGGCGTTCTGCTTTTGCCCGTTCTTCAGCAATCATTCTTGCTTTCTTTTTCACAAAAGTGTCTCTCTTGTGACAGTATGAAAACCCAATAGAGATTTTTTTGCTTCTCTCATCAACCACAAAAGCAATACATCCAACAGGTACTTTGAGATTAAGCCCCTGATTATTGGGAATTGCTTTATGGCATTTTGGACATTTCACAGTCTCACGTACATACCGATAATAAGTTTTTGTTTGTG
>Ga0180007_10000362_pt1 | contig 79933 bp, 69 predicted proteins | sample MM_PC_MetaG_FD_121122 | JGI IMG/M metagenome (GOLD analysis project Ga0180007, IMG submission 121122) | Groundwater microbial communities from the Aspo Hard Rock Laboratory (HRL) deep subsurface site, Sweden - MM_PC_MetaG | ecosystem: Environmental > Aquatic > Deep subsurface > Groundwater... | reverse complement strand
TGCTGTCCCCATCTGAAACCGCTTTTCCATTTTCTCATTTAACTGGATTGATATATTCTTACGCTGGGATTTCTGCGTGGGATTTTCCACTGATTTTCGGGGCGTTTTCGGGGAGATTCAACATTGGGGACGCGATTCCCCTCAAACAAGGGCACGGCGCGCCGTGCCCCTACAATCTGCGAATGATTTTGCTCAATCGATTGACCCTGAATCGATCCTTAGAATCTTCATACGTCCCATAAGTCCCATGCGTCCCATAAGTCCCATAAGACTCGTAAGTCCTTCCTGCTGCTTTAAAATTGGTTCCGATCCGCTATTTAAGAAGAATAAGCCGAAGCGCATCAAGGCGTAAGCTCGTCTTGTTCAAACAGCATCGCACGTCTTCAATTTCTTGTGCCATCATTACAATTTCCTCCTCCCGTATTGAGGGGTTTACCTTTTTCAGGTTTTTTAATCGTTGAAGCTCGGATTGCATGGCTGTTTCCATTTTGTTGACTGACGCGTCTATCATGGCATGGGCCAGGGGTTCTACTGCGGTCTGAGCATGGTGTACAAGGCCGGGAAGAAGCTGTCCTGATAAAACCTGATTTTCGGCCAGCCATGTTCCTGAAAGTGATTCAAGGCAGGTTGAAAAGAGATCAGGAGAATAGTCAGGGGTCAGATCGTGGCCGGAATGATCCACAACAACCCGCACAGGCTTGTCAGGAAGGAAGCGGTCAATATGCAATGATCGTGGCGCCACACATTCAGGGACAAAATACGCTTCAAGGAGAATCCCTGTTTTCCCGGAATCATGCCACACGGCAAGACAACTGTTGCCCGCCCCGGACCCTAACAGGAGCTCAACAGCCCCGGTCACCATGGGATGGTCCTGGCTTAGAAAATCAATGTCTTCGCGGCTAAGTGCCGTTTGCCTGTCAAAGGTAACCATCAGGGTGGTTTGGTTTCCTGCAGGCAGGGGAAACCCCGAGCAATTCATGGCATTAAATCTTAACCGGTAGGTGCGATACCCTGCATCATCCGCTGTGATACCATAATAGTCAAACAGGTTCAGCATAAAATCATCAATGTTCCGGTTTTTGTCCAGGGTTATGATTTCATTTATAAGGGAGACTGCAACACCGGATTTAAACGAGTTCATTTCGAGCAACCGGTCACGGCCCTTTTCTAATTGTTCGGAAAGTGCTTTGCTATAGTTCCGGGTGTCCTCAACAAGTGAATGTAAAGCCGTCTCGTCCGGTGTTTTGTTTGCTGTTTGCTGATGGACAAGATCGATGATACGAGTACAGAATTTTTTATAACTGTGGTGAACCCCCCGGACATTGTTTTCAAACAAGCCAAGGCCTTTGCTGTACCAGTTTACCAGAATCGTAGACGTGCTGTTTTTAAGATAGGGCACATGGATGTGAATGTCTTCGGTTTGGCCTATTCTGTCCAGCCGCCCCATGCGCTGTTCCATAAGTTCAGGGTTTAAGGGGAGGTCAAATAAGACAAGGTGATGGGCAAACTGGAAATTCCGTCCCTCGCTGCCAATTTCAGAACAAATCATGAGTTGAGCCCCGTTTTTCTCAGAAAACCAGGCGGCACTCCTATCCCTTTGGATGAGGGTCATTTTTTCATTGAAAAGACCGGTTTTTATATTGATCTGTTGTTTCAATGCCGACTCGATCCCAAGAGTTTTACGGATGGATCGACAGATAACCAATACTTTTTCACCTTTGAACCTGTGCAGAAGATCCACCAGAAAGGGTATTCTTGGATCATGGGAATAATTGCAGGGTGCCTTGTCATCAAGGCCTTCAATGTCGGCCATGAGCTCCTGATCTGCATTCCGGATACTGTCCGGCGATCCTGTTAAGGGGTATATATGTTCACGTCGTCCGGGAAACCCTTTGATGGTTGCCCTGGTATTTCGGAATATAATCCGTCCCGTACCATGGTGATCAAGCAGTTCATCTATAAGTTGTTTTTTATTCTGTTTGGTGCCGCAAATCAGTTTTCTGAATCTGAGCATCGTCTCGTCACAATTGCCGGAAAGACGAAAAAGTGTTGAGGATAAATCCTTTTTTGCAAGGGGTTTGTCTTGATTTATTCTGTCAATAAATTCAGCAATCACCTGGTAATGGTGTGTACTTTTCAGATAGTCATCAAAACAATAATACCGTGCAGGATCAAGAAGACGAAGATGGGCAAAATGGATTCGTTCACCCAATTGTTCCGGGGTTGCCGTTAACAGCATCATGCCGTTGCTTTTTTGCCCAAGGCGTTCAACAAACAGGTAGTCGGGGCTGTTTTCAACAAGGTGATGGGCCTCATCAATCACAAGCATGTCCCACCCTGCGGCAAGGATTTGTTCTTTTCTGCGCGGGTCCCGGGCAAAGCTTACACTGCAAATCCCAAGCTGATCCTCCAGAAAAGGATTGACGCTCACATCGTTTTGTTCTGCATCCGTGCAGTAGTCTGCATTAAAAATTTTGAATAAAAGACTGAATTTTCGGTATAATTCCACAAACCATTGGTGCACAAGCGAGTCGGGAACAAGAATAAGAACCCGGCCGATGCGCTCACATAAAAGAAGCCTGTGCAGAATCAGGGCTGCTTCGATTGTTTTTCCCAGGCCAACCTCATCGGAAAGCAAAATTCTTGGCACATGCCTGGATGAAACCTCCTCCGCAATATAAAACTGGTGCGGAACAAGATCAACACGTCCACCCACAAAACCCCGTACAGGCGAGGCATTGGCTTTTGACCGAAAATCCCTTGCTGCACACCGGAGATTATAAATGGCATTTGAATCGACCATGCCGTTCATCAGGCGGTCTTTGGGTGTTGAAAAGCTTAGGGTGTCGCTAAGATCCGATTCATGGAGTTCATGACCGTCACCATAATAAATGATAATTCCTTCGATCTCTTTAACGGTTTCCACATTGATTGTCAGGTCATGACGGGATGTGATTTCATCGCCGGGTTTAAACCGGACTCGTTTAACCGGCGCGGCTGCAATGGTATACAGCCGTTCGCACTGACTCCCGTAAAAGCTTACATGGATGCGTCTGGCTTCAATTCCGGTGATTGTCCCAAGCCCCAGTTCCGGCTCTGTTTCACTAATCCAGCGTTGCCCTTCAGTAAATTTTTCCATTCAGATCCGTTTTGTCTATCCTTATCGCCAACCAAACGCATTGCCCAGCATGGTATCGCCATGTTGAGTGCGTGCCCGTTTTTCTATCGGGTTTTTTTAAAGAGAGGAGGTTGTAGCGGACATGTGATTTAATGTCAAGCGGTTATAATATCTATTCTCTGGTTATACACTTTGTTCCTGTGACCAACTTATCGAGCGTTTATTTTATCACCATGAAGGCCAAGATCATGAAGAGGGCATTGTAACGGACTAATAACACGCTCATTCCATGAATCACCCCATCGTAGGTCAGGTTGAGGAACGAAACCTGACAAATTGGCCCCCATCCATATAAAAAAATTCACCGTTCAAAAACCATATGCCCGATCATTATCTGTTCATTGGGTTCCGTTGGCTGGGGGTTGCCATCTTATGCCTCAATTAAAAAAACGTCAAAACGGGTCAATCAAAACAGGTCAAATCCCCGTTTGACTCTTTTAGCTTAAAATCATTGATAATAAAGGGGATATCTTACAGTCCGTATAGAAAAATTTCATATTTTACCAGTTTTTAAAGTTGTAAATTTCAACGTTTAGAAAAAGGCGTCGGGCTTACGTTTGACCCTTACAGAGGTTCTCTTTTTATCATAAGAGCTAAACGTAGATCTGACCCCCAGCTTTTTTTAAACGGTTTGGCTTTATAGTAGAGTGAGACCAGTGCTGTTCCAAGGACTGAATAAATGCCGGGCGAACCAGTTTGGCCCGTTGCATCAGCCATTCATCCTGATCAAAACGGAGATAAATACCTTCTGCGGGTTGGTCACTAATTTGCGAGTGCGACAAAAGCGTCTTAAGACCCGCCAAAGTAAAGCTACCTCGTTTGATGGTCGGTACGCGAATAATTTTCATCTTGTTCAATAGTTCATCTCTACAACAGACAGATAAAAACTGTTCTATCTCTTTGTCAAAGATGTCGAACCCAAGAAACCAATCCGGTAGCCGATCATAAAAAACTGAATGCCGTGCATAGCACCATTCCCCGAAAAGAATGAAATGGTCTGTTAAGCACTCGAACAGGACATCGGTTCGTGGAAACAACCATTCCCCAAGCTTTTTCCATTGTCCTGTGCCTGGAAGATGCAGATACGCCCCTCTGTTCTGGACCCGCATATTCCCATCCGCATCAAACGAAATTCCCAAATTTGCGCCATCCACTTTTTCTTCAACAGATAGTTCATGCAGAAGAAATTCAGTCTGCTCGGATTTCGACATGATCTTATCGCCTCTGATAGCAAGATCAGCAAGATTTGTCAGATGTGGGGTGGAGGGATATTTGAAAAAATCTTCTGTCACTAACCCATTTTCTCCGCATACTTGGCCATAACATATTCAGGACACAAAAAATGAACAGCAATACCAACTTCCGATAAGGCGTCTTTCCATCCCCACCATTTGCTATCTGTTGCTTGCAAAATCATCGGTTTCTCCGGGTGTTCATTTGCAACAGCAACAAACTTACGATCCGAGGTGTCGAAATCTTTCAGGTCGTCATGGACTGGAAATTGATGGTATGAGTCACCATCTTTCGAAATTGTCACCCTGTTAGAATCAGGTAGGCTCCAACGATTATCATGAACCCATTTCATGAACCTATCTCCCGTGCCAGGCTGACCCGTCATAGAAAGCTGTTTCCTGTATTCATCGAATATTTCATCACCGGCATCTATCACCAGACCACGATTCTTGATAACATACTCGACAGCCTCAACGCAGGCCAAAACACAGTGAGCAAGATCTAAGGGAACCTGTTCAGGGTCAATGCTAAGGTTGGCCGTCTTTGGCACATTTGTGTCCACAAGACATTTTCTTGGTAAACTCATTCGCATCCCCCCGCTTTTTCGTTTCTTTGCTGTATTCGCTTTTTCATGGCCGCCTTTGCTTGTCCAGTGATATCACCTATTTCATCACCAAAGAAGTTTTCAGGCCAGTTCAAAATATTTCCAAACAAGTCCAATTGCAAAGATTCCAGCGTTGCAGGGGTTTTCGTGATATTAGCGAAATATGCAGAAACTCTTTCTTGTGAAACTACGTCTTCAGCAATCCGCCTTTGCAGCCTTCGGAGGAAATGTTCCGAGTGGGTTTCAATAACCAACTGGATATTTCTGTCCACACCATTTTCCCTGGAGTTAATCACATCTATCATGACATCCGCCAATGCCGACTGAGCATTAGGATGTAGATGAATTTCTGGCTGTTCCATGAGAATGATAGAACCAGGAGGGGCATAGAAACACTGAACAAGAACAGGGAGTACCTGAGATATACCAAAGCCTACATCCGGAAGATCTACCCAATCGTTTGAACCCTTTGTTTGAACATTGACCTCATATTCCTGCCGAGTTGCAGCAATTTTCTTAACCCTGAAATCTTCAATCAGCCCCATGGATTTAAGACTTGCAGCGATTATCTCCTCGAATGGCTTGGCTACCCTTCTATAACCCAAACTAATTTTTCTGTTTTTACTGGCAAGAAGCGCCGCTATGGTATTTTCACCGGAATAACCAACACTCTCTGGAGTAATGCCGCCCCAAGGGTAGAGTCTCACAGTTTTGGTTCTCAACGGGCCAAGATAACATATGGACTTAAAGAACTTTTCTTGAGCAAGGTTTAGATCCTGAACAAATTCAGAGTTTTTATAGTAGTTAACAACTTCATCAGGGAAACCGTAAAACCGAACGGGTGGACTCGGATACCAGACTCTTCCTGGGTTCCTAACCAAAGAATATTTAGAAGCATTAACTTCATATTGACCGGACTTCTTTGCTGAGGGACTCATTGTAATGGAAAGAACCAATTCATTTTTTTCTTTAAGGTGGTAATCCAATTGTTCTATTACCAACATATCAGATTCTTTGTCGCCTTTAACTATTGCAGAAAATGAGACCGTATCTGCGGAATAATTAGTTTGTGAAACGGTATCCCTGAATTTTAGTTTATAAGGTGAGTCCCACTCGTAGTCAAAGGCGATTTTATTATCGAGCTTTCTTTGATAGATCATTTCGCGAAAGGATCCCAACTGAACCGCACTATTCGGACCCCCTGGATAAAGAATGGCCTTGCGATCCTGCGATTCAGCAGTTTGCTTGAGCATCATAAGAAACTGGCCGATACTGGATTTACCTGAGCTATTGGCACCAAAAAACAAAGTAATGGGGGCCATACGAATAGTTCCAGTATCCTTCCAGCCCTTGAAGCATTGTATTTGAAGTCGTTTTAGCATGTTAGCTCCTATCTATGAGTAGAAAGCTACTCTAAATTTTCCCATGAAACTTCTGTTTTTAAGTCTTTGTTTCTACCAAAAAGCTTAACTCAGATTCTTTTATCAAGGCCAATCCACGGGTTGATAAGATTATCTTTTGCTAATCAAATTATGACAACTTCTGTATCCTGAAACTGATATGATTTCTCGGTAAACAATAAAATCTCTGTCGATCCTTACTTTATATTCCAAGGACAATGTGAATTCAAACGTCACAAATTTCAGAGAATCCATACCAAACTATAGACACAGTCATTTCATTTCGTCTCATATAAAGCTTTATGGATTACAAACAAGCTATGAGAGATTAAATACAAACAAAACGCTATTTTCACAAGTATTTTAAAAATCATGCGTTTCTGAACTCAGAATTCTTGGGACAACAGACGATATCAGGTTTACCTTGCCACCATTTAAAATGGGAGGTTGAGTTGAGGAATGAACTCCAACATCACCGCCCCTAATCTGCGGCAATGATAACCATGATTGATGAACTCGTAATAGTATAAAAGATGGCGTATCAGTTTAGTCCATGCGTAGCACACCCACTGAAGGTAATTGATGAGCCATGTTTTCTGGAATTGACCTTATTCCCCGACCGAGGCTAAGGTGATCAGGCCTTTTGATGTTTCTTATATTGGCTTTGCAATTGTTATTGTCTTGGCATGTTATATTTTTAGTATCGAGTTCGAAGAGATGGCTGCTGTCCGCTCAGGATCAAATTGATTGTTCAGTAAATCGTAAACGTCCACCGATTGTTTGGTCTGAAGCTCAATCCAGACTTATTGCTGATTCAAGCGATCCGGCAGATGAAATGTCAACCCCTCATTCCCGGCTCTTTTTTTTTAATGCGCTATAAAGTGGGCAGGTTTCAATGTCCGTCACCTCTCCAGACCGGTATTTTTCAAGAATGGCACATGAAACAGCCGCAAGGGCTCTTCTTACGTCCCGACGTTTTCCTTTGACTCGTTGGATCTTCATATGGTCATAGGCGGTTGTATGGTGGCGCATCCATGCAATAACCGCAGCCTGTACCCGTTCTTCCAGGGGAATGCGTTCTGTCCGTGCAACGGTCCCGCTGCCAACTGGGGTGGCATGGGTTGTAACCGCTTGGGCAAGTTTTTCCGATAGATCGGCATAGTCCGGGTGGAAGTGCAGAAAAGCAAGGGTTGCTTCATGGAATGAACCGACATAGGCTCCCTGTTTTTTCACACGACGTTTCAGATCCGATTCGCGTTTTTTGGCATATTCAGGCCTTGCTCTTTTTTCTTCAAGCTCTTTTCCGGTTTGAATAAGTGTTGCTTCCGGGGCCCATACGCCGCCGGAAAATAAACGCCTCCCTTTTTTATACCGGACCTGCCAGGATGGCCCTGCTTTTTTAACAGCCCGGGTATGTGCAGCATCTCCGGGTGGGAGCAGTGCCCAGTCAGACGGCGGTTTCAGTATGTTTCCATCTTCAGTCTGAACGGTTCCGGCTTCTTTCCCTTGGAAAACATTTCTATTTTTATCGGTCATCATGATTAACCTTTTAATCTCAGTGGCTTATTTTTTCATTGCCACAATCAATAATCCCTTGACCGGATGTCCCGATTGGTTCCTGATATCGGCTTTGCTTATGTCTGTTATGGTAAATCCATGCCGATCCAGGCACTGTTGAATATAGTGTTGTGAATGGGCAAAGCGGCCGCTGGGATACAGTTGGTAATCTGCGGGATGGTCTTTGAGATGTTCGACTGAAAATGCAAGTTTCCCGCCGCTGACAAGGAAAGATGATGCGGATGTGATAATCGTATCCAAATTCCCAAAATAGACAAAGACATCCGAGCTGTAGATCAGGTCAAATTGTACTGGGAAAACCCAGTCCTGAAGGATGTCAAACACCTCAAGTCGGTTGTAAAGTTTCTTTTCAGAGGCTTTTTCGAGCATCTTTGACGATACATCAACACCTGTAAGGCTCTTGGCAAAGGGCCGATAGTGCTGTGCACCCAGGCCCGTACCGCAGCCAAGGTCCAGCATCGTCATTTGTTCAGTCAAATAGGGGCGCACAAGGTTAAAAAGGAGTTCAGGCGTTTTATAGCCCAGCGTTTCAACCAAAATCGTTTCAAAATTTTCAGCACACTGATCAAAAATAGTGCGTATATGCTCCACCGGTGCGGCATCCGGTGTTTCACCCCGCCCCATGCTTTGGAGCATGAACGTTGCAACATTATGATCCGGGTGTATGTTCAGCACCTTAGTGTAGTGTTTTTCAGCGTCTTCGAACTGTTTGGCCTTTTGAAGTAAAATCCCGAGATTTAAGTGGGGGGATGCATAATCCGGCTGGATCTCAATGGCCTTTGCATATGATTTTAAGGCATTTTCAGTCAGGTTGCGTTCATCTTGGGCCACACCAAGATTGTTCCATGCCTCTGCCATGTCAGGAGCAAATGTGACGGCCGCCCGAAAACTTGCAAACGCATCATCGTGTTTCCCGGTTTCCTGGTACGCGACGCCCAGATTATTCCATACGTGGCCAATCTTGGGCTGCTGATCGAGCATAACCTTGTAAATAGCGATGGCTCCGTGATGGTCATTCTCCAGTTGTTTCAGTCTTCCCAGGCTATAGCATGCTGACAAATCCGGCGGGTTGAGATTGGCGGCCTTTTCAAATAGCGGTTTGGCCTTCTCCGGTAGGTCCTGATCCAGAAACAGGTTACCCAGCGCACTCAGTGCCCGTCCCCAGTCAGGCCTTTTTTTCAATATGTCCCGGTAGCCTTTTTCCGCTTCAGAAAGTTTCCCTTCTCTGTGGGCTGAATAATATGTTTTGAACATGTGTTCGAGATCGTCTTTTGTATCCTTTTCCATCATCATCGAATAGCATATATAGACTGAAATCTACCATATAAAAATTCAGTTTGGTTCTTATGGTGGTTGTTCATTAAGGGTCTCGGGAGGGGTCGGAGGGGGTCAGGTCTCCGTTTGACTCTTTTGGAGAAATATTGGAACAGGAAAATAAAAATAATATATATTTACGAACGGGTGGTGATTAAAAGCAGACACCGTGTGTCCCTGCACCTCATGCCCATGGTCCGGCAGTCGTTTAAATTCTGTACAAAAGCGGGATTATTATGTATCATGATCCCATTATTAAACTGTCTCAATACATATTCTTTCACAAAATACCTGAAATCTTCACACAGAATACTCGATTAAAGCCGCTTTCATATTTTTTTGTCATACGGCATGCATTTTGCTTTTGTTAGTTATCAACAGTTTAGATTAACGACCATATGGGTGGTAAACGCTGAAACGACATAGTCCACAGGAGGCAAACAATGACTGATATTACCATTAAAGGCGCAAGCGTAAAAACAACAGGATTCCTTCCGGCCGTAGGATATATGGCTGATGATTTCCTTTTAACCCGGACCGACCTCACTGATATCGGCTTAAAGGATTTCAAAGGAAAAAACATTGTCCTTAACATTTTTCCCAGTATTGACACAGGCGTCTGTGCCTCATCGGTCCGGCGCTTCAATACCGAGGCGACCAAGCTCAAAGACACCGTGGTCCTTTGCGTGTCACTGGACCTTCCCTTTGCCCATGCCCGCTTTTGCGATGCAGAAGGCATTAAGAATGTGGTGCCTGTGTCCGTGTTTCGCCACAAGGATTTTATGAATACCTATGGCGTGGTGATTGATGAAGGCCCCCTCAAAGGCCTCCTGGCACGATCGGTTGTGGTCATCGACAAAACAGGTGCAGTCATTTACTCGGAAGTGATCCGTGAGCTGGGTGAAGAGCCTGACTACGACGACGTGCTCGGATCACTGACTCGGAGCGGTATTCCGGTGCCCCCAAAAAAAGCAAGTACCCAGGTCCCCCTGGACCGATGCACCTATACGGCGACTGCCGAGAGCTCACGAACATTCAATGATGATGAGCCCTGTGATGACGGAAGAGCCGGCTGATAGCTCCGTAGCTTAAAACAAGAACGCACCCAAGGACAACGGATTATACCAGAGGCGTTATCAGATAGTTTTGACATGCACTCCCGGGCAGTGCCTGGGCGTGAGTCAAAAAAATAGTATAACCATGATGCACATGAAGAAAAAGCCTCTGGCATGGCTGCCAGAGGCTTTTTTTGCCCTTCTTCGTGTTCTTCAGCGACCACCGGGAACGGGTGGTTAATAAAAAAAATTACCCGGGAAACGCGTATCCAGAACCTTGAACCACGTATTCCCTCTCAGCTGATCATTTTATTCATAATAGACAAGCCATGCACTCAAAACCGACTCTTATCAGTGTAAACACTGATTCTTACATGTATATTTGTTTCCGAAAAGGAACCCTGAAATAATTAAAATACATATAAATAAAGGCTGTTACGTACATATCATCCTCACTAATATTTATTTTTCGTATCTCAAAAAAATAGTCATTGACAACCAAAGCAAATCCCGTTTATACAGCCGCCTTCTGCATCACATGTGTTGCAGAAACATTAGACCATCGGTATACAAACAGGTTTGGCTCAACCCATCAGTGATTGATCCGAACCAGATAGCTTAAAAGACCTGATTCAACGCCTCATGGATTGACATGGGACCTTAAGCTAACACCCGATGTGGAGGCTCCGGGCGGGAAACTCACTCCAACCCAACCTCACGAAAAATATTGCAACGTTACAAAAAATATTTTCGTCCGGAGTCCCCCACATCTCCTTTTTTAAAAAAATACAAGCCATCCAAACAAAAACCCGGACGTTTTATAAACGTCCGGGTTTTTGTTTGGATATTCTTCAGCCACAGAGTCAGACCCCAATAATAGGGGCTGACGGCATGGTGTTTATTTTTTCCAGTGCCCATGCAAGTTACAGTATTCTCTTGCAATCACGTGTTTATCATCCAGCTTGAATTCAGCCACGGGCTTATCTCCGGGGTCCAGGTGTTTCCGGTAAATCTTATTCCCTGCGATCACTTCAATCCATTCAATGTAATGGTCTTCATTCATGGGGTGTTCCACTGCACCCACCGTCACACGTACGCCTCCTTCGATGGATTCGACCACCGGCACATGTTTTTCAAGGGCTGCATCCCGTGTATTTTCAGAAAGAAGATCCATGGTTTCACCACAACATTTCAGTTTGGCCCCACCACCATGAAGTACTTCAACAATATTTCCGCATTTTTCACATTTATAGATCTGGTTCCGCTCCATCTTAAAATCCTCCTTGTATTATGAATTTATGTGTTTGTTAATCGTGTCGGTCAATGGATTTTCATCACGACCTGACCCGGATACATCAGGAAATACCACTTTAAAGTCTTAGCAATCATTATGCCAGCAGTATCTTTTCCAAACTCTGAGCAAACGAAACTAACACAGATGGACCGGCAGGAATAGATCCCCTGGTATTATAGCACACGTTCCCAGGACATGAAGACCAAAATTTGAGACAAATATTGAGACAGTCTATGACAGGACTGTCTCAACGTCACATAGGAATGACGAGGTGAAGCACAGCATTCGTATTGACATTCACGCCCGGTCCATTTATTCTATATAAAATTTTCAAACCAACGCGAGTCCAAAACCGGTACATCTGAAGCCTTTATTCAATCAAGAGACGCTGTAAATTTTTTCCATCTCTTCCGACCGGTGGTCTCGCCCCTACGACAGATTAAACCCAATTTATTTTCTCCAAACGGCATCATGGATTTCGTCGTGTTGGACCCTTAAGGAGGCTCCCATGAAAAAACGCATCCAATGGCGGAATGGCTTACCGGCCAAATTGTTTTATCTTCTTGCCATCTGTTTATCTCTGGTCATTACCCAGTGTTCTAACGAAAGCACAGGTCAGGTCTTAATCCAAAATCCTCTTCCCTATCCTGAAAATGCTTTGGAACCCTATATCTCAGCCCGGACCCTTTCATTCCATTATGGCAAGCATTATGCGTCATACGTCAAAAATGCCAATGATCTGATCAAAAACAGCCCATTCAACGGTAAAAATAGTGAGGACGTCATCCGTTTATCCTCAGGCAAAGCCGAGTATGAAGCCCTTTTCAACCAGACGGCCCAGGCCTGGAATCATGCTTTTTTCTGGGACTGCATGAAGCCCCAGGGTGGAGGTGCACCCACGGGTGACCTCCTAAAGGCCATTGAAACCTCCTTTGGAAGTTTTGACCAGTTTAAAAATGAATTTCATTCCGCGTCTAAAAACCTTTTTGGAAGCGGATGGGTCTGGCTGGTTCAGGATAAAGGGAAACTGGCCATCACCACCACGACAAATGCAGACACACCCCTGGCCCATGGGATGAAACCCCTTTTCACGGTGGATGTATGGGAACACGCCTATTATCTTGACTATCAAAACAAACGGGTCGATTTTGTCCAGGCTGTTCTTGAACATACTGCGAACTGGGATCATGCCGCAGCACTTATGGGTAATGGCTCTGGAGCAAACTAAAGGATTAAATCATGACGACGCAAACAAAACGAATCATCATCCTGGTGGAAGATCTGTTTAATATTTTTGAATTCTGGTATCCCTATTACCGGCTCCAGGAAGCCGGCATGGAGGTGACGGTGGTGGGGCCGGAAAAAGGAAAATTCTATACCGGAAAACCAGCCACGGAAATCCAGGCCGATATTGATGCAGCAAGCGTCCGTGTTGAAGATTATCATGGTCTTCTGATTCCGGGGGGCTATGCCCCAGACCGGATGCGCCGCTACCCGGCCATGGTGGATATTGTTCGAAACATGAACATGGATCAAAAACCCGTGGCTGCCATCTGCCATGCTGGCTGGATGCTGATTTCAGCAGACATCCTCAAAGGCCGAAGTGTAACATCTTACGTGGCCATCAAGGACGACATGCTGAACGCCGGAGCCGTATGGAAAGACAGGCCCGTGGTGGTGGACAAAAACCTGATCACCAGCCGGAAACCCGAAGACCTCCCTGTGTTTATGAAAACCTTCCTTATGATGTTTGAAAAAGAAAGGCCTCCGGCGGCCAGCTTTTAGCCTTATCTCCGTGATCTCTGTGCCTCTGTGAGAGACGAGGCTTTTTGCTTTTGGCTTTGCCGCGCTGTGCTACTATCTCGTAAAATTTAGTTTTTTGCTGGAAGTTAGAATCATAGCTCAATAACTTTTTAAAATTATTTGCTTTTCTTCGTGCTTCGTGTCCTTCAGTGAGCTACGCGAACGGGTGGTGGATAAAAAAGAAAACAACGTTTCAATCCAAGGCGTTACCTGGGCTTGAGATAAAAAGCAATTTTGCCATGAAGGTCATGAAAAAAAAACGATTAAATAGTTTAACCACCCACTCCCTTTGGTCGTTCAAGAACACGAAGAGCACGAAGAAGGGCAAAAGATTATCCCTGCCGGGGCCTCCAAACATGAATTTTGGGATGAGTCAAATGGTCGCTGTCGAGATGCAAGCACGGGCACGAAGCATCGTGCTCCTCCTTGAATTTTGCGAACGTGTGGTGAGTAAAAAAGTGCTTCGTCCTCTGGCTTCGAGGAGGGGACTTTTTACGACGCCATCAAGGTTAGGGTTTACAATTTCCCGGGATACTGATAGGCAATTTAATGAGTCATTTGATTTTTTATACGAGTTGCCGGGTATTTGAAATGTTTTTTCATTGTGCCCATACCCAATATATCATTGATGGGAAAGGAATCATACCATGTACGATCTGGTTACCGTTTTAGACGGTTTGACAAAAGAAATTACAAACACGATAAGCGAGATGTCGAAATGCAAGGATATCGATCAAAAGAAGAAGCTTGCCGAAATCATAAAAATGCTCTGTGAATCCATGGGTATTTTCTTTGACAGCATGGGCATGGTCGACCCTGATTTATTGGATGACTTTGATGATGCTGATGATTATTCGGATGATATCGTGGATTTCTCATCCTTGAAAAAAGGGAAAAAGAACAAGAAAAAAAATGATATCCCCTTCTGATGGATGAGTGGGGTCCGTTTTGCATTCAAGACCCTTATCGGCCATGAATGCAAAACAGACTATCCATAAGTCATTGATGCCTCCCTGGGATCGTTCACCCTTATCCCCATCAGCCGCCAATCATATTCAGTTTGTAATAAAGACCTTTAACCTTCATCAATTCATCATGGTTTCCGCATTCGACAATATCCCCCTTGTTTAAAACAAGAATTTTATCCGCGCGCCGGGCTGTTGAGATCCTGTGGGCAATGATCACCGAGGTCCGTGACGTCATCAGATTGTCCAGGGCAGCCTGAATCTTCATTTCGGATTCTGTGTCAATATAGGATGTGGCCTCGTCCAGGATGATCAGATCAGGATCTCGTGAAATGGCACGAGCAATGGAAATCAACTGCCGTTCGCCACTGGACAGGGTCGTCCCACCTTCAAAAAGAAGGGTATCGGCGCCCTGGGGAAGCCTATTCACAAAGGCGGTGCAGTGGGCCGCGTCAAGAATTTCTTGGAAATGTTCATCAGACATGTCCCCCAACTCCCCCAGGATATTTTGTTTCACACTTCCCGAAAACAGAAAAGGATCCTGGGTTACCAACGCGATACGGGAACGGATATCGTTGAGGGCAAAGGATTTCACATCAAGAAAATTAAAACGGATCTGGCCGGACAAGGGGTCATAAAACCGGACCAGGAGATTGATCAAAGACGTTTTTCCAGCCCCGGTGGGTCCCACCACGGCCAGGGTCTGTCCCTGATCCAGGCTAAATGAAATATCATGGAGGACCCTGTCCTTTTTGCTGTAGCCAAAACTCACACCTTCGAATTCAACGTGTCGAATACCCGAAAGCCTGAGGGGTTTAATGACTCGGCGATTGGCCTGACTAAACCCTTGTTCCACGGACGGATTATCCAGAACAAGAAATATCCTCTCGGCCGAGGACATGGAGTTCTGAAGAATATTGTATTTTTCCGCAATATCCCGGATGGGCCTGAAGAACATTTTCATATAGGAAATAAAGGCAACAAGTGTACCGAGACTGATGGACTGGGACACCACCTCATATCCCCCGTAATAAATGATCAGGGCAAGTGAGATCGAACCCAAAAGTTCGACCACAGGCATGAACACGGCGAAAATCTGAAGTTGCTTGATGCCGGCCAGATAATTTTCATGGTTAAGTTTACGAAAGGCCCTGTGGTTTTCCTGCTCATAACAAAACAGCTGAATCACCCGCATGCCCTGAATGCTTTCTGAAAACCGGGTGTTTATCTGGGCCACCTTCACCCGAAGATCCCGAAACACCTCCCGGGCATGGCGGGCAAAATAGGCTGCTGCCAAAAGAACAAGGGGCAGCACGGTAAATGAAACAAGCGCCAGACGAGGAGCGATAAAAAAAAGAAGCCCTGCAATGCCTATAATCAAAAAAAGGTCTTTGAACACAAACACAATGACCGACGAAAACATCTCCTGCATGTTCTGGATATCGTTAGTGACCCGTGTCACCAGGCGTCCCACGGGATTGCGGTTGAAAAATGGCAGGGCAAGGGACTGGATATGATTGAAAATACTCATCCTCAGATCGTGCATGATCATCTGCCCTGAGTATTCCATGATCAGTTTCTGGAAAAACGTCAGAATAAAATGGACACACACGATGGCAAGAATCAGTAAGGACGCCCTGGCAACGCCTACAAGGTCCTTCTGCCGGACAAGGGCCCTGTCTTCTTTACTGAGCTTGTCAAGCTGGCCAAGGGGAATACATAGTCCTGACTCGGTTTGAACAAAAAGTAAGGGGTAGCGCTCAACCAATCGTTTTTCATGCTCCTTGTCCATTGTCACAGGGATTAAGCCCTTTTCATGGCCAGCCTCTTTCATGGATGTGATGGGAACAATATAACGATCAATGGCCTCCTTGGTCACATAGGGAATGGCCAGATCCAGAAGGGTAATCATTCCCAGCATCAGGATCGCAAACAAAAAGATCAGGCCATAGGGTTTCACAAAGGGGAAAAGCCGCTTGATCAGTTTCAGATCATAGGTTTTCCCAAGCTGGTCTTCTTCAAAATTGCCCATGTCAGACCGCATAATTATCCTCTTCCATATCCTGGAGCCCTGATGTCCTGGCATAGTAACCGCCCAGGCCCATCAACGTGTCATGGTTTCCCCGTTCCACAATCCGGCCTTGATCAAGGACGATGATTTCATGGGCCCTTTTCACGGCGGATATCCTGTGTGAACTGATCAGCACATATTTATTTTTTGCAAAAGACGACAGGGAATCAATGATCCCGGCCGCTGTCTGGGTATCCACCTGGCTGATGGGGTCATCAAAAATCATGATATCCCGGTCATGAAGAAGCGCACGGGCAAGGGCAACGCGTTGTTTCTGTCCCCCTGAAAGGATCACGCCCTTTTCCCCCACCAGGGTATCCAGACCATATTTGAACTGTTTGATATCCCCCAGAAGAAAGGCCTTTTTAGCCGCCTCCAACATGCCATATTCCTGGGCGTCCATGTTGCCAATAAGAATATTGTCCCGAATCCTGCCTTCGAAAAGAAAGGGTTCCTGGGGCATAAAGGAGATTCTGTTTCTCAGATGGGCAAGCCCCATATCACGAATGTTTTGTCCATCCAGGGTTACCCGCCCTGAGGTCACATCGAAAATCCGGGACACAAGACTCAAAAGTGTGCTTTTACCGCTGCCCGGTGGCCCCACCACACCCAGAATCTGACCCGGTTCCATTGAAAGGCTTATATCATCAAGAATCCTGCGGCCCCCTGGGCTGAACGAAAAACAAACCGATTCGAAACACAGGCCGGCCTGATGAAAAACCGGTGGATGGCCTGGGTCCTCGAGATCCGGTTTTTCATCCAGAATCACAGCGATTCGGTCAAGGGATGCCCGGCCCCGCTGAATCAAATTGGTCATCCAGCCCAGGGCCATCATGGGCCAGGTAAGAAGCCCAAGATAGCTGATAAACGCCACCAGATCACCGGCGCTGATGTCTCCGAAAATGGTTTGGCGTCCCCCCAGGTAGATGACGATGGTCAGACTTAAATTACTGAACATCATCATCAAGGGGAAAAACGAGCCTGTGATACGGATCAGATCAATATTTTTTTTCACAAAGGTCCGGGATAATTTCTCCACCTGTGCCGAGCTGTCCTCTTCCCGAGTGTAGGCCTTGATGATGCGAATGCCTGAAAAACGTTCCCGGACCCCTTCGGTGAGTTCGGAAAATGTGGCCTGGACATCCCGGTAACGGGCATGCATGATCCTGCTGAACATACGGGCACTGACCACAATCAGCGGCATGGGAATCAAGGCAAACAGGGTCAGCCAGCCATTGATCCAGATCATGAACACGATGGTGCTGCTTCCCAGAAACACGGCGTCGATCATGGCCACCATCCCCATGCCCGTGGCCATTCTCACATTGGTGATGTCATTGGTTGCATGGGCCATCAGGTCACCGGTGCTTGTCCTGGAAAAATACCCGGCGGACAAGGCCTGAATATGGGTGAAAAGCCGGTCCCTCAAGCCCTCTTCAATACGCCTGGACGTTCCGATCAGACACCGCCGCCATCCATAACGGAAGCATGCGATCAACAGGGCAATACAAGAAATGGCCAGGGCATAATGTAAAAGCCAGGTTCCTCCTTGTCGAAACATCGTAAGATCATCAATGGTCCATTTGATGATTCTGGGAATAAAAAGCTGAAGTGCATCGGCAAAAACCAAGAACACCAAGCCTGACAGAATCAGCAGAATATTTTCCCGGAAATAGGGCCTGATCAACGAAAAGGCCGTGGAGGCTCCAGGCTCCTTGATAATGTGGGATTTCTTTTTCATTCTTTCAGAATATCAGGATAAGGACGTGAACGGAAGGGCTTTTGTCATACATGCATGGCATTTGCCAGAAAAAACTATTGACAGAAAAAAGGGTTGATATTAGGAATACAATCATTGCAGGCATGAAGCCCGCGTCATGTTATAGCCGATACACATATCGAAAAAATATTTCCACGAAGGAATGCCAAATGTTTATGCGCTATCCTTGCGTGGTTTTTTTTGCTGTCATGGGGCATGCATAAAAAACCTTAAAAAGTGAAACACCCATTTTAAAGGAGATATGGATTATGCACATGGCTGACGCGTTAATTTCACCTGCAACCGGGGGGCTTATGTGGGCTGCCACAGCCGGACTGATCACCTACTGTTCAACCAAGGCCAAAAACGATCTGGACGATACAAAGGTGCCCCTCATGGGCGTGCTTGGAGCATTTATCTTTGCGGCACAGATGATCAATTTCACCATCCCGGCCACCGGCTCGAGCGGCCACCTGGGAGGGGGGTTGATCCTGGCCATTCTTCTCGGACCGTCTGCGGCATTCCTTACCATGGCCTCGGTCTTGACCATCCAGGCCTTCTTCTTTGCAGATGGCGGCCTCCTGGCCCTAGGCTGCAACATCTTCAACCTGGGTTTTTTCCCCTGTTTTATCGCCTACCCCTTGATTTATAAAAAAATAGTCGGCATGAGGCCCACAAAAGGACGTATCCTTACAGCATCCCTGATCGCCGGTGTGGTGGGTCTTCAACTGGGTGCCTTTTCCGTGGTCCTTGAAACGGTTTTTTCGAGCATTTCCGAACTTCCCTTCAACACCTTTATTCTAATGATGCTTCCCATTCATCTGGGCATCGGCATAGTGGAAGGACTGGCCACGGCGGCCGTGGTTCTCTTTGTTTTCAAAGCCCGGCCTGAAATATTGAACGCAGCCAGTCAGTCCCGGCCCCTTGGGAATCTGTCCATCAACCATGTTCTTGCCAGCCTTCTTGGCGTGGCAATCATCACAGGGGGGGCCCTGAGCTGGTTTGCATCAGCCCATCCTGACGGCCTTGAATGGTCCATGGCCAAAGTCTCGGGCACAGAGGAACTGGAAAATCCTGAGCATGGTATCCATGCATCCCTTTCGGGTATTCAGGAACACACAGCCTTTCTCCCGGATTATGCCTTCAAGACCGCCCATGGGGAAGAAGGTGACATGGAAAGTGAAACAGCCTGGCCTGCCGTTGATGCAGGGACATCCTTGTCCGGTCTGGTTGGTGGGACTCTGACCCTTTTCATTGCAGCCCTGATCGGTTTTTCTGTGAAACGCAGGAAGAATGCCTGATCAGAATTTGTTTAAAAACCCTTAAGGGGCAAACAGCCCCTTGGGGTTGATGTGATGTGCGTGTATGGCAAAATTTGATTCTCAGTTGTTCGATATCGGCTACATGGACACTCTGGCCGTGGGGAAAACCTCCCTGCACACCTTGGATCCCAGGGCCAAGCTGGTGACAACCATGGTGTTTATCGGCACCGTGGTGTCCTTTGGGAAATATGATATTTCAGCCCTGATTCCCTTTGTGATCTTCCCCATTGTCCTGGTTGCATGGGGGGGCTTGCCCACCGCTTACCTGATCAAAAAAATAATGATTGTTTCGCCCTTTGCTTTTTTTATCGGCATATTCAATCCCCTGATAGACCAGACCGTAATCATGCACATGGGTTCCCTTCATATCACCGGGGGCTGGATCTCCTTTGCATCCATCCTGCTTCGCTTTGCACTGACCGTGGGTGCGGCCCTTGTCCTGATCTCTCTGACAGGATTTCATGCGGTGTGCATGGGGCTTGAAAAGCTGGGGGTGCCTCGTCCCTTTGTGGTCCAACTGCTTTTTTTGTACCGCTATATATTTGTATTAATGGACGAAGCCGGACGTATGATCCGGGCCAGAGCCCTGAGGTCCTTCAATTCCAATGGCCGGAGCCTTAAAATATTCGGTTCCATGATCGGCCATCTGCTTTTACGGACCATGGACAGGGCCCAGAGGATTCACCTGGCCATGTGCTGCCGTGGTTTTGATGGCCATATCCGACTGATCCATCCCATGGCCTTTGGGATCAGAGAAGCCGCCTTTGTTCTGGGATGGTCAGCCTTGTTCATCAGCATGCGTTTGTATAATATCCCCCATATCCTTGGGAAACTGGTTACGGAGTTTGTTCTATGAGCCACCACATTGTTGAGGCCCAAAACCTTCATTTCACATACCCTGACGGTACCCTAGGCATCAAGGGCATCAGCTTCCGTATCACCCATGGAGAATCCGTGGCTGTGGTGGGCGCCAACGGTGCAGGCAAATCCACCCTTCTTCAACATCTGAACGGTTATCTGATTCCTTCAAGCGGTGATCTGCGCATTGGAGATTATCCCCTGACCAAAAAAACGATCAATGAGGTCAGGCGGTCGGTGGGCATGGTGTTCCAGGACCCGGATGATCAACTGTTCATGCCCACGGTCTTTGATGACGTGGCCTTTGGCCCCCTTAACCTGGGCTTACCCGAACAGGACGTGATTCAACGGGTGAATCAGGCCCTTGAAACCGTGGGTATGATGCATGTAATCAAACGTCCGCCCTACAAACTTTCAGGAGGCGAAAAGCGCTCTGTGGCCATTGCCACGGTCCTCGCCATGTCTCCGGACATCCTTGTCATGGATGAGCCCTCATCCAACTTGGACCCCCTGGCCCGCCGACGACTGATCGGTCTTTTGAAAAGCTTTCATCATACCAAGATCATCGCCACCCACGATCTGGACATGGCCCTGGAACTCTGCGAGAGAACCATCGTGATCCATGGCGGCCAGATCACCGCGGACAGCGCAACCCTGGATCTGTTCCAAAATGAACAACTGCTCAAAGAAAGCGGGCTTGAAGCCCCGTTGAGCATGCAGGGCTGTCCGGTCTGCTCAAAAACAGCCAAAGGATTCCAGCCACCGACCCAGGATCATAGCCATACCCATTGATGGATTTTTTACGAGTTCATCACTATTGGATGGCCGAAAGGAACTCTTTATAGGCTTCGCCTGTTTTTCTGGGTGCTTCAACCATAGGGATATGGCCCACGCCCTCCAGAATAACCTTCTGGCTTCCCTTTATTCTCTGGTGAAATTCTTCTGCATTGTCAACATGAATGACCCGGTCATGATCGCCCCAGATGATAAGGGTGGGCGTATGAATATCAGAAAGAAAATCGCCGACCTGGGAAACGTCGGTCAGTATGTCCTTAAAAATTTTTTCATCCATGGCTTTCCGGGCAATTTTCTGTTCTGTCATGACAGCGATCATAGAACCGGGCATATAGGGTTTCTTTTCCATGACTAAGTCCATTAATTTTTTGTACTCATCGGGATTCCCAACAACCAGAGGATTGACGCCCTTCTTCAGCAGTTGGATATACTCACTTTCAGTTTTATTCAGACCGGCACTGTCCACCAATGTCATGGATAATACTTTTTCAGAATATAGATGGGTGAATTCGACACAAATCGCCCCGCCCATTGAATTTCCGATCATGTGGGCCTTTTTGATGTGAAGTTTATCCATGAACTCATTGAGCCATTTCGCCTGATTTTCTATGGTGTAACTGATGGATTCGTCGGAAGCACTGTCACCATGACCCGGAAGATCCAGTGCAATCACTCGATATTTTTTGGTCATTTCATCGGCCATAAGCACCCAGTTGTCCTTATTCCCGCCAAAGCCATGGACCATCACGATCACATCCTGGTCTATCCTGGGATGATTGTCAGAGGCATTGTCCAGATAAACAATCTCTCCCATGGAGATCATCACTTTTTTCAGGCTTAAATTTGCAACGCTCCGAGTATTATTTATGGCCATGGTGTAAATTTTATAGTTTGAGCAGCCCGAAAAAAGAACAGCCACCATGACCAGACATACGACAAAAATTTCTTTGAGATGCTTTAACATTCTATATCCTTTGCTTGAGTATGTTCCCATGGGCCTGGGCTTTCAAGAGTCCTTGTCATGGAAAAACCTTTTTAGACCTGCGCCAATGATCATCCATGGTCGTGTTAAAAAAGTCTTTCCAACTCGACCCATAAAATAATCCTTGCCCCTTATTTATCCGGACACATAATGTAACAGAGAAGAAAGGTCAATCTTTTCTTAGAATCCTGACTGTTTGCCGGTCATATGGGAAATTTGAATTTTTATCACGGAGGTTTTTGCCACAGCATGATCGGGGAATTTAAATGTTCCTTTTGAATACTGGTTCATAATAATATCCAGGGCTTTTCTTTTCAGCCCCGGATCATGCGTTCGTATTCCCAGCAGCCTTTTGTCTGAGCATTTAGCTCAGGATTGTTTATAAACATACGTTTAATGATATTGGATTGATGAACTCGTAAAAAGTCGAGGGATGGTTATGGGACTTTTTAGGACGCCATCATGATTAAGTTCTTTCAATTGTTCTCAACAAGGTGTGTATCGCTTTCGGGTGATCAAGGCAGGCCGATGCACCAGAGGCCTCCAGCTCTTCCCGGGTTCCGTATCCCCAAAGGACACCCAATCCTAATAGTCCGTTTGCCTTCGCACCCAGGATATCATGTTTACGGTCTCCAATCATAACCGCCCTTTGACAAGAAATCGATTCACGCTGTATAATGTGAGAAATCAGACTCGCCTTATCGCTCCGGGTCCCATCCAGTTCACTGCCATAGACCTTTTTAAAATATCGTCCCAAGCCGAAATGATCGATAATCCGCTGGGCAAAAACACCCGGCTTCGATGTGGCGACATAGAGAGTATGTCCTATTTCCTGAAGAGTGCTTAGGGTTTCAGGAATGTCTTCGTAGACCTCATTCTCAAAAAGGCCAACCGTACCGAATCGCTCTCGATACATCACCAAGGCCGCATCAACATCCTTGGGATCATCCGACCCAAGCAATGTTGAGAAACTTTCTCTTAAAGGGGGCCCGATACACCAGCCCAGACTCTCCATGGGCGGAGCAGGTTTTCCCAGCTTGACCAAGGCATGGGAAATACTCCGTGTGATACCGTGAAATGGATCTGTCAGTGTGCCATCCAAATCAAACAATAGTTTCATCATGGCACAAGCTCCATGGCCCCGGCGGGAAAATAATCGTTCTGGATATCGATAATCAGAAGTCCTGTTTTCATAAAACCTCCTTGCCCTTTTTTTTTATTCGAATTTGCACCAAAGCAAACAGTTCAATACACGAGGCGATAAAATAGGTGGTCACCGAACCCAGGGCCAGGTACCCCCCGATCAGAATATCGCCGAGAAGGGAAGAAAAAACGTGATGAAAAGGATGATAGACGATACACGTTTGATTATGTTTGATGGATTCATTTTTATACCGACGATGATCACCGGCCCTTGTTCATTTTAGGATTGAGAGAAATAATAACAGCCTATGATTGCGCTGGATTTTGTTTCACCTGCAAAACACATCCCCCCTTTTGGGAAATCATAAATCTTTAAGGGTCACTGATATGAACGTGTATTGATACCATAAGAGCCTGATATTGGGAATTCTTTATTTGACTATACACCTATGATGTGTATAATATTCACAAGGAGATCAAGCCCATGAGAACAAACATTGATTTAAACGACGAATTGGTCAGGGAAGCCTTTTCATTGAGTAAAGAAAAAACAAAAAAAGACCTGATCCATGAAGCCTTGAGAGAATTCATCAAATTAAAAAAACGGAAAGATTTAACAGAACTGGCCGGAAAAATAGAGTTCCTGGATAAGTTCAACCACAAAGACACGAGGAACTTAAGGGGATGATCCTTGTCGACACATCTCTATGGATCGACATCCTGAAAGATTCACGTGGTTCTCTGGTCACATCCTTTCGTGAAAGGGTTAGAAAAGAAATTATCGTATTTTGCAGGTTTACCCAGCTTGAATTGCTTCAGGGTGCAAAAAATGAACATGAATGGCGGCAACTCGATGAATATCTGACAAGTCAGTATTATCTTGAAGCCAATGAAAAAACATGGCCAACCGCCGCACGGATCTTTTTCGAATTAAGAAGAAAGGGTATTACTGTTAGAAGCCCCATAGACTGCTGCATTGCCACAATTGCCCATGAATCAAAAGCCCTTCTACTTCATAAAGACAAGGATTTTACCAGGATCGACTCTATCTTTCCCTTTGAACAGGAGTTTTTTAATCCCAATCCTCCAGATCATCCCTGATCCACACACATAAGAAAATTGAGGACAATTATTCACTCTCGGTGAGGTGCAGAGGACGCAGAGGAAAAATAAAATTACCTCATGGAGAGCACAGCGCTGCAAAGTCACAACCCAAAGCCTCGTCCTCTCACGGAGGCACTAAGAGCACGGAGAATAGCAAAATAAGGCCTCTGGCGACCCTGCCAGGACAAAATCAAAATTGGGGACAGGCCAATAAAATATTGGGGACAGGCCAATTATTCGTTGTGCAGTGTGCAGCGGAGAATTAAAGTGTGACACACATAGCTCCCCACTATCCACGCGAACGGGTGGGGGCTAAAAAGAAAACAACGTTTCAACCCCAGGCGTTGCCTGGAAACGAAACAAAACCGGTTTAACCACGAACACGAAGAAAAGCATGCCTCCTGCGGCCCGCTTCCCCGCCTTCGCGGGGACAAGCTTAAAGAGCTGGGCAAATGTTGGGGTCTTTCTTCTCGTCCATAGGCTATAAATTGAGCACGAGTATGTTTTAACTGTGGGAGAATGCTCTTCGTGTCCTTCAGTGAGCTACGTGAACGGGTGGTTAAAATACGTGTGATTACGGCTTTGCCGCGCTGTGTCCTTCGTGGTAAATGTGTTTTTTTGTGATTCAGGTCCCAGTGATCCTATGGAGTAAAGCCTACCAGCCCTGGGTTTTGCCGCAGCAGCTGCCCGGACCGGCACATCCCTGGGCCTGGCCGGGTGATGAACCGCAGCAGGCTGTGTCGCCGGAACCCGGGAACGACTTGCTCCCGGAATAGGATGAAGGAGCGGACATGCGTTTTTCGATGTTTGCACTGCCGCAAAATGTGCAAGCCAAGTCCTGGTCCGAGGAGGACACCAAAATTTCTGACATTTTCCCACAATCCACACACATAAAATCAAAGATGGGCATAAATTGTAAACTCCTGATTCACATTTTTTGTTTCACCGTAAAAGGCATGCCCCTATATTGCCAGGGACCCGCCGAGTCGTGTCTATTATTAAAGCCATCCATGACGAAGAATCCTTAAAAAAATATAACGATGACTAATGATGATGAACTCGTAAAAAAGTCGGCGGATGGCTATGGAAAAAGCTCCATAGGCAAGGCATAGTGTTTGGCCGGGCGTGAAGGCATACTTAAGCGTATGTCGAACGTCCGGCCAAACACTATAACGCCGCATATGGGACTTTTTACGACGCCATCAATGATAATCGTGTGTCCCCAGAATAACCTTAATTCCGGTTTTCCCCTGAATCATCTCGGCTTTTTCTTCCGGGGTGCTGTAGGGGCAGCCGGGCTTGGCGTTGACCATGCATGAGCTCAGATAAATCTCATCGGGTTTGATTTCGGAAAGTTTGATGGCCATCCCTGTATTGGGGACCATGGATCGACCGGGGCACTGGCATTTTACAAAAGAGACCACGGCCTTGGGTTCTTCAAATGTCCCCTCGCCCATGGCTGCTGCTTTCAGGCACCGCCACTCACCGGGGCATCCGTATCCGCTGTCCATGTATGAGCCACATCCCACAACTGCTACTTTTTTCATTCGTCATTGTCCTTTCATCGCTTATCGGGTCATTCCCGGGAATATGGATAAATTGGGGTTAAAAATAATGGGACGGCATCAAAACGGGTCTTGTCCCTGATCGTTTTATGGTTTTATCCCAACCGTTTTTTTGCCGTCCCAAACCTGTCCGTTCATGGATTACCAGTGGCCATCCACATCGGCATTTTCCGCATAGGAATAACGCCCGTTTTTAAAGTTGGTGACCGCCCCCTCAATGGTTCCCTGCACATCGTTGACCACCTTAACCCCGGCTGCCTCTAAGGTTTTGAAGGCATTGGGCCCGCAATGGCCTGTCAAGAGTGCCTCGGCCCCTTTGTCGCTGATCAGACTGGCGGCCTGAATACCTGCGCCTTTGAAGGCATTGACGTTTTCCGAATTATCAAGAACGTCAACGGCCAGGGTCTCGGTGTCCACCACAAGGATGTATGCAGCCCGGCCGAACCTGGGATCTACCTGGGCCTGAAGATCTTTTCCCCTTGATGTCACAGCTATTTTCATGATGTTGCCTCCCTCATGTCCTCATATGAAAATTAGTGCCCGCCCCCTCCGCCGCAGACCTGATCCTGCCGGATCACCGACAGTTTTCCGGCAATCAGATCTTCCACCACCGGACGGATTTCCGGCCGCTCGGCATCGTGATACACATCAATGCCCACCTGCTGAAAGCCCATCAAAGGTCTCATGCCGATGCCGCCCACGATCAGGGCGTTGACATTGTGGCTGGCCAGAAGGTTCACGGGAACCATGCAGCCCCCCTGAACATGCTCCATGTTATTGATGGTTTTGACTTCGATAATTTCACCGTCTTTTACATCGATGAGGGTAAACACATCACAGTGTCCGAAATGACCGGCTCGCATTCCATCGAGCCCTCCGTTTTCCATGGAGGGCACGGCAATTCTTCCGCTTATCATGTTTGAACATCTCCTTAATAGTTTGATGATAGAAAAAACGATTGCCCATCCTCAATCTTCGGACAGACTCGATATATAAGGACACAAGCAACATATCTCTTGATCCACTCATGCCTTGATAGCCTCTTTCAAATTGATCATCCGCCCTGGGGTCATGGCAGACGAGGTTATGATTTTATCCCAGATTTCTCGAACCCCAAGGGAAAGGGCAGACTCTTTGTCGTATTCCACGATGGTTTTTGCCTGGATCATGGCTTTTGTAAAAACCGGATCAAAGGGAATCCTTCCCAAAAGGGACATGTTTCTTTCCCGTGTAAGATCTTCAATGGCCTTACTCATGTCCAAATTTAAATCAGATTTATTAATGATCACCATGCCCGGGACATTGAAATGGGCAGCAAGCCGGATGACCCGCTCCATATCATGAAGACCGGACACTGTGGGTTCGGTCACGATGCACAAGGCCGTGGCCCCGCTTAAGGATGCGATCACAGGGCACCCCACACCCGGAGGCCCGTCTGTAATAATCAAGGTCTGACCGTTTTCTTCGGCATAGGTCCTGGCCTGTTGGCGGACCAGGCTGACCAAACGTCCTGAATTCTCTTCGGCAATGCCCAACCGGGCATGAACCATGGGCCCGAAACGGGTGCGTGACATATACCACTGGCCACATGTCTTTTCGATAAAATCAATGGCCCCCTCCGGGCAGAAATCCACACAGACCCCGCATCCTTCACAGGAAATGGGATCAATGATAAAATCCTGGGATATGGCATCAAAACGGCAAAGTTCGCGACAACGGCCGCAGGCCGTGCATGCCTGTGGACGAATGACCGCTTCATGCCCCCCCTTGAAATCAGATTGACGTTCAATGACAGGCGCCATGAGCAGATGAAGATCCGCAGCATCCACATCCGCATCACACAAAACCTTATTTTCGCTCAAGGCGGCGAAGGCTGCAGTCAGACTTGTTTTGCCTGTCCCCCCTTTCCCGCTGATCACAACCAGTTCTTTAATTTCCTGCATATTTATACCCATAGGGTCCGGCTAAGCCAGACAGCTTTGTATTTTCTGGAACAATTCCTGGAAGATGTCTGTCCATTCCGGCCACATCTCCGCAATCAGTTTCCCCTTTGAATAACTTTCTGCAATGGCCCGGTCATAGGGGATCTCCATCAGAATGGGAATATTTTCTTTTTGGGCGTAATCCCTGACTTTCTCATCCCCCATATCGGACCTGTTGATCACAAGGCCATGGGGCAGCCCCAGCACCTTGACCGCCTCAACAGCCAGGATCAAATCGTGGAGACCGAATGGGGTCGGCTCAGTGACCATAAGAACAAAATCCGTGCCCTTCATGGCTGCGATCACCGGGCATGATGTTCCGGGCGGTGCATCGATAATATTAATTTTATCAGGCCGCACATGGGCCCGGACCTTCCGTATCAGAGGCGGGCTCATCGCCTCTCCCACACGCAGACAGCCCGTCACACATTCGAGACCATGGCTATGACCTGTTTCAATCTGACCCAGCTCACGTCGGCCTTCATTTAATGCGTTTTCAGGGCAAACCTCAAAACAGCCCCCGCAGCTGTGACATAATTCGGGAAAAACCAGCAGGGATTTTCCTGCAACCACAAGGGCCCTGAAACGGCATATATCCACACATTTCCGGCACAGGGTGCATGCATCCTGATTGACTTCCGGAACCTGGGCCCAGACCTGTTCTGTTGTATCCATATCAGGATGTAAAAAAAGATGGGCGTTGGGTTCTTCCACATCACAATCAAGAATGACAGCCCGGGAGCCCAGGGAATAAGCCAGATTGGTCGCCACCGTTGTTTTTCCCGTCCCACCTTTGCCGCTTGCAACACTGATCAACATAATTTGCGTATCCTTATGCGCCCGGGGTTTGATAAAGGCTAAGCACTTTGACCAAGCGCTCGACCACCCGGGTCACGGTAGTCTTATCCGGGTCCAGGGGAATTCTCATCAGAACGCCTAGACCTTCGGTGTATTCGTGAAAATCCTCATCGGAAAGAGAACTGACCAAGGCCGTATTGACCATGGGGTTCAGGGGCAACATCTGTTCTACCCAGCGGATACCGGGCATGCCTCCCACCATCTGGTCAACCACAGCCAGATCAACCTTGTTGGCTTTATCTTTGACAAGATCAAGGGCATCCTGACCGGATGTAACCTTTTGTAAGCTTATATCGGGAAGACCTTCAAGGCATCGCTCAAACTCATTCAGGGTATCTGACTCATCACATACAAGTAAAAAACTCATCATAACCGTTTTTCGTCCTTCATGTTTATCATAGCTATGGGTCATGGTTTCCCACCGACAATCGGTATTTGACCGACCTAAGGTCGATCAAATACCGACGCGGGTTGGAGGTATATCATGACATACGAACCCCACCGACCTGAAAAGGCCTTAAAGCGAGGCACGTTATGGTAACGCCTCAGACTTTTTCTTTTTTTCCCATATCCTCAAGTTTCCGGTTGATCTGTGTGATCATCTCACCCAGGCTTGAAATCCTGGAGTTCAGATCATCCAGCTCAGATTTCCCCGGGGCGAAAACATCCTGGGCAACGTGTTGGCTAAAGCCCCGACCCATGTTCCGCCGTTTTCCTCCCCCAAAACCAAATGAAAAACCCTGATTTTGTCGATAAAAACCCCTGGGGTTTTGCGGGGAACACCTTCCCCATCCTCTCCCTGTCATAGGGCCTTGTCCCTGGGGACCTGTTTTGTCGTATCCAGGCATTGCTGCCTCCTTTCCCATCCGTATCGATGATCTAAAGATTTACGATCAGGTATAAGGTCAATGCTTTTTTATATCACTGTCACTGTCCAGTCTCCCGGAGTTTCCAGTGTCCAAATTCAAGCCCCTGACCGGGGCCTTTCTTCCACGGTACCGTCGGCATGCCCCTTTCTGCCCGCACGCCGAGCCCTTTCGGTCACAGCCCGGCATCAAAAAAACAGGCGAAAGGGGATCTCCCTTGACAAAGGCATCCAGAATCCGCTCCACATTACCCGAAATAAATGGAATCAATTGAATACCACTTTCCGTAATCATCCTTGCCGGGGCCTCGGATATGGCGCCACAGATAAGGACATCCACCCGGTCATGCTCAAGCATGCTGATCAACGCAGCCACACGATCCGGGTCAAAGGTAAAATAATGTTTTCCCTTGACCCCATGACCTTCAATCATAACAATCATAAGGTCATGGGCGGCATCAAATACCGGTGAAATCCGGCCTCCCCAGATGGTAAACGCGACATTCATCATGGTTGTTCATTTCCGGTCTTGGTTCAGATACCTCCGCCGGCATCTTTCCATGGTTTCCTTATCCAGGCATCCGGCCTCCCGAGCACCCTGGCTGCCCACGTATAAGAGCAAGGCCTGTGCCATCACCTATGGGCAAGACATGTTTACAAATTAATTGCTTTAATTTTAGATTGTTATGAAATTAATGGCCGCCATGGGCCTGGTGAGAAATGGGGCTATCGTTTCATTTTTGCAACACTACACCGGCGTCAACCGTTGCAAAAACGCGACTGATCGATAAATAATAGGGCACACCCTCCGGTGGCTGGAAGAAACCAAGAGCCGAATAATAGGATACGTTCACGGGTTCATTGCATGTGAGTAAATTCGAAAGAGACGCTTGAAATAAAACGATTACCCGTTATAAAAACCCTGTGAACCCATTGAACAGTCTCATCCATGCCTCAGGGCAATTTTTTCAAACATAACCACCAGGCCTGCGCACAGGGTGTAGATGGACTGAATGGCCAGTTTGTCTTCTGCCTTTGCATCAAAAAACAGGTTGAGATCAGACTCCATGTCATCATCGGGCTTCCAGTAGCAGATCAGGATAGGCAGATGGGGAAAGGGCGAAAGCACCAGGGAAATATCCGATTCATAGTGGTTCTCGACTTTTTTCCCGTTGAACAGATGCACCAAATCTTCAAAAAGATCCGTATAGGTGTCGGCGACCTTTTTCATGGGTTTTTCACACCGCTGGCCAAAAAGACGGAACCAGTCTTTCCCGCCCGGAAGCTCCCTGAGTGGCACCCAGGTCCCGGAAAGGGGCGTGTCCTTTGCATGAAGGATATAATTGTACAATGGGATGGCAATCCAATGGTTCACGTGGATATCGGTGATCATTCGCCCTGTTTTATCCAGGCTCACTTCCTTGCCCAGGCAGCGGATGGTCAGACGACCCTGGGCAAAGGTCCCCCCTACCCGACCCGCGGATTGTTCAAAGTCCAAGTCTGCAATGCTCTGTTTCATGCTTTCCAGGGCAGCAAGAAATTCCTCATCCCTTTTTTTGTAAGCCGAAGTGCCTGATCCGTATGCCTCAAGGATCTCCTCGGAAAGGTTCGGGCAATCGCTAAGACTCAACTTTCCTGTAAACACTTCGGCGGCAAAGGCCATGCACGTCTGCTTGTTGCACTTCCGGCAGTTGGATTTGTCCAGGAGCTTGAATACATCCATGAGATTTTTAAACTGGGCCATCGTAAGGGTCTCCTTTTAATTTATACATGTAAGAGATAAGAGACATAATAAAGCATTGTCCTTTATCCAGGTCAAAGAAAAAAACATAAAAAAGAAGCGTGTAAAACAAAAAAATAGTATTATATTATTTCTCAGTTCGCATTCGTGATGCGTGAAATACCTTTTAAAAAAGCATTTCCAAAACCCAGGGAATGTGCTTGAAAGAGAAACGTACTTTTTTAAAAAGAAAAACGGGTAAATTCTGATGTCATCGAAAAAAAAAGCCAATCGCCACCTGGAAACGGAAACCGAGACCATCCTGGAAAGCATATCCGACGGAGTGTTTACTGTTGATCATGAATGGCGCATCATGAGTTTCAACCGTGCGGCCGAAGACATCACGGGTATTTTGAGAGACGAGGCCATTGGCCGTTACTGCTGGGAAGTGTTTCGATCCAACATGTGCGAAAGGGATTGCGCCCTTAAAAAAACCATGAAGGAAGGCAAATCCTTTATCAGCACCGCCACATACATCATTAACCGTGATAAAATAAGAATCCCCATCACGGTATCCACATCGGTGCTGAAAGACCTGAACGGCAATATTCTTGGGGGAGTTGAAACGTTCAGAGACCACAGCCTGGTGGAGGAACTCAGAAAGGAGCTTACCTCCCGTTACCAAGTGGGTGACATGGTCAGCAGTTCCGAGGGACTCCGCAAGATTTTCGCCATCCTTCCCCAGGTAGCGGAAAGCTTCAGCACTGTTTTGATCCAGGGTGAAACAGGAACAGGCAAAGAACTCCTGGCCCGGGCCATCCACAATCTGAGCCCCCGAAAAGACAAACCTTTTTTTGCCATCAACTGCGGGGCATTGCCCGATACCCTACTGGAATCCGAGCTTTTCGGCTATAAAAAAGGGGCCTTTACCCATGCAGAAAAAGATAAACCCGGTCATTTTGCACTGGCCCAGGGCGGCACCATCTTCCTGGATGAAATCGGAGATACCAGCCCTGCCTTTCAGGTTAAACTGTTACGGGTCCTGGAAGAACAGGAATATATGCCATTGGGTGGTCTAAAAAAAGAAAAATCCGATACGCGAATCATTGCAGCCACCAACAGGGATCTTGTTGACATGGTTGAAAACGGCGAATTCAGGAGGGATCTTTACTACCGCATTAACGTGGTCCGTTTGTTTCTACCGCCTTTACGCGAACGCATGGAGGATATTCCCCTTCTGGTGGACCGCTTTATCCTGAAGATGAACCGGATCAGGGGAAAATCTGTAAACGGACTGTCGCAGCACGTTCTTGAAATACTGATGGCCCATGATTACCCCGGCAATATCAGGGAACTGGAGAACATCATCGAACATGCTTTTATCCTCTGCTCCGAAGGTGAAATCCAAGCCCGCCATCTTCCCGGAGCCTTTTCCGAATCCACGCAACACATCAAGGAAACACCCACCAACAACCCGGTCAAAGACGCTGAAAAAAATCTCCTTATCACCACCCTCAAAGACCACCGGTTTAACCGAAATGCCGCAGCAAAAGCCCTGGGAATAAACAAAAGCACCCTGTACAGAAAAATGAAGAAACTGGGGATTCCCTTACCGGAAAACGATGGCCGTTCAGTCAGAAATTAAACATATCGTATTTTATCGAAAACACCTGTTCACATGACTCACTGAGAGTGTTAATAGGGGACATGCAAATAATGTAAGAAGCAATCAAAAGATCCGAAAAACAAACTCAAAATATCCTATTGAAGAATAATCCTGCCCCACCCTCAGATGTATTGATGAAAATAAGGAAATTAATCAATATGAATCCTTCCATGAAAAAATATTTAACTCATTTCCATGAAAAGAAAAAACAGTTCTGCGGTTCTTCTTTAAAGATAATACAAAGAGGAAGATCAAGAAGAAATTCTGAAATGTACCGGCTAATGTGAAAGCCGTTTCAAGGAATACAGGCCGTCCAGACCCTTTATCGGCCTTGGTGTCTTTTCATGTCTGGACTGGAACATGTGTTTGAATCGCTGATAATTCTCTGCCACAAAAGCCTGAGTTCCAATTATACCGGAATCGGTAAAATACCTGGTCCTGTTCATGAACCTATCGGATCGTGTGATTTCGAAATTCTTTTCACTCTCAATATTTACAATGTCTTTTCCAATGACCCAGCTGCTTTTACCGTCAGACCGGACAAGGGCTCCAGCTTCATAAACATATCGACGGTATCGACGGAACCGTTCTTTTTCATCGGCATCGCTAAACTCCACAATCCCGAAATCCGTTGAAAGAAAGCCGTCTTTATTTCGGTTCTGACTGTGGTAGCCCAGAGAACACCAGCGGTATTCCTCGGGCCGTTTCACGATTCCCGCCCGAACTGCATTCAGGTCGATGTAGGCCAGACAATGGATCAGGGTATCTCCTTTTTCAACAATGACACTCTTGAAACGCTCACCCCAGAGCGTTCCACGCCTGCCCTTTGCCTTGTTATAATATCGTGAAAACGTCTGTTTGACCTCTTTTACGAATTCCGAAAGACTGGCCCACTTCCTTCTGAAATGGTCGATGCGGCCCACAGGAAACATTAAATCATCCCCATAATACGCCTTGTATCTCTTTTCGATCTCATCATCGGAAAAATTTCGCTCTGGAAGCATCTTAACGAGGATGTGAACGTGATTGCTTAGAACTGCATAACCGAGGATTTCCGTAAAATAGATGCCTGCAAAATGCTTGAGGATTGTTACAAATTTTTCTTTTTCCACCGCCCCGAAAGGGAAACCATCCAGAGCCGTACGTGAGATCACATGATAAACACTCTTTTCATCCCGAATAACCATTCGTGTTGTTCGTGGCATAGGTTACCTCCATAAATAGTGAAAATGGGGTCGTTGTCTTATTTGCAAAAGCAACATAGCAGAGGGAACATTGTTTGGGAAGTGTATTATTGGTATTTCTCCTATTTTCTATTTTTTGGCATGTCCCCTGTTTTTTTTTGGCATGTCCCCTGTTTTTCTGTTTTTCGTGGTTGCCCAGAGAACACCAGCGGTAGTCCTCGGGCCGTTTCACGATTCCTGCCCGAATCGCATTCATGTCGATGTAGGCCAGGCAATGAATCAGTCTATCTCCTTTTTCAACAATGACGCTTTTGAAACGCTCCCCCCCGAGCGTTCCACGCCTGCTTTTTGCTTTTGAAAAATAATATCATTTTTCCTGTTTTTTACGTTATGTCAATATTGACACAACGAATGGAATATAGTAGCTGTTATCCAGGGACCGAGAAGAATTTCCACCTTGAGCCTTATGCAATTCATACTTATATACCCGGATTAACAAGACTCACGCCACATCAGGTAGCCCCTGAAGGCCTTAAGTCATGTTGGTTTCACTGGTGGATGAATCCATTCACCATGGCCCCAAAACTCTTTTCACCAGAACGGTTGTGTCCATGGGGCCACAGGTATTCAACTTCAATCGAAAGGGAGCCCCCATGTATCAGACAGGCGTAATGCCACATGCAGAAAAGACAGAATGTTTAAATCCCGGTAACGGCGAGGTGATCGGACACTCTATGATACACAGCCCCGAAGAAGTTGCTGGTCTTATTGCCCAGGCTCGGGAAGCCCAACCAGAGTGGCAGGCCTTGTCCGTCAAAGAACGGGCAAAAATGATTTCAAAGATACAGCCTTATATGGTGGATCACATGGACCAGCTTGCTGAAACCGTGGCCAGGGATAATGGGAAGACCCGCATTGATGCCCTTGCATCAGAAATTTTCCCGGGCATTGCGGCCTTGTCCTACTATTGCAAAAAGGCTAAATCGTTCCTCAAGGACCGGACCCTTGGTCCCGGCAGCCTTCTTCTCATCAACAAGCGAAGCAAAATCATCCGTGTTCCCCATGGGGTCATTGGAATTATATCACCCTGGAATTATCCCTTTTCCATTCCCTTTTCGGAAGTCATCATGGGGCTTCTGGCCGGTAACTGCGTGATTCTCAAGGCCGCAACAGAAACCCAGTTGGCCGGTCTTGCCCTTAACGAATGCATCCAGACCGCAGGTCTTCCAAGGGGGGTCTTTACCTATATCAACATGAGGGGCTCCCAGGCATCCAAAACCCTGCTTGATAATCATGTCGACAAGCTGTTCTTTACCGGTTCTGTGGGTGTGGGAAAGCAATTATCCCAATTGGCCACCAAAACCCTGACCCCGGTCTGCCTGGAACTGGGTGGCAATGATGCCATGCTGGTCTGCGAAGATGCTGATCTGTACCGTGCCGCATCAGGGGCTATCTGGGCCGGTTTCCAGAATGCCGGGCAATCCTGTGGTGGGGTTGAAAGAATTTACGTACATGAAACTGTCTACCAAAGCTTTCTTTCCATTCTCAAGCAGAAAACCGAAGCCCTGCGTGTGGGCTATGACACGGATTTTTCCATGGACATCGGGTGTATGACCACACTGAGACAGGTGGATACCGTCAAACACCATGTGGATGACGCCCTTGCCAAAGGCGCTGTGATTTATGCCCAGGCCAAAGGCCCCAAAAATACAGACAGCCCCTATTTTGTTGCCCCCATGGTCCTCACCCAGGTCGACCACACCATGCTGGTCATGAGCGACGAAACCTTTGGCCCGGTGATGGGAGTCATGAAAGTCAAAACCATGGACGAGGCCGTTGAACTGGCCAATGATTCCACATTGGGTCTCACCTGCTCAGTTTGGTCCAAAAACAGAAAAAACGCAGAAGGTCTTGCCCGACAAATAAAGACTGGCGTTGCCACCATCAACGACCATTTGATGAGTCACGCACTGGCAGAAACACCCTGGGGAGGCCCCAAGGAAACAGGCGGCGGCCGAACCCATGGCGATATTGGTTTTGCTGAAATGACCTATCCCCAAGTCCTTGTCCATGACTACTACACCCCGCCCGCACGGAAAAACCTCTGGTGGCATCCCTTCAGTCTGCCTGTCTACGAAGGTCTAAAGGGTGCTGTCCAGTTTTTCTACGGTTCAAAACTCGGCTCCCGCATCATGGGGGGCTTGAAATTATTGAGGGTATTACCCCGCATGCTCAAACCCTGATCCATCGTTATTGGAACACGTGCCATGAATAGCTCCGGCCATAGGACCGGAGCTGGTCATGGGCCTTAACCCTGTCCCCAAACCATGCCTGACAGGTTAAGGGGATTCATGGGATATTCGTTGTTAAAGGGACTTCACTTATGTCAAATAGCAAAAAGCCCTTCCATATCCGCTCAAAAATCTGGATCGAAGACGACAAAGGTCTTGTCATCTTTGGACTGGGACGGCTCCGTATCCTTGCAGCCATAGATCGCTGCGGTTCCCTCAATGCCGCTGCCAAAGAACTGAACATGAGCTACCGGGCTCTCTGGGGAAAGATCAAGGCCACGGAACAAGGATTGGGTGCCCCTCTACTTCACCGAACTACGGGCGGGGTGTCAGGGGGTGGTTCCCAACTTACAGATCTTGCACAGACACTGATCCGGGAGTTTAAGAATATGCATGGCCACATCAATCACGAGACCGACTGTGTCTTTGATAATGTATTTCCCAAAACAATCGCTTAGCAGAAAATACATTGAGCCCATATGATATAGAAAAACGCCTTATTTATATGCAATCCTGATTTTACTTGCATCATTTCTCTGACACCGGTTATGATTTCAGTCATCGTGAACGCAGCATAAAGGAAACACACATGGACTATGACATTCTGGATAGTATTTGGGGCCCTTTTCTTCTGGCATCTGACCATGGCAAGCTTTGTATCCTTGATTATCAGCAGGGCCCCAAACCAAGACCGATTCTATCCACCTGGCAGAGAAACCCATCTGCCCTTACCCTTTCAAAAAAATGGCTGATATCCTATCTCGCAGGCAAACGACCTATTCTTGACATCCCCCTCCACCCTCAAGGGACACCCTTTCAAATTGCAATCTGGAATCATTTATTGACCATCCCATACGGAAAAACAGTTTCTTATCACGACATCGCATCTGCCATGGGCAAACCCCAAGCGGTCCGGGCTGTGGGTAACGCCATCGGCCAGAACCCCATCCAGATTCTCATCCCCTGCCACCGTGTCATCGGAAAAAACGGCGAACTCAGAGGTTATGCAGCTGGCCTGGATATGAAAAAACGTCTCCTTGATCTTGAAGGATACCGGCAGGTATCGTCCTTGTGATGGGATTCAGTTGTCACCACAATATTAAAATTTGCCGAACAAAACGTTCATAAATCAAGTGTGTTATTCGATAAATAATCTTATGACTGTCACTAAACGTCAGACGATTTTTCCAAAACTCTTACACCTGTTTAAATAACATTGACAGGGTCCACATAGTATGGAATATTGCATTATCAATTGTCGACAATCGACAATACATAAGTAAAACGTTGGTTGAAATATCTTAGGCCCAAAGGAATGACGGATATTCTTGCATAAATTTATCAACGGGAGGTGGCAGATCAATGGAGTCCTTGCAGAAAAACGATAAACTGCGGAAACAGGCGGACAGGAGTGATCATCATCTGTCTGCTTTGATTACCGGTATTATGAAGACTCGAGAAACGAGACTCATGATGGCTGATCTCGTGCCCGAAATCATCTACGCCTGGGCAGGGTCGAGCCGAATAAAAAAGAAAATTGCCGGTCAGACAGACGTATTTATTAAAAAGATGCTGTTGGGGTCAACAAATGGAAGCCCGGACATCACTCTGAATTCCCTTCTGGAAGACCCGGAGTTCATGTCCATGCTCACCCGGTTTCTGCCAGAAGCCATGGGCGAGATTGTCGACGCATTCAACGCAGTGAGCCGAAATTTTGAATCCGTGTCAGATGAGGACAGAGAGGTATTTTTTTCAAAAATTTTGAAGGGACTCAGCAGCAGCAGACTTGGTGAATCGCTGACCCTTCTGTTAAAAACGGTCAATCAGGGTTACCAGACCAATCCGAATTATTTGAAGGAAAAATGTGGCCCGGCACTGGTGTCATGGCTCGAAGCCCTGGATGTGGGGGAAATCAGGGACTTTCTGGATCATTCCAGGGACGATATACAGGGAATTGTGAGCATGCTCGTGGATACCCTCTATAAATACCCGTCAAAACTGGTCCTGTTTCTCAGTTTCATTGCTGATGCCGTGAATACTCTGGCAGATTCATCCGCCGAATTCATAGCCATGTTGAACAAGATATCACCTGACCTCCTCACGGATGTGGCGTTTTCGGTGTTCAGAACCGTGGATGGAAAATCCGTGGGCAAGCTGATCAATGAAGGCGCTGAAATTATCCGTAAACTCCATGCAGGAAGCGCACTTATCGCAGATCCGGGAACGACGCAGCTCCCCATGGATCTGTCTAAATTTCTTGGGGATGTTCTGAGTGTTCTGGACGGTGACACTCTATGGAAGGCGAAGGTGGCCATTGCCGAAGAGCAGGAAATTATCAGCAAGGTGTTCTACGCGGTCCTGAAAGAGAACCCTGAACGCCTGGAACGGCGCATGATCCGCTATGCAACGGTTAAAAATTCCACACTGCGGTCCTTGACCCATCGACTGTCCTCAGTGGACCAGCTGCCCGATGAAAAGGTCGCTGATGCCGTTGAAAACAGCCTTAAAAATATCGATACCCAGGACGCCGCCGAAGTGATCAATCTGTTTTGTCTTCTCCTCAATAAGGTCCGCTCACTGAAGCCCGCAATCATTGCTGATATTGCATCTCAGTTTATCGAATCCATCGATCTTTTCGAGGTCCAGGACAACCTGAACTGGCTATCGGACGATTTAGCAGAGCCCCTGCTGCCCCTTGGACGAATTCTGGCTCCCAAACTGGTAAAAGGCTTGTGCAGGGCTCTTGCACCCAGGGATGACGAGCATGAAACCGAAGCTGAAGAAGCCCGCCAGATGCTTCGATCGCTTCTAATGACCGAGGAGGTGATCTCATGATGGATGCATTTTACGAAGCGGCCTCAAAAATCGACAGCCAGCCAATCAGGTCATGGAAAGAACGTGGCGGGAAAATCGTGGGATACACGTGTTCATATGTGCCATCGGAAATATTTCATGCAGCGGATATCCTTCCGGTTCGGCTGCGGGGAATTGAAACCGAAAGTATGGAAATCGCCGACGCCTATTTTGGACCTTACATCTGCACCTTTCCCAAATGCATTCTCCAACTTGCAGGTAAAGGGAAATACACATTCATGGACGGTGTGATTATCACACCGGGCTGTGACAGCATGCGCCGCCTGGACGAGTGCTGGAGAAAAGCCGGTGACACCCACCCCGGAATTGTGCCTGATTTTTTCTATTATTTTGATGTGCCCCATAAAACAACGGAACACGGTATACAATGGTTCATGGAAGAAATCAACCATATGATTTCAGCCCTGGAAAACCAGTTCAACGTCAGCATCACCCCGGAAAAACTTCAATCATCAATCCGTGAATTCAACAGGGGCCGTAAATTGTTGCAGGAACTGGAAGATATGAGGGCCAAAACCGATATCGTGATCTCGGGAACCGATGCCTATGCCGTGACCATGGCCGGAACTGTCATGCACAGAAATGAGTTTACGGTCCTGCTGGAAAACCTGGTCAAAGAATTAAAACAAAAGAAAGCCGCTAAAAATGACAAAAGAAAACGGATCATGGTGATCGGCAGCATCAGTGACGATATCAGCCTGATACAGCTTGTTGAAAAAGAAAACGAGGCGGTGGTGGTGGCGGAAAATCTCTGTTTCGGTGTGCGTTATGAAGGGGCAGAAATTAGCGAAAACGATGATGCGGTGTCCGCCCTTGCCCATGCCTATCTGGGAGAATCCAAATGCCCGAGAATGTACGGGAAATACAAGGAGCGACTGGCTTCGTTAAAGCAGATTATTGACAGGACCCACATCGACGGGGTGATCATGCAGAATGTCCGGTTCTGTGATCTGCACGGTTCTGAAAACGGTCTTTTCGAACGGGACCTTGAAAAAGAGGGGATTCCCTGCCTGAGAATCGAGAGGGAATACGGCCCTCTTGTGGAAACCGGGCGGCTCAAAATGCGTATTGATGCGTTTTTTGAGAGGCTTTATAAGTAACCTGATTTTCAAATCAAAAAACCTATTAACGGAGACCTTATGAGACCTGAAATAAAAGAATACAATTTTGACTGGATGATGTGCAGCATCATGATGGCTGCCTCAAAAACAGCCGACGGCTCCTTGAAGGAATACCAGCGGCTTTGTGAATACATTCCCTATTTCCGAGGAATTCTTGATCCCTTTGTCCAGGAAGGCAAACCGGGAATCTCCTTTCTCAAGCTGTTCAGCGATTATATGAATAACATCGTCACGGCCCATGATCAGGGAAAAAAAGTGGGAATGACCACCTTTTGTTTTTCCCCGGCGATTTTATATTCCATTGGGGTGGTTCCGGTCACCCTGGAGATTCTTTCCACCCTCGGTGCCTTGATGTGGAAACGGGGAACGGCGGATTATCTGGACTATTGCGTTGAACAGGGGTTGACGGAAACAGCCTGTTCCGCCCAGAGGGGCGCCATGGGTGCTTATCTGGCAGGACTGGGATCGGAGATTGATTTTGTGGTTTGCGATACACCCGGTGTTTGCGACACCAATGCCAATTCCTTTGCCTTTGCAGCATCCTATCTGGATAAACCCTTTTACCAGTTGAATTATCCCCAGACCCTGAGCGATGATCGCACGGAAAAATACCACATTGCCGATTATCGTGCCATGATCGAGTTTCTTGAGCAACAGACCGGGCGAAAACTGGATATGGATCAGTTGAAAGAGATTCTTGAAGAAATCAAAATCCAGGACCAGCTTGTGGCTGATCTGGAAGAGCTTCACCGGCTGGTGCCCACACCCCTTCCCGTGATCTACAATCTGATGATCTATGGGGGACGCTTCATGTTTGCCGGAGATCACAAATACACACGCCTCCTCACAGAAATGCTACAGGCGGCAGGTGAGAAAGCGAAAAAAGGCTTATCGGGCCTCCGATCAGGCAAGGAAAAAATCAGGGCCTTCCTGTGTTACATCGATCATTACTCCATGAATCTGAAATTTTATGACTGGCTCGATGATCACGGCATTGCCCACATGGGAGGGATTTTATCACGGACCTTTACCGCCGGGTCCTGTTACCTGGATGGCCTGGAAGGCTCGGCCTATGCCATTGACACCTCGTCCATGGAGGCAATTTTAAACAGCATCGCCCAGATGAACGCCCGGATGCCCATGGTCAGAAGCATCCGGGGTCAGTATGACAAGCCCGGCATGTGGTTGGATGAGACCCTGTCTCTGGTAAAAATGTTCAAGGTGGATTGTGTGATTTACAACGGAACCCCCGGTTGCCGTAACACCTGGGGAATGGTGAAACCCTATGCCATGGATCTGGAAAAACACGGTTACCCCACCCATATCATGAATTCCGACGCCTTTGATGATCGGGTGGAATCCTGGGAAGCCACCGTGGAACGATTGGATGAATTTTTTAATGTAAGGGGGCTGCTATGAGTCGTGTTGCTGGATGTGATGTGGGATCGTTAACATCGAAAGCCGTTATTATGGAAAACAATAAAATCCTGGGATGGAGTATCATCAAATCAAAATCAGACCCCGAGGAATCTGCAAATTCTGCCATGCAAACGGCATTGGAAAAAGCGGGATGCACTCTGGATTCCATTCAATACTGTGTGGGAACCGGTTATGGCCGGGACAGGATTTCTTTTATCAATGAAACGAAATCAGAAATCGCCTGTCATGGCATGGGGGCGAAATGGCTTGTGCCATCGGCCCGGACCATCATTGATATCGGAGGTCAGGATTGCAAGGCCATCCGCATCGACAAGGACGGGGTGGTGGAAAAATTCATCACCAACGACAAATGCGCCTCAGGCACCGGGCGATTTCTGGAAGTGATGGCCAAGGTGCTGGATATCGGTCTTGATGAACTGGGCGATATGACCGAAAAAACGGAAACGCCCATCACCTTTGCCTCCATGTGCACGGTCTGGGCCCAGGCCGATATCATTAAATACATCAATTCCGGATATTCAGTGGAAGACATCGGAGCCGGAATCAATGCAGCCATGGCCAAACGCGTGGCCATGCTGGCCAATACCGTGAAGATAGAAAACGATGTGTGCATGACCGGTGGTGTGGCCAAAAACAAAGGCGTGGTATCCACCCTGGAAAAAGTCCTGGGCGTTCGGATCAGACGGGTCAGGAAAGCCGACCCCCAGATCGCCGGAGCCCTTGGCGCAGCCCTGATTTCCCAGTCAAAAATAAACAATGGAGGCTCAAAATGATCGTGGCAGGATGTGATGTGGGATCGTTGACCGCAAAAGCAGTGATATTAAATGACAATGAAATCATCGCGACCGCCGTGATCCGTGCCGGGACCAAACCGGAAGAATCGGCGGACAAGGTGCTCGATAAAGCCCTGGAACGGGCCGGACTTGCCCGGACAGACATCCGTTTCGCCGTAGGAACCGGTTACGGGAAAGAGCGGATCTCCTTTGTAAACAAGAGTGAATCGGAAATTTCCTGCCATGCCAAAGGAGCCTGGTGGTGTATGCCTTCGGTCCGCATGGTCATCGATATCGGAGGCCAGGATGCAAAAGCCATAAAGATTGATGAAAAAGGGAACATCAGCCGCTATATATACAATGACAAATGTGCCTCGGGAACAGGCCGCTTTCTGGAAATCATGGCCGATGCCATGGGTGTCAACCTGGAAGACATGGGGGATCTGGCCGAATTGTCCACGGAACAAATCTCCATATCCAATCAATGCGTGATTTTTGCAGAAACCGAAGTGGTCTCCCTGATCAACGACAGAAAAAAACCCCAGGACATTATCAACGGCCTGCATCACGCCATTGCCAATCGCGTGGCCTCTCTGGCCAAAAGCATCGGTGTGGAGCAGGACATTGTCATGACGGGTGGTGTGGCCAAAAACAGGGGTGTGTTCCAGGCCCTGTCCAAGGGCCTGGGCCTACCGGTCAAAGCCCTTGAAAAAATCGACCCCCAATTGAACGGCGCTCTGGGTGCGGCTCTGCTCGCACTGGAACACGTCTGAATACAAAACGCTGGGGTGATTAAATCACCCCAGCGTTGATGAAACGGGACACAGCCTGTTCAAGGCGAATAAAGTCCTTGTCTTCGGGCAGCTCGAAAAAGCTTCGTCCTTCCAGATCAAAATCACGGATGGCCTGGTTTTCACCCATGAGGTGCACCAGAGGCAGGGAATTTTTTGTCAGGATGGTCTCTTCTTCCCGGTCAATTCTGATCTTGTTGAAAATAACCCCGGCTTTTTCAAACGCACCCAGATTTTCCGACAACTCGTAGATGCTTTCAGCAACGTTCCGTCCTTTGAGGGAGGCATCGGTCACAATTAGAAGATGGGTGACCATATCCATAACCCGTCGGTTGATTTGCTCAAGCCCAGCTTCACCGTCGATCACCACCACATCGAATTGCCCGGCAATTTCCTTAATAAGGTCTCTTAAAAGATGATTGACCTGACAGTAACACCCATCACCTTCGGGACGTCCAATGGCGAGAAAAGCCAGATTCTCTTTTTCTTCAAGGGCTGAAAACATCTCGTAATCAAGCTGTCTGAGCAGGTCGCTTTTATCAATTTTTTCTCCGTTTCCAAGGGTTTTGATCAAATCATTGCGGATATGATCCACGGTTTTTCGGACATGAATGCCCAGGGGATAGGACAGGCCCACAGCGGGGTCGGCGTCGATGGCAAGAACACGCCGGGATCCATCCTGACAAAGCATCCGGGTGATCAGGGCGCTCAGACTGGTTTTGCCCACGCCGCCTTTGCCACACAGGGCGATGATGATGGGTTTTTTTTTCAATGGTCTTGTTTCCTTTCCCGGTTTCGCTTCTCATTCAGGGTTTTCTTCAATGCCTGCATTTCCGAGGCATCACTGCATACATCCTGAAACTCGCAGCTTCCGCAGTCTTCCTCCATTTCCCGGATCATTTTGTTCATGGCGAGGATCAGACGGTTCGCCTTGTGTCCTTGTTCATTCAGGGCATTCACATCCTCGTTTGACCGGGTGATAAAAATGACTTCTGCCTCCTGGACATAGGGCAGCTCTTTCAATGCCTTGATCAGGGCTGACCCAAGGATGGATAGAGAAAAACCGTTCTGTACCGCCTCCCGGCTGATTCGGCTCCATTCCCTCATGTACTGGGATGTGGCTCGAAGCATATATCCTTTCAGGGACAGATCAAACCGTGTCAGATCCATGTCCCGGTATCGGTCATAAATAAATTCTTCGTCGCAGGGGTCTGTTTTCACCAGCACCACTTTCCCAAAGGGAAGACGGGGCTGATGTCCCTCACCCACATCCGGTCCGATCAGAGTGATCCGGTCACTTATCACTTTATTCGTTTCGTTTGTCCACACAAGAAAGGAAAGCGACGCATCATCAGGATGCCCCAGTTCAACGGCCAGATCCGGCAAGAGTACAATGTCCCTGGGACCGGCCAAAGGCCAGTCAACCGGGTTCTGTGCCTGGAACTCCCGGCACAGTCCCTTATTTTTTTTGGACTGCAAAAACGTCCGGATCTCTTCAATGAGGAGATGAAGGGGCATATAATTAATTCTCCTGAACAATAAACGTTTCACCCGAAGCACGGTTGGGCTGCGGATCCATATTCTTAATCATAGCACTGCCCATGACAAGCTCCTCCTATGGAGGCATATGAACGTTGGGAATATTTTTTTGTTTGTAATGATATCTCCCATGTATTTAATTGTATATTGTCGACAATACCAAGGGATGTCAATATCTTTTTAAAAGGACGAACCATGAAAACACGAAACGAGTTATAACGGTTCTTTCACAAAGGTATTTCGGTTCACTACACATTGTGATAGTAATTATGCGACATTGCTTCCCATGGAAGCATTCGGTCGAAAACGTGTTGATTCAGAGTTAGAGATGTTTAAGGATCAAGTATGAAATTCAGTGCATCAAAAAACCTTTCAGATCAAATCGCGGATTATTTAGAGGACCGGATTGTAAATCTTGAAATTATTCCGGGTGAACGGATACTCGAACAAAAACTCGCGAAGGAACTGGGAGTCAGCCGTTCACCTGTCAGAGAAGCATTCAGAATTCTGGAGCAGACAGGTTTGGTTGAGCTTATTCCACGGTGCGGTGCCCATGTGACAGCTGTCACGAAACAAAACATTGAAGCCTATTTCGACATGTTTACCCTTGTCCTGTGCCATGTGGTCCGCCGCTGCATCGAAAACTATACCAACGAGCAACTCAAAGCCATGTCCTCTTACTACTATGAACTGAAAGAGTATGCTGAAAAAGGGGACAAAATAAAGTTTTATGAAATCATTCTGAAATGCGTTAAAATCGGCACCGTAGCCGCAGCAAACCTTCCTCTGGAGCAGGTCGTTAAAAGCATTACGCCTTACCTGAAACGCCTTCAATTCATTGCCATTGCCCTGAAGCCCGAGTCCCTGGATGACAATTTCCGTTATTTCAAATTGGTTCTGGAATCCCTGTATGAAAAAGATGTTGATAAGGGTTCACGGGCCATCGAAGACTATCTGGACCATGAAAAAAAAATCATCCTTGATGCCATCAAAGACGACAAGATGGTCCCTTTTATCGAAACATTGAAAAAATTGGCTGAATCATAACGGCCAACCCCATTTATTATCGAGCATCTCTGAGATTTTTGACGTTATTGGCCACGGTTAAAGATCGCGCTAATTTACCAAATATAAATCCAATATTCCCAACAACTACAGCCTGATTTTTGTCAGCAGATACTCCACATAGCGTGATTTCATCTGGTTGCTGGCCATAATTTTTTTAATGGGGGGCAGGCGAAAAATAACTCCCAGGACGGCTGCAAGTGCTCGATGATTCCAAAGCACGCGATGATCAAAAATCATGTGCTGGAGTGTGTCGCGCTCAATGGCCATCATCACTGATTTATGCACTGAATTGAGAGGCGTAATCACACGCTTTTTACGTGATTGAAGGGCAATGGCCGTGTCCGGGCAGGCACGGACGCACACGCCGCAACCCAGGCAAATATGTTCGTTAATGCGGGCTATTTTCCGTTTTGGTTTATGGGGATCATTGGCCGAGATAAGGACAAGGGCTTCCACCGGACAGGCGGTCACACATTTACCGCATCCGTTGCACCGGGAATCATCCAGAGACGGAATGAAATTTGAGGTATGGACCGGATGCAGCAAGCCGAATTTTCTGGCAGCAATCATGGCCTCGCAACAGCATGCACAGCAATTGCAGATAAAGTTCACATTCTGGCGAACATTTTCTCCGAACTGTACCAATCCTCGTTCATAGGCCTGCTGCAACAGATCAAGACACTCGACCGTATCCACTTGCCGGGCATGCCCATGCTTGATCAATGACCCGGCCGAGGTATTGAATGTCATGCAGATATCCATGGGGGCATCACAATTCCGACCCACATGCTGCATTTTGTGACGGCAGTAGCATATGCTGATTCCCCGGTGTGATGCCGTGAGAATCACCTCGCTGGCTCGTTCATAGTCAAGCACATGCACGCCGTTATCCTCAGGGAGCATGGGCTCCTGGACAAAAACCCGGCCAAGTTGGGTTTCGCCATGGGCAAACAGGCTGAGAACAAATTCCTGCTCCACATTGATGTATTGGTAAAAAAGTTCGGCCAAAGCATGCTGATCAATATCACCTCGGGTCCGCATCAGGGAAAATTCAAAAAAGCCGGCCATGGGAGGCGGAAGTACATAGGTGGTTTGACCGTTACATTCTATGTCCACCAGCATGGCCCGTCCAGCCAAGCTATCCAAAACCTTATGAGCCTGTAGGGGTTTCATTTTCCATGCCCTGGCGGCCTGGTTTGCAGTGAACGGTCTGATGGGAAGCACGGAGATCAGCGTAGCTTCCCGTTCACTGAGAAGAATTTTAAGAATCTTGTAGAGCGAAGCGGATGGAGGAGCACCCTGGGGAAAACAATTCAGGCGGTCGACCAGCTCCGAGTATCCTGACCGATGCGAATTATGCGACATAGTGATACCATATAAATTACTAAAGCACTTGTCAAAGAGAAAAAAATCTTACACAGGGGCACGGCGCGCCGTGACCATGTTTGAAGGGATTAAAAACCGACCAAACAAAAACAGTGTTACCATCAGGTGGATAACTTACTTTTTTATTGTTTGATTTTGTTCATCGATCTGTATAATCTCTCATAAAGATTCCTTGTATAAAAAATAACAGATCATGTTAATCCATAGAAGGAGGCGGCCAAAATGATCCTTTTTGAAGATTTATTAAAAGCCCACGACTTTTCACAGGCGATCAACACCTTTGCAGGAAAGTTCATAAGCGACCTTAACTTACCCAACGTTTATCAGCTTGGCCTGGTGGTCCCGGACGTGGAAAAAGCTGCCAAAAAATTGGAAGACCAGGGAATCGGTCCTTTTTTTATCGCCACCGGCTCTCCGGTGTTCTGGAATGAAAGGGGCGAACACCGGAAGATTTCCGGAAAGATGGGACTGGCGTATTACAACGGAGTTGAACTTGAACTATTGGAACCTGTCATTGGATCGGATTTTTACACCCGGAGCCTGGATCCGGACAAGCGAATTGTGCTGCAGCATGTGGGATTTCTGGTCAAAGATGTGGATGCATGGGCCGACAAAGCTGCAAACGCAGGAATGCCGGTTTATATTCGGGGTCAGCTGAAAGCCTGGCCATCAACAACCGATTTTGCCTATCTCGAACCCTTAAAAGAAAATGGACTGGTCATGGAATTTATCAACTGGCGTATGTTCGGCCTTAACATCAGTCCGCCGCCAAGATTGCTGAAAACCGTGGGGCGATTGGAAAAATGGAGTGGAAAGCGGAGTATCGCACTGTAGATGGTGGGAATCCAGAGAGAATCCGGATCTTAACCGACCAACGTTACCGCCATAGAGTCTTTTTCATAGTGGGCAATAAAAAAATTAATCGTGTCACCACCAACCAAGAGGCTGTTATTTTCTTTGAATGTCTTGAGTTTTTCCTCAAACACATCACGGTTTTTTTGTGTTGCAATGCTGACAGCCACAACACATTCGACGGTCAATCTGTCCGGAACGTCAGTTCCGAAGCCAATGATATCCCGATACCAGATATGACCTGTTTTAGGGGTTCGAAGCATTTTCAGAAGAGTCACAGCATAGATATAAGCCTGTTCAATCGCGTGGCCGGTTGTTTTTGGTCTCTTCAGCTCCCATATTGAAATTTTTGTACCTTTTCCCAGACCCCGCCTCGATAGAATATCAATGTTTCCGTTGCCGGGTTTGGGCCCTCCGGAGTTTCCTGAAATGGGTAAGGGGAACTGAAAAGGGAAGCCTTCAAGCAAAACAGGTTGTATTCCTCGCAAGGTTCCATGGAACTTGTTTCCGGTGGGGTCTTTCATATGGTTAAGAAATACAGATTCAATGTGGTGTTCTTCACTTTTTACCGTGCACGGGTATAAGAAAGATAAACCTTTAATGGAGACCATTTGTGAAACGTTGCTTTTGCCTTGGCTATCATGGGTTTTGCTTTTTGAAGTTCCATCGCCCATTTTGAGGCTTTTTTTTCAGCGCCCTCCGCCCAGACAGTCTCAATGGTGTTCAGCAGATCCATCAATCCACCGCCAGCCTTATAAGTTCATCAAGGTCAAAACTCACTCCGTCACTTTGTGGCAGAACACGCGAATAAATGTTCTGAAATCCGTTGTTATGATCCGTATGCACAGGCACCAGGGCCTTGGGATTCAGAGCCCAGGCAAAACGTTTTAAATCCTCAACTGTTGCATGCCCGCTGGTATGGGCATACACAAAATTAATGCCTGGATCGTTTCGGTAGGCAGCCATGGCTTCAGCACCGTAATAATCCCCATCTAAATATGACAAATAGCCCAGCCACTGGGAGTAGATGACGTTGACCCTCTTTTCACCTTTATACAGGTCAATGATTTTGAAGTGTGACATCTTAGCAAAAAACAGGAAGTCTCGAGGACAGGCCTGAAGTTCTTCCTTTTTAACACGGTGTGTGTATACACGTTTGCGGAAATCTCCAAAAAATTCAGGATGTTCTGTCAATTTTTTATCCTGTCTATGACTGGCATATACCCTTACCAAATCCCATTCCCTGGCAGGTATATGATCGGATATCACTTTAAGCTGTTCAAGAATCCATGCGGTGTAAATATCGATAACAAGTGTCTTTCCTGCCCGCTTGCAGGCACGTAAGGCCGATACAATCCGGTCAATGTTCTGTGAGGAAGAAATAAGAAACGTGATATTGTCCTGATCCTTAATCGTTTCGAATATCCGTTCCTCAACATGCGCTTCCGTGGGGAAATCACTATTCTTACGATGGATCATGGTCCCTTCCATAAAGAGCAGATCAATATCCTTTGGCGGGTGGCTGATGATCTTTTCGAAAAGCGCCGATTTCCGTCCATGGGCCCTGAAATCACCACTGTAGAAAATACGCTTTCCATCTGCTTCGATAAGAAACCCGTATGCATCAACCGCCGAGTGATCCACCAGGTAGGGTGTTATGGTGAAAGCTCCAACCGCAAAGGCTTGCCCACTCTTAAAATACCGAAAATTATTTGAATGGAGCGGTTTCCCGATAAGCATCCGGGTCGCGTCGATCAGGTTCTTTCCCACCTCGCCCATATACACCAGAACATCTGGATCAAGAAGATCGATGAGCCCAAAATGGTCCTGGTGCGGGTGACTGATCAGAACAGCATCCGGCCGGAGATTGCTCACATCGAGTTCCCTGGTTTCCTTGGAAAGCGGCATGCCAAGATCAAGTAAAACAGAGTTCCTCTCCGTAAAGATCTGGATGCACGTTCCCCCAATTTCATGACTGCCTCTGTGAATCACTATCTTCATGGTATCTCTCTTTGTCCCATTACAGTTCGATTCAGACTCATTTATGCCCGGCCCGGCGCAACACATCAAAACCACATCCCTTTACCGGAGCAGCTCTGCCCCCTTGTCATGGATTTGTCTTGACGACCACTAAAGCCATATCACCTTACCCTGAAAAAAGTAACCCATTCTTTGGATGATAAACAATCGTCTCCATATCACCCGAAAAATAGCCATACGGACTGCATAGGGATCAAGATTATCTTGACAATATTATTAGAAACTATTAAATATGGATCATAGAAAGACCATAAAACTATTTTATGGTCTATATAAGAACCAGAGGAAGCAAGATGCCAACGTCTATCACACGCACCTATTCACGCTATAGTCGCGATGCGGCTGCTTTGTTTGGTGCGTTGATTCGCCAAGCGCGTAATGAGCTTAAAATCACTGCACAGGAATTGGCCGATCGTGCCGGTATTTCGAGAGGACTGCTGCAACGCATTGAAAAAGGTAACCTGAAATGTGAAATCGGAGCTGTATTCGAAGTGGCCGCCATTGTTGGCGTCAAGCTGTTTGATGCCAATGACAGTACCATGACGAAACACCTTCATCAAACCAAGGAAAAGCTCACGCTCCTGCCAAAATCAGTTCGCAAGAAATCCAAAGCGGTGCACGATGACTTCTAACGTAGAGAAAGAAGCCTTTGTCTGGATATGGCTGCCAGGTGAAACCGAGCCTGTGGTGGCCGGTCGGCTTGAATCGGATAAGGGCGCTATTTTTTTCAACTATGGAAAAAGCTACCTGGACCGCATCGGTGACAGCAAGCCTGCCATTGCAATCTACGAACCCGAATTACCCTTAAACGCCGGGATACTCCCCTTGCCCGAGGGCTTGACCATGCCCGGCTGTATCAGGGATGCTGCGCCTGATGCCTGGGGCCGGCGTGTGATTATCAATAAAAAATTTGGGCTAAAGGGCGCCAGCACCGATACAGCGGACCTGGATGAATTAAGCTATCTGCTGGAATCTGGTTCGGACCGGATCGGTGCGCTCGATTTTCAACGCTCTCCGAAAAAATACCTGCCGCGTACCGCACATAATGTCAGCTTGGAAGAATTGATTGAATCTGCAGAGCGGGTCGAAAAAGGTGTGCCTCTTACGCCGGAGTTGGATCAGGCCTTGTTTAATGGGAGTTCCGTTGGCGGAGCTCGTCCTAAAGCCTTAATTCAAGACCAAGGCAAAAAATACGTGGCCAAGTTTTCATCCAGCACCGATCTATACAGCGTCGTTAAAGCTGAATTTATCGCCATGCGGTTGGCTGAATTGGCCGGGTTGAATGCGGCACCCGTAAAGCTGGTCAAAGCGGCAAACAAAGACGTTCTCTTGATCAATCGATTTGACCGCGTACCAAAAGGTGACACATGGGCACGAAAAGCCATGGTCTCAGCGCTAACCCTGTTTCGTTTAGATGACATGATGGCGCGGTATGCCAGCTATGAAACCTTATCTGAAATTATCCGCCACCGGTTTACCGAGCCAAAGAATACACTGAAAGAAATGTTCTCTCGTCTTGTCTTCAATATTCTGTGCGGCAATACCGACGACCATGCGCGGAATCATGCCGCGTTTTGGGACGGCCATGCATTGACCCTGACACCGGCTTATGACATTTGTCCACAAGGCCGCACAGGCAATGAAGCTTCTCAGGCCATGCTCATATCCGGTGACAATAACCTGAGCCAGCTCAAAACCTGCCTTGAGACGGCTCACAACTTCCTTCTTTCCAAGGAGGAAGCCCGTGAAACATGTGGTGACCTCATAGGTGCAATCGAACAGCATTGGGACACTGTCTGCGAAGAAGCTGAGCTGAATGACGTGGATAAAAACCGTCTTTGGAGACGACAGTTTCTAAATCCCTACTCGGTTGAGCAATAGACATTACGCTTGAAAAGCTGCGGGTTCATTATTCTTGACATGTTTTGCCGGGACAAAAACATAAATCATAGATAGGTTCAAGGCCATTTATTTGGATCATTTTTTTATTATTTTTTTTAATATATTGGTTCATCATTTTATGCTAAGTTTTTTTTGTGTTTCATCGCCGAAATGAATTCATTCAGGAGGACATCATGTCTTATTTCCATAATATTTTCCGCCATATCCTGGTTTTATGTGTGTTGCCTGCTCTTTTCAGCTGTGCATCGGCAAACCTGACATCCCTGCCCATGATCCCTCCCCAATCGGGCATGCACCCCCAAACCACCATGGATCTTTACGTGGACTCCATGACATTTCAAGGCGTGGTATCGGGCAATGCCACGTCGAGAGCCGAGCCCATCATGATACGATATATTTACAATAAAAACTTTTTTAATAACGTTCTGAGTTCCGACAATAACAACCGAGAAGGCAATCCTGACGCCCTACGCATGAAGGTTGTTGTCCGCCCAAAAGAAAATCACACATTCGATTGGCGCTTCACCTGGCCAGCTGTTTACCCCATGCCGTTCTACTGGCCCGTTCAATACAAAAAAGGTACGGTGGCTGTTGAGTTGCAATGCGAAGTCTTTGATAATAACGGATCCTTAATCACCCAGCTTGATACATCACACAGTGAGGATTATCTGACTAAAATCTATGGTTTTTTCAGAACTGCGGATGCAGAGTCAAAATTAGTAACCTGCTACGAATCCGTCTTTGCCACCCTGGCTGATAAAATCACATCCGATAATAAAGTGACGTCTCTTGGCGGGTCTTCATCAACGACAAAGCCTTCAACATTCACCGCTAAAAAAAGACCTGAAACGACAACCGCAAAATCCAGTCCCAAACCGGTTGTCCCCATGGAGGAGTCTGGCATCCCTGACAATATCGATTTCGGCAACTATTATGCCCTTATCATTGGGATTAATGATTATAAGCATCTGACAAAATTACAAACCGCTGTCAATGATGCCCAGGCAATCGCCGATGTGTTGCAAAAAAATTACAGATTTAACGTCAAACTCCTTATCAACCCCAATCGGACAGAGATTATCTCCTCCCTTTCACATTTGCGCCGGACCATGACCAGCAATGACAATCTACTGATCTATTATGCCGGTCATGGCTGGCTTGACAAACAAGCCCAGGAAGGCTACTGGCTTCCGGTGGACGCCACCCAGGACAATGAAGCCAACTGGCTTTCCAACGCCACGATCACGTCCAACATCAGAGCCCTATCGGCCAAACATATCATGGTCATTGCCGATAGCTGTTATTCGGGAAATCTGACCCGTGGACTTCACATCAAACATAAAACATCCGACTACCTCAGCCGCATGGCCAAAAAAAAGACACGGGTGGTCCTGGCCTCAGGTGGGCTTGAACCCGTGGAAGACAGCGGTGGAGAAAACAACCATTCCGTCTTTGCAGCCGCACTGATCTCAACCCTGCAGGAAAACCGGAGTGTCATGGACGGCACCGACCTCTTCTCAAAAATAAAACGCCCGGTTATGGTGAATACTGATCAAGTACCCGAATACGGTGACATCAGAAAAACAGGCCATGACGGCGGTGATTTTCTTTTTGTCTTCGCACAAAAATAAAGTCATCTGAGTTTTTACTGGACCGATTTTTTTATATATTGGTGAACCGTATTGTTCGGAACCGCTTACCCTCACATTTTCCTTTCCATTGATCACATTCCCAAGCAAAGGGATAGTCGTATATTTTTCATAAACCCGAACATCATATGTAAAGGGTGTTTTTTTGGAATAAAGCATCTCCTGAGCCCAGTCTTTCCGCTCAAACGTATAATTGAATTTGAAATTAATCGGGGGCACACCCGGCCTGGGTGTTTCAAAAAACGCTGCATGGCCAATTACCTTTGACAAATGTGGTATTCCTGGTTTCAAATCAAATTCTGTTCCTTCAACCCCCACAATCAAAATACCGTATACCGGGACTTCTGGATAAAGGGTGACAGAGCGTCTTGTTCCAGCGTCCACTATCCCAGTGGCCACGCTATCACCGCCCTCCCCACAGTTAAGGGAAAACCGTTGTCCCTGTTTTGCCAGGATCTGGGTGACCTTGCCATAGCTTTTAAAAAACTGGCATGGATCTTTTTCTGAAAGATCAAGATTTTTTTTGTCCTTTGAACACAAAAAGCGGTGTGTATTCACGCAGACTGTCGCCAGTATTGAGCATCATGACCGCCATAAGGAGTTTTGGATTCAATGGATCATACTCCATGCTGCCCAGACATTTGAAATCAGACTCTTTCATCACCCGCAGATACTCAATAGTCACCTGGAAATCACCTTTCTGGCCTTTCTGACTGTTTCCAGGAACCGGACGAAGATCGGCAAAAAGATCATTGAGTTGTACCTTTTCCTCTTTTACATCCTACATCACACTAACTCTTAAAAGAGCTTTTCCGGCGCAACCGATAAAAATTCCCGTCATCAAACAAACTAAACAAACCATTAAAACTGACTTCATTATCCTTTTCATATCAACCTCCATACGTTGAGTTAGCTGCGATTCGGTCATCATAATCAAGGTTTTTCCTGACCCAGGCGGGCCAAGGCCTGTATGGGGATCATGGCCAGGGCAAAAGGGAGTCGGAACATTGCTCCCATCAAAAATCCGATGACTATGCTCAGACACCCTGAAGCTGCACCTTCGCCTTTTTTATCCGCGTCATCACCCAGACTACCTCCCAGATCCATGCCAGTCCGGAACACACCTTTGATCTGTGCGCCGATATAGTTTCCTGGAGTCACAAACCAGGCATATCCGCATTCCGGGTGATTCAATTTACCCAGAAAATGCCATTTATAGGCCCCGGCTGTGCCGCACCTCGGACATTCGGCCAGTTTAAAGTCGTTTAAAACATAAATCAGGGTGTGTTCATTTCCCTCGTTTTCCAACCGGGCGCCATAGTCTTCTATGGTTTCTGTCGGAACAAAATCATGATTTCTGAAAAACTCGAATACCTCGTGCTGCGTCTTTGTGATGTCCACCTTGAACCTCCCCGTACATCAATTGATTGTCGTTATTTCAATGAATAGGACTTGCATTTCGGGCATTGTTTCTTACCCGGACCTGCATGGTCATAACAATACCACAGGCCGCATTTGGGACAGTGTTTTACACCCAGATTGCTTGAATCCGTTGTTTTATTGCAAATCGCACACGTAACCTTGGCCATGCTTACCTCCTTATGTCAGATAGATGTTCAAAACAATAGGACTATTCCTATTTAATAAATAAATATATGTCAATAATTCATATAGTTATAGAACATAAAAACGTTTCGTATTTATTTTCGTGAAATGTTTCATTTATTTAAAAATAAACGTGAATAACCAGAGGCTTGTTGAGTTTCAGGTAACATTCCATCGAGCATGATGGGGGATCGGTTTGGCACGTATGTGACCCGCTCCATATAATTTTGCAACACTGGCAGAGCCATTATTTCGATATATATGATCTACAGAACTGCAACGATACCTTTTTTTCCAATCAAAGTTTCCGAATGGACATTGAGGGACTCTTCATGTTTCCACCATATTCAAATCGCAATTCACCCAAGGGGTCTGGAAATGGTTTGCCTTCAAGTTCGTCTAAGGATTGTGCATAAAGCCAAACAAATGCGTAAGAATGACGTGGCAGGTTTTCTTTTGCATCCCAAACGTGCAAAGAACGGACTACTCCGTTAAATTCAAATGTTTCATGAAGAAAATTATCAAAAAATCTTTTTGCACAGGCCATTGTGAAAGGATATAATTCACGCGTTCGAATTATTTCTAATATATAAATATCGCTACTTTTTAAAAAATCAATTATCTGATATTTTGACATAATAACCTCTGCCTCTTAATTAAAAATTAATTTATAAATCAAGCCATTTATTAATACAAAAAATCTGCTTTTTGATTATCAGTTTGAGGCCACACCTACAAAACATCCTTTATCACTTACATATTCTGATTCAACATAGCTGCTGTCATTACTTGCCTGCCCGGGGTTTTCCTCATTTACCACAGTAATTTTCGTGACAGTTGCATATTTGAGTTTTGTGTTTTCATTTTCAGTTTCAAGCCAAACAATCATGTCATTATGGACGTCGGGCGAATGGGCAGTTGGAACTGAACTACCATAATTGGTGACAGGTACATTATTATAAATAATATTGTTTCCTGAAACCCAGACAACCGATCCCTTATCAACAGAAACTGATTTATTTGTGGAATAAACAGCAGGATATTGGCTACCGAAATTTTTAATTCTTTCACCATTCCAAAAGCATACGCCCAGTGTTGAATTGCCAACCCAGGCAATATTTCCATCGTCAATGGATGGATTAAAGCCCGTCGTGTTAGCACTCGTAAGTTTTGTTGTCGTAAAGCCGTCCCAGAAATAAACCTGATAACCAATGTGTCCATTATTTCCAGACCACGTAACGATATCACCGCTCAATTCAGGAAATGTCGAGTACGTATCAATATGGGGTATCTCATTTATTGCTACACCGTCCCATAAATAAATATTCACAAATCCTCTGGAGTTAATATCCCCTTTTTCACTCCAAACGATGGACTTGTCATACAAAGAAAGCCCTGAATCATTGCAGGCATCTTCTATACGAATATTTTCTTTAATCCTTATTATTGAATTCCCATCCCAGTAGTAAAGGCTATACATGTTTTCTGAATCATCATCATGATCATGACCGAACCATGCAATGGTCCTGTTATATAATGAAACTCCGTTGCAGATGTCTTCCTGATCGTTATTTGTTATTTGAAGAATCTCATCATTATTCCACATATAAACATTTGATCCTGACGACCAGGCTATGGTTTCATTATTAACCGAAGGCAACTGACAACGTGATAAAAAAGCGTTTCGAATTTCATTAATTTCAAATGTGTACCTATAATCAAGGTGTTCTTCTTCACCAAAATCATCTTGAATATCAAAGCAGGCATCATTACAACCCGCGGTTGCTTCAGCCCAGCTTTCCTTAAATAAATATCCTTCACTTCCAAATTCGGTTTTTAGAACAATGACATTGTCATTGTAAAGATCGATGGTGTATTCGATGGACGGATAATCATTAAGAAAAAAAGATGGCCCACGATCATTAACTTTTCCGTTGAAATTGCCTCGGATATTCCCACCCCAGTCGCACAGCCTGACATTTCCTTTTTTATCAAAGTACAATGCGGATGATACAATTGCCCCTGGCCCTGACGCATCACTGATGCATCGCCAAGCCCCTTTTAGATAGAAATCCTCATTATCTCCAAGAACAAATAAATCTTTGAAATTTACATAATCCCGAATCTCATAATGTGATCCCAACAGCTCCAATAATATCAGTGAGACATGATAGCTGCCATTTGGAGGAAGGCTCAAGTCAACAGTCTTTTCAATGTCGTAATAATAATAGTTTGATTGAAGTGGATCACTGAATTTGTATTCCCCCATCATTTTACCACTCAGGGCTCCTCCGCTATATTCTCTTGAACTGACCCACAATTGTAATGAGATGTTTGCAGATGTTGTGTTATTTTCATTATTCACTATTCTTTCAACCCAGATTTTTGCGGTAGTCCGGTTTCGCGACCATGAGAGCGCACCCTTCATCATAAGATCAGCGCCATAGCTTGAAGAACTAATGATAAAATAAAGTGTAGTAAGTATCAGAATTTTTTTTAGCATCGCCATACCCCTCATGAATATTCACATACCTCAGAGCTAAATCAATAATATGATCAAAAACTGATAGCAACAGAGGCATAAGGCCCGTAAAACATATCAGTATGCTCAAATATTCCTTTGTCCTCTTGATTATTATTCTGAGAGTGCTCAGAAGACCTTCCAATTAGACCAAAGTACATTCCCCTGAAACCACATCGAATCGCCATACCACCGTATCGGAATTTTTTTGCATATTGGAGTCCTGTTTCAAGATCAAAATCAAATTGCAATCTCAATTCAGAGTCAACCTCCATATCTATATCAAGCGCTTTTAATAGAGTGAACCCCACGGCCACTCCGGTATCAATGAAATACCATTTAGCTTTGTCATAATCTCCAAAATGTGTGCCATCCATTATTTTAAAGAGAAATTGAGCAGATGTAAGTTGGGCATAAAACGTTTCCATATGTGTCCCGGTGACATTACCGTCTACATCTATCGTTTCAATTTCTGTCTCAAGTGGTTTTTCATATCTTGAGAGTCTTAAGCCTCCGGCAACCCAAAATCCACTATTGGTGGCATACAGCATATCAAGGGTGTACCACTTGGTTGTAAAATTCATTATCTGGGATATGTCAGATTCGCCAATACCTGGGACAGATTGGATCTCTGAAATATTACTTTTAGTCAGTCGCCCGTTAAAATAACCATACAACAAACGTGTGTAAAATTGTGTGCCCGCCGAAAGATTTTTATGCAGATAGCCGGTTATAATTTGGCTGGACTCAGAGTGAGCATTTTCAGCATCTGTATTGTCCTCGATTTGATCAGTCAAAAAGGATACTGCAATTCCGGAACGGCCCTCAGTCGTTCCGGTTACAGTAAAGCCTTTCAAACGTGTGGGTTCTATTTCATAATTTTGGTCTTTAATGGTCTTATCCGAGTCGGCCCTCCATTGAGCCTCCCAAACATCGAATTCGACCGTAAGCTCAAAAGGTTTTGATCCCGCACTCAAATCGTGGGGCCATAGAATCAAACAAAGTAAAATCAGGCATTGATAAAATAACTGTCCGCTCGTTGAATTTGCCATTTTAGATCTATTCATTATCAAAATATCCTCAAGGTATTTGTAAAAATCATAATAAATTTATGTCATATTAAAATGATTCTATCCCCGTGGCTGATTGGTGATCTGAGGACTTCTTAACATCACTTATTTAAGCAGTGCCTGGTTAAGTTAACGTTACTCAAAAATTCTGCTTTAATTGCTGATTATCTTCCATTTAATAATATATAGTAAATGAGCAATCGTTCGTATAATTATTTAACCCGTTGATATTTGTCAATCATTCATATAAATATAGAACAAAAAACCATTTTACTGATATTTATTTAGAATATTCTATCTTTTACAAAGGATCGTCGGAATGAGAAAATATAAAGATCAGTTGACTGAAGCTCTGTCCCGGATGTTCCCATCAATAGAATCGTTTAACGACTTTAAAGTTAATAACGCTGATCTTGCCAATATTATAAATCTAAAACTCATGGATCTTGCTTTCTCGCAAAAATACATTGCGGCCAAAACAGAGCATGAGTTGATTAATCTGATTCAAGATATGGCCTTGAACCGTATGTCACCTCCGCATGAGACGATATCTTTTGAAGAAGCCTTAGATAATATTGCTCAAGGGGTATCAATCAATTATATCATTCAGAGGATGAACCGCATTGCTGTGGATCTCGGTTTTCCCAAAGTTCAAGCATCCATGATCACACGGCTAAAAAAAAATGGTTATTTTAAAACATCACGACAACAATTGCTGTTAAGACTCATAGCATTCTGGGTTGGGATTGAAAGGCCCCATTTACCGTATACATACGATTCCATCACCGAGTTATTTGACCGTGTTCCGACCGATGTTCAGGATATTGAGGATGAAGGGGTTCGCGTTGATTTTACGTTTATTCAACAAAACGAAACCATCGATTTTCAAATGATTGAATGGTTAAAAACTGAATTACAGCAATGTATAAAAGACATGAATTTTTTCTGTATTACCGGAAACAGAATTTCCTTTTATTCAACGACAACTGCAACCATGAAAATAAAGAAAGACAAAGGCCCCGCCCTTGAACCGCTTCTCTACTCAAAGGCCATCCGAATCGCCCTTGCCATTGCCCATCAGATAACCGTCAGATGGGCTATTTCACCAATGAATAAAAAACAGAACACAATGATTGTCGGGATAGCTGCAGGAAAATTTTCAAAATTACCCATACAAATCCAGGCATTGATAGATTCACAGCTGAATGAGAATTACATCGTACGAATGACTGATTATGCAAAACTGTGTGTTTGTATTACAGATGCAAAGGTAATATTTCATAAAGTCCCCAGCACTCAGTCACTTAAGAATGGAGAGGTTCTATCTATTTGGGCGATAAAACATTTCTGGTTTCTTTATTATGATTTTATCCCGAAGCTTCTTGATGAGGACATGCTTCCAACAAACACCAGCGCTTATGATAATTTTAAAAATCTCATTTATTTCCCTGGAAATACAGTGATATCTCCAGGCAATAACGGTCTCCATGCCATTCGAAAATTTCCCCAAAATGACCTGCTTATCATTGAAACTGCAAAGGTTTGCTTTTCAAGACGAATGTTTGCTGAGGCAAATAATATCCTGACAATAATTTTCGCATCAGACCCTTATAATCCTGTGGCAAGAACACTCAGGATGGTAATTTTTTTAAATATGGCCATGGAGCAACGAGATTATACTGTATTTGAGCTGTACTATGACCGGGCAAAAAAAGAGGGTGACTTTGTTTTGAAGTATTGCAAAGAAGAAGAAGAGGAAATTTGGTGTGAATATGGCCTTATTTTCTGGACACGGGCTATTTTTATTCTCAAACAGCTCAGAAAAAATATCATACCTGATAAAAATCAACGAAACCGTTTTAAGAATATGCTTCTTTCTGATCTTAAGGAAGCGGAAATCTGTTTTCAAAATGGTATGATTTTCTCTCCAACAGTCAACAGACCCGGTTTCTGGATTGTCCACCTGAAAAGTCTTTATGAAATGATTAAACATGATGAATCAATCACGGAATCAACGACCGAGATAAAGGATACTATGGGAATATACGCAATTGAAAGTATTAAATTTTTTATATCCCTTGGCTGGGTTGACCCAAGCGTATTGGCTCTAAAGGATGACAATGAACGTGTTCGCCAGTTGAATCTATTCACCAATCGAATGTCGCAGGCCATCCATACTTATGCCGGATCAGTTCATCTGAGAATGTACAAGCCCAATGTAGCCTATTCTATTGCAACAGTCCTATGGGATTTTAGTCCGATGATAACGACAGGTATTGTAAGATCTGTTTTGGAATGGCTTGAAAAATCCCGAAGCTATGCACGGCAGCTGGTTATAACAAATACCGGGATTTTTTCGATTGTTTCATGGTATTCACAAATACAGGATCCAAGGCATTTTATTGAATGTGTCACACGTGCAATTTCAAAAATTCATTCCATTGTGCAAAATAACCTTGATCATGATGATAACGTCCTTATTGACAACAACGCAATAAATGGATTTAAATTATTCCCGATGTTTTTTGATGAGGATATCCAACCCAACATCCTGTATTAACCTTGGATACGTGTTGACTTGAAATAACTTTAATCGTTAAACACTGCGCAAGAATGGTCACAACCGGTTTGATTATCTCCACACCAAGGGGCATCGTGAATAAAAAAGTTGAGAATTATATCAGCACAACTTGACACTTATCATCTGGCACCTCACCTGCAATCGAGCATCCATACTGATTCGCTACCAATAAATCAGTTTTGGCTGCCTGTTTATTTTGATATTTTAGACATTGATCCAAAACCTAAATTTTTTCTGAAAAAAAATGAATAACTGTATGCCTGAATATGGACATTCCCCTTAGACAGCCATTCATATCATCCAAATAGCTCTGTGGCGCTCGTCGTCCGGCGGATTGTAATTGTTTATCGACTTCATCGTATTTGGTTTTAAGAAGATCATCCAATTCATTAGCGATTTGCGCAAGTTTTGTTTTAAAATCATTTCTGTTTTCAACCATGTTCGGACCCCATCTTTTGTAATTCATTAAAAATACAAATAAAATACAACAATTAATACCTATAAATCCTTCCATACTTTACGCCGGTAATTGATACGGGCTTCAACATCCCTGGACAGGACTCCGTATTTCAGGCGGGACATGTCCCGAATCTGTGAGGCTCTGGCAGCGCTGACAATGGCTGGGTCCAGGATGGTTTTAAAACTAAAGGGGGGCAGAACCTGATTTGCCGTCTGCATACGCACATATCCTTGATGGTTGGGCAATCCGCAGATATCGCGAGAGGAAAATCCGGGTTCAAAGACTTTCCCTATCTTGCCGGCATCTTCCTGACCCAGGCGGAAGGATGCGATCATCCCCACATTGCCCAGTATGGCATCCAGCAATTTATTCTTCTTTTCACCCCCACTCAACTGAGCCGTGTACTGGGTGGATAAAATCAGGCCCATGCGATACTTGCGCGCTTCTGACAGAAGCTCAGTGAAATTATCCGTGGGCAGAGTATGGCATTCGTCCACATACAGATAAAACTCCCGGCGTTTTTCCTTGGGCATGTCACCCCGCTTCATGGCGGCCATCTTAAAACGGTTCACCATTTGATTGGCTAAAAGCCCACTGATGGTACTTCCGAAACGCCCTCTTCCCAACTTTACGAACAACAGTTTACCTTCGTTCATCACCGTGCTGAAATCAAAGCCGGTGTGCTCCTGGCCCACAATCATCTTGAGGGTCCTATCGTTGATAAAACGGCTGAACTTGGATGTAATGTAAGGAGATACGTTTTCAATGCTCACATCCCGCCCGGCCCGCTCCATTTCCTCCACAAAATCGAGGGTCACAGGATCGGTTGTGTACTTTTTTAGAAACTGCCTGAAGTCCTTATTCAAAAAACACAGGGTGAATTCAAGCAGGGTGGGCTTGAATTCCCGGTGGGGTTCATCCATCATCAACAGCTTAAGAATTCCCCGGAAATACTGCTCAAAAATAGGGCCGCCGGCCTGCTTCATATCGTATATCCGATCCATGGTTTCATACAAGCTGTCGATGATCATGTCCCGTTCTTCTATGGTTGACCATTCTAAAAGATTAAACCCGACGGGCTTTTCTCGATCCAACAGATCGAACAGAATCACGTCCTGTCTCCGGTTGTGGGGCATGCGGGCAATGATATCGTCGACTAGATCCCCGTGGGGATCGATCACCGCAAGCCCTTTGTCCGCACGGATATCCTGAAGCACCATATTCATCATCAGCGTGCTTTTTCCTGTCCCGGTCTGGCCGAGGATAAACATATGGCGCATCCGGTCCTGGGTATTGCAGAACACCGGTTGGGATGTGCCCAGGTGCTCGTTATCAAAGACCCGAATCCCATCGTTAACAGCCGGAGGAAGATTTGCCAAACCGGTTCTAAACCGTTTGATCGGAAGGCCGGTCTGATCATCCATTGGCGGGACCGGCAGACAAAATGCACTGGTTGCTTCCACAATGGTGAAAGGTTCACGTTCCGGAAAGAAATCTGGCTCACAAGCAGACGTTTCATCAACGGTCCTGATGTGAAACCCACCCTGAAACACATCCCCATTGTCACCGGTCGGACCGCCGGTGACCAATCGTCCAACGCTATGAGCTAATGAGGGGCCTATGGAACACGGGGCAAAAATAAACACCCCTACGTCGAGGCATGTATCTGAAAGAAATCCAGCTTGGCGCAAAGCCACATCCCGAATGGCGCTGACTTGACGGTTCAAGGTAATCCGGTAGTCGTGGCATCCCGAAAGGTGAGTTTCACACGTTTCAATTAGGGCTGCAAGACGGTTTCGAGTATCATCTCCCAGTAGACTTGCCCTGATCCTGAATACGAGCTTGACGGGATCGAGATTACGCATCAAGATCTCCAAGAGTGTCCTCCCGTCATTAACCGCAGGAATCCAGGGGCTTAGGTGCATGACTCCGTTCAAAGGTGAAATTGTCTGATCATGGCTCGCGCCGAACCCTCTGATCATAGGTCGTTCCATCATGGTAGCAAGAGAAACGGCTTCAGTTTTACGGACCACAGCCAGAGCTTGTTTGGTAGCAAAGGGAGATAAACAAAGAGTAAGCAGATCTCTGTCCGTTACAGGTTTGAATTCCATATAGGGAAAACAGGCGGCCAGTAAGGGAGAAAGAGAAAGGTATCGAGCCATCATCCGTTCATTGTTTTTCTCCACATTTTCCCCGCAAACTCTGATGATCAACATAACATCAATCGTTCCTTGAAGACGTGCATTAAGATCCGGCACCGCATTGATGTGAAGCTCCAGAGTGACGTCCCTTTCCCATGCTGAAACACCTTGAAGAAAGGACAGGCGCGACCGAAACATAACAGAAGGGTCAAGTTGGTGAAAAAATTCCACATTCGTCTCTTTGTTCTGACCTTCATGGAGCAGAAGGTCGCCTTTCAAGATGGAGTGAAGGGCAACTCCGCACAAGGATTCGAAACCCATCTCTGTCTTACGTGTAATAATTTCTGGGAAATAGCGCGATTCAGTCATGTGATTCCTCCGTGATGGCCGTTTTGGTAAAATCCCTGGCACGCCGGGTGTCAAGTTCGATATTCAGCAACCGTTCAATGGACCGGGGGTGAAGCCCCAGAGTTTTAAGTTCTTCCGCCATGGCCCGTTTTACACTCTGGTTTTTCTCGAAAGAATTCTGTGACCGTTCAGGCATTTCTCTCGGAGTCAACACGACACACTCTTTTTTACCCATAAATCCCCTTTTCAACTGAAAAACCTTTCTGATTCCTTCACGAACAGCCTGGTCCATTGCGTCCAGCTATATTATTTTCTCCTTTTTATTTTCATACAAAAGCAGAAGACGTGCCAGTCCAGAATATTTTATTCAAGTATCTGAATAAATACTATATTTCTTAGTATGTAATTTGTAAAATTGAGCTGGGATTGATAGAATGATAAAGATTTTTATTCAAACATGGAAGTCCTTTTTAAGGTTCAATCTATATTGCGATCATAATATGCCTCCGCCAACCCCCATCGAAATTCAGAGCTGGAATAAGTAAGAACGCAATATTGGAAAGGGCGAATGACAGCCCGCCCTCCCCGGTTTAGAGGCAACACTTATTTATACATTTATATCTCAACAACTTCTTCCCCTCCGAAAGATGCCATAACCATCAAGAGTTCCTTGAAGCTACTGTATGATACCCTTCCTCACACATGACAACATTATCGTACTTGACCTCCGCACGAAAATAGAAAGGGCCGCCAGGATGAAAATCGTTGGAATAAACCCTGGAAAAATCTTCATCATTTCCCGGTTGTTTTATTCAACTGCCTGAATATAGAAACTATATTTTTATGAAGAATATTTTGGAATGAGATGGGAGCGATGGATTGATAAAAATTCTTATTCTTAAAACAACAATCTTTATGGGCTCTGGATCAGATGTAGATAAGAAAACACGGACGTTTCTGTGTGCTCCTCAGGCAACTTTGTACAATTCAGCCGGGCTCATGAATGACAGCCAGTCTTCGGATTCCTCCAGCATGAGTTTTTCCATTTTGCCGATGATTCTTTCAAGCTTTTCAGGTGTCATCACATGGAATTCCTTTTTAAGGTTTATCAAACGTCGTTCCATCTGCTGGCTTCGAATGGCCAAACGCTTATACTCCCGGATGGAACGGATACCTTCCAAGGTGGCCGCCAGAGCAGGAAGAATCAGAGCCGCCAGGGTTAAAATATGATCCACCAGATGATTATGGAAAAAATGAGCGACCAAATGGAAGAATGCCGCCAATAAAGCCATGTAGAAAACCCGTTCGCACCACTTCTCCAGGCGATGATATGATTTATTGCACGATTCGATTTTTTCCCTGTGATAGTTAATCTGCTCGTCGATCCAGGCGGTTTGAATATAGTTGGCGAAAGCATTGATCTTTTGAATATCACCACGTGAAATCTCCGGTGACTGTGAAAGGACTTCATCAAACACAAAGTCCATCCAACGATTTTCAAGCATCTCGCCCTGAACCCTTCGAGGTATGAAGACCGGGAGTCCTTCCATGCTACAAATACAGTTATAAAATGCTGTGCGGATACGTTCCGCTAAAAAACGGCATTCTGTCCAGTTCTTATGAAAATGACCGGTTCTCCTGTCATAAACAACAATGCCGACAATCATAATCATAAATATAAGTTCGAGTCCGAAAGCGGCGAGAAAAAACCACTCATGTTCTCGCAGAAATATGACCGCCAGTGCCACTCCCGCAACAGCCGCAAAGGCTATCCAGAAAATCGAATTGCCCATCCGCTTGTACCATGCCTGGTAATTCTTGGCCAAGCGGGACGCCGTGGTGTAATGGGGAATAAGAAACTGCTTTAAGGTTGTCTCTTTTTGATCGCTCAACAGGGTTTCAGGGTTTGTTCCATCTGGAAACAAAGAGTTGAAGACATTTTCACCATAATCCCCTCTCTTGTCCTCTTTTTTGGCAGGTGTGGCACAGTGACTATTCCATGTGTCAATTTTGGAATACAACGCATCAAAATTCAAATCGATATCAAAGGGTTTAAGCTCTGGTTCATGGGCATTGATGATATAAACAGGGCAGTCAGTCTGACGTGCATATTCAACAATGCGGGCAGTTCCTCCGATGCCTCTGGCTGGCTTTCCATCCCAGACAGCGACGAGTATATCACAATGATCCACAATAAAATGGCCCACATCCTCATACAACTGACGCCGGGCATCGACAAGCATCGCTTCCGGATAATCGTCTTTCAGTGGCCGATTGCGCAATGATGCGGGGTTTCTCGACTTCTGAATGAGACGTTCAAACTGCTCTTTTGATGACTGGGTTTCAAAATCCTCCAAATATTCAGCCTCAACCAAAGGCAGCATCACTTTCAATACGGCATTGGGGTCAGAATTCAAAACTTCGTCAGCAACAATCCGGTCCGCGCCCTCGGCCAAAGCTGAAAGAACGCACAGTTCTATGGAGGTTCTCTCATTCCCTTTGTAAGTTGATTTAATTGTATCCACCAGGGTACAAACGACGTCTTTAATACGTGATTCGTCATCAAGATGCCTGTGGCCTGTGATGCCAATGGTTAATCTTTGTGGAATGGAACGGAGTTTATTCATTTGCACCTATTAAATTACGGGATTTTTCTTTTAAAACTTGTTGAAGGCAACCGATCAACAATCTCTCTGAAACCATCATTAACAATCTCTTCGAAAAGATCGAAATAGTTCTTGAACCATACAATATTCTGAGTGTAAATATTTCTTACGTATCACAGCCACAATCCGTTTGGCTTTTGAAATCTCTTGTGCAAATCGTTCAATGGAGTCGCCACCATTCATCCGGTCTTTATCACGACCTATTTTCAGCTCTATTTTTACCGATATTTGTCTTCATCCCCCCCGATCCCTCATTTTTCGAAGTAGGTCAAGGCTCACTATAGCAGATTACTCTTACAGCAAAGTCTATCCGTCATAACCCACGTCAATGTCGTAAAATGGCAAAACAATGATTACTACAAAAAAAACAATGCCATTAAACATTGCTAAATTCACCGCTTCATTTTGTCAAAAGAAGCCATATTTTAATTCAAATTTAACATTATCTATACTCCATGGCGTAGTAACTATCAAGGCTCCAATGATATTTAAATTGTATGGTGAGAATTCAATTACGACACAATCATAAACCGAATATTTCATGAAACTAAGACAAATTTTCCTTATATTTGGATGTTGATGAAACCAATGATCTCTAATCCATTGTTAAAACGCTCCGACAACACTGATAAACGGGCCATGAAAAACATTCCGCAATGTGGATGTGGTGTTTTGATCATCCGAGCCTTCCCATTCGGCAAGGATTTGACTGTCAAAGAAAATGCGGTAGCCTGCTTTCAGGGCAATCAAGCCATTTTCCCCAAAATTAAGCGTCCCTTTGAGCCCGGCATCTAGCTCACAGTTGAACTGAAATCCGTAAACGTTATCGATAAGCTCTTTGGCATCTGCTTTGGATATTCCAAATGCAAAGTCATAATCGATAAAATACAGCTTATTGTTATCGTATCCCAAGGCTATGGGGTCCATGGATCTCAGCATAAAAGAAACTCCTTTGGTTTCAGTCTGGTAAACAGCATGCCCCAAATCGTCTCCGGTTTCATGATCCACAAAAGCGAATTCCACTGGCAAGTTATAGGTTAGAAAACGAAGGCCAATTCCAATGGAGCGTTTTGGATTCGCTCCGCAGAGCAAAAGGCCCAGTTTTTTAAATTCACTTTCAAAACGGGTTTTACCTACAAGTTCTCCTTGAAAGATGCCGCTCTGATACTGTGAATAAAGTGCTGTATTGTCTGTTATACCAAAGGAGAAGAAGCCCTTCAGGTATTTGACATGGGAATCCATCGCATCCTCATTTTCCTGGCGGATATAGTCTCCGTAGGCGGACAGGGAAAATGTCCAACTGCTCTTTCCCGTGTTTCGTGATGACGTGCTCACAAACACCCCTCGTATCAGCGTAGGATCGATGTTGTAATCGTCACTGGAGTATTCATTTGATTCGATATCGTATGAAAAACCCTCGACCTCCCAATTCACCACCCACTGTTCATACCCCATGGCCATGGAAAACGGCAAAACTCTGTTGATATCTTCAACTGAACCTGCTTGCGCATCCAGACATGTTAAGATGATAAACATAAAGAAAAAGATAGATCCCATAATAAATTCTTTCACATAGATTTTGTTCATATCAAACCCTCTCAATCTTCATTAGCTTCATCAGTTTCATCAAAAAAGGTCTGCATTAAAATGAACTAACATCTCGAAAAATTATCAGTTTGAACAATAGCTCACGCTTTCCACAATGTTCACTCCCAGATTTCTTCGATATCCACGCATAGAACCGTGATGTCATCCGTAGACCCAAGATGCAGTGCTTTCTTAGTAATCGTGCGAACGTTTTCGATCAAATCGGGACTTTCATCATAACTTAATGCAGCGTCAGCAGGATGGATCACCTTGCTCACCCCATCGGACATCAGATAAATCCTGTCTCCCTCTTCAAGAATCATGGATTGAACGTCCATGTGAAACGAACTCCCCTGACCAAAATATCGGGTGACGTATCCTTCGGATGTTTGGTGGGTTGTGGTTAAAAGGCCCTTTTTTCTTCCGACCACATGGACAGCTGCCGTATCTCCAGCATGGAAAATATGAGCTGTATTTCCCATGATCCACAAAACCGTTCCCACACATCCCACGTCCGGGTAATAACCTGTGCTGTCCGTATCGAGACTCGCTATCTCCATGTTTGTATTGAATAGATGAGTGTAGAGACTTTCTCTGTTTTTAAGAATCTTTTCAGGATGCCTGAAACACTCAAGAAGCGATTCCGCCATTTTCTGAGCCGAATGTCTGCCGTGTTTTGTACTTCCTATACCGTCGAAAACAGCAAAAATCTCACCACGTCCCACTGTCTCCACAAGACCAATATCTCTTGATAAAAGCCTGAAACTATCTTCGTAATAAGGATGGGTTTTCCCTTTTATCCAGGCAACAGATGAATATTCCTTTTTCTCAATGGTCACGTTCATATTCCATTCCTTTCAATCGATATCACTAAAGTCTTCCCAGATATCCCTGACATCATCGATCCACATGTTCAATTTTTCCCGGGTAAGCCGGCTCATGGGAATGCGGGTAACACTGAATTTGTATGCTTCCAATTTCTTTACCATGACAGGGCTGAAGTCATGATTTTCAGAATGGACGAGAACAGGAATGTGTTTAGACACACACCTGATGATCTCATCCACCACATGTCTGCCGCAAAGCTTAAGGTCCGCATTGGTAGTTGTCCTCTCCGTCAGATCATGGTCCAGCATAATTCCGGCATAAACATCTCCTTTGTCCCGCCGAAGTATTCCTATGGCCTTCCCTGCGCTATCGACCCAGACAATCCAGATGTCAGAGGGAAACCAAACCTTAAAAATATCTATCCTTTCGATATTGTCCTCAACGATCAAAACCCTGATAGGAGTATTAAGGTTTTTCATAAATTGTACTTTTTGCGTTATTATGTTTTTAAAAAATTTCATTTCCAGTTTGACCTGAATAGTCACAAAAGCACGGGGCGTGCCACAAGTAATAAAACAGTGCAACACACTGATATACTAAAAATTAATCGCAATAAAGAAGTGCCATGAATATCCCAAAACAAATAAAAATTTATATATCCGAATAATTTTTTTTATTTTTGAATTTGAATTTCTATTCTCAGCAGGGTAATGAAGTAGTGTTTAGGCATGAGTTCTTCTAAATACCGATCATTCATTGGGGGGAAGATGAAAAACCATCACAGAATTATAGTTGCTCTGGCCTGGGAAGAAGACAAGTCGGCTTTTTATCGTTCCAAACAAAACCATACCGAAAACAAGGACATGGGTCCTGTGGCAACAGCGTCAAATTCAGAGGCCTACCCATTTGACATACTCTGCATTATCAACCCGAATTCCGGTCTTTTTGATGAGAATGACTCCCAAAAATCATTTTCCGGATATGTGAGGTGGCTTCAGGGCAAAATTGGGTCCACCAGAAAAGTGAAACCCTACCACTTTGAATCCAATGATGAGTATAAGATAAACGACTACACCTTTCTTCATGATCAGTTGCGCCACAAAATCTTCAAGAAAATCAAAAAGGATTTCAAATCCCTTGAGGACAATGTCCAATGGTTCTTCCTGATCAGTTCCGGGCCTTCCGAATCCCAGTTGGTCTGGCCACTGCTTGCAAAATCCATGAAAGCGATACCCCTTAAAATAAATCCGTACGGCCATCTTATGCCCGCCAATATTCCATTTGATGTTTCATACAATGTAAAAACCGAAAAGGCATCGGCACCTGTGGGCAAAACCCACCCTTATCTTATGACGTTTCATTGCGATAAAATGAAAAAAGCCGCTCAATACGCCCAAAGCATTGCCCCCCTTCCCCATTCCGTGCTTATTCTGGGGCCCAACGGAACAGGCAAGGAGATGATGGCGCGACTGATTCACGATGAAAGCGGAAATACTGGAGCATTTATCATCGTTGACTGCACAGGCTTGCCTGAAACCCTTATCGAATCAGAGCTTTTCGGTTCCACAAAAGGGGCATATACGGATGCCGTTGACCAGGCAGGTATGATCGAGCAGGCCCATAACGGCACATTGTTTCTCGATGAAATTGGAGACATGCCTCTTACCCAGCAGGCCAAGCTGCTCAGGGTGCTTCAGACCAAAGAGGTCCGACGGCTTAAAAGCGACCGCACCATTCCCGTCAATTTCAGGCTGATATCGGCGACTAATAAAGATCTGGCCCATGAAGTCGAACAGGGACGGTTCAGGGAGGACCTGTATTACAGGCTCAACGTTCTCAAAATCGACCTCCCTCCATTATACGAACGGGGCCGCCAGGACATTGAAAGTATCGCCTTGCTTCATATGGAGATTGCCGAGAGAGAAATTCGGAATGCGAATAAAAAAGGGGTGAGTTACCCCATCATCATACCCGATGACAAGCATCTGACCTTGAGTGATGAAGTCAAAGAAATCCTTTTCACACACTGCTGGCCGGGGAATGCCAGAGAACTCGCATCCACCATAAAAAGAGCTGCCACACATTGTGTCGTGGTACGGGGATCGCAAAATTTCGTGATCAGGGAAGAAGACATCAATGAAAGCCTGCACGTCATCATTCGCAAAAATTCATCACAGGCAGGTCCCTCCCCAATTATGACCATCGACCCCACAAAGCATGTCAATATAGAAAAAATCCTGAGTGCAGTGGAAGCCAAATACTGCGAAGCTTATTTGAAACAGGTTGGCGGTGTATGGAAAGATGCCTTTGAACTCCTTGGTTACGGAACCTACCAGACCATGCAAAACCGATTCAACAAGGCCCGTAAAGTTCTTGAAGATGATCAGAATTAACAATAATACTAAATATTGCATATGAGACCAGCCAGACGGATGAATTCATACACTGACAATTCCTTCACCAACCGTCTCAAGAGCCCTGTGAATGCTTGACATGATTCGTTTATCAATGTATTGCGACTCTTTTCGAAGCTTGTCCCATTCAACCAGATCGGGATGTATTCTCGCCGAATTATCTCTTACACTGCCGTATGTCCAGCCGGACAGCCAGCGTTCGGCGCACCAACGGGCGTGTTCTATCTTGGACAGGATTTCCACCTGAGTTTCATCAAGCTTGGGGATATTTTCTCTTTCAACGCTATTGTCAAAAGGGCAGGTCTTGAGGCCCAATACTGCGAGTTTAACGGGTATGTGATCCGCAGCAGAACGGTTCGATTCGCGGAATGATTCGTTGAGCCTGTCCCAAGGCAATTGGCTTGGATTTTTCTGGGCGTCGATCCCGTTCTCCTGGCATTCAAAATCATCAAGATAAATTTTGTGTAGAGCCTTTGCCAACTGATCCTGTTTCTCATCTTTTATGGCTTCAAAGGACCATAGTTCGGAGGTCATTCCAAAGGGAATCAGTTGATTTTGGATGTTATGGCCTCCTGCCTTATATCTTAGAAGCTGGCTGAACCCAGAAGCAGACGTCTGGTACACAAGAATGGGAGTTTGGGATTCATGGAGTTCGTTGACAAGACTGAGACTCTGGACAAGATTTTCCGTTTCTTCTTCGTCATCACAGATCACACAGGTCATCAAAGAGCCTTCCTTGTCAGCGTTTTTGTAGATATCGATGACGCGTTTCCGGGCATTCGGATCTTCAAGAACGCCTTCGATTTCCTCCATGTCTGCCACCAGATGAAAATTCGGATAATTGTTTCGTATCTGATCCATACGCTTTTTGGCATGCTCGTCTATCACATGGATCTTCAACTTCCCGCCGCTGGGGAAATGTGCAATTTTTGCTGCCTGGACAGCTATGCTTTGACCCATATTCCCGAAACCGATAATAATAATCTGGGGCTGTTTGCCTGAATCCTTATAAAGAGAAAGATGGTTATAAGGGATACCTGAAAATGCGGTACGCGCACAAAAGGCATACATGTTGAGGCTCCGGATGTTGATACTGAACGCAGGATCATTATGGGGGAAAAAATTCAGCCCCTGTAATGCGGCAAGAAGACTGATGCTTTTCAGAAAAAGGATGCACTCAAGTTTTTCAGCGGATCCCACCGACAAATTCAATGTATTCAGTTGATAAGCAATTTCCGTATTCCAATCATCGTCTTCACAAAGAGCCATAACGGTCTTGGCTCTTGAAGCCTTTGCCTGGGATAGAACCGATTTATCCGATGGATTGCCCACAATAACAGGAATCCCTTTTTTCGCCAGGCTTTTGACTATGGATTCCTCAAATGTATGAACGATCACCACGGGATTTGCCCCTTTTTCACGGGCTTGAAAGGCGATGGGAAGCCCTATATCACCGAGACCACAGATCACCAGATGGTCCTTGATAAAAATCAGACGAAGATTAGTAATTTCCTTGTAAAGCAAAACATAAACAACTTTCGCGGATACAAGAGCGAAGATAATTCCAGAAAGTGATCTTCCGATAACAAAGGGTATGGGCATCTGCTCGCTGAAATTGGGAACATTCAGAAAAAGCATTTGAAGGGCATAATAAAGGGCACTCGGCAATACGAAGGTGTCTGGGTTCTGGGCTTTCAGGAAGGTATACAGTCCCCATACCCCAAGGGAATACGACAGGACCAGCCCTATGACGAGAAGTAAAATTTTCTTTGTCGCCGTCATGAGTATTTTCCTTTCCAATATTTAACCAGGGCTTCATCGTTTCTGAAAGCGATCTCATAATGTGAGAGATTATCTGCCGAGATCCAGGCATAGTGTCTGGATTCTGCGTTGATATTGACCTCACCCTTGACAACACATTTCAGATAAAAATTAATGCAGTGAATACCGCCAGATTTTATGGGGAGACTGTCCTGATAAAAAAGGAAATCGCATGTTGTGCATGTCAGCTGCGTTTCTTCGAAAAGCTCCCTTTCACACGCTTGTTCGATGGTGTCGCCGTAATCAATTTTCCCGCCGGGCAGGGACCATGCGTTGGGGCCGTGTTCGTCACCTTCCGGGCGTTGGAGAATAAGTACACGGCCTTTTTCATCTTCGATTATCATCCTGACCACCGGTAAGGGGTAGGGATACTTTTGGAGAGCGGTTTTATCGTTTGTTTTCATATTCATAAGGCTGTCCACACCCTGGTTAAAGAGTTCTCATCAGATATTTTTTTTCTTTTTTATCGGTTCATGGGACTAAGTTGATATCCGTATTTTTTAAGACGTTCAGGGATGTCACGGACCGGGTCACGGTCCCATTCCCGCACTTCTTCCGGAAGGGAATGCCAGGGAATCAGGTAAGGCGATATTTTTTTGACCACATCACGCTCACCCCGTTTCCAACCGTCTCGGATCCGTTCCATGTTCCAGCGGCCATGTTCGATTTCCGCCATTTTTTCGATCTGCATTTCTGTCAATTCCACAGGCTCGCCCTCCCCGATCTTTGCGATCATCAATCCCACGGCATTCAGTTTCATTTCTATATGAAAAACAAACTCACGATTGGATTTTTTTAGATATTCCGGCAGTGTCTCCCAGTCAGTCAAAGCGGGATCCTGGATGATCAGGCGTTTATTTTGATTCTTTCTGTATTTTTCATGGGTTTCACGGGCCATGCTCTCAACAAAAGAAGCATCAAGTTGTTTTGACGTTGGTGTTCCCTGGATAAAACATTTAACCGTCTGAGGGTCTGACGGTAGATTGAAGAGCCCTGTATTATCTTTCCAGTCCAGATCATCTAAAATCGCCGTTGCAGCCCGGCCGCTCTCTTTGATAATACCGGTTTTCGCACCCATGGAAAGGGCCATGCGGTATTCAAACGCTGATATCGGCCCACCGTTAATTCCAAGAAGACGCACTTCGGAAGGATCGATTCCCGAATGGAGAATGGTAAGCCAAGCGTAAATGGATTCCATGGGTGAAAAACCCTTGCCCTCTGTTTGAACCTGTCTGTAACCCGGATGAATGGCAAGCTGGTTTGAGATCAGTTTCGGCAAAAATGCCAGCCGTTGAAATGACCCGACCCTTGGGCTTTTAAGATCACCCACCAGCCCGCTTATGCCTGACTGGGTACCACCACAGAAAACCGTACCGACAAACTCTTCAAATGCTGTTTCAAAAATGGGTCGATAGTAGCTTAGATCTTCTTCAATATCCTGACGGCACCCCCCGGCCACGATCACCACAGGTCCATTGATTATTAGATCGAACTGTTCGACCAATCCAACCATATCCTTTTTCAACGCAAGTACGAACATGTCCAGTTTTTTCCCGGGTGTTTCTTTTCTGGCTTTCAAGGCCTTTGCGGATACCGCCGATAGAAGATACAAGTAAACCCATTCGAAATGATCTTTTTTTCGGTCTGTCAGTCTTCCATCTAAGGCCGCTTTTAATTGTTTAAACCATAAGAAGACCTCTTCTACCTGGGTCAATGAATCACAAGTAGTCACTGCCTTTGCATATGCTGAAAGACTTTCATAGGGTCTGTCAAGTAGAAGGGAAAAGAACCCGATGGTATAATACGCCTGGGGGATGTAAACACCCACGTCAGCTCTTTTTCTGCATATTTCTATAGCGGATTCCAAGTTATGAAGCAGTGGAACGATGAAATCAAGATTCCTGTCTATTCGGGCTTTGCAGTTTATCAACCCCTCAAGGGCATGGGGTTCATCATGGGCCATGGAATAAATCCCGGCGTAAACATCATAAGCCTTGTCCGGATCATCGTCATTGTAGGTTTCCGCAAGAGCGAGACGGGCGCTCACGTTTTGTTTGTTCAGAAGAATGGCCTCCTCAATGGAGTCTCTGCCCATCTTCTTCATCTTCCATAGACTTCTTCCATATTCCGTCAGAAGAGCTGAAACATCCGCGTCCCGGACCACCTCAGCCTCGCCGTTCTTATCTTTCTTGTTCTTTTGGATCTCTTTAATCTTTTTGCCTTGCGGGGATTTCCCCCAGGCATCCACCACAGGTTTCAGCATGGCCCTGCATTCGTTCCATTCTCCCAAAGATGCGGAAAGCTGTGCCAAGCGATGGATGAGACGCATGTTGTCCGGATCAAATTTCAGAATCGCCCTGATCTCGTTTTGCTTCTGTTCTCTGGCGTCCTTGTTCAGATAAGCACCGTACTGGGTTTCATAACGTTCCGCTGTCCGGATGGCCCTTGAGAATTCCGAATCGGCGTTTTCAAGAAGGGCCGCAATGCGGTTGACATCCCTCTGAAGCCAATGGGGCACGTCAAAGTTGCTTTTGTAAACTCGGTCATGGGAAAACACAGCCCAAGCATGCTGAAGCAAGGTCCTCACCTGGATTTCGGCTTTATATTTCGGGCCAGGAGAAAGGTTTGAATCCTTGCATTCCTCGGATGTACGCCTTTGATACAGAACCATTTCAAGCGCATTGTCACCTTCGGCATATTGTTTTACCCGGTCATCAAATGCCCCCGGCTTGAGTGAAACGATGAAATGTACCGAACGGTATCCGAATTCACCGGTTCCGAGGCGGTCTACCGCATCCAGGCTGTTTTCGATGTCGATCTCAAAATTTTTCCGGATAAAATCGCAGACAGGTCGTATTTCGTCCTGGTGATCCACAATGACCCGGGTACCGCACAGATCCGTAAAGGAATTCACCGGGTCTGAATTCAACGCTTTTTTGCGGATGACTTTTTCGGCAAAGTTGGGTATGCCCTTGGCACGTGCCTGAATCAACGCGGGAAACCCTAGGGTTTTCAATGCATCGCTGAGGATTCCTTCAATCACCCTGGCAAAAAATGCGTAATGGGGCTGAATGGTTTTGTACTGCTCGACAATGCCCTCATAGACCGTAATATTTTCTTTGGTATATCCCATATCCTTTTCCTTTCGGCTCATACAATCAATAACTCATGATTGAAACAACTTCAAACGGGCCTGCGTTTGATTGCCTGTCACTATTATATAGCTTATACTTTTATTCAATAGTGAATCGTCTATAATACATCCCATAATACTTTTTTGCCCTCCAACTACTTATTATGAAATACATTAAGCTTTTTAATTCTTCTTCCATAGATCTAAAGATACTACCGTAGCCGATTCTGTTTTCGGTGGGGTATTAATTTTCAATTCATCAGTTACTAATTGACATATCTCACCATGCTATTTAAGTGCTTTGGCGCCCTTATGGTCTCCTTGATGATCAAGCAGTTCCATCAGGTTTTTGAAGACTTTGGCTGTATCCGGGTGTTCAGGGCCAAGAACTTTTTCGCAAATTGCCAAAGCACGTCGGTAGATGGATTCGGCGCCATCATAATCGCATTTGCTTTTGAGCAGTTTTGCAAGATTGTTGAGACTTATTGCTGTATGCAGATGTTCAAGGCCCAGAACTTTTTCGTAGATGGCTAAGGCACGTCGATAAAGGGGTTCTGCGCTCTCATAGTCGCCTTTGCTGTTAAACAGGAACGCCAGGTTGTTGATGCTTGTGGCTGTATCTGGATGTTCTGGGCCCAGGACCTTTTCACGGATAATCAGAGAACTTTGGCAAAGGAGTTCGGCGCTTTCGTAGTCACCTTTCATTATGAGTAATTCTATTAGGTTGTTTAGACTTATGGCTGTATCCGAGTGTTCGAAGCCCAAGACCTTTTCTCGGATGGATAGGGCACGTCGATAGAGGGGTTCAGCACTTTCATAGTCGCCTTTGTCTTTGAGCAGGTCAGCCAGGTTGTTGAGACTCAAAGCTGTATGCAGGTGTTCGGAGCCCAGCACATTCTCACGGATGGCCAGAGCACGTCGATAGAGGGGTTCAGCACTCTCATAGTCGCCTTTGCTGTAAAGTAGTAATGCCAGATTGTTGAGGTTTGTTGCTGTACTCTGGTGTTCGGGCCCCTGGACTTTTTCATTAATAGCCAGGGCTTGTCGACAGAATTCTTCGGCTCTCTCATACTCGCCCTTGTTATCGAGTAGACACGACAGGTTGTTGAGGCTTGTTGCTGTTCGCGGGTGTTCTGGACCCAGAACCTTTTCACGGATGGCCAGGGCTCGGCGGTAATGGGGTTCGGCGCTTTCATAGTCACCTTTGCTATTGAGCAGAACCGCCAGGTTGTCAAGACTTGAGGCAGTATCCGGGTGTTCGGGGCCCAGGACCTTTTCACGAATGGCCAGAGCACGTCGATAGAGGGATTCAGCGCTCCCATAGTCGCCTTTGTCTTTGAGTAGACCCGCCAGGTTGTCGAGGCCTAATGCCGTATCAGGGTGTTCGAGGCCAAGGGCCTTTTCACGGATGGTCAAAGCACGTCTGTAGAAGGTTTCGGCACTCTCATAGTCGCCCTTGTTGTCAAGTAGTACTGCCAGGTTGTTAAGACTTATGGCTGTTTCCGGGTGTTCGGGGCCAATGATTTTTTCACGTATGGCCAGGGCTCGGCGATAGAGAGGATCGGCGCCATCATAGTCGCCTTTGGCTATGAACAAGCTCGCCAGGTTATTGAGGTTCATGGCTATCTCCAGATGTTCGGGGCCCAGGACCTTTTCACTAATGGACAGGGCTCGGCGGCAGAATGCTTCGGCTCTCTCATAATCGCCCTTGGCATCGAGCAAACACGACAGGTTGTTGAGGCTTCTTGCTGTATCCGGGTGTTCAGGGCCCAAGACTTTTTCACGAATCGCAAGGGCTCGGCGGCATAGAGATTCAGCGCTCTCATAGTCACCTTTGTTAGTTAGTAATCCTGCCAAGTTGTCGAGACTTGAGGCCGTATTCGGGTGTTCAGGGCCCAGGACTTTTTCACGAATCGCAAGGGCTCGGCGGCATAGGGGCTCAGCACCATCATAGTCCCCTTTGCATTCAAGCAGACACGACAGGTTATTGAGACTTGTGATTGTATCCGGGTGTTCGGGGCCCAAGATTTTTTCACGGATGACAAGGCAACGACGGGAAAGGGGCTCGGCACCATCATAGTCACCCTTGCTCTCAACCACTTCCGACAGGTTGCCGAGGCTCGTGGCTGTATCCGGGTGTTCGGGGCCCAGGATTTTTTCTCTGATGACAAGGGCGCGTCGGTAGAGGGCTTCGGCAACTTCGAAAAAAGCTGCTACAGACAAGAAAAAGCTAACATCATTCAAAACATAAGCCATATCAGTGTCAGACAATTTGTCCTCAGGAATTTTTTTCACAGATTGTGTATATATTTCGCCCATGTCATATAGTTTTGACATGGCATTCCAGTATCCCAGAAGTTCATATGTCTTAATTCCTGAATTCAATTCCAAAAAAACATCGATGTCCCCAATATAGTCTTTGAGCTGCTCCCATTCCTGTGCATGCATCCACTGCCAGGGCAGCTCATCAATGCTCCGTTCACTGAGTCTGTCATTTTGAAAATAATCGACCAGTTGTAACCGGGCCCATTTTTTTTTCTGTTCATCCGGCAGATAACGATCCTCAACGGCTTTTCGTAAAAAGTCATGAAAAAAATCCAGGAGGCCGGATCGGCTTACCAAATGGTTTTCAAGAGCGTTAAACAGGGAGGTCCAATAGAGAGCTGGAATACCCGAGATTTCGAGCAACTCTCTTTCTGACATCCCCCTTCGGGAGACCCAGATGAGAGACAGC
>Ga0180007_10000360_pt1 | contig 80039 bp, 67 predicted proteins | sample MM_PC_MetaG_FD_121122 | JGI IMG/M metagenome (GOLD analysis project Ga0180007, IMG submission 121122) | Groundwater microbial communities from the Aspo Hard Rock Laboratory (HRL) deep subsurface site, Sweden - MM_PC_MetaG | ecosystem: Environmental > Aquatic > Deep subsurface > Groundwater... | reverse complement strand
CGCGTTCCCCGGCCAGATAGACCTGGGCCGAAGTGATCACGTTGGCGGCGTCGATTTTGGCGACGACCGAGGCGGCGGAAGCTCCGGCGGCGGGTCGAAGAGCGGGCCCCGTCCCGCCGTCCTGGTCGCGGTGAACGACGTCGACGAGATCGTGCAGCTCGCGTCGGACGTCCGATGCCGCAAGGTCGGGGTTGATCTCCCAAATGCCGTTGCTGCGGATGTTGGCCGGATAGGTGGAGTCGTTGGGATCGTTGCCCTGGGTCGTGAGCCGCGCGTATTCGGACCCGGAACCGAGGGGACGCCACGACCGGGTGTAGGTCTGGCCCGGGCGGAGATGCAGACGATTGACCCAGCCGCGCCGGACATGGGTGTACGCATCCTGGACCTCGAACCCGGACGTGTAGGAATCGGCGCCGTTGCGCAGGGTCCGGGAGAAGGGCACGGGATTGTCGCTGGCTTTGCGGTAGCCGCTCGGGTAGCCGAGGTCGCCGCTCTGGGTGGGATCGGGGGGGTTGGTCATGCACTCCTGGGTCGTGTGGTAGAGGTAGAGATGGCCAGGCTCATCGCCGACGGCGCCCCAGAAGTTCGAAAGAGAGCAGCTTGTGGACGAGGCGATGTCGGAGCACGAGGCGATGGCGCCGTCGTGGCGACGGGCGTAGACTACCATCGAGGTGTCGAACATGTGCCAGGTCGCCCCGGCGTCCCAGGACACTTCGGCGACGGTATGATCTCCCAGTTCAATGTAGCGATGGCGCCAGTCCCCGCCCATGGCGTCGACAAAGGCCGTGAGGAACGCGGCCATGTAGCCGCAGTAGGTGTTGGAGTAGCTGGCGTAGAAATGGATCGGATCCCAGAGGGGCCGGCCGTCTTCGCGGGTATTGCTGGTCTGCAGGTGGCTGCGCACCATCCAGCGCCAGAGGGCGATGGCCTGGTCTTCGGGTTCCTCCCAGACGGCCGTCGCGGTGGCCACGAAGTCCTCGATCGACACGTAGTCGGGCGTGCTGTCGGTGTGGAGGTGGATATCGTGAACGGATGCGGAGCCGGTGGATCCACCGATCAGCCAGAACAGGATGCCGATGAGGATCAGGAGGGTGTGTCGTTGTGTGTGTTTCATGGGTTGACCTCATAGGAGACTAGCGCAGATCCAAAAGAAGAGTCAACCCGTCAGCTTCCAATGAGCACAAACGCCGACCAGTAGGCGGGATGTCCGTAAGGCGTCTCGCCTTTCTCGTTCAGCCACTCCCTCAACCACATCTGCGATTGCCGCAGCGCCTCGGCCGGCTCCACGTGATCTCCCCCGAGCAGGATCCCGTAGAAGTGCTCCATCAGCAGCCGCGTCGCGTCGTCGTCCACTGGCCACAGGCTGACCAGAAGGCTGCGGGCGCCGGCGCGCAGGAAGGCATGGGCCAGACCGATATAGCCCTCGCCCGGACTGGGCCGGCCGAGAGCCGTGCGGCAGCCGCTGAGGGTGACCAGGTCGGCGTTGAGCCGCCAGTTCTGGACGATTTCCGAAGCGGTGAGCAGACCATCGCCGGGCACGGGCTGGGCGTCGGGCACGGCCGGAGCCGGGACGCCGCCACGGCCGGCGAGCACCAGGGACGAGCGGTCGGGATGGGCCTCGTCGACCAGGGCGTGGGTGGCGAGATGGAGCCAGCGGTAGGACGCCAGTTCGCCTTCGCGGCTCATGCGCTCGAGAGTCGTCTCGCGAGCATCGGATCCGAGCAGGATCGTCGCTGTGGGAAACACGTCCGCCAGTTCCTGAACCTCGCCCCGGGCCCCCGGCAGTGGCGTGAGGCTTTCACCGGACACCGGAGGATCGCCGACCAGCAAGGCTCCGCCCTGCATCAGAGAAGGATAGCGGGCTCGCCGCTCGAGCCGGGCGTGGATCGACGCCGACGGTGCGTAGGAAATGGCGAATGACTCGTCGAGTGTGCCGCCGTTGGTGGCGGGCAGGGCCGAAAGCGGTACGCCCAGCAACGGTCCCGACGGCAGAGCGATCAGACGGCGCACGCCGTCGAGATCTTCAAGCGAGGGGTGGATCCAGTTCGCTGCCACGAACCAGGTCAGATCATCGAGACGACTGGTATCCCGAATAGAGAAGGGCCAGGCACCGCTTTGTGCCAGGAGCCGCCCGAGGTCTTCGGAGCGACGCAGCATCTCGGCGTCGATGTCCAGCGCCTTCCAGCGAACCGGCCCGCGGTGACGGATCACGTAACTCCAGCTGCGGGGCACGTCACGGACGAGTTCGACGGTCAGCCAACCGACGATGGCGGTGTCCTCGGCGAGGCTGGTCTGGATGATTTCGAGAGATTCCGGCAGTGCGCTGACCGTGGTCGAGTCGGCGTCGGAAACGGCGAGCAGGTCGGCCAGGCTGCGCCCAAGGGCCCGTTCGGCTGCGTACCAGGCATCGTCGCCGCGACCGCGCAGAAGCTTGACGGCAGCCAGATCATCGGCCGGAGAGTCCTGAAAGGCGGAGCGTTCATATCCGCCGCCCACGATCAGGCGGGCCCGCTCGTAAGTTGCCACAGCCTGCTCAAGGTACGATTCGGCCATGGACGAATCTCCCGAGGACCAGTACAGCAAACCTCGATCAGCGAGCACTTCGGCGACGTGGGGATGGTCGTTTCCAAAAAGACGCTTGTACAGCCCGAGGGCATCGGCGAGCAGGGAGTCAGCTTCTGTCCTGCGCGATTCGTCCCGCAGCGCCGTCCCCAGGCCGTGCAGGATGCCGGCCACGTAGCGGTTCTCTTCGCCGTGATGCCTGCGGGTGATGGCCAGGGCTTCCCGGAACACGGGCACGGCTTCGGCGGCATGCCCGGCGTCGAGACGGGCATTGGCCAGATTGTGCATGACCAGCGCCAGGTTCGGGTCGTCTTCGCCCAAGCGTTGGCGTTGAAGGTCGAGCACCTGCTGGAACAGCGTTTCCGCCTCGTCGAACTCACCCTTCACGCTGAGAAAGATGGCCAGGTTGTTCAGGCTCCAGACGATGTCCATGTGGTCGGGGTCGAGCACGCGGCGGCGCATGGCCAGAGCCTCGCGGTAGAGCGGCTCGGCTCCGCCATGATCGCCCATAAGGCGAGACACCGTCGCAAGGTTGTGCAGGGCTTTGGCGATGCTCGGATGATCAGGCGGCAGCACGAGTCGCAGCATGGCCAGAGCATCGCGGGTGTCGGTGGCAGCGGCGGCGTAGCGGCCAAGCTGCAGGTGCAGCACGCCGCGCCGTCGCATGCTCTCGGCGATGTCCTCGTGATCGGCCGGCAGCAGGGTATTGCGGATGTCGAGCTGGCGGTCGGCAGTGTTCAGTGCTCCTGTGAAGTCCCCTTCGCGGTACTGATCGAGGATGAGGCCGCCAAGGGCATGGGCTTCGACGAGCCGGTTGCGGCTCGAGTCGGAAAGGGCGAGGGCGTGGGTCAATGTGAACAGAAGCCGTTCAGCGTCGGCGATCTGCCACGGTTGAGCGTCATTGTCATGCCCCAGATGGGCCTTGAGTCGTTCAGCGGTGACAAGGGCTCGGGCATGATCCCCGGCAAGGCGGGCTTCGGCCACGGTGGCGAAAAGACTGTCGGCGGTGGCGTCGGCGGCCTGAACCGGAGCCTGGAGGACAAAATTCAGGCAGAGCATCGCCACGGCGATGGCGATCAAAAACAGGCGTCTCGGCACGAACATGCTCCTGGAGTGACGGTCAATTGACGACGTCGAGAGCAGCGCGGGCACGATCGCCCACGGCGCCGGATTCGTCGGCCAGGGCCGTGATCAACGAGTCGGCACGGGCTGTTTCGCCCAGTCTCCTGTAGATGACCCCCAGCGTCCAGCGGCTTTCCGAGCCCCAGGGATCGGGAAGCATCCGCGCGTCGAGGGACTCGATCACTGATCGGGCCTCGTCCAGACGCCCGCTCATGGCCAAAGCGCTGCCCAGGTACACGCCGCGGACGGATGTCCAGGCGCCGTCGCTGTCGGCACTTTCGAGCAAGCGGGCCGCTTCGCCCCAGTTGTGGCGGGAATAGGCGTCGAGGCCGGCAGCCAGCAAGACGTTACCCGGAGCATCGACGTTGCGCAGGCGCAGCTCTTCGCCCGGGGAGGGCAGCGGGAACATTCCCGAACCATCGCTGTCCGTCTTCGGCGGTAACAGGAGGGCGAAGGCCAGCACGGCGGCGGCGGCTACGGGCACCAGCATCTGCCAGCGCGGTCGCCGGGTTTGCTGTGGGAATGGAAGCGTGCGCAGAGCCTGGTCGACGACGGCGTCGTCGGGCCGGGTGGCGCGTCCTGTTTCGAAGTCGGCGCTCACCTGGACGAACTCCTCTTCACAGGGAGGACAGCCGGTCAGGTGATCCAGAAGGTCCGCCCGCTCGTCCGGAGGGACGAGGCCGGCGGCCAAGTCGAGCAGCGTGTCCGGGGAGGGGTGTTCCCGGAACCGGTCGTTCGTGTTAGTCATCGTTCGCCTTCTCCCGGTCCGTCCGCGGCATGCCGCGGAACCGGCGCCAGATCTCGGTGAAGGTGCCCGCCGGCATGCGGTCGGGCTCGTGGCCTTTGCGGGTCATGCAGTCGCGCACGGCGCTGCGGGTCCGCTGCAGGATCACGTCGACGTTGCCCGGGGTGGTCTCGACCTCGGGGTGGGCGGCGATCTCCTTGGAGTTCATCTCCAGCATCACCCGCAGGAACCAGATGGTGCGGGAGCGGTCGGCCAGATCGTCGACACAGGCGACAAGATGGTCCGCAAACTCCTTGCGCTCGGCCCGGACCTCGACGGACTCCAGATGAGCCGCCACCTTGGTCACCTGACGGTGACGTGGTGCGTCCCACCCGGGACCTTCCTGGTCGGCGTCGGGGTGGATCAACCGCCCTTCCCGGCGCAAATGGTCGATAATCGCGTTTCTGGCGGTCATCGAAAGGAACGATCCGAGCTCCGGAGCCGAGTGCCTGGAGATGTCCCAATCATTCGATACGATTCTACGGAGCAGATCCAACACCTTTTCTGACACGAGATCGACAAGGCTATCCCGATCGATTCGGCCCACCCGGCGGGCCTGATAGCGGGCCTGTCGCAGCATGCCGGCATGCATCAGGGGCCAGGCCTCATCGAGAAGACGGCTGCGCTCGCGCTGGCCAGCGGCGGGCAGCAGCAGCAGCAGCTCGTGGAGTCGCTCGATCCAGCCTGGTCGATGGTCGGTCACGTCGCATCACCCCTCGTGGGTGATACGTTAGGCCATGAACTCTCGCAGATCAAAACTCGACCTCGAGCGTGAAGATCTCGTGGGCGCCGAGTTCGAGGGCGATGGTCTCGCCGTCGATGGCCAAGGCATCGGCCCGCTCTTCGAGCAGGGACGCCCGCCAGGCTCCGGTTGGAGGTCGTCCGAAACGCAAGGGGCCGGAGATAGTATTCGGGGCCAGATTGTAGAGCCGCACGATCAACGAGTCGCGATCCTCAGAGCGTTTGATCGCCGTCACGACGATTTCAGGCGCAGGGCGTTCCATCAACCATGCTCCCGGATGATGGAGATCGTCGACCCCCTGCATCGTCAGCGGGGGTACGCGCCAGCGACGGCTTTCACCCGCCACGTCGGCGGTGAGCCAGTCGCCCTGATAGGGCAGCACCGCGTAGTCGAAGACCTGCTCGCCGGGGCACTGGGCGTCGGGTGTGGGCAAGGTGGGTCCGGCATTGCTGTGGCGCCGGGATGGAAAATCGTCCCGGGACAACCAGCCGACACAGCGCAGGAGTGTGAGCGCCATCGAGGCGCCACGCTCGTCGCGGACGCCTTCGATTTCAGGCAGGCCCCGATTGAGGATGGCCAATCCCTCGCCGTCGGACTGGACGGCGCTGAATCCCTGCTGTGGCCATGTCGCCGGAGGAGGCTGGGTCCAGTCATCGCCCCCGGTGCGCACCAACGGCCGATCGTGCACGAGGAACTGCCCCTCGGAGACGAGGGAGTCGGTTACCAGGGGTGTCGGGAACAGGACGCGCAAGCGGTGGTCTTCGGCGCGATTGTCGAACCGCGTCCGTACATCGATCCTGGGGCTGCCGTGATGGAGGGTCAGGCGGACCGAAGCGCGGCAGGCGATGGTCTCGTTCTCGCGCCGCCGGCGGTCGGGTGTCAGACTCGTCGGCAAGAGCAAGGCGAACTCGGCCTCGACCGAAGCCTGGAGGCTGGTGTTCATCAGCGTCGAGACGTGTCCGGACAAAACCTGGGGACGATTGTCACCTGGAATGTCGCCGTGACACCAGTCGTACTCGTCACCGGCGTCGGGATCGTCGCGCCAGGCGTTGAGGCCTTCGTAACAGCGACCGCTGCGTTGATCGGTGAGGTCGAATCGGCCGTCAGAGTGCAGACGGACGGCGACCAGGCCGTTCTCGAGCAGGCCGTCGCCGGCGATGACGCAGCCGACCGGCACCGGAGGTTCAGTGCCGGACGCTCCTTCGCGCAGGCTGAAGATCACGTGACCGCAAGGAGGCAGGTCGGCGACGAACTGGATGGTGTGGAAACAGTCGAATTCACGTTCGCCTGGACCGTCCTTCAGGATCCGATCGGCGAAGTGCTCGCGGTAGGGGGCGAACGCTTCGTGCTGTTCGACAGCGCTGAGATGGCGTCGATAGTCGACACCCCAGAATCGCTCGACGTATTGGGTTTCCAGCACTGTGAACGGAACCTCGCGGCCCTCTGGATCGAAAAGTCGCAGGGTGTCGGGGTCATCGATGAACGGCTGCAGCACGACGAGGCGCGTGATGATCTCGCGACGCCGTTCAGGCAGCGGATTGGTCACACTCAACAGGGTTTCGCTGTCGCCGTCGCTGTGTCGGGCGAAATGGGGCGTGAGGGTCTCCAGGGCGTTGATCACGACCCGCTTCCCCGCCCTCTCCACCTTGTCGAAGCGAACGAGCATGTCACGGTGCACGCCGTCGACGCTGCAACCGCAGATCGAGTCGTGGGGGTGGTTCTCCAGAAGCTTGCGCCAGGCCGTGGACAGTTCGCCGGCGGGATAAGGCTCGCCGTGGAGAACGTGCAGCATCGAAGCCACCGGCTCGGCGACCAGCGACAGCCATGTCTCGCAGCGTTCATTGGCCTGCTTAAGGGGCATGCGCGCCGACCAGACCCCCGACAGGATGTGATGGTCGCGCCCGCCGAGCAGCTCGCCCTCGTGCTGTGGCAGGGTTGCGAAGTCGGTCGAGGCTGCGGCCACGAATGACGGCATGTCCGACGGTGTGAACGTCGTATCGGGAAAGGCGACCCGCAAAGCGTCGACGACTTCGGCGTAGTCGCGCTGGGGAGGAAAATGGTCGCAGCCGTTGTTCAGCAGGGCCGGTTCGGACCCGGATCGTTTGGCCATGACGTCGAAGACCTCGCGCACCTGCTCCACGGCCCGATCGAGGTCGACCAAACGACGGGTGTGGGCGTGCCAGATCTCCCGGAAGCCGAGTCCTCCGGCGTTGCAGTAGCCCTTGGCCTGGTTGATCGCCAGCACCTCGCTGCCGTCGGGTGCCCGCCAGCGGAAACGCCAACCCAGAACGGGAGCCTCGTCGCCGAGACCGCGGGTGAAGATGAACGAGTGCAGGCCGGCGCGTCGCAGAATCTGGGGAATTTGGGCGAGGTGTCCAAAGGAGTCGGGCATGTACCCGGCTTCGTGGACGGCTCCGTAGCGAGCGGCGGTACGGTGGCCGAACAACAGGTTGCGGGCGGTCGACTCTCCCGACACCAGGAACTCGTCGGGCAGGATGAACCATGGGCCGACCGCCAGCTTGCCGGCGTGGGCCAGGCGGCGGACGCGATCGGCTTCGTGGGGGCGCATCTCGAGATAGTCGTCGAGCAGGATCGCCTGGCCGTCGAGCAGGAAGTGGGGCAACGCGCCGGAGTCGAGGGCTTCAAGCACGCGGTCGACGGTGCGGGCCATGTCGATGCGGAACTCGTCATAGGTGAGGTACCACTCTCGATCCCAGTGGGTGTGGCTGACCAGAAAGACTTCTCGGGGGGCCCACGTCATGGCGCCTCCTCGTCGTGGCAGGCCATGAGGAGCTCGGAGATGGTGGCTGCGGCCACGCCCACGCAGGTGTCCGCGGCGCCGTAGAACACGCGCACCACGGCATCGTCGTTGGCGAAACCCTGGGCGTCGGCCTTGTCCACCGTCCAGCCGGAGGGGAACACGACATTCGGCACCTGCCCGGCCATCTCCCAGGTTTCGCGAGGCTCGAGAATGTTGCGGCGCGTTCGTGCCAGGACGCGCTTCGGGTCGTTCAGGTCGAGAAGGCAGGCTCCGGCCTGGTAGATGCTGCAGCCCCCGAAGTGCGTGGCGACTCCGTGGTAGAGCAACAACCAGCCCGCGTAGGTCTTGATCGGAGGTGGCCCGGCGCCGATGCGCTCGTCCCAGGAACGGGGACGTCCAGCCATCACACGTCCGGACGCCTTCCATTCCACCAGGTCGCCGGACAAGGCCAGATGGATCTCGTCCCCGGAGCTGGGGCCATCCGCCAACGAGACGCTGTTGGGTCGCAGCAGCATCGCCCAGTTGCCGCCGATCCTCTCGGGAAACAATACGCCGTTGCGGACATCCCGGTCGGGAAGAACGGCGACGATGTCGAGATCGTAGACCTCGTCGCAGCGGGCGATGACGAGTCGGCAACCTCGATCGGTGTCGGCGGCAAGGACGGCGAGCGAGGCGTCGTCCACCCGGGTCAGCCGGGGGTCGTAGAGGTGATGAACAACGCTGCCGACGGCCTCGAGACCGCGCACCCGGACGAGTCGGTCTTCGACCTGGAAGGTCGTGCCGTCGGTACTCCAGGCGCGCACCAGCCCGGTTTCCCGTCCACGGGATTGGACGCGCAGAATGAGCAGCGTGCGACCATCAACCGTCAGGGCGGCGGGGTTGAAGACCGACGAGACATCGGTGAAGGCCGGAGGAATATCGGGAATGTCCCGACGAGTCAGGACGGGGCCGTCGGGGTGGCGTCGAAGCATCGGCGATGACCTGTCGTTTCGGGACTGGGATTTGTGGCTCGAGGGCCGGGAAACGGCATGGGGATTGTGATGGAGTCGGAGCTTTGGGTCAACCAGGGTCACGCCTTGTCATCGGGGTTGGTCGACAGGTCGATCCTCTGTGTGTACCATCTGGTCGGCATCGTCTTCGGTATTCGATAGAGGAGTCATGTCGATGGATTCTTGCGAGCGTATTGCCGACCTCACGGACCGGACAAGCCAGTTTCTGCTGACTCGATCGGAAACAATCGCTGCTCCAGGGTGGACGGTGCGTGAGATTGGTGAGTGGCGATTAAGCCATCATACGGCCCTGGCCTGGACCGAAATCGTGGCGCGCGATGGGATGGCCCTGGGAAGGTTCCTCGGGACTGTCCTCACTGATGGCGGGACAGTGCCCGTGGAGCGTATCGTCGCTCCATTCGAAACCGCCGATGGGCTTGATCCCCTTATCCTGGAAGACTTCATCTACAGTCATGGGGGTCGTTGGATTTTCTTCCAGCTCGATCCAGTTCGTCCACGTGTCTTTCTCGATGCCATCGGAACCCTGGCGCTGGTTTTCGACACCGAAACTCAGCGTGCCGCGGCGACGACGACCCTCCTCGACCCGCACGCCGGTTTCGGGCGTGATTGGCTCGGTCTTGAGGACCAGCCGTTTCCGATCCCGAATCACTACTACCCGTCGAACCTCACCGGCAGACAGGGCTTCTTGCGCCTGCTCCCGAATTTCGTGCTCGATCTCGAGGCCATGACTGTCAGCCGACATTGGCCCCGGGCCGACATTCCCAGGGTCGAAACCGAGGCCGAGGTGCGTGAGTGCATTGACGTGATCGTCACGGGCATGAAGGCCTCGATGAAGGCTCTGACCTCGATCGGCGAAGTCACGATCTCACTGACTGCAGGTCGCGACTCCCGGATGTTGTTGGCCTGTTGTCGTGAAATTGTCGATCAGATCGAGTGCTTCACCTTCGACTTCGACACCCTGACCGGGCCGGTAGATCTCGATGTCGCGCGCCTGCTCTGCGAGCGACACGGGATTGTGCATACTACGGTACCGATCATCGACGTGACCGAGGCCGAAGAGCAGTTGTACCTGGAACGGACTGGCTATCCCGGCCATCCCGGAAAGGTATGGGACTTCTATGTTGCGACCCGTGGTTGTCTTGATCTGTCACGGTACTGGCTGGTCGCCTTTTCGAGCGAAGTGGGGCGCGCCGTCTATTGGAAGAAGAGGGATGTGTTAGGTGGGCCGCTTGATCCGGTCGATCTGCTCGGACGTGGTGGCTTGCCTCCGGTATCCAAGTTCGTCGAGGCGATGCGGACGTGGATCGACGAATTAGAGGGGACCGACATTTTTGTCATGCTCGACCTGCTGGCCCTGGAACATCGCGGTGGTGGCTGGGCCATGGCGCATCTGCACGGCACGGCGCCATTCCGCGATGTCATCGTACCCTATGCCCGACGCAGCATCATGGAAGCGATGATGCGTCTGCCTCTCGATTACCGCCGGAATCAACGAATGGCCCACGATGTGATCGCCGCCACTTGGCCCGAACTCAACGCACTGCCGTTCCAGCGCACACCTGGCCTCGGGGGTCGTTGGCGTCTCTATCGAGACATGACCTTGCGCCCCAAGGTGTTGAAAATGATGGAAGGCGTCAGTGGCTTGCGTCAGTCGAGCCGCATGATCAATGCTCTCTACCTGGCAACCCGCAGGATCTATAGGAGCCTGCGCCGCTAAAGCATGATCCAGTACCTTTGCCGGATTGTCTCAAGAAGACATCCCAAGAGCCGAAACCTGGAGTGGACTTTCCCGAATATGACGTACGACTTCGACGAAGGAGGGAACCCGGCGTGCTCGCTTTCCAGGAAATCATCGTCACCGGAGACGGGCTCGGAACCAATCCCCGCAGTCTGTCGGCGCTGGTCGAAGTGCTCGAGGATCCAGCCTCGGGAGCCGATCTGTTGCTGCCGATCGTTGAATTGGACATGGGGTTGACCGCGGAACTGCTCAGGTTCTGCAATTCATCGTTCTATGGTCGACGACATGAAATCGGAACTGTTCGAGAAGCCCTGGTGCTCACAGGTAATCTCGCCTTCTCACGGATCGCTCTGATGGCCAGCATGAAACAGATGCTGCAGAGGGATCTGCCCGCGTACCAACTCACGATGGATCAGGTGTGGCGTCAGGGGCTGATGACGGCCATCGGCGCGGCTCACATCGTGGAAGTTCTGGGGCACCCTGAGCAGCGGGATCGGGCCTTCACGGCAGGTCTCCTGCACGACTGCGGTAAGCTTCTGCTCGATCAGGAACTGGCAGGCTCGACCCCGCGTGTCCAAAACGTCGATGGACAAATTCCTATCGAAGTCGAGCGGGCGGTGACTGGTTTCGATCACGCCGAGGCGGGTGCGGTCATCATGGACCACTGGGGGTTTCCACCCCTGCTGGTTCATGCTGTCCTGTGCCACCACAAGCCCCGTCAGGCCGGGATGCATGGCGATGTGGCGACAGCCGTGTTCATCGCGGATCAACTCGGCCACCTCAGGAACATGGGTGTGGCCTTCGACGCCGAAGTGGTCGATTCCCCCTACGATGAACTCGTAGCCTTAGGGGTTGAAGTCGGCGACTTGGTGGCTCTCTATGACATGCTGCCCGACGGTGACGACGACCTGACGGCGCTGGCCCTGGATGTCCGGTCCGCCCCGGGCCGATAGTTCTTCATCGTTCCCACCACAACCGACCTGTCCGATCCACGTTCAGAACACCCTGCCCATCCACCACCGTGGACAACAGCTCGCGGTGTTCGAAATCCCCCTGCTCGTAGTACAGCTCCATCAACGCGGCGGCGGCGTGGTCGCTCGTCGAAGCGGTGACCTGGACGGTTCGGGCGTCTTCGGTCGAAGCGCAGAACTCCACGATACCCCACCGTTCGGGGTAATGCATGGCGATCAGCCCCTGGGGTGACCAGACCCAGTTGTGTTCCGGCTGATCCAGCTTGCGGTAGGCGCTTTCGACGATTTCCAGATCCCAATCCACCCGCGAAAAATTCATGCGCCAGCGGTCGCCGGGAGACGGGGGCGCCGAGGCGTCGCCGGCGCATTCGCGCAACGATGTCCAGGGGATGGCGATTTCCACACTCCAGCCGCGATCCTGATCGGAGGGATCGTTCAGGGTTCCGTCGACGAAGACGGCGGTCTCCAGGCCGGCGATGTCCCACGCGTTGACCGCCGGGCCTCCGTCGCGATAGGGCTTGATCAGCAACAGGTCCCACTCGGTGCCGAGCGCGTTGACTTCGAGTTCGTAATAGAGATGGTTGTCGCCGTCGGGGTCGATGAACACCTCGAAGTCGTCGTCGTGGTAGATCACTGCATCGCGCTCCAGGATCGTCCCCCAGACGTGGGGCTCGATCAGGTCGGCGGCGATGTAGAGGGCGGAGCCGTCCCAGGCGATCTTCAGGCGAGTGTCCCATGTCGGTGCAGGGCGGAGATCGCCCTCGATGTCGACGAAGGCTTCGCTCCATTCCACGTCCAGCCAACAGGGATCGTCGAGGCGGCCGTCGACGACAGGGGGCGTCGCGAGCATGGGGGCGGGATAGCCTCTTGGAGCGAAGGGCAGCCGTGGGCGGGGGATCGGCTCGGCTGCCGCGAGTGTCGCCACGATGAGAATCGTCGCCACGATCGAAACGGTTTTCATCTGACACTCGCTTCGTTGACCGTGATTTCGTCGCAGAAGATCCAGGATTCCCGTCCGGCGCCGGGATGCCGGTCGGGGCAAGGCCCGGAGCTGGTGGCGGTCAGGCGCACATGCCGCACGACGGAGTTTCGGACGTCGATGTCGGCCGTCCAGATCTGTTTGTTCTGATCCCGGTCTGTGATGCCGTGGGTGGTGGACCCGAGGTTCGTCCAGGAGCGACCATCGAGGGACCCTTCGACCGTGAACACATTGGGTGGAAAGATCCAGGCGTTGATGTCCTGGAGGAATCCTGCAGCAACCGAGGCGAGGTGGATCGGCTTGCCCAGATCGATGCTCGCGACCATGTCGACGCCTTCGAATCCCAGCCAACGGCCGTCGTGATGGTCGGTCGATCCGTGGAGGCCGTCGACCAGCGCGTTGTCGTTGTCACCGGGATACCTGGGGCTGGGCGGAGCGAGCATCGCAGGCGTGCGGCCCAGACCGGCATGACGGCTGAGAGTCTCGAGTGCCGGCAGCCCCCAGCGCTCTTCGCCGAGGTAGGCCTGGATGACCACGTCGGCCTGATCGCGTACGAGGAAGGGCTTGAGAACCCTCTGATCGAGAGGGCGCGGAGGATGTTCGCTGGTGCCGGCCACAAGATCGAGACCGGGTTCGCTGGACTGCGGGTCGATGATCCAGGCGTCGAGTCCCGGCTCGTAACGGGCTCGGGTCGTGACAGGGTCGGCAGCCGGACCATAGGCCACGCCCAAGGCGTCGAGTCGATGGCGATGATGAAGCCAGCGTTGGCGGAAGTCGTTAAAATCGCGACGGTCGACCGGCGACCAGAGGCGCTCGGCGATGGCTGTCAGGCGGGGCCAGATCTTCGTGTCGACGACGTCCTCGGGTGCATACTCCGTCCACATGTTCGCTTCGCCCCCGAGGATGCGGGAGGCTTCGGCTTCAGTGAGTCCGGCTGGGACAGGCTCGAAGGCGTAGCATTGGCGCAGGCTCGTCTTGGATACGGGATAGTCGAGGTAACAGTGCGAGGTTGGCGAAACGACGGCGTCATGTCCGGCCCTCACCGCGGCAATCGCTCCGTTCATGCCTCGCCACGACTGGACCGCAGCGCCATCAGGCAGACCGCCTTCAAGGATCTCGTCCCAGCCGATCAAGCGGCGTCCACGTTGATCGAGCCAGTCGCCGATGCGGCCCACGAACCAACTCTGCAGTTCATGCTCGTCCTTCAGGCCTTCGTTGACGATGCGCTCCTGACAGCGCTCGCATTCCTTCCAGCGCGTCTTGGGTGTTTCGTCGCCGCCGATGTGGATGAACCGGGACGGAAACAGGTCGAGCACTTCGGACAGGACCGTCGTCAGGAACTCGAACACCGAATCGTTCCCGGCGCAGAAGACATCCGGAAAGATGCCCCACTGGGTCTGCACTTCGAACGGCCCGCCGGTGCATGACAGCTCGGGGTAGGCCGCCAGGGCGGCCTGGGAGTGGCCTGGCAGTTCGATTTCCGGGACCACCGTGACGTGCCGCGCCGCGGCGTAGGCGACGATATCGCGCACCTGATCCCGGGTGTAGAACCCGCCCTCCGGTTCGCCGCTGGTCGATGTTCGCCAGGCGCCGATGTCGGTCAGTCGGGGATAGGCCTCGATTTCGAGACGCCAGCCCTGATCCTCGGTCAGATGCCAGTGCAGCACGTTCATGCGGTGCAGGGCCAGCCTGTCGATGGCCCGTTTCACGTAGGCGACGCTCATCATTTGGCGGCCGCAGTCGAGCAGCATTCCGCGCCAGGGAAACCGGGGTTCGTCCACGATCGTCATCACCGGCAGATCGCGGCCGTCGAGCAGCAGCTGGCGGAGCGTCTGACCGGCCCACCAGGCCCCCCTCGGCGTGGACGCCTTGATCAGCACGCCGTCCGGAACAACGGCCAGTTCGTAGCCCTCGTCCGGGTATCCGTCGAGCAGCAGCATGACGACACGCGCGCTCGAATCCAGGGGGGAAGCGAGCCGCAAGCCGCATTGCTCGGCCAGCAGGCGGGCTTCGCCGGCGAAGGCGGGATGGAAGGCCATCGTGGCGCCTTGGACCAGATTGAAGCGTCCCGTGCCGACGTCGAGTCGAACGGGGGCGGGGATGATCGCGGGGATGGTCGTGTTCATGACAGAATTCCCTGTGTGAGGGCGGGGAGCGCAGGCGACGCCGGTGAGTGACGCGGTCAGGATCACCAGAGTGATGATGTGGGTCGGAGTGGTCCTCATGGCTTCCCCTGTTGAGTGCACGGTTCGGTTCCGCTACGGTAGGAGACTAGCGCGGACGGGGAATTCAGCCAAGGACGAGACCATGACCACTCGACGGGATTTTCTCAGAACCTGCGTCGTCGGCGCGACGGCGGCGGGATTGGTGCCCGCCCTGTCCGGCTGTGCCGTCGGTGAATCCTCGGATCAGGGCCGTCGCCCTGTCACCGTTTCGACCTGGTATTCGGGTCTGAAGGCGAACGATGCCGCCTGGCCGATTCTGGCCGGGGGTGGGGATCCCATGGATGCCGTGCTCGCCGGTGTGCGGACCGCAGAAGAAGATCCGGACAACCACTCTGTCGGGCTGGGGGGGTACCCTGATCGCGACGGCCGTGTGACCGTCGACGCTTCGGTCATGGATGGCAAGGGTCGGGCCGGTGCAGTCGCGGGACTCGAAGACATCGTCCACGCAGCCGGTGTCGCCCGTGCGGTCATGGATCACACGCCTCATGTCATGCTGGTCGGCGACGGAGCTCGTCGTTTCGCCGTTGAGCAGGGATTTCCGACGCAACCGTTGCTGACCGACAAGGCCGGCAACGAGTGGCGTCGTTGGCTTGCCGAAGACGGATCGTATGCACCCCGCCCCAACGCCGAGAACCACGACACCATCGCTCAGCTGGCTCTTTCGCGTGACGGTCATCTGGCTGGCGCCTGCACCACCAGCGGCATGAAGTGGAAGATGGCCGGCCGGGTGGGGGACTCGCCGATCATCGGAGCTGCTCTGTTCGCCGACAACGGGGTCGGCGCTTGCTGTGCAACCGGTCACGGCGAAGCGGTCATGACCACGTGCGGATCGTTTCTGGTCGTCGAGCTCATGCGTCAGGGGCGATCCCCGGAAGACGCGTGCCGCCTGGCGATCGAGCGGATCGTTGCGTCCCGCAGCGACTGGAAGAAACTGCAGGTCGGATACCTGGCTGTGGACCGGTCGGGACGCGTCGGCGCCTTTGCGCTGATGCCGGGATTCCAGTACGCGATTCACGATGGTGTCGAGAACCGCATCGTGGATGGAAAAAGTCGCCTGTAGGATCCGCTGACGAGGTCCCTTGATGGGGCTGCATGGCCGTGTCAGATGGAAATCAGGGATGGCTTCCAAAAGCCGTCTTCAGCTCACCCCAAGTCAGGTGCTGGACAGGCACAGCATCCTGGATATCGAGGAGAAATCCCACCCGCACCCACGATCCATTGTCATCGACGACCATGATGTGCAGTGTGTGAACACCCGACTGAAAACTCATCGGGCCAGTGGCCAACAGACCCGGCTCGAAGCTCGGGGTCGCCCACCCCGGATCGTTGGTGTCGGATGGATCCGTCAAATCCCAGCCGTAGCGGTATCCGGCGATCGTTCCGCCGTACCAAGTGGCGTCTGCAACCCAGGAAAACTCCATGGGAATGCCACTGGTGGGTTGGAGGACGACAAGAGGTGGTTCGATATCGATGAACACCCAGGGCCCGAAGGTCGGCTCCTCCACCGTGATATGAGGATAACCCGGAGGCGTAGCCAAGGCTTTGGTTGTGGGAGAGAAGGTCGACAATAGCGAGAGAGTCAAGACCGCCATGATGATGACGGAGGCGGTACGAGCGAACATGATTCTCGGCTCCTTTGAGTTTCCTGGTGATCGACCCCGGACTCCGTCGCGCAAGGCCAGTTCTCTATAGTGCCAGACGAGGGTCCCGATATCGGGCAGTCCTCGGCACGGTTACCGGTACAACGCCTTGACCGCACTCCAACTCGCATTGTTCTGTTCCACCGTCTCCTGATTGATGGAGAACACCGGTATGGAAGCGCCGCCTTGGATGGTGGTCAAAGAAGCGAGGCCCGATTCAGGAGTGGGCCCGGCGTACCCAGGTGAATCGGGAAACGACACCGAGCCGGGCACGGGGCCGATGTGGAAACTCACGACCTCGGTCGGAAAGGGTATGCCGGCGGTCCAGCTCCCGAGATACACCAGTCCTGCCGATGACGGCTCGAGGCTGTTCGGGTCGAAGCCGATGTCGATCTGGAATGGAGGCATGGAACATTCAGGAATGATTCCACAGCTTGGGATCGACCAGAGCGGCGCGAGAGCCAGGCCCTCAGTCCAGGTATCGCACTCCCACCCCGAGACACCGCCAAGGCTGGGATTCAAAATGCCGAGATGGATCGTGATCCATTCGAAGGGAATCGAAGTGAAGACCTCGGTCGGATACTCCGGAGCCAGGTCGGTACCCGTAAAAAATACGAGCAGGTCGCTCTGGGCGACAGCGAGGGAAGGAAGAATCAGAATGAAAACGAATAGGAACTTCATGGTGACTCCTCGGTTTGGTGGAGCGCCGCATGTTGCTCGTTGTTGATCTTCAGCCCGATGATATGACGATATTATCACACTTTGGTGGCGTTTCGTGTCTTTCTTCATGTATGGAAAGAGCCGCTGCGACGCCTGCTTGATGAACTGCATGAAGCAGGAGTATTGTTGGTGAGCCCGTGCTGATCACTGGTGTGATCAGCTGATGGTCTTCTTGTGGAGAGTGATGAAGCGGGGATGGCGTGACGTGGTTCGAGACCTTGATCCTCGCGGTTGCGCTGGCCATGGACGCCTTCGCCGTCTCTCTTGGTGTTGGCACGTCAGGAAGGGCTCGCGGAGCGCGCGCGACCTTCCGTCTCGCCTTCCACTTCGGTCTCTTCCAGTTCCTCATGCCGGTGGTCGGTTGGGCGATCGGCAGCACCGTCTCGGGCGCGGTCGAATCCGTCGATCACTGGATTGCCTTCGCCTTGTTGGCCTTCATCGGCGGCAAGATGATCCGTGGGGCCTTCGCCGGGGACACCGATGAGCCGGCCGCCGATCCTACCAGAGGCTGGTCACTCATCCTGCTCAGTGTGGCCACGAGCATCGACGCCCTGGCTGTGGGTCTCTCCCTGGCCATGCTGCGGGTCACGGTCTGGGTGCCGAGTGTCGTGATCGGTGTGGTGGCGTGCGTGTTTTCGATGATCGGACACCGGGCCGGCGGCCGTTTGGGGGCGCGCTTTGGCTCCGGCATGGAGATCGCGGGTGGCTTGCTGTTGATCCTGATCGGGGTGCGGATCGTCGTGGTGCATCTGTTGGGATGACGGTTCATACCATTCGGCACATCCCAATCGTGGAGAGGAATCAACCATGAATCTGGATGGACGTCTCGAATCGATGCGCGCCATTCTCCTGGGCAAGCCCGGAGCAGTGGAAGAGTTCCCCTTCGGCCCCGAAGTCATGGTCTACAAAGTGGCCGGAAAGATGTTCGGGATCATCTCCTGGGAGGAGAATCCGCTGTGGATCTCGTTGAAGTGTGATCCCGAGAGGGCGTTGGAACTGCGTGAGGCGCATACGGACATCATTCCCGGATACCATCTGAGCAAGAGGCTCTGGAATACCCTGATCCTGAAATCGGCCGAAACCCAGGCGTTGGTCGAGGAACTGGTGGATCACTCGTACGACCTGATTGTCGCCAGTTTGCCGAAGGCGAAAAGGCTGGAGCTGGAATAATGCCAGATTCCATTTATCAAGGCCCCGATTCGTCATGACGCTCCGCCTCCGCGAAGTCCCGCTGCATCTGGGTGAAGACGAATCAGGGCTGGCTCGACGTGTGGCCAAGCTGGTGGGTCTTGCCGAAGGTGATATCCAGGACCTGAAGATCGTTCGCATGGGCATCGACGCCCGACGCAAGCCCGATGTCCTGCGGGTGTATGAAGTCGAGTTCAGCTGCCGGAATGAAGCGAAGCTGCTCGATCAGCTGGCCAGGCCCAATCTGACCCCGGTCGAACCCCTGCCTGCACCTGTCAGCTATACACTGACCGATCGACCCCGGGTGCTGGTCGTCGGCATGGGCCCGTCGGGGCTGTTCGCCGCCCTGAAGCTGGCCGAAGGGGGCGCCGAGGTCCAGCTGATCGAACGCGGCCAACCGGTCGAGGATCGACTAAGAAAAGTGCGGGACTTTTGGGCCGGCGGTCCGCTTGATCCCCAGAGCAACACCCAGTTCGGGGAGGGTGGGGCCGGGACCTTCTCGGACGGCAAGCTGAACAGCCGACTCAACCATCCGTGGATGCGGCAGGTGCTCGAAACCCTGGCCCGTTTCGGAGCTCCTCCGGAGATCCTCTGGCAGGCCAAGCCGCATGTCGGTTCCGACCGACTGCGCAAGGTGCTGATCCACTTCCGCCAACAGCTGCTCGCCCTGGGCGTGAATATTCGATTCTCGACCCGTCTCGACGGGTTGCTGCTGAAGGACGGCAGGGTCTGTGGCGGACGACTCGAATCGGGTGAGGAGTTGGCCTGCGATCATCTGGTGCTGGCGCCGGGACACAGTGCGCGAGACACCTACCACATGCTGCAGCAGACCGGAGTCGCACTCGAGCCCAAGGCCTTCGCCGTGGGTCTGAGGGTCGAGCATCCCCGAGAGCTGATCAACCTCATCCAGCATGGCCACAAGAACCACCCGCAACTCCCGGCGGCCGAATATGCCCTGGCCTGGAACGACAAGCAGACCGGCCGGGGAATCTATTCGTTCTGCATGTGCCCCGGGGGCGTGGTGGTCAACTCATCCTCGGAAGAGGGCGGGATCGTCGTCAACGGCATGAGCCTCCACCGGCGTGATTCCGAACTGTCGAACAGCGCGCTGGTGGTGTCGGTGCGGCCGGAGGACTTCGGCGACGACGACCCCCTGGCCGGCGTGCGCTTCCAGCGACACTGGGAGCAGGAGGCCTATCGGGCCGGGGGCGACAGCTGGCTTGCTCCCGCTCAGCCTCTTCTCGAGTTTCTTCACGGCCGGGGAGGTCGTCTTCGCTCGTCCTGTGAACCCGGGGTGATCCATGCCGACCTGAAACGGTGTTTGCCGGGTTTCGTGTCGGATGGGATCGTCAAGGCGCTGCCCTTTTTCAATCGGCGCATGCCGGGCTTCGTCGGGCCTGAAGCGACACTGATCGGAGTAGAAACCAGGACCTCGGCGCCGCTGCGGATCCTGCGCGACGCCTCGGGGGAATCGGTCAGCCATCCCGGATTGTATCCGCTTGGCGAAGGGGCTGGCTACGCCGGTGGGATCATGAGTTCCGCAGTTGATGGGCTCAAGACGGCGAATCTGATTCTGCAGGCCAACAGCCCTAGGAAATGAGCCCGGACGCGAGTCCGACGCCGACGATCAGCAGCATGGCTCCAGTGAGACGCCGCACTCCGGTCATGGTGATCTTATGGAGCAGACGCTTGCCGACCAGCACTCCGACAAAAGCGGCGAGGCAGCCGGTGATCACCAGGGGGCCGGGTTTCCAGGCTGTCCCGGCGGCTGACAGGGCGCCGAAATAGACGGTCAGTCGCACGATGTCGACAGCCAGTCCTATCACCGCGTTGGTTCCTACGAACTGCTCGGGCGAAATGCGGGTGGTGGCCAGAAACGCCGAACGCAGAGCTCCTTGATGACCGGAAAGTCCGCCGAAGAACCCCGACAGCACACCGCCCAAGGGCAGCCATCGCCCGGGTACGGCCCGGCCTTTCAACGCCGCTGCGATTTCCAGCAGCGCGAAGACGATCATCAGGCTGCCGATCACCGCGCCGACTGGCGTGATCATGGCTTCGCGGCCCGCGAAGCCGTAGGTGGCCAGGGGTTCGCTCAGAGTCAGCCGACCGAGCAGGTGCGCGCCCGCGACGGCCGCCAGGATGGCCGGCACGCCGAACCGCAGCACAACACGCTTTTCGGCGTGGCGCCCCAGCAGCGAGGCTTTCAGGATGTTGTTGGCCCCGTGCACCACGGCGGTAGCGGCCACGGCCGATTCCACAGACATGAACAGGGCGAAGGCCGGGAGCAGCAGGGTGCCCAGCCCGAATCCGGAAAACATGGCCAACCCCGACACAGCCAGGGCGACGACGGCAATCAGCAGGTGGTCCATGGTGCCCCGGTGTTGAGTTCGCTCTCTTGAATGTAGCCTGAACAGTGCCCATGGAAGCAGAAGAAGTCCATGGTAGCGACACAAAAAAGGGGCCAGGAAGATTCCTGGCCCCATGCCTTGTCTCAGATCGAACGACTAGCGGAACAGGGATTTCACCTGTCCCCAGTTCATATCCTCGTTCGGAACCGTGTCGAACGTGTTGTTGCTCACCGTCATGAAGTAGGTGAACTCGGTGACGGGGCCGGTGAAGGTCGACGGCCCGACCCACAGCCAGATTTCCTCGCCAGCGGTGACGGGGAATGTCAGCGTCGTCGGCATGCCGCAGGCAGGGTATTCCTGAAGTTCGACACCGACCGTTCCGCAGTCCAGGGGAGACAATTTGAACATATGGCAGGGCTGCTCCGACTCGACGGTGAATTCCATCATGCCGGTGCTCAGGGCGGTCAGGCTGAACCAGTCGGTATCACGGACTTCGCCGCCGGCCGAGTTCAGGTGCCAGCCGCTTTTTCCGCACAGCCAGGCATATCCGTCGTAGGGAGCGACGCCGTCTTCGTCGTTCGTCCAGTCGATGACCTGGAAGTTTCCGAGAAGACCGTTGCAGCCGCTGTTGTACTCGTCGTCATAGCCATCGCCAAGCGGGGGTTCGCCCTCGGCAACAGCATCGACGGGACAGGTGACGACACAGGGCTCGAATCCTGACACATTAAGCACGTAATCACCCGAGTCGCCGCCATACCCATCGACGATGATGTAGTAAGTGGCGCCACCGGTCAAAAATGCCGCTTCAATTTTTGAAACGTAGGTTCCGCATACCGCATCGAAATAGAAATCGTCGTTGCAGGCCACCAGGCCCATGCCAGCATCATAGATATAGGTCTTCGTGTCGTAACCGGACCCGCAGAGATCAACGGTCACGGTCACGTCGGCCCCAGGTGTGAAGCTGTAGACGACATCGGGAGAGGTCGATCCGGAATAAGGGCAGGCCTCATCGTAATCGTTCATAAAGCCGAAAGTCGTGCCGGTGTCAAAAAACGGGAGGCCGGGAATCGGCGTGGCCGAACCGATGGTGTCGCCACCTTGACGGGTTTCAGCCGGCGGTGTGTACTGAATGTTCGGCGTGTTCTTGGTAGGAATGTCTCTCGTGCTGCCCAGATCCTGGGCCATGGCGGTTGCGGCGATCGTCAAGATCACCAGGAGAACGATGACTTTACGCATTGGGTTTCCCTCCGGTCAAGAGTGTGCTTACAGGGCGGGGATGGGCGTGTCCACGCCTTGGCGCTGAGATGGAGGGGTGGCGAGATAACTGCAAATGCGATATTAAGAAATCAATCGACTCCCAATGATCATGCAGTTTCCTGCTAATTCCCCCACCATGAAGGAGCCTACTCTACGGGACGATCAAATTCAACCACATAATGCTAGGACATTAATAAATCTCTACGAGAATGCTAGTCATGTGAGACCAAACGCACGACAACCCCCAGCGGCAGACACACAACCGCTTGCCAGCGAAGACATTGCCGAATAGCTCCTGGAGTCTAGGCGCTCTTCTTCTCTTTTTTCAATTGTCGCTTCTCTTTGGCAGTATGCTTTGGCGCTTTTTTTTGTTCTTTCTTGCCCTTGTCCTTGCTTCCCTTGTCACCCATATCTGTTCCTCCTTGCTAGACAACAACTTGCCTCGGGTCATGCGGTCGACCATCCATCTTCGCTGGTGAAAGGTAGCATACGAGTTGACCAAGGGAATAATTCTTAAGAGCTTGGAGACGGAATAATTTCTGCCCGGTCCGAGCCTCGAACCTCTTCCTACTCCCCGCCAAAGATGAATCCGACGAGTCGGCTGCCATCGAAACTAGCGAACCAGCGTCAACTTGGTCGCCTGCACACTGTCGGCCGATCGCACGCGCACCATGTACGATCCCGACGGCATGGCGCGACCACCTGCATCGCGTCCGTCCCAGGCCACGGTGTGGGTTCCGTCTGTCTGCCAGCCTGCGACAAGCTCGGCGACACGCCGTCCAGCCACGTCGACGACACTCACTTCGACGTCGCCCGCTCGCATCATCGAATAGGTGATGGTGGTGCGTGGATTGAAGGGGTTCGGCATGGCGAAGATGCCGGACCGCAGCGGCGGCATCTCCTCCGGCACCGAGACGACGGACTCGCAGGCCCGCCAAGCGAACTGCACGCCGCACCCGGCTTGGGCCATGGCCATCCAGGGACCGATGAATTCCATTTCGGTAGCGCCGGAAACGGTGAAGAATTCACCCTCAAGCCTCGGCGCCAACGGGTCGGCAAGATCGTAGACCCACCCTCCCGAGAAGAGGGTCGTGATGAACAGCTTACTCTGGTCCACCCGAACATGGTGCCCGATCTCCGGGGTCGGCTCACTATGCAGGATGATCGGCTCGGCAGGTTCGCTGATGTCGATGATCGACAGCCCGTTGAAGTGGTCGGTCGCGTAGGCGAGATTGCCCCGGATGTCGACGGCGTAGCAGTGGGGCATGTCCACGACGGCGACCAGGAGCGGTGCGACGGCCTCGGTGATGTCATAGATCACCAGACCGCTGCTCCCCAGCGGAGCGTAGAGATGGTTGCCGTTCACCAGAAGGTCGCGTCCGCTCCCGTTTCCCGGCGGGTTGAGGGCCAGAACGTGCTGCGGGTTGGCCGGATCGCTGACGTCCATGACATGGATCAGCCCGTTCAGGGTGGTATAGACGGCCCCTTTGGTCGTCGCCAAGTTCAGGGAGAAGTCCCCGATCTCGCCCCGGCCCAGGAATCTTGGATTCTCTGGATCCGCGATGGAATACGAGTCGAGCCAGCGGTTCATGGGCTGGCTGGGAGTCTTCATCATTTGGAAGAGCAACGTGTCCTGCACCGCCACGTCGCCGCCAAGCAGTTCGCCGGGAACACGAGTGATCCGCCGCATGACCGAAAGGTCGGAAACGTCGATGATCCGCAGTGGGTCACCAACATCGCTCCCGATGTAGATCAGGTCCCCCGCCACGGCGATGCCGGCCGCATTGAGCTCGCCATGGCCCGGAGCGATGCCGGTCCAGGGGCGGACCACCGGCGACGAAGGAATGCTGATGTCGACCAGGGCGGGCCTGACCTTGTCGTTGGCGATGTAGAGCCAGCCTCCGCTCTCGGCCTGGTAAAGATCGTCTCCAACGAACGTCACTTCATTCAGCAGCCCGGGCCGCGCCGGGTTGGCCAGCGACAATGCGACCAGATCGTGGGTGTCCGGCGCGCCTGGCACAGTGACCCATGCGGTTTGGCCGACGACGACCACGCTGTGGGAGCCGATCAGCTCAGGCATCACATGGACGATCGTCGGATCGCCTGCATCGGACACGTCGATGACGTAGAGGCCGTAGGTGTCGGTGGCCGCGTAGAGATAGTCGCCGTACACGGCGATGTCATTGGTGCGGCCAGGAAAGCTGAACCAGCCCGGATTGTAAATGGGGTTGGCCGGATCGGAGAGATCGGCAGTACCCAAATAGGATATGTCGGAGTAGTAGGGATCGTAGTTTGCAAGGAACATCGTGTCGCCGCTCATGCAGATGCTGAAGCCGGCTCCACCCTCCACTTCGTTGACAAGCTCGGGGTGTGCAGGATCGGTCAGATCATAGACGGTGATCCCGAACAAGAAGCTCCAGTTCTCGAGTTTCGGCACGATGTAGAGGTAATGGTCGTAAATCAGAAAATCGAAGGTGCCCATGTCGTTGCGATGGAAGTCCGTGATCACGGGTGCCGTGGGGTCGCTGATGTCGATGGCCTGCAGGCCGCCGCTATAACGGGCGGTATAGAGCATGTCGCCGTACGCCACCATGCGTTCGGCCCAGACCGGCGCTTGACTCAACCAGATCGGCGCCAGAGGGTTGCTCACATCGAAAATCTGAACACCAGTGTCGGTGCCGAGGCAGAGGGACGTGCCGGCAACCGCCACAGCTTGGGTCAGGCCGGTCGAGAAGGCGCGCGGCCCGGTGGGTGCGGGATCAGGAAAATAATCGGCGTAGTCGAGGCAGTCCTGAGCGAGGGCCAATGAACCGGCCGTAAGAAACAGGAACATGGCCAGGACGTGGACACTGTGTTTGGCGAGATGATGCTTCACGATTCCCCCGAATATTGGTTGAGCAGCGTTATACCTGTGTCTCGGAATACAAGGCCGTGCTCAGGTATTTCAGGCCTGAATCGACGGCCACCGTTACCACCGTCTGGCCGGGTCCCAGACGCTCGGCGATCCGCATCGCAACCGCCACATTGGCGCCGGTGGACGTGCCTGCGAAGATGGCTTCCTGCCGAGCGAGGTTGCGGGTAACAGCCATCGCTTCCTGGGTCGATACCGTCTGGATTTCGTCAGCGAGGGCTTCGGTCCACAATGGCACGATAAACCCGGCTCCGACGCCCTCGATCTTATGGGATCCGCTCATCCCGCCGGACAGGACAGCGGATTCCAGGGGCTCGACCGCGACGATGTGCACCGATTCGTCGTGGCCTCGAAGGCACGTCGCGATTCCCCGCAAGGAGCCGGCTGTCCCGACGCTCTGGACGAAGGCGTCGATGCGCCCGTTGGTTTGGCCCCAGATCTCCTCGCCCATGCGGTCGTAGCTGGATAACTGGTCGGTATTGTTCAACTGATCCGTCCAGTAACTTCCGGGAGCGTCTGCGAGTCCTCTCGCGGTCTCGATCATCTCGTGAATCAAAGCCTTCGTCGTTCCACCGTCCTGGCTGGCGACAAGTGTGAGTCGAGCACCCAGCGCCTTCATGTGATCCCGCTTTTCCCTGCTGAAAGCATCCGACGTCACGATCTGCAGGGGAATATTCTTCGCTGCGCATACGAAAGCGAGTGAGACGCCCGTGCTTCCGCCGGTGTACTCGACCACCGAGCCGCCTGGCCCCAGACGCCCGTCTGTCTCGGCGGCCTCGACCATCGCGAGCGCCATGCGGTCTTTCATGCTGCCCGTCGGATTTTCGTATTCCAGCTTGATGAGAACCCGTGCGCTGTCTTGCGGGACCATTCGCTGGAGTGGAATGAGCCTGGTTCGGCCGATCGTGTCGAGAATCGTCACCTGTTTCCCCTTTCAAGGATGATTGCGATCCTTGATCGTGACATGTGTTTTTAGGTTACCTCATTCCAGGACCCCCAGGGGACGGTCAATTGGCGTTCAATGTGCACTAGCTCGGCATCGCGTCCATGAAAAACAAGGGGCTACGGTTCCAATTCCTACTGAAACCCTCTTATTCATCGAAGATTTCGGCCCCTTGTAAAAAATTAAGCAGCATGATATGATTGTAGCAATTCGGAGGTCTCACCCTTGCGCAAGGGGACAAAGGAGCCTCCGGGGGTTGCTTGCAAGCCATCCCCAACTACACAAAAGGAGAACATCTTGAAAAACTCACTAATGTTGGCCATGGCGTTCATGTTGATCGCCAGCGGTGCCAGCGCTGCGGTGCTCGCCTCGGATAGTTTCAGCTATCCTGACGGCTCCCTGGTCGGAAACGGAGGATGGGCCAACCACAGTGGAACCCTCGGCGATCTCCTGGTCGCGAACGGTCAGGCTGTCGTCATGCACGGCGTTCCCTCTGAGGACGCGAACCTCGCCTTCACGCCGGCGACCGGAACGATCTACTTCAGCTTCGAATTCTCGGTCGACGACCTGGGAGCGCCCTGGGCCGGCACGGACTCCGAGTACTTCGCCCATTTCATGCCTGCCGTCGGTTTTACCTACATGACCCGTGTCGACATCGTTCCGCCGACAGGCGGAGGCGATTTCACGATCGGCCTCTCCACGGGCACGAGCACCGCGGAAGCGATCTGGGCGACGGACCTGAACTACGGCGTCGTCTACCACATGGTCGGCAGCTACAACCAGAACACGAACATTTCCCAGGTGTGGATCGACCCGTCCGGTCTCAATCCTCCTTCCATCCTCGGCTTTGATGGGACTGATCCCGGCGTCGAGATGGCGATGTTCGCTCTTCGCCAGTCCGACTCGACCCTGAACGAGACCGTCCGCGTGGACAACCTGATCGTCGCCGATTCGTGCGAGGATGTCTTCTCGGAGTGCCCGACAGTCTCGGCGGAAACGCCTACTTGGAGTGAGCTGAAAAGCTTCTATCGCTAATCGCTCCAGAATCCACGTTGTTGGATTGACGGACTCCACCCGCATGAGCGGGTGGAGTCTTTTTTCCATCCAGGGAGTTCCGGAGCGGCGCAGCGGGAGCGCCCGCGACATGGAGGCGGGAAACGATTCACACGGGAGCATCGACCGCGCTGACCGAATCCTCCGCTGGAAGCATGATCGCCGAGCCCAGGATCCGTCCTTTCAGATTACGGAACCGTCATGCGCAGGGCCTTGGCCATGCCTTCGCCGTAAGCGGGGTCGGCCTTCAGGCAGTTGCCGATATGGCGGACCTTGATCTCTTCAGGGGCGTCTCCCAAGGCTCGCGCTGTGTTCTCGAAAAGCACCTGCTTCTGGGCGGACGACATCAGCCGGAAGAGCAGCCCGGGTTGCGAGTAGTAGTCCTCGTCTTCGCGGTGGTTCCAATGGTCCGCAGCACCTTCGAGGCTGAGCGGAGGCTCAGCGAGGCTCGGCTGCTGCTGCCATTCACCGTAGCTGTTCGGCTCGTAGCCGAGCGTGCCGTCCTGGTTGCCATCGACTCGCATGGCCCCGTCTCGGTGGTAACTGTGGAACGGGCAACGCGGCGCGTTCACTGGGATCGAGTGGTGGTTGACCCCAAGGCGATAGCGTTGGGCATCGCCATAGGAAAACAGTCGGCCCTGCAGCATTTTGTCAGGCGAGAATCCGACGCCCGGCACGATGTTCGCCGGATTGAATGCCGATTGCTCGACCTCGGCGAAGTAGTTCTCCGGATTCTTATTCAGTTCAAGAACTCCGACCCCAATGAGTGGATAGTCCTTGTGAAACCACACTTTGGTCAGGTCGAACGGGTTGAAGGAGCACTTCGATGCATCCACTTCCGGCATGATCTGGATCGACATTTTCCAGCGCGGGTACTCCTTACGTTCGATGGCTTCGTAGAGGTCGCGCTGATGACTCTCGCGGTTCTGGCCGACAAGGGTTTCGGCTTCGGCGTCGGTGAGATTCTCGATGCCCTGCTCTGTGTGGAAGTGGAACTTCACCCAGAAACGCTCGTCCTTCGCGCTGATGAGGCTGAAGGTGTGGCTTCCGAACATATGCATGTGGCGATAAGAAAGCGGGATGCCTCTGTCGCTCATGGTAATCGTGACCTGGTGCAGCGCTTCGGGCAACGAGGTCCAGAAGTCCCAGTTGTTTTTCGCGCTGCGCATGTTGGTGCGCGGATCGCGCTTCACTGCGTGGTTGAGGTCTGGGAATTTGAGCGGGTCACGCAAGAAGAAGACCGGCGTGTTGTTGCCGACGAGATCCCAATTGCCTTCCTCGGTGTAGAACTTGATCGCGGTGCCGCGAATGTCACGCTCGGCGTCCGCCGCACCGCGCTCGCCAGCCACCGTCGAGAAGCGCAGGAACAGGTCCGTCTTCTTGCCAACCGCCGAGAAGACTTTGGCCTTGGTGTATTTGGTGATGTCGTGGGTGACCGTGAAGGTGCCGTACGCGCCTGAACCCTTGGCGTGCATGCGTCGTTCGGGAATGACTTCGCGGTCGAAGTGGGCGAGCTTCTCAAGGAACCAGACATCCTGAAGCAGTTGCGGCCCGCGGGGCCCGGCGGTCATCACATTCTGGTTGTCGGCAACAGGTGCTCCAGCAGCCGTCGTCAGTTTCTTCTTGTCTTGCATGGTCTTCTCTTTTCGGGTTTTGGTTGCTTAAGCTCTCTCATCGCAATGGGCGATACGAGCTCTTCACTTCACCCCAGGTCATTGTGCTCTGCTCAACTGGGTGATCCCAATTCACTTCAACGATTCCGGTGTAACTCAAAGGGGCGGGCCATTGGCTTCCTGACGCGACAGAAAATGTTATTCGATAGATTCCCGCATTCAGAAATCGCTCAGCGCTATCGGCTGGAGAATTCGATCCCAGCAAGACTTCCGTAGTCCCGTCAGGAAACGTCAGGATGACCGTGTGCAGCTCAGGAGAGAAGACCCCTTCGACGGTCCGGATGGCCGAGACTCGAGTCGGTGTCGTCAGTTGAATGAGGGCGCTGATTTGAGAATCGAGATGGAGCCACCATCCAAGTTGGCTCTCGGGAACCGGCAACAATTCACCTGAGTAGAGCAGTCCGCCCGCATCACAGCGGCCACTCCAAATGGACTCAATACAGCTCTCGTCGGAACTTGTCGTCTGCAAATCGAAGGTCGTGCCCTCTGCCACTTCATGAGACCAACTGGCTCCAGCACAAGGCCCGTGAGAACTGCCATAGACGACCCAGAATTCGAGATGCCCTTGCGCCTCGAGGACCTCGACCTCAGCAGCGACGGGGAGGAACAGGAATCCCAGCATGGCGGCCAACGCCGCAGAGAGAATTATTCTTGAAATGCTCATACTATTTCCCCCTGTCAGTTGCCTGCGCACACTGCCCGGCTGTAAGAAAACTCTCTCCGCCCCTCCTTGCCGTTTTGGGTGCCCTCTATCCAGGCAAGCAACGAGTCTGGTGAACTGAGGCGATATCCGATCCTCTGTGGGAAGTCGTGGTCCAGGTTCTCGAAAACAACGGCAGAATCACGCACGCTGACCAAATGGAACACAGCTGCCGGCTGCCCAGAAGGATACGCTTCGAAGACGACGTCATCGCCTTGTTCCCGAATGACCATCATTTCGAATGCGACCAAACTGCCGGCGCGAACCGTGCGACTGACACCTGCCACGCTCTTGCCGCGCGGTGCCATCCACTGTTCCTCGACTGTGCTGCTGGGCGATACAAGTTCCCAGCAACCCTGCAACCAGGCCACACACTGAATGTCTGTTCTTTGGGACGCGCTGCTCGCGGATGCGGCGATCAGAAGGACCAGAACTGCAAAGATCACTTTCATCCGGCCCTCCTTACGGCGGTCATTGCCATGAGCCGGCCAACGTCGGTTGATGGCGTTGCTAGAGGGCATGGCATCCTAGCCTGCATTTCGAAACTGCTCGTAACGGGCTTCAATGAGATCTGCCCGCGGCCTATGTGAGGCGCTAGCCGGAAGAACGATCACGGTACCATCCATTTCTTGAAGGCCGTATTTTAGCATGGGACCGTCTACCTCATGGAGAATGTCGGACCGAATTTCTACACGCATGTCCGGCCTAATTCCCAGAATGTGTCGGTCAAACGCTGCATGATGAATTTTGCATAGCGCTAGCCCATTTGGCACAATTGGTTCACCACGCGGGTCCGAGTCGGGGAGGATATGAGCAGCATCGAGGAGTTCTGAGTGCCGAAGCCTACAAACAGCACAGCGGCTTCTATATGCACGAAGGACCCTGGCGCGGAATCTATGCTGGTGTAGCCGCCGATGCGTTACTGTCGTTACGTACTGGCGCCGTGCGTCATTGACCGCGCCAGGTAGATAGGCGGCATCAGTGTCGGCGATTGTCTTATCGTCGATTGAAACGCTAAACGTCAGGTTCTGGGGGTCGTCGCCTACAATGAATATCGGCCAGGTTGGCAGATACTCGCCCTTCTCGATACCAAAGAAGTAGATTAGAGGCACCGACCCTAGGAGAGCCGCACGCAGGCCGGCGTTGTCGCGGTGATGGGGGTCGGTTCCACGATACCGATACGCAAGCCTCCCATGTGGATCGATTCCGTCATTATAAGGTGCCGGGCGATTTTGTGAAGGCGGCGCGGTAGTGATGCTGATAGGTACAGATTCTAAAACACGCGGCTTCCAGATACCGCTCGCACCAAGAAGCGGAACCGTTTCTCCCTTATACGAGAACCCCCGGGTCAGCAACGACCATTGAAGGATCTCGCCATACCTGTCAGATGATGTCTGAAGGAAATCAAATGCGTGTCTTCTGATATCGGATTCTATGCTCGAGTCGAACACTCGCGGCCTCCAATGAGAGCCCAGTTGACTGGTCGCCGGTTCATTCAGGATCGAATACGACGTTAGTGTCCCTCTGTTGGCTTCGGATGCAAAGTCGGCTGGTGCGGATTGTACGCCAGCACAAGGCGTAACTGGCGCGATTGCCGAGTGCAAGCGCTTATCGGGCGACTCAACAATATCCTTCATGCGTTCTTGGGCGGGCGCCGGCCATCGGTACCGCTGCCGAAGAACACAATGAAGGGCCTTATGGCACAAGCCAGACAAAGACCGGCGAACCACCACACGTTGAATTCCAGAATCTCGGGTACAAGTTTCACGATCACGAGGGCAAAGAATATTGCAGCGCCCTGGACAAGTTTGGTGTCTACGATACCGAGTCGCCTGGCGCGAGAATCGAAGTATTCCAACAACGACATTTGGCTGCCCTCCATTCATCTCATCCCAGCCTGGGAGAGAGATCGAATCGCGAACACTCGGGACGCCCAACGTCTAGCAGAGGGATCTCTGCCCAACCCCGCAGTCAATCAGTTCAGGTTCACCGATGAGGATGTCGATGTCCATGAGATCTTCGGGGAGGTCAGCCAGTCCAACAGCCTCAAGTTCGTCCCGAGGGGGCGTCTGCCAACTCAGATAGCCAGCCGGGACTCCGTCCGCCACAATGATGGCGCAGGTCTCAGGCGAGCAATGCAGCGAGCTTTCCAATGCCAGTTGAGGATCTCCCCACCACCGAACCACGTGCGGCCGATGGAGCCAATCCCGAAGTCTATGGGAGTGGAGTTCCGGTCTGAAGGGCTCAAGGCGGATTTCCCGAATGGTCATCACGTCACCTTCTAGCCGCATAATGATGGCTTCAGCTGCGAAGTCGGTAGGAGCGGCCCGTGCTCTGCATGGATTCTTTGGTGATTGAACACGGGTCAGGATCTGCATTGATTATCGAAGCTTGCATGCAGTGATATCAAATCTACCGCGGGTGCAATGAGTTGGTGGGGTATAGCATTACTGAAGGTGCCCGGTCAACTCCTCCCGAATTCTCTCGGTCTCCGCAGTCGCCACCGGAAAGAAGAACCCGATCTCCGGATTCTTTCTCTCATCACTTCCGCAGACCACGACGCAGGCCGAAATACACATAAGTCAGGGTCGCGGCCACGATGATGTAAACCGGCAGGAAAACAGCAGCGATGACAATCGACCAGTTCAGAGCATCATTCCACCTCGCAGCTACATAGACCAGCCAGGGGACGAAAATGAGCACGCCGCAGATGAAGATCCACATCAACGTGATCGTGATCAACTGCAAAACGCGAATCACACCGGCGGGCATCAGACACCTCCCGGGCTGGAGAATTCACTCAGGTCGTCGGACGGCGGGGGATCAGGGAGATAGCTGGCAATGCGCTCGCTGGTTTCTCTCACTGCATTTCGACGCCCTTCTTCGATCTCCCAGACGGAGATGAGCGGGAAGAACCTAGCGAAGATCATGAAGCCAAGACAGAAGGCTGAGAGAGCGGCGGCAAAAAGGCTGATCTCGGTCAGCGAAGGCCAGTAGGGATGATAGGGATAGTCGACGTAGGGTATCGTGAGCGAGGGGACGACGATGATCAGACGCTCGATCCACATACCGATGCAGATGCCGATCGAGACGATGAGGATGACCGGTATGGTCCGGGTGCGTTCGCGGGAAAGGAGCGCCACCGGCAGCACGAAGTTGAAGAAGATCATGAGCCAGAAAGGCACTGCGTAGGGGCCAGTGAGCTTGAACATCATGACGTCGAGTTCAGCAGGCTCGCTTCCAAAGAAACCCGTGAGATACTCGGAAAACGTCAGATAGAACCAGAAGATCGCCATCACGAGCATCAGCCTGCTCAAGTTGGAGAAGTGGATCTGCTTCAGGTATCGCTCGAGGTGATAGACTCGCCGAAAGACGATCATCACCACCATCAGTGCCGCGATTCCAGAAAAGATTGCCCCGGCTACGAAATATGGACCGAAGATCGTACTGTGCCATCCAGCTTCGAGCGTCATGGCGAAAATGTAACTGATCACGGTGTGCACGGAAACGGCCACGGGAATGACAACGATCATCAGGACGTTCATCGCCTTGTGCAGAACTTCCTGCTGGCGGGGTGTGCCCTGATAGTTCCAACTGATTAACTTGTAAAGCCATTGCGGCCTTGTTCCGCGATCACGCAGACGGGCGATGTCGGGGATCAGAGGCAGGTAGAGATAAACCGTGCTGGCGGCAAAGTAAGCAGTGATGCTCACCACATCCCACAGAAGGGGCGACTGAAGCCTTCCCCACTTCAGGAGGTTGAACATCCGCTCCGGACGGCCGAGGTCGAGGATCGGGTGCAGTCCGCCGATGACCAGTACGATCGCTGTGATCACCTCTGCCATGCGCGTGATCGGTCGACGCCACTCCGCCTGGGTCAGGCGCAGAATCGCCGAGATCAGGGTACCCGCGTGGCTGATGCCGATGAAGAAGACGAAGTTGATGATATAGAACCCCCACGTCACCGGCTGGTTCATGCCGGTGACGCCGAGGCCGTACTTCACCTGGAGATAGTACCGATACAGGCCAAAGACGATGATCGCGATAAATCCCGCCGCCACATAGTAGAAGCCAGGACCGTTTTGCTCGACCGATCGATAGAGATCGGCGTCAATGTCCTGCGGCGTCATTAAGGTGTCAGACACGATGCTCCCTCTCGTTCAGATAAATGACTGCAGGATGGGTGCCCAGTTCTTCAAGGAGATAGTGAGCGCGCGGGCTGCGCGCCGATCGAGCTACTGTCGAGTCCGAATCCTTGAGGTCACCGAAAGCGATGGCCTGAGCCGGACAGACTTCAGCACACGCCGGCTGGTAATCCTGTTCCTGAACGTCTCGCCCGGCGCACGCAGCATCGTCTCGGGCCGCCAGCAGGCGATGAGAGCAAAAGGTGCACTTCTCCACGACGCCGGCGTAGCGAAGAGAAACGTCGGGATTGGTATGATCGCGTAACTCCGGCGACCACTTCGGCTCGAACCAGTTGAAGACCTTGACGGTGTAAGGGCAGGCGGCCATGCAGTAGCGACATCCGATGCAGCGCGAGTAGGTCTGCCCGACGATGCCGTCGATCCCGATGTAGGTCGCGTGCACCGGACACACCATGGTGCAGGGGGCATTCCCGCAGTGGTAACAGAGCGCAGGATAGGTGCGGATATCACCATGCTTCGGATCCTTTTCCTCGTGCTTCGCGATCCGGATCCAGTGCATCACACGCCCGATCTTGGCCTCGGATGGGTCCACCTCGGGAATGTTGTTTTCAACCTTGCATGCGGCCACACAAGCCCCGCACCCAGTGCAGCGATCGAGATCGATGACCATGCCCCAGCGACGCTCGGCCAAGCCGTCCTGAATATCATTCATTCCATGTACCTCTCGTCAGCGATCATAACTTCTCAAGGAACACAGGAATCGGACCCAAAGCCGGGACTCCGGTTTCCTTGTCCACAACGGCATGGAGGAGATCCAGCGGATTGGCTCCGTGTCCCCGGGCAACGTTGCCGAGTGCGCGGTGCCCCATTCCCAGCGGTACGGCCACGCAGTGGCGGGCGATCGCGCTGGTTACGACGACGCGAGCCTGGATCTTCGCCCGAGGGCCCCGGATCATCACGTAGTTCCCAGAGACCACCCCGATCGTGAGCGCGTCCTGATGGTGAATCTCGATCCAGGTTTCCCAGGCGATCCCATGCCACAGCCCTGAAAGTTCCATCATCATGGGTCGGTTCAGGATGCGGCCGCCCTGGATCGCCTGCACGTCGAATGGAACCAACCAGAGCTGATCAGGAGCAAGGTCGACGGCCGCTGCGGGCGTCATCGCCTTGGGCTCGGCGGCGCTCCGTGCTACCGGCTCCGTCGTTGGGTCGTCCAGCCACACGGCTTCGCCAGCCAGCAGGGCCTTCGTGGCCAGTGTCCGCTCCACTCCGCGCAGCGGCCGCTCGCCAGTCGCGTCGAGCAACCGGCCTCGACGGCTTTCGACGATGGCGCGCACTCCGATCTCTACCAGCTTGGCGCTGCTGGCGGCGGGCGGTCGGAAATCCTCTCCGCACAGGCCGCTAGCGGCGAGTGCGAGCACGCTGTCGGTCACCGATCGTCCGTCCACGACTGGAATCAAGGCGGGACGCTGCACCTGGATCACGGACTCGGGCACACCCCAGGCCGGTGCCGGGATATCCCAGGACTCGAGATCCAGAAGGGTCGGCAAGGTAAGATGCGCGTGCTGTGAGGTTTCATCCTCGAGTGTGGAATAGCTGGCGATGAAAGGAACGTGACTTAGGGCTCGGTTCACCTGATCGTATCCCGGCAACTCATGCGCAAGATTGGCCTCGATGCAGATCAAAACCTCTATGTAGGATCGTTGGGTTTCCAACAACGGCTCAAGCATGTCGGCCAGGGCTCGAGGGTCATAGGAACGGGTGATGGGCATGTCCATCTGATCGGTCATCTCGGCCAGAGGATCGCGTGCCCACGAGAGCCCGCTCTGCTCCTGGAAACCACCTGTCCAGAGATTCAGGGCCAGGGTCGCCTGGACAACCGCACCTCCAGCCTCGCGGCGCAGGAGTCCGGGGCCAGCGAGCGCAACGGAGGGGCTGAAATTCACGAGGGCTCGCATCAATGTCAGGAGCTGCTCCAGGTCCAGGCCGTGGCGCTGGGCGATTCGCTCGAGCGAGTAGTCACGGGCGAACGACACAGGATCGCGAGCTTCCGGGATCCAGCGGGCGTATTCCTTCATCACCCGCTCTTTGTCGGGGTGTTGGCGCGAAAGCATTTCGGCGAGCCCGATAAGAATGTCCCGCTCCTGACCCGGTTGGCAGGGAATCCAAAGGTCGGCCTTGACGGCGGTCGGACCCTGCCGCGGGCCGATATAGATGGTCGGAGCGTCGCTGAGGTGCGGATCCTCTCTGCGTTCGCCGTGCATCCGCATCTGAGTGACGGGGCTACCGTCGAACTCGAGCAGTTCGAAACCGACCAACAGCAGGGTGCCGCTATGAGCCAGATCGAGCTGGGTCCGTACGTTGCGCGCTTCGCCCAGGAATCCGCCCAGGTGTCGGTCGAGCACGGGCTCGATCCGCAGCGGCACATAGCGTGCGCCAGGCAGGGACTGGACCCAGGATTCGGCGAGCCGCGTGCCCAGCGAAGGCGTGCGGCCGTCGACGACCAGAATGCGTTGCCCTTCACCCCGCGCCAGCAGGCCTTGAATTTGGCCTTGGAGAATTTCGTGGGCGTCATTCCAACTCACGGATTCTCCGGGTTCGCCGGCGTCGGAACGTCGCAGCGGCGACGTCAATCGCTCGGGGTCGAAGACCGCTTGCAGCTGGGACTGTCCGGCAACACAGAGCGCGCCGGCGCTCGCCGCGTGCCAGGAAGTCCCCTGTAAACCCACGGGGAAGTCGTCGACCATACGCACTGCCAAAGAACAGTGATTGGAACAGTCACGACAGACGCTTCGCGAGTATGACGTCAGGCCCGGCCCTCGTAAGTCTCGTTTGCCGAGACGCTGCTCCACATATGCCGCGTATGCTGGAAGATAGTATTCTCCCAAAGGAATCCCGATTCCGGCGGTGGCGAGCATCTGCAACAAACGGCGGCGCGTGATCGTCATGACGACCTCTCAGATATGACAGAGTGCGCAGTCAACCTTGGCGCGGGGATTGCCGCTGGCCAGGTGACAGTCAATGCAACGTTCCATTCCCGTTTCGCCTTCGAAGCTGATGAATGGCCGCGATAAGGGCTGTACAAGGTCCTGAATTTCACCGTGGCAAGCTTCGCACAGGATCCGCCCTGCGATCACGTGCCGGCGGTGCGAAAAGTGGACATGGTCGGCCACCCGGGTCACCCGCTGCCAGAGCAGCGGCTCTCCAGTTGCGAGCAACTCGACGAGAAGCTGTTCCTCTGGGCTCTCACCGAGTGCCTCCTCGTGGCAACCCAGACAGATTTCGCGATCGGGAAGGGTGGCGTGATTCGCGTTCTCGGCTCCAAGGTGGCATTCCGTACAGGCGATTTCTTCCTGGGCTACATGGGTTCGATGCTTGAAGGAGATCGGCTGTTCGGCCTCCGGAGGTGCAGCGCACGCAGCGAAGAACACGAGCGCCGCGCCGATCAAGGCAGGCGTCCGTTGGAGTATCTGGCCCGTAACGATGCCTATCCCACTGCGGATCAGCGGAGCAATTCCGACTCGTAGTCTCTGTTCGGATCCCAAGACCAATGACCTCCCAGGGGTATCCAAATGGACGACAGCGTAGCGTCCTTCGAATGGGGCACTGCCCGCGAACGCACGTGAAGCGCCTACTGTCTGTCCACAACTGAGCGCTGCAACTCACGAGCCCAGAGGGCTTGAACCGTCAACAGGCGCTTGCTGATCGTCTCAGCGATGCAACCGAGGATCGCGCGGCCGAAGGCGGGATCCAGATCGATGAGATTCAAAAGAGCCAGGCGATCGAAGGCCGCGAGTGTCACCGGACCCTGAGCCCGAGCAGCTAAACGAAATCGATACGGCTTCACGAAAGCAGACCAGCCGATCGTTGCCCCTGGTCCCTGCGATTCCACGACCACTTCTTTGATCGTGCCCTGGATCGAGAGGGGCAGACAAAGCTCCATCGTCCCGTCGATGACCGCGTACAAATGGGTTGCTTCCGTTCCAAACTCGAAAAGGCGCTCGCCTCCAGCGAGAGAGTGTTTCACCGCGAGGCTGGCGACGCTCGATACATAGGTAGGGTCAAGATTCTCGAAGAGCTGGCAACTGAGCACGAAGTCCTTCATGTTCCCCCCTATCATGTCGTTAGCTTGAACTCGTCACAGAAACAGACACACTTCGTCGGTCAGCCCTCTCGACTTGATCTCATGCGACGGCATACCCGAGATCTCGAAAGAGCCCCTCCACGGTTGGCTCCACGAAAAACTCACTCGTCGCGGCGATGTCGTGCCGAATACGACGTTCCAGGTCCATCGCCAGCACTTCAACCCGACTCAGAGAGCCCCGATGGAGTTGGTTCATGGTGGGCCTTTGCACGAACTCGATGATGGCACTCTGTTCCTTGCGGACGTGATCTTCGAGGCGCTGAATCAGCAACTCAGGTGAGATCGTTGCAGGTCCCTCGGTCATGCAGGATTCCAGCTTGGCGAAGAAGCGAGGGCCGTCCAGGGCCTGGAGGTGCTCCAGCGTATTCCGGCTCGCAGCGCGTTCTTCTTCCGCGTTCCGGAATCCGAACCAGAGCATCAGGAACATGGAGCCAAAGAGGAGTGTCATCAGGATGGTCAAGATCACTGCTATCATGGTCAATCTCCTTTGCAGAACACCGTACGTTTCGGTTAATGCAAAGGGCGTACCGCGACGCAGAGGCTATGACTTATACAGTTAACTCGATGTATCGAATCGGCCGGACAAAATGGCCGGACATGTTGTCCGGTGTACCGGACTTCGTGTCCGGATGTCCGCATCGCAGCGTGAGCGCTGTCGTGGCTGGGTTGTCAGTGGTCTGTATCGTTCTCGAATGTCACATCCGCCTCACCCGGCGATGATTCGTACCGCTTCAGCATGCGCCTGAGGTTGCGTTCGCTGATCTGGAGAGCCTCTGCGGCACGAACACGGCTTCCGCCGCACTCCTGCAAGACGGCGAGCACGTGCTGGCGCTGAAGTTCACGGAGCGTGAGTGGGACGTCCTTCTCGTCCGTTCGGGCTGGTGCCGGGGATTCCCCGAAAAGAGCGGGTGGCAGGTCCTCGGAATGGAGCACATCGCTGTCCGTGAGCACCATGGCTTGTTCGACCACGTGGATCAACTCCCTGACATTGCCTGGCCAAGCATAGCGCTCCATCACCTCAACGGCTTTCGCGCTGAATCGAGTCGAAAGTGAGAGGCACCTATTGAATCGATTTGTGAAATGCTCGACGAGAAGACCAACGTCTTCCACACGCTCCCTCAGGGGCGGCACACGGATGGTTAATGTAGCGAGACGGAAATAGAGATCCTCGCGGAAGCGACCTCGACGGATAGCATCCTCCAGATCTCGATTCGTGGCCGAGATGACCCGGACGTCCACTGCGATTTCACTGTTGCCGCCCACGCGTCGAAAGCGGCCGGTTTCCAATACGCGCAGGAGCTTGGACTGGGTATCTGGACTGGTTTCCCCGACTTCGTCGAGAAAGAGGGTGCCGCCATGTGCGACTTCGAACAGGCCGTGCTTTCTCCGCGCGGCCCCCGTGAAAGCACCCTGTTCGTGGCCGAAGAGTTCGCTCCTGAGCATCTCTTCGCCCAGCACCGTGCAGTCGACGATCACGAAGGGAGCGTCGTTGCGGAGACTTTGGGCGTGCAGCAGCGTCGCCACCATCTCTTTTCCCACTCCGGTCTCGCCGGTGATCAGGGTGGTGGAGTCCGAGCGGGCGATGCGTGTGATCAACTGACGCAACTCCATAAACGCCGGGCTCGCCCCGATCATGCCGGCACTCACATCGGGAGGTGAGTAACCGTCCTGAAGCACGCGCTGACGTTCCACGAGCGCCATGTGCTGACCCGTCTTCTGGATAGTCAATTCAACCTTGGCGATAGAACAGGGCTTCTCCAGATAATCATGCGCCCCCATGCGAATCGCCTGGATGGCCGTATCGATCGTCCCGTGGCCCGTGAGAACGATGACGCCGGCGGGCGATGAGTCCTCCTGGAGCTGTTTCAGAACCTCGAGGCCGTCCATGTCAGGAAGGCGAAGGTCCAGGAGGATGACTTCGTATGCGGTCTGAGATACGAGCTCCAACGCCTCCTGCCCGGTGGCGGCAGTACTCACCTCGTGGCCCCGGCGAGTAAGCGCCGTTCCGAGTACGCTGCGAAAAGTGTCATCATCATCAACCAGCAGGATCCGGCGGACATTCGGAGCTTCGATCACAGGGCAACCTCCACGTCGCGACGGAAACAGATCTCGAAGCACGAACCGACACCGGGCTGGCTCTCCAGGAGACGAACGTCACCGCCGAAGCGCCGCATGAACGTGCGCGAGAGGAAGAGGCCCAGGCCGGTTCCGCTGGGCTTGTGACTGCGGAAGGGTTCGAAAAGGTGCTTACGGTCCTCGGGGTGAATCCCACACCCAGAGTCCTTGATGAAGACGCGGACCTCATTTCCGTCCTCGATGCTGACATCGATCCTGCCGCCCTCCGATCCACAGGACTGGATCGCATTCACAAGCAGGTTGAGCATGACGTGCTGGATCACTTCGGTGTTGGCGCTGACGATGGGGATCGCGGACGGCGGTTCGAACCGCAACTCGATACCGTCTTCACGAGCCGTCGGCACTACAAGCGAGATAGCCTCGGTCACGTGCGGGACCAGATCGACCGGTTCGACGGTGGGAGGAACCCCACGAGAGAAACTCAAGAACTGTTCCGTGATCCTTCGGCATCGCAGCACTTGTTTGCGAATGATCTCTGCTGCTTCGCGGATATCGGGCAGAAGATCGGGGACGCCGCCATCGTCGTCGGACTCGTCGATGCGTTCGATGACCGTTTCCGCACAGGTGAGCATGGAGGCGAGGGGCGTGTTCACCTCGTGGGAAAACCCCGAAGCGAGGATGCCCAGGGAGACGAGACGTTCGATCTCCGCCAGGCGCTCTTCCTCTTTCACTCGCGCCGTGATGTCCCGCCACAATTCGACTACCTGGATGACTTCGCCCTCGGTGTTGAAGATGGGGGATGCATAGACCTCTTCCACACTTTCCTCTTCCCCGCCGGATGACGGGATGCGGATGATCTCCCGCTGCACCTCACCCGTGGCCACGCAACGGGAAGCAGGACATTCATGCCCCAGTTGACAGCAGGGAAGGGCACCGGCGACGGCGTCACGACATCGACTTCCCTGCAGTTCCGAAGGAGACACGTTCATCCTCCGGGAAAACGACAGGTTGCAGGCCACCACCCGACCTTCCCGATCAAGAACGATCAGCCCGTCGTCCAGGCTGTCCATGACGCTGGCGAGCTGGGCTTCCTGCTCGCGAACCTCGTTGATGAGCGCTGCAACGGAGTGGGCCATCTCGTTGAAATCCACCGCCAGGGTCGCAATGACGTCGTCCCCGCGTTCGGACACTCGTTCAGTCAGGTTCCCGGCGGCGATCGAGCGAGCGACGCGGCTGAATCGTATCAGTCGTTTGAGGATCAGAGAACGAACCAGAAGACCTACTCCAGCCACAAGCAGGAAGGCCAAGACGACCGCAGCCGAGAGGATCGTGGCTCGGTCTTGGTCCATCTGGGCCTGGAGCTGGGAGAGGGAGAGATCGAGCAAAAGCATTCCATTGAAGCGCGCTTGCGAGTCGTGGCATTGATAGCATTCCGGGCGATTTACGATCGGCTGCACCGCACGTAGGATATCCTCTTGGTCGCCTCTGAAGATGACCCAGCGCTCCCGGTTCGCGGGATCTCTCGCATGACATACCAGACAGGTCTGTGAGCTTCGGTCGATCTGTTCGCCGACACGTGAAGTGTTACTCGAGATCCGCACCTCTCCATCGTGATTCACGATCATGATGTCGCGAACCTCGGGATGGGCGGCGACTTCGTGGAGGATCTCCGTCATGAGTGCGTTATCGCGGTGGATCATCTGATGGCGGAGCACAACCTCGAGTATCCGATTCTCGGACTCCACAGCGCGCTTGCGAGCTTCTAAACCGCGATTGAATTGGTTTTGGGACAAGGCGTAGAGACCGATGCTGAGTGGAACGATGATCAGAAGAACGATGCCAATCGCAAGGCGGATCGTCAGGATGTCGACCCACAACCCCAGAATGCGAACCGAATGCGGTTTCGAATCAGAGGTCTGTGGTGTGGCGAGCACGCTGCCCAAGGTTGGTCTCCATTTGCTTCAAACCACGCCACGAATCATCATCTTCATTGTACTTCATGGGCGGGGCCCTGGACCAGACCTCATCTCTAGGGTCCCCAACCGCTTCCGGAATCCTACCAGAACAAAATGGGCAGCGGACTCGAGGCCCAGCGCCAGATCGGAGACTGGATCAAATACTCCAACGAGGAACGACTTCAATCGCTGTTCGCTGACGACAGCACGCCGATGGAAGTCTATAATCGAAGAATGGCGGCATGATCAAGCGCGGGGAATCCACTAAAAATAGGCCGCTGAACTGTCCAAGGAATCGGGTCGCCCTCTGGCTTCTCTCGTCCGGGGAGCCAGCGAACAAGAGCAGCTAACAAGTGCTTTTGCAGTTGAAGTTGGAGTGAGACAACATGAGCACTGGAGGAAGCGAATGTCTGGAAGCGTGAAGGGGACACAAACAGAGAAAAATCTGTTAGTAGCGTTCGCTGGTGAATCTCAAGCTCGAAACCGGTATTCCTACTACTCCGGTGTGGCGAAAAAAGAAGGTATGGTGCCAACTGCTGAGGGTGGACAGGGGGATGTTGCGGATGCGGGCGAACTCGCGCTGGCTCAGGCCGCTTTCATTAAGCTCGGCGAGGATCTTACGGGTTTGAGTGGCATTGCGGGATCTGCGCTTGGGCATGATGATGCCTCCTTTCGGTGGGAGACATTATGCGGGGCGAGGAGTACGGGCGATAGGTGCGGTTGCTTAGACGCTTACAGAAAGAATCCCTGCCGGTGATCTGCAGGCTGAAAGAATACCTGGTGGAATACCGCGAGAAGGCTCTGCCCAAGAGTCCGTTGGGCAAGGCGATCGAATACGCCTTCGGACAGTGGGAATGGCTGGAAACCTATATCCACGACGGCCGGGTTGAGATCGACAACAACGGCTGCGAGCGGGCGATGAAGAAAGTGGCGGTCGGTCGCAAGAACTGGCTGTTCGCCGGCAGCGCCCAGGGTGGGCGCAATGCGGCAACCCTCTACTCGATTATCGAGACTTGTGCTCGCCTTGGGATCAATCCCCACGAATACCTCACCGATGTGCTGGTTCGAGTCGGCACACATCCGCAATCCCGAATCGCGGAGCTCACGCCACGGGGATGGCTGGCGGCTCGAGCCGACGGGGCTTCCTGATACGATTATCCGATGATGATATCTGAGGGTCGGCTCTCGCGGTAGGTGCGGTTGCTTAGACGCTTACGTTGCTTAGACGCTTACGTTCATCCCGCCTCGCCTCCGCTTGCTGGTGTGCCATGAAATGACTGAGCATGGGGAGGCTAGCACGGTGGTCGAAGGGGGAAAAGCGGACGGAGGAGTTAGGAGGTCAGGTAGACGCTACCCACAGGAAACAGCGAGGAGCCTTACCTTATTCATTCGGCAGGTGAATTTTCAGAAGGGACAACAGCTAACGATATGCCCGTTTAAGATCGCCTGTGCTAGCCTTTTCATTAGGAATTGGATGATCATAGAACGGCTCGATGAAAGTATGGATATTCAGTAATGGATCGTCTTCCTCATTATAGATCCAGGCGGCAATCGAGTCTGGATCTGATGTACCCCAGTAGTTGTTTTCAAAATGCTGATCCGTAACAGGCATAAAGGGATAGTCAAAAAATCTAACTGTATATTCAGCATTTCCTCTGAGAATGTGGTTATTATGGAGTTCGAGTCGACCCAATTGAGACATAATAGTTGCAAATCCTCCCCCACTTAGGTCAGTACCAAGAAACTCATTCCCTTCTCCAGATACAACGGCGTAATTCAGCACTTGCAGCTGCTTGTTCCCCCCGACAAGTCGACAACGATTAAGGTTAATAAAACTATTTGTTGTTGCTACGACATGCGGCCCATAACCTGAGTGAACCGTACAATCCTGCACATTCCCATAACAGTCCCCCCCCTCAAACTGTACGGAAATATTGCCTTCATAAAAATTACTGTTCTCGATATGTACATTCTCCACGCCTTGTAAACTTATATGTTTTTGAGCCCATCCGACAAATTCACACATACGTACAGTCACACCTCTCGCTCTCGAACCAGCCAGTACTCCTCTTTCATAACATCTTTCAAACAAACACTCAATAAATTCAGATCCTTGTGTAGCCCAAGTAACAGATCCATGGTAGCAGTCTTTAAGGTGAATATTCTCTACTAAGAGCGACCGACACCACCCATATATACCACTCCTCAGGTTTTCAATAGTCATATTTTTGACTACTAGATTATTATCTGTTCCTCCAACAATCGCAATCGGTCCAGGGTTTCCAAACGGCGGTGCAACCTCAGGCCCGATGATCGTTACACCTCTACCGGAACCAATGAGAGTCAGGTCTTTGTAGTCCACAGCCAAGATCACTTGATCTGTCCAGCCTCCAGCAGGAATCGTGTAGGTATACATCTGATCCCATCTGCCAGGGCCTATAAGGATCGTATCCCCGCTAGCTGCTGCATTTACTGCATCCTGGATACTCACATAATCCCCACTGCCGTCCAATTCAACATGGTAGGAATCAGCAGTAGCAGATAACGCAACAAGCACGAGTAGGGCTAGAGTTGTTCCGGCTGTCGTTTTCATGGATATCTCCGTGATGCCGGGGGAGAGGAGATCCCCCCTCCCCCATTGATTGTGCTACCTCACCAACATCAACCGGTGCGTCTGCACAAAGCTCCCGGCCTTCAAGCGAGCCAGATAAACACCACTGCCTACCTCACGATCGCGTTCATTGCGACCCAGCCAAGTCACCATGTGCTCTCCAGCACTATATACTTGGTTGGCAAGGCGCTTCACTAGCTGCCCGCGAACATCGAAGATCTCAAGCTCCACCATTGTTGCCTCAGCTAAGGTAAACTTGAGTTTTGTCATCGGATTGAACGGGTTCGGGTATGGCTTCCCCATCGCCGTCCTCAAGGTGGTGATCTCATCATCACTCTCGAGTTCATCGGGTTGGCGACCTCCTAGAGCCTTCGTTGCCTGAGCCAAAACCACGGTCTCATGGTCCACATCGGCCACGATCGGCCGGAATGCAAGGCCATAGCTCGAGTGTAACCCAATCCATTCTACGCCATCCACGGACAGCCAGCCACTTAGTCCGTCGTCTCCCGACTGGACGCCGACAGCCGCACCGCCACCCGCACCTTCATTGACGTAGACACTGGCCACAGGCAGCCGGAAGATTACGTAAACGCCACCTGCATCACTACGATATGCACCATCCCACTGGCACTGGCTCCAAGCCGAACTCTGACCATAAATGTCATAGCCGACCTTCACTCCATTGTCGTAGGTCCCAGGATCAGTATTGGCTCCACCAGAAACCACTACTTCAGGGAAGCCTGAGGTTCCGTCGTTATTATACCACTCTACTCCAGTGAGTGCTTTACCATCTTCCAGCGGGACGTAAGCGGCCACACAGCTGGAAGACTCAACGGGGTTCATCCCCACAACACCCATCACTACGTCATTAGTGGCGAATACCGGTGCTGCCAACAGGAGGCAGACCATAACAAATACACTAGTGTGCTTTTTCATCTCATTCCTCCTTTTCAGCTACCAGGGAAGGTTCCGCCACCACCACTGGGGCAGAAATTGTTCTTTTTTTGTATTTGGCCACTCCATGGGCCCGCTGTACCATCAACTGAACTGCGAACCTTGAACTTGTAGAACCCCAACACACATTCTGTCGTGAATTTCAAGACATGCCTATACCCACCCCCAGTGATAGGGGTGACAACTGCCGTAGCATTGCCGATTGAAGGCGACTTATTTCGGGGCGCAGCCCCCGGCACCTCGACATAAGCTGTATCCAGCACCCACTTGCTGCTTACTGCCGTGTCCCAGGTTAGTGTCCATTCAAGAAGCTCGCTGGGAAGGAGTGTATACGTGCGATACAGTGTCCCCGCCAGCACCGCCGGAGACGTACTATCTGTAATCAACACTGGCGACGTCAGTGCAGGCCCCATAGCCGTTATATTTTCAGTCTGAATGTGGCCTCCAGGCCACTCAATTGTGATGCCGACAGTGCCAGAATAGTCACCAAGACCAAAGGTCAGCACATGATCATCTTGGCCTCCACGGCCACTTCCGCCATCCACTTGCTGAACCTGCACCCAGCCAGGGTAGCTTGCCGTTACCTTCGTTCCGATTGCCGAGGCGTTGTTCGCTCCATTAGGCAATAACCTAAGAGATACATAGTGATGCTCTGGGGCATCAGTGCCGTCTTTTGATTTTGCTTGAAAGAAGAAGGCCTGGTTGTCAGGACGACCAAAATAAATATCCAGGTCACCATCAGTCGTGGCGATACCACCACCAGCATTAAAATCGCTAACAACCGCTCCGTCGACACGTCCAACAGAACTGAGACCCACATCAGAAGTCACATCAGCAAATTGTACAACACCAGCGGCAGTGATGTTGTTGAGTAGATGTGGCGTTTCTGCCACAGAACCAGGCAAGAACAATAGGTCCTGCAGGCCATCAAGGTCGCTGTCCAGAACCCTAACCCCAGTTGACACCATGGTCAGCCCAGTAGGGGCCTCGGTGAACTGGCCTGCGTCATTGATAAATATTCTCTGTGCTGTTGCAGTTGGAGCTCCTGCTGAGAATACGGCATCGAGATCGTCGTCGTTGTCGATGTCTACCCAATGAACGCCACTTACCCAATAGAGGCTCGGACTGCCGAACTTGCTCGTAAACCCTTCGGTGAACGTGCCGTCATCCTGGTTTATGTACAAACGCGCCGTCTCATAGGTGTTATAGTCCATGAGGCTTGGCACAAGTAGATCCTGATCACCGTCATCGTCGAAGTCCACCCAAGAGGCACTGACAGTGCCATTTGAGACGGTCGACATGCCTGCGGCATCACTAGAAACGTTAGTGAATTGACCAGTAGTGCTTATATCGTTCCGAAGCAGGTAGTCTACTTCAGGGATGAGGTTCTGTGCCGTGGGGGTCTCGCTCTGACCGCTTATCTGGGCTCGGGTGACGTAGAGGTCTAGGTCGTTGTCGCGATCATAGTCACCCCATACTCCTGCCCATGAGTTGACCGCATAGCTCGAGACTCCAGCTGTGACAGCTACATCTGCAAACTCCCACTGACTATTGCCTGAATTATAGGTGCTACTGTAGACCCCAACTTTGCAAAAATCTCCTGATCAAGCCGCCCGTTCCAACCCCCGCATGATCCGATCGTAGTCCCCCTGCACCGCCTCGTTCCGGCTCATCGTCAGGGTCAGCACACCGTCCGGGCGATGAAGGCGACCCGCCCGCCTGATCGTCCTGTTGCGAACCGTCTCCAGTTTCTCGAACAACCACAAAGCTGCCCGCTTCGGGCTCGTGCCCCGACGACGAGGCTGCGTCCGCATCTGAAGCTCGCGCGTCACGTTGTGCGCCACCAGAGAAGCCAGCATGTAGAACTGGTTGCCGGCCCAGCTACGAGTCGGCACATAGTCCAGCATCGCTGATTCCTTTGCCTCTCCGATGATCCCCTCCTGGCTGCCGCGGCCATGATGGAACAGTAGCACCGACTTCCCCGAGCACCGCTTGTTCGTCATGATCACCTTGTAGCTGCACTCGGTGCTTCGCGGTTCGAACAGATCCAACTGCAACGGACCAGGATGCCGTTTCGCCGACTCCTGCCGCACGAACACGAACCGCATCTCGTGCAGCCACTCCTTGGGCTTCCAGACGGCCTCGAAGTACGACCACGTGGCATCGATCCGATGCCAGCGCCGGCGACCCTCGATCATCCCCTTCAACGCCGGAAGCCGCTCGAACGGAACGGCGACCGTGTATTCCACCTCGAGCTCAGCCATCAGAAGTGCCGTGTTCTCGCCAAAAAACGCACTATCCAGGCGACTTTCGATCACCCGGCCAGAAAGCTTGCGGTCAACAGCCAGGACACACTCGGTGATAAACTCCAGCGAACCGTTGGAGTCATGGACGTTCCCCGAGCGAGGCAACAGGTCGAAGATCTGGCCGGTTTGCGACACCGTACACAGCAGCGGATAGTAGCTTCGATCACCTTTTCGCTTCCGGTTGAAGCCGACGGCGGTGCCCTCGGCATGGCGACGCGTCGACACGACGCTGCCATCGAAGTCGAGCGTGACACGTTGGAGCTTCTCGCCGGACAGGCGATCAAGGATCTCGCGGTTCAACACACCTGCAGGTTCGCGACCGTCGCCATGTCCACTGCGCGAAGACGGCGGCTCAGCGTCGCGGTCGAAGACAATCGCTTCAGGCCGAGTATCCGCAGCACCAGCGGGTCATCGTTGTAGAACTTCACGTCGTCGAGCTTGCGGTAACCGAGGATGATGTGGATCACAAGGACCAGGCCGCTTGCCGAAGTCAGCGTTTGGTCGGTGAAACGGATGATCGGTCAGCCTTCGATCTCCTCGAACTCCCCGATGCGTCGATTCTTCCGCACACGATCATATGGAAAGACCCGGCCGTTCATGGCCACGTAGACGCCATGAGGCAGCGTCTGGGCAAAGGCGATGGCCGCTCCCAGATTGAACAGCCCGTCCGAACTGCCAAATGTATAGGGAATCATGGCCCCCACCAGGATCACGGTCTTGTCGGTGATGGCGTGCCCGAGATGGCGGGCGGTCAATTCCATCGTGTCGGTCCCATGAGTGATCACGATGTGTTCCTCGTCGCAGGTCTGGCAATTCCGCAGAATCATGTCGCGTTCGTCGTCGCCCATTTCCAGCGAGTCGATCATCATCAAGGTCCGCACCTTCACCGGAACCCGACACCGACCCAACGACAGCATCTCCTTCACGTGCGAATCCTGAAACACGAGCGAACCGTCCAACTCGTCGTATTCCTTGTCGAATGTCCCACCGGTCACCAACAGTCTGATCGCCATGCCGCACCTCCACCCCGAAATTTCAATCCATGAGAGAGGTCAGATTGACCCACACGGTCCAGGATTCACGATCGACGTTGTCGAGGCCGGTGGCTTGGGGGGCTGTGGCCTTGTCCCAACGAACACCCCCGAGGGAACCGAGTTGGAAGCCGATGCCTTGGCCCTCTGTGGGCCCGTCGATATGGCCAGAAGGTGACGTGCGATGGCCTTTGCGGAGATGCCAGATGTTGGCGACCGAGAGTTCCCAGCCCCAGGATTCTTCGTCGAAAACACCTCGGGTGTCGTGATCATAGGAATAGTCGCCCGTTTCTTCGTCCCACATGATTCCCGGCTCGATGAGTTGTTCGGCGTAGCCGAAGGAGACCAGGGGGGTCAGGGATGTGGCGAGCCAACCCATGTGCATAGCCTCGAAAGTCTTGCGCAGGGCGGGCGGAAATCCCGTTTGGGCGTGCACCGACCAGCCGTTGACGTGGACCGTGGGAAACGGATCGCTCTGGTCCGCATCGAGATGAACGATCATCTCGTCGCTCTGGTTCAGCACGGACATGCCGTAAGCCAGGCTGAGGCGAACGCCGCCCAGGGGGCCCGAGGCGTAGGTGTCGCCAACGGTGTTCAGAGGCGTCAGGCGAGCCAGGGCGCCGTAGCTTCGTGCCGTGCCCGAGCCGCTCCCGCCATGCCCGTCCTGAAGATATTCGTCCGGTGCCAACTGGTCCTCGAACTCCGTGTGGACATAGCCTGCGGAGATGTCGAACACCTTGCTGAGCCCAGGCGCCGAGCGGCCGCCCATCGACTCGAGAAGGCGAAACAGGCTCACGCCGGCTCCCGCCCGCTCAGCCTTCATCCAGGAATCGAAGGACCCGATCACCTGGCCGCTGTCGTCGGTGGCTTGCTGACTGCCCATGTCGAGGAAGGCGCCCCGAATCGGTCCGCGTGCGAAATAGATGCCGAAGCCCTGGCCGCCCAGCACGGCCCACTCGTCATGCAACCAGATGTCGTCGGCCAGATCGGGAACGAGATGCGACTTCATCTCGGAATACCGCAGCCCCTTCTGGTAGGCGATGTTCGCCGGGTTGGCCCACAGATCTGGATCGCCTCCCCAGTGCGAGGCCACACCGGCACCGCCCATACCTTCGCTCCGCACCGAAGTGTCAAACTGTAGAATGATGGCGCCCGCCCCCGAAACAGCCGACGCCGTTCCGCTTCCAGCGACGACAAGACAAAGAACCGCAGCAATGCGAACAACATGATTCATGGCATATTCCTCAATCGAATGTGGGATCTTGTCCATGGGCGAAGCGATGGATTTTGATATCCTCTTCCTTGGGGAATCGGGATCCAAACACCTGTTCAAGAAACATCATGATGCAAGCGAAGGCGGTCAACTACTTTCCTCCTCCGCCCCTTCGGGTTACACTGGATCGAGCCTTGGGCTCCTCGAGCCTGCCATCCAGGGAGAATTCTTGAACGCCACCATCCACATCGGCGTGAGCGCCTGCCTTCTCGGTGAAAATGTCCGCTACGACGGACAGGTGAAGGACTGTCCGGTCGTCCGGGATGTCCTGGCTCGGCACGCTGTCCTGATACCCGTTTGTCCTGAGACGGGGGCAGGCATGCCAGTGCCGCGAGAGCCCGTGGATCTGTTCGGGGAGTTGTCAGCTCCACGCATGATCGGCGTGGAGAGCGGCCGTGACTGGACCGACGAGATCACCGCCTGGATCGAGGCGACCGTCGCCCGGTTGGTGGCCGATGGCTTGGATGGATTCGTTCTGAAAGCGAGGTCGCCGAGTTGCGGTGTGGAGTCCGCCGCCCTCTATCCCAAGTTGGGAGATTCTCCCCTGCGGGTCGACGGCCTGCTCGCCATGGTGTTGCGAAGGGATCACCCGGAGTTGCCGGTGGTCGAAGACGAGGACCTCGTCGACGACGAAGCCCTCAGCACTTTTCTCGGTCGTGCCCGCGCCTACCGCCGTCAACGGCTAGGTTGAGTAGCCGATCGCCACGGCGATCACCAGGAACACGGCCGACAAGGCCATCAGCAGGCCGAACAGTGGCAGCATGAAGCGTAGCCAGGTGCCGTAGGGAATCTTGGCCAGGGCCAGCATCGACATGAGGATGCCGCTGGTCGGAATGATCGAGTTGGAAAAGCCGTCACCGCAGGTGAAGGCGAACACGGCGGTCTGGCGGGTCAGTCCCAGGATGTCGCTCAAAGGCGCCATCAGCGGCACCGTGACCGCAGCCTGACCCGATCCCGACGGCACCAGCAGATTCAGCCCCGACTCGAAGAAGAGCATGCCGATCGCCGCGACATAACGCGGCACCTCCTGCAGCACCGACGCAGCCGCATGGACAATGGTGTCCATGACCTGTCCCTGACTCAATACCACTTCGATGCCGCGGGCGAATCCCACAACAAGGGCGGCTACGACCATATCGCGCATTCCCTCGACGAAGGCGTCGACCGTATCCTTGAGAGACAGCCGGCCTACGGCGGCCGCGACGATGCCCATCAGCAGGAACCCGCCGGCCATATCGGCCATCCACCAGCCGAACCGGGTTGTGGCCAGGAGGATGAAGGCGAAAATCAGCGTGCAGGAGATGATCATCGCCGTATGGCGCGGACCGTAGGCGTCCAGGCCCCCTGGTTCGGCGATGACGAAGTCGTCTCCGGCCATCAATGATCGCGATGGGTCGGCCTTGATGCAGGCGCCATAACGCAGGACGTAAGCCAAGGCCACCGCGAGCGCGCTGACCAGGAAGATCCAGCGGAACCACAGACCCGAGTAGAGCGGCACTTCGGCGATGCCTTGGGCCACCAGCACGGTGAACGGATTGGTCGTGGCTGCCGCGAAACCCACCTGAGCGGCAACGATGACCAGCGCCAAGCCATAGATGCGATCGTATCCCAGCTTCTTGCTCACCAGCAGGAAGACCGGAACCAGGGGTATGAATTCCTCCCCCATGCCCAGGGTCGATCCGCCGAGAGCCAGAACGGTCATCAACACGATCGTCAACACCGGACCCGAGTTGCCGAATCTCGAAAGCAACTTCTGAAGTCCTGCGGTGATCACACCGGTGCGCTGCAGGATGCCGAACACTCCACCGACGATGAAGATGAAGAAGATGATGTCGGCTTGCTTTTCGAGGCCGCGCGGGATGGCGGTCAGGAAACCGTGGAGACCGACCGGAGCAGCCTTGCCCTCGGGTGTCTCGTTCCGTCCGAGCAAAACTCCATCAAGGGTGATGTGCTTGTCGAGGGCCTCGTAGGTGCCCGGCACGAGCAAAGTGCGTTCGTGGCCTTCGATCTCGACCGTCCGACGCTCGTACTGCCCTGAAGGAATGACGAAAGTGGCCAGGCAACAGACCAAGATGACCCCGGTGAGCAGAACGAAAACATGGGGGATTTGAAGCCTGGAGTTGAACATGAAGAAAGCCTAACCAATTGAGGGGTGGGACGATGTCCTATCGTAGCGCACCGTCATACGACACGCCACCCCGGAGCTTCCTGGTCGAGGACCTTGGTCAATTCGATCTCGTCCCGCACCGGGATGCCGTAATGACCGATCTCTGGCATATCCGGCTTCATTTTGCGGATGGCCTGCATTCCGTTCGGACGGATGACGGTGATCTGGAAACCGCGGCGCTGGAAAAAACGCAGACCATCGATGTTGTCGTTGGTGGTGATCATCCACAACGTCGTGCAGCCTTCGGCCACGGCCGCTTTCTCGACGGCATCGAGCAGGGCTGTTCCCACGCCGCACCACTGGCAAAGGGCGTCGAGGGTGACCAGTTCGCACTCGTGGCCGGTGACCTTGAAAGTCGCGAGGCCGATGCGCTCGTTGCCTTCGGCGCAGATGAACCCCGGCAGATCCGCCGGCTGGTGCACGATGTCGCGGCTGACCACGACGTCGCCCCCGAACAGAAGTTCCGTGCGATCACGGACCCAGTTGCGATCGATGTCGCTGAGATTGGTAACGATCATGATGCCTCCCGGGGCCAAGATGTTCCCTGAACTCCCGGGAGGCAAGTCGGAGGCGTCGAATGGCAGAATCCCACGTCATCTCGTCATGGATCCCATCGCATCGACCTAGCGGAGCAGCACCATCCTTCGCATCCGCACACCGTCGGCAGTGGTGAGACGCGCCAGATAGACTCCCGATGCCACCGAGGCGCCGTGGAGGTCCCTTCCGCGCCAGATCACCGCGTGGGAGCCTGCCTGCAGTTCGGCATCGACCAGCGTAGCCACCCTTCTTCCCGCGATGTCATGCACCGTCAGCACGGCGCGGCCGTGGGACGGCAGCTCGAAGGCGATCCTCGTGCTCGGATTGAACGGGTTGGGAACGTTCCGATCGAGGGCCAGCGCCGCCAGGGGCACCGACTCCACCGGCGTCACACCGCGAGTGTAGGGCAGGCGCCTATCCACCGGGAAGCCGAGCAGGGACTCGAACTCGCCATCCGGCCATCGAATCACCACTGAGTCGAGCACCGTGGAAGTTCCCACACCGAACTCCAGGGTCAGCGACTCCTGACTGAGGAATCCCATACCGCCATTGATCTCGCGCAGGGCCAGGCCGCCGGCGTGGTACACGATCACACGGGCGCCGATCGCGCAGGTGTTCATGCTCGTGTCGGTGAGATCGAGCTGGAACCAGTGGTTGCCAGTCGCGTTCGCCACATCGTTGCGGAACAGCCGATTGGGGCCCCCGCTCATGGTGCTGTAGGTCAGGTCGAGATCGCCGTCATCGTCATAGTCGAACCAGGCCACGCCATTGGTGTTCAGGGTGTCCGCCATCAGGGCGTAGTTGGGCGGTGAGACGTCGCTGAAGGTCCAGCTGCCGGGGGCTGCTCCCGGCACGCCCTCGTTGCGGAACAGGAAGTTGTTCGACCACTCGGGACCAACGTTGGGAAAGTGATTGCCCTGGAACAGGTCAAGGTCGCCGTCGTTGTCGTAATCGGCCCAGCCGCAGCCGGCCCCGTACTGGCTGTCGTTCAGGTTATCCCCGGAATCGGCGGCGATTTCGACGAACGTGCCGCCGAGGTTCCTATAGAGCCGGTTGGGGCCATTGTTGGAGACGTACAGATCGACCCAGCCGTCGTTGTCGAAATCGCCCCAGATAGGTCCCTCGCTGTCAGTGGCGTCGTCGAGGCCGAGGGCCGGAGCGACGTCGGTGAAGACCCATTCGCCCGGAGTGGCCGGACTGGGGCCATCGTTGCGGAAGAGCTTGTTGATGTCTCCGCCGTAGCTCGCGAGGAAGAGGTCGGGATCGCCGTCGTTGTCGTAGTCGGACCAGGCGCAGCCCATGGTGTACTGGGGGTCGTCCACTCCCGAAATCGGGGCGACGTTCACGAAGAGCCAACTGTTGGGGTTCAGGACGTCGTAGCCGTCGTTTCGCCAGAGAAAATTCTCCCCCTTGTTGCAGAGGTAGAGGTCGAGATCGCCGTCCTGGTCGTAGTCGCACCAGGAGCAGGAGCGCCCGCTGCCTCCGTCGTCCAGGCCGGCAGCCGGGGCGATGTCGGTGAACACGCCCCCGCCGTCGTTGCGGAACAGGCTGTTTTCCTGGGGATAGGTATCCACTACCGTCATGTTCGACGTGTAGAGGTCCAGATCGCCGTCGCCGTCGAAGTCGCCCCAGGCCAGGCCCTGGCCGTTCAATGGGTCCTGCATGTTGACCGGCGTGACCTCTGGAAAGATCCAGGCGTCGTCATCAGCTATATCCGGGCCGTCGTTGCGGAACAGGCGGTTGATCGACTCGCCGGGCGAGCTGTAGAGAACCCGATTGGTGATGAACATGTCGTGATCGCCGTCACCGTCCCAGTCGACTGTGCTCATGCCGCGGGAATTGCCGTCGTTGCCGATGCCCGAGCCGTCGGTCGGAGCGATGTCGACCCACGGGTAGGCCGGCACGACGACGACCTGATCGGGCATGGCGTGCACCGGCTCGAGGTTGCCGACAAGATCGAAGGCGCGGGAGGTGAATGCGTAGGTGCCTGACCCAGCCAAGGGCTGAAACACGATTGTCGTATCAGTGGTCGACGAGGCGTACACGACGGCCGGTCCACCATCATGAACATAGGAAAGTTCGATGGCCGCGACGCCGCTCAGAGTATCGACGGCCGCGAACGAGACGTCGAACGGCAGGCCGGGATCTTCCATGGTGATCGGAGCCACCGTTGACACTGGGGTCTCCGCGTCCTGGATCGAACTCAACGAGTCGGACCACGCCGACATCTGGAAGCTCAGGTCGATGGACCGGACCCTGTACCATCCCTCGACCGCATTCGGCAGGCCGGTGAAGGTGGCCTGCGTCGCAGTGATCCAGTTGGTTTCATCCAGGATTGAAGCGAAGTCAGCGTCCGACGCCACCTGGATCTTGTAGGCCACGGCACCGCCGACCGACTCGTCGCTCCACGCGACGGTGTTCGAATCTCCACCAGTGTAGGGCGGTTCTGGGATCAGGGTCGGAACGGGCGGTGCCTGGGCTGTCGCCAGGCTGGAGAATGAGAGCATCAGAGCCGCGGTGATGACGATCGCGCGCCCAAGGACGATCTTGACGGCGGTAGACATGACGGGATCCTCCCGTAACAGTGCAGTGGCCGACGCGGGACTCGGCGGCCTGGGTTCCTTCCGGACAGAGCGTCTCCATCCCACCTGAAGTGTAGTGCAAACGACGCGGGGCGGCCAGCATCAGCTGACCGCCCCTTGTTGTTTTGATCGGGAAGACCGGAAACTAATCCTCGAACGGTTTCGCCAGATATTGGACGGCGTAGGCCAGGGATCCGCGGTAGTCGATCCCCATGTTCAAGACCACCTGATACTCGGCCAGGGCCCGCTCGCGACGCCCCATCAAATCGTAGCAATTACCCAGATAGTTATGAGCCCAGATCATGGATTCGAGCTTTTCGCTGCGACTGACCGTGGCCTCGTTGATGGCGCGCAGGAAGCACGCCTCGGCGCGGCTGTAGTTCTTCTTGTGGAGATTGACCCGCCCCAGGTTCATCCAGGTCATCACTCCATCGCTGAACTCCTGCTGCGCCATGAAGCACCCGTCTTCGACCGCGTCCACCAGCCCCGCCGAAAAGAACTGGTTCGCCAGTTTCTGGTGGATGATCTGGAGGGCCTGCTCCTGGTCGATCTTCCGGTCGAACACGAAGAACCCACCGTGGATCACGTCGTCGTTCAAGCCCTTGATCACGATGGCTTCGGGAGAGGCATCGGCCCCGCCGGGCCTCATGGCCGTGTAGACGGCGGGAACCCGGCCTCCGAGGGCCGGGATCTCGATGTTGTTGCCCACGGTCAGGGTCATCTGGTTGCGGTAGAGGTTGCCGAAGAGCCAGAACGGATCTTCGGATCCGATGCCGCGCAACAAACGGAAGGCCTTGCGATCGGTCTGATCGAAAAGCGTGTGCCCGGGCACGAGAGCCTGGGCCGCCGAGACGTCGGCCGGGATCCACCCGTAGGGTTCGACATGGAACTCGGCATAGCAGTGCACCCCTCCGTCGAACCAGACGTTCGTGATCGTTCTCGCCGGAATGCCGAGCGAACGGCACAACGCGATGAACAGGTGGCTGTACTGGCCGCAGTCCCCCTTCAGGGTGGCGAGGGTTTTCGCGGCCCCACGATCATCCGTGCCCCCCGGCACGAACTCGAGCGATTCGATCATCCAATCGAAGATGGCCCGGGCTTGAAAATAGGGATTCGTCCTGTCGCCGACGATCGCCGCCGCCTTGGCCGCAACGGCGCCTCCCGTTTCGATCCAGGTTTCGTTCCTGGTGTATGTTCGCCAGAGATCCGATTTGCGATCGGTGGCCTCGACCAGCTCGGGGTCCACGTCCGTCTTGCGGATGTGCGCCCGGCCGGTGAAGTCGAACCGGAAGAAGATCTGCTCCTCGCCCGGTTGGGGTTTCACCTTCCAGATCACGATCTTGTTGCCGTGATCCGGGTCGGTCACCACGCGGTCGGGACTCGGAACGATGTTCGACAAGCTGATGGTTTGCTGCCCGAAATCGTCAGGCACCACGAGCAACAACGTCACCTCGGCGTCCGGGGCGACATCCACGACGTGATCGATGATGTACCAGTAGCTGCCCTGAAAAGCCCTCGGTTTGGACAGATCCTCCGCCAGGACGAATCCCGTCGAAAGGATCAGCGCAGCCAGTGCCATGATGATCGTACGCATCCCAACCTCCAATCCTTCCCCCAGCCAGTCCTAACGATAACCGAACAGGACGGTCCCGATGATCAGGACGATCAACAGCAGGCCGACCGTCAACGCCGTAAAGCCGAAGATCTTGAACGCCTTGACCATCGCCTCGGGCATCGGCTCGACCATGTGCTGCTCGAGTTCGCCCTTGGCGACCAGTTCCTCGTATTCGCGCGGACGATCTTCCTTGAACTCCTCCAGGGATATCCGGCCGGTGAAGATGACCGGGTCCATGGGGAACCGGTCCGGTCGGAAATGAGTGTTGAAGAAGTGGATCGTGAAGATGAAGCCCGTCGCGAGCAACGCCTCGTCCGAGTGGATGATCGTGGCGATGTTGATGAACGAGCCCGGCAGGAACCGTGTGAAGAACACCGGGAACCACAGCACCAATCCGGTGAAACCGATCATGGCCACACCCCAGAAGACCGCGAAGTAGTCGAACTTCTCCCAGTAGGTCCAGCGGCCGTACTTGGGGCGCGGTCCCATGTAGAAGAACCACTTGATCGTCTCTGTGAACTCGCGCCCGTCGCGCTTGTTCGGCAACATGCCGTCGGGGTCGGTCAGGAACCCGCCCCAGCCCTTGCCCGACTTCCTTTTCAGGCTAGCCAGATGAAGGAGGTGGCGGATGAAGTAGAAGAACGTGACCAGAGCCGCGAAGCGATGGATCACCCCGGTGCCCTGGAAACCTCCGAGAGCGTGGCTGATGGCCTGGGCCCAGCCGAAGTACGAGAACTTCAACGTCATGCCCGTGACAGCCAGCGACAAGAAGCTGATGATCACCAGGACATGCAGGTAGCGGGGCAATCGCCCGAAGCGGCGGAACTGCTTGGCTGCAGGGTTCCCGCTCGCCCTCAGCTGACGGGAATGCCGCAGCGCCTGGATCGACCTCGGCATCCAGGCCAGGGTATGCAGCCCGAAGAAGGCGAACGTCCCGACCAGCAGCGACGTCATGAAGAGCCACGTCCAGTAGATGAACGGATACTTGTCCTTGTCGTGATGCGTCGCGTGAGTCAGGTAGCCGGCGAAGCGCCGGTGAGAGCTTTCGTGGCACTGGGCGCACGTTCCCACGATGTTGTCGCGGGAAAGCGTCGACGCCGGATTGGACGTCGGCAGAATCGTGTGGGCGCCGTGGCAGTCCTGGCACTTGGCCGTCTCGGTGTAGCCCAGCTTGACAACCTTGCCGTGGAAGGTCTCGAAGTAGCTTTCGGTCACGTCTTCGTGGCAGTGGCCGCATGTGGAAACGATTTCCCGCATGAAGCCACGCACGTTGGTTTCGGTGATCTCATGGGATGAGTGGCAGTCGTCGCACATGGGCAACTGAATGTCGCCCCGAGGCTCGCCGATGAAGTGGATGCTGTTGCGGAACTCCGTCATGATGCCTTCGTGGCACTTGGTACAGGTATCCACGATGTTCGTGCGATGGATCGACGACTCCGGATCCTTCTGTTCGATGATCTCATGGGAGGTGTGGCAGTCGGTGCAGGTCGCCGAGACGACCAGGCCGCTCTTCTGAATCGCCTGGCCGTGCACGCTCATGGCATAGTTCTCGACCATGCCGTGCGTATGGGTTTCCCCCGAACGGATGTCGGCCTGACCTCCCAGCCCATGGCACTCGCCGCACATGTCGGCGATGTTGCTCACGTAGGTGGGCGACTCGGGATCGATGTGCTTCTGGATGTTGTGAGTGCCGTGGCAATCGAGACAGTCGGGCGCGTCCGGATCACCCCGGGCCAGCAGCTTACCGTGGGTGCTTCTGTCGTGCTGCTCGACCTGTTCGGCATGGCAGATGGAGCAATCCACCCGCGGCGCCACCGTGGAGCAGGCACGCTCTAACGAAGGTGTGGCTCCTGTGTGGCATTGGATGCAGGCGACGTTGTCGTGCGCCGATCGGTTGAGAATACCCTCGTGGACAAAAAGATCGCGCTCATCGCCTTCTGAGGTTTCCAGATCCTCCCGACCATGGCAGGCCAGGCACTCCCTGTCAGACACACCCTCATTGTAGTAGACCCGACGCACTTCGTGCGGCTCGTGGCATTCGATGCAGGCGGGAACCTTGTCCGGCTCATGCTCCCAGAGTTCCCCGGCGATCACCTTCTGATGGACCTGCTCGATGCGGCCATGGCACTGCTGACAGGTTCCGGCCACCTTGTCGCGGTGGATCGACGACTCCGGGTCTTCGTGGTCGCGGACGTTGTGGGCAGTATGGCAGTCGATGCAGACCGCCGAAATCGTCAGACCCCGTCGGAACAATCCCTCGCCGTGGATACTCTGCCGGTAGTGGGTCAGGATGCTGTCCTGGGGGATGTTGAACATCCTGGCGACGGGCGCTCCTTCCTTGTGGCAGTTGCCGCACATGATCGGAATGTTGAATCGGTTGACCCGCGAATCCTCTTCCTCTGAACGGAGGATGTCGTGGGCGCCGTGGCAGTCCCAGCAGTGCGGCGCCAGGGCGTTGCCAGCAAGCACTTCTCGACCGTGCAGGCTGGCGTCGTAGATCTCCGAGACGTCATCGTGGCACACGGTGCAATCGACGGATTCAAGTTCTCTGGCGTGCTCATCCTCGAGGCCATCGAGGTCCTGATGGCAGTCGACGCAGGTCATGCCCTCACGTCCGTGAACAGAGGCCTCGAACTTGGTCTGATTCACGAAAAGGGACACGACGCGCTCACCGCTGATCTTGGTGAGCTCGCTGTCGTCGTGACACATCAGGCAATCGTCGATTTCCTGGGCCGCTGCGAAATCACTGCCGAGAACCAGCAGGGCCAACACGGGAAGGAGCAACCGAACGCCGTTCATGATCAACCTCTCTCAAGCATGAATGTGTCTCGAAGCATCGGTTTCGATACTGCGATATCACAACGGTGGCACCCGATCCCCTACCAGTCAACAAGCGTTTTATTGACAATGATTTACGATTTCTATACTCCGATTTCCATGCCCTTCGAGTGTTTCACATCGGGATTCCGGGCCAGAAAAAGGCCCCCGCTGAAGCGGGGGCCTTTTCCGAAGGGATCTTCAGGCTCAGTCATCGAATCACAACCCACGTCCTGGCAACCGAGTGGCGAGTGTTTCCGAGCTTCACGAGGTAGACGCCCGAGGTGAGCGGTCTGCCGGAAGCGTCGTCTTCTCGCCAGATCACATCTTGGGAACCGGCCGACTGGGAGACAGGCAGGCTCCTGACACGACGACCGGCCAGGTCGTAGACATCAAGCCGAGCCTGATCGCCGGTTTCGGCAGTGAAACGAATTCGGGTCCCATCTCCCTGCTTGCTGACCTCGAGGGACAATCCGCCGGAAGAGCCCGCGGACGACATTGTCGCATTGCCGCTTCCTTCTGGCTCCACGGCTGCGAGCGCCCGGGAAATGTCGAGGGCTCCCCACCCGCAGATATTTTCGGGAGCTTGACCCACACCGGGGACTCTTTGGGTCGTCTGCAGCATGGTGATGGCCAGATCGCGCGAAGTCAGGGAGGAATTCTTGTCGAGCAACAGGGCCGCAGCGCCGGCAACATGAGGGGCCGCCATCGAAGTCCCACTCATCAAGGTATAGTCGCGATTTGTTCCACAGGACAAGATATCCACTCCTGGAGCTGCGAGATCCGGTTTGTGACCCAGCCAATCGGGATCAAGGGGCATAATTCCGTCCAACCATGGCGCGTCGGGCACCGGCCCGCGGGACGAGAAGCCGGCAGGACGACCCTCCCGATCCAGAGCGCCGACACCCAGAACCGAAGGGTAGGACCCCGGGACATCAACCGTTTGAGGGGCTGGTCCGTCGTTGCCCACGGCGAAAATGGGAAGGATATCGAGCTCGAGCAGGATCCGGCAGACGTCGACAAGCAGATCCTCTCCTTGGTCATCCAGGCTCCAGGAGCCGCAGATCACTCGGATATCGACTTCGCTCTTCAATTCGGCCAGGAATTCCAGCCCGGCCAGGCACTGCTTGTAGGTTCCTACGCCGTGCTCATCAAGGATCTTGGCGCCCACCCAGGTCGCTCCCGGTGCCACGCCCGTGTCGTTGGGCCAGGGACCGAGGCCATCACCGCCCAGAAGCGTGCCCAGAGTGTGGGTTCCGTGACCGTGGTCGTCGTAGGGCTGCTCCTGGCCCTTGACGGCGTCGAACCAGTGACCTGCGAACTTGCCGGCCAGGGCCGGATGGGAGACATCCACACCCGTGTCCAGATGACCGATCACCACTCCTTTGCCCGTATACCCGGCTGCCCAGCCGTCGGCGGCGCCAACGCCGACAATGTTCCAGGGTGAGGTCTCCCCTTCAGGCCAGTCGGCACTTCCTCGGGACGGTTCGATCAAACGGATGCCGCCGCTGCGGACGAGTTTCTTGATCTTCTTCTTGCGGGCCAGTCTCTGGAGATCAGCGGGTTTGCCCTGAACTTCCATGCAATTGGGAAGCCAATGACGGTCAAGCAGATCGATGGATCCAGGGATCTCGTCGTTCATCTCATCGAGCACGTTGGTCTGCATGCCGAAGGAATGGAATCGGTAGTGTTCGATGCGTTGGGGAATCGGAATTTCCTCGGTCAGCGCCAACAAGGGCGGCGACTCGAGAATAACCAGGCAAGTCAGGATGTCGTTCGGCCGGGCATCAAGCAGATCAAGCGCCAGGGGCCCACTGATGCGATCCCTCAGAAGCGAATCCTCGATGAACGGGTTGGCCGCCGCACTGGCAGCGACAATCAGAATTCCGGCTACCAAGGCACAGGAACAAGCGGATAATCGGTTGCGTTTCACTCTGACAGTCCCCCCGAACTGGTATCGATCCTTATCCGAATCACCAGATCCTAGCACGTCAGAGCCTCAAATGGAATCCCACCGTGATCATAGGTGAAAAACAGGGTTCAGTCGGGGGTGGACATCCGACCATGCTCAGCCCACAGTCGACTCAGCTTTTACCTTGTCCGGGAGACGTTGATGGGCCCTTTTGCACGACTCAGCTTGACCGCACTTCTTCTCGGGTCGTTGCTCGTGAGCGGCGGGTGCGGATTTTGCCTTTCCTGCGGCCCCGAGGCTCGTATTCGCCCGGTCCGCGACGTTGAACTGGATAAGATCGCCGCCTTTATGGTCGGCTCGCACGACAATGCCGAACAGGTGGCCGAGGGCTCCAGCCGACGCGCGATCGACCTTGAGATCGCCAGGATCTGGCGCATGGCGACCGACGGCGTCTGGCTCTATGTCGAACAGGCGGTCCCTTCCGGTCGTGACAGGCCGTTCCTGCAGCGGGTCCAACACCTGACCAGACTGGACGACGACTCCTTCGCCTTCGAGATCTTCGTGCTTCCAGGAGAGTCCCGATTCATCGGCGCCCATGCCGATGTCGGACGATTCGAAGCCCTCACACCCGACTCTCTTTCCCTCAAGGCCGGCTGCGAAATCCGTCTGACCCGCGTCAACTCCTATACCTACGTCGGAGCCACGGACGAAACGACCTGTCCATCGGAATTGCGGGGAGCCCATCACACGACCAACGAGGTCGAGATCAGGCCAGGCCGCCTCGAAACATGGGAACGAGGGTGGGCTGAAGACGGACGACAGATCTGGGGCCCCAAGGCGGGGCCCGTGCTCTTCCGTCGCCTCGTCGATTAGCGGAGCAGCAGCATCTTCCGGAACGCCGTGTCTGCGTCCGCCCTGATGCGGGCAAAGTAGAGTCCGGTGGACACCTCGCGACCATCGTCGTCTCGACCGAACCAGGTCAGCTGGTCGATCCCTGCGGATCTGACCTCGTCGAGCAGGGTCCGGACCCTCTCACCCCGGGCGTCGAAGATCTCGATGGTCACCAGCCCTTCCCGCGGCACCGCGAAAGTCACCGTAGTCGCCGGGTTGAAGGGGTTCGGATGGTTCCCCACGAACAGCTCGATCGGACGTGGGGCCTGGCCATCGTCCACGTCTGTCGGCGGCATGATGCCGAAGTGGGACATGAGATCCATCATCATCACCGAGCGCTGGTACCAGTGGATGCCGTCCTCGTAGAAATCCTCCAGGTCCCAGGGGACCATCACACGGCCGCGTCCTGACGGGTCGGGCTGATAGATGATCGCCGCGTAGGCATACGCGCCCCCCTGGCCAGCTGGATCAAGCCATTCGGCGGCGGCGACGGCCACGCCGTTGGGCGTCAAGGCGTCGAAGGTATCGAGCTTGGGACAGCCCCCGTAGACGATCCATCCTTCGGCGGCGGTGAACGGCGGCGACGTGAGCGTTCTCACGGCCGGCGCCGACTGATTGTCGATGAGCGGACGGATCTCTCCGTCGAACAGATCGGCGCCCAGTTCGAGGGCGGCGAACACACCGGCCGGAGCCGGCTGACGCGCGAGGTCCGACACGACATTGTCGCCGAAGACCATCAGTCCCTTGTCGCCCAGGGCGAGCCAGTCGGACAGCAGTTGAGCGTCTTCCTGGGCCGTTCCGTTCCTCGAATCGGTCAGCAGATTCTCGAATCTGTCTCCGCCCGAATAGGCCAGGACATCGTAGCCGGCAAGGGCCGCCGACGTTGTGCGGAGACCCAAACCGGATTGATCGTCGTCACCGACGACGTAGAGGTCGTAGTACACGCCTGGCGCCGCCAGCACGTGCGCGAGCGTCTCGAACCAACGGTCGTTGGTGGCCTCGTCCACGGCGTCGGCCCAGAGCAGGAGCGGCGGATGCGCCATGGTCGTCACGTCGTGCACCGTCGGCAGAGCCCGGAAAGTGAAGTCTTCGGGATAGGGGGCACCGTCGAACATGGGGGCAGTCGGCGACGAAGCGAAGCCCGTGGTATCCGCCGGCAGCAACGATGTCCTCACATCGCCGGCCAGGTCCGTGCTGGCCGAGAAATGGATCCGCAGGGCATCGCCAGGAAAGAGGAATCCGGCGTCGGGCAGGTCGAACGACCAGCGTCCCAGCAAGGTCACGCCGTCGTAGGTCTGAACCGAGTCACCGATCACGGCGCCCACATCGGGCAGGCCGGCGCTCCGCCAGGGATCGAAAATCGCATTGCGGGTCAACCGGTAATGCATCTCCGGAGGGCCGGTGAGTTCGGCGCCCGGCCTCATCGGGGTCACGTCGACGGTGATCGAATCGCCCGGCGTCACTCCACCGGTATGCAGTCGACCGGCGTCGAATCGAACCGAGGCCGCAGCGGGATCGGCCGGATCGAGCAACGGCGCGAAGCCGTCGAGAGGCAGATCGATGGCCCGGGAGGTCAGCATGGGGCCGTCCTGTCGAAAGACCCTGTAGGACACGTTGTCGAAGTAGGGCGCCGGTGTGACATCATGGGTTTCGATGCCCCAGAGCCAGCCGAGTTCTTTCACTCCGAACGAGATCTGCAGCCTCACAGCACCCGCCGGAGCGAGGTCGGAAATGATGTATTCGCGCCGGGAGTAGCCGGCGTCGCCGTAGTACACCCAGCTGCGATCCTGCCAGCCCGACCAGGCGTCGCCAGTAGCCTCAGTGCTGTAGCGAACTTCCCAGAACCAGAACATCCCTGTCGCGATCGGCATGTGCGGCCAGACCTCGAACGACAGGAGATGACCCGTGTAATCGCCGCCTGGCAGATCGATCGGCGGCGACTGGATCGAATTGTCGAGAAACTCGGTGTCCCCCACAAGACCGCCGGTGGAATTGACCACGAAACCGTTCGGCCCGTAGCAGTACGTGATGCACATCGAGCCTCCGGTGCCCGGAACGACAATGCCATCGTCGATGAATGCGAACTGGGGAGTCCAGTTGGAGTGGCAGAGGTCGGTCTCGTACAGGTCCGGCCAGACCTGGGAGAAGTCGCCGACACCTTGAGGTGTGACCGGCTCCCACAGCAGGGGATCGCCAGGTTCACAGGTTTCCACCGCTTGAATCACAAAACCGGCGCCCTGATCGAACTCGACGGTGATGCGGTCGATCTGCGCTGCGCCACCGCTCTGGTACAGGCAATCGGCGTCGGACCAGGCACCATCCGAGCGCACGCGCCAGCGGAGTTGGACATCGCCACCGTTCTGGTAGTCGGCCGGCGTGACGACGAAGTTCTGGCCGAAGGCCAAATGATCAACCGCGCCGTCACCGCTCCACACGGTGACCCAATCGATCGCGCCGTGATAGGCCAGTTCCAAGGCGTCGTAGCCGGGCTCGAGGTCGTGATTCAACCAGGCCGTGACTCGAACCGTGACCGGGGTCGCCGAGTTGCCGACGGCTCCGGACCATGTCAACTGATCGTCGTAGAGATTGCCGTATCCCCCTTCAGGGTCGGAAGGGGAGCAGGAAATCAGATCTTCCCCGCACCACCAGGCCAGATTGCCGATCAAACCGGGATCGAGATCCCCTGCGCGGTAATCCGAGACATGCCAGTGATTCACACCGCTGACCGAATCGTCGTGTCCGGTCCAGCCCTGTCGATCGGGAACGAAGCCATAAGCATCTTCGAACTTGCCCTCGGTCGTGCCCGGCCCGCCGAAGACCAAGATCGTGTCGGTCTTGGCAACGGACGGAGTTCCACCGAAGTGGATGACCTTGTCCGATGTCGTAATGCGAAGGGGATCGCGGCCACCTCCTGCCTGGGCGACGGAAGCCATCAGGAGCAACATCAACAGAACACGGCGCACCATGACGGTACCTTTCGGGATGTGGGGATGAAGGAATTATATCACAGATTCAAAAGGGATTGGGAGCTGGGACCGGCAGGGGACCACGGCATTCCCGCTCAGGCGACCTCACCTGCAGCCACACCGCTCGCCCAGGCCCACTGGAAATTGTAACCGCCGAGCCATCCGGTGACGTCCACCACTTCGCCGATGAAAAACAAGCCCGGAACGGTCAACGCCTCGAGGGTCTTGGACGACAGCGCGTTCGTGTCGACTCCCCCCACGGTGACTTCGGCCTTGTCATAGCCCCCGGTTCCGATCGGGTGAAGAGTCCATGCCGACACCGTCGCGATCAGACGATCGCGCTCCTTTCGGGTCGACTCTACCCATGGCCGGTCGAACCCATGCCGCTCGCACCAGCGGGAAGCGAACCGCTTCGACCAGAGACGGCCGAGCACCCGGGCAGGCGGTCTGCTTGAGGCCGCCTCGAACTCCGCGACGAGATCCCGATCCGGCAGGAGATCGATGGCGACCGCCGCTCCCGGCGACCAGTAGTTCGAGATCTGCAGCGCGACCGGGCCGCTGATCCCGTGATGGGTCAGCAGCAGGGCGTCGCTGAAGGCCACACCGGCGCACGTCGCGGTGACCGGCAGCGAGTAGCCGCTCAGATCGCGGCAGAGTTCGAGATCGGACCCGTCGAGATCGAGGGGAGCGAGCCCCGGGCGAACCTCGGTCACCTCGAGTCCAAACGAACCGGCGATCCGCAACCCCAGGTCTGTGGCTCCGAGACGGGGCCACGACAGTCCGCCGGTAGCCACGATCACGCTGTCGCAGACGACATCGCCGGCAGCGGTCGATACCGCGAACGACTCACCGCGCCGCTCCACGTGCCGCACATCCGCATCGGTGTGGATTTCCGCTCCCGAGGTCCGGCAACGATCAAGCAAAAGAGCAAGGATAGCCTTGGAGGAATGTCGGCAGAAGAGCTGGCCGTGGTCGCGTTCTTCCCACTCGATGTCGAAGCCCTCGACCAGATCCAGAAAGTCCCGCGGTGTGAAGCGGGCCAGGGCCGATTTCACGAAATGGGGATTGCCGCAAACGAAATTGGCACTGCTCACGTCGAGGTTGGTGAAATTGCACCGGCCGCCGCCGGACACGAGCACCTTGCGGCACGGCGCCTTGTTGCGTTCGAACACGGCGACCGTCCGTCCCCGTCCCGCCGCCGTCGCCGCCGCTGTCAGTCCCGCGGCGCCGCCGCCGATCACGACCACGTCGACACGGGACAGGGGGTCGATCACAGGAACATCCGGTCGATCAGATCGCGGTACGAGCTGGCGATGACTTTGCGGCGGACCTTGAGGGTCGGGGTCATCTCTCCCTTCTCCTGGGTGAAGGGGTTCGCCAGGAGCACGATGCGCTGCACGCGCTCGAAGGGAGCGAGACTCCGGCAGCGTTCGGCGATCCGCTCGTTCATGAACGTGACGACCTCGGGAAGACAGATCAGCTCGTCGTGATCCAGGAAGCGCAACTTCTGGCGCACGGCCCATTCCTTCAGCATTTCGAACGAAGGCACGACTAGGGCACCCAGGAACTTCTGGCTGTCGCCGACCACGGCCAACTGATCCACGTACGGATCCTGACAAAGCAGCAGTTCGACCCTCTGAGGTGCCACGTTCTTGCCGCCCGAAGTGACGATGAGATCCTTGAGACGGTCGGTGATCACGAGATACCCGTCGTCGTCAAGGTGGCCGACGTCGCCGGTCCGGAACCAGTCTCCGAGCATGACTTCGGCGGTGGCCACCGGCTTGTTGAAGTAACCCCTCATGATGTTGGGCCCCCGGGCGAGAACTTCGCCGTCCTTATCGATCCGGATCTCCACGCCGCCGATCGGCCGACCCACTGCACCGAAGCGGAAATGTTCAGGGGTGTTGCAGGTGAGCATGGGCGCCGTCTCGGTCAGACCATAGCCTTCACAGACGAGCAGGCCGGCGGCCATCAGGAATTCGCCCACCTCTTTCGCCAGCGGGGCGCCGCCCGAAGCCATCACGGCCTTGGGTCCACCCATAGCGTCGCGGATCTTGCGCAGGACAAGCCTGTCGGCCACGCCGTGCTTCAGCTTCAGGCCCAGACTGGGGCGGCCCGTCCGGATTTCACCCTGGTAACGTGAGCCTGTCGCCACCGCCCAGTGGAAGAGACGGCGTCGCAGGGGCGGCGCCTTCGCGACCTTCTCGTGGACCATGGAGTAGACCTTGTCGTAGAGGCGCGGCACCGCGGCCATCGCCGTGGGCCGTACCTCCGCCAGGAATTCGGCCACCTGGCGGGGATCGGGTACGAAGGTGTTGGACAGTCCCTGCAGGTAGACGTAGAACGACCAGGACCGTTCGAACACGTGACTCAGCGGCAGGAAGCAAAGGGAGCGATCGGACGACGTGATGTCGAAGCACTCGTCGAGATGGAGGAACTGGTTGACGAAGTTGGCGTGAGCCAGCATCACCCCCTTGGGCTCGCCCGTCGTGCCGGAGGTGTAGATGATGGTCGCGAGATCCTCGACATCGGCCGATGCGGCACGGCGGGCCGATTCCTCGGCGGCGGCGGCATCGCCGAACATCCTGAGCCCACTCAACGACATGTCATCCTCGTGCGTCGGCTCGCCATCGAAGCGCACGATGCGCCGCGGAAGTCCGCAGGCATCCCGAACACGTTCGAGGGATGCCGCGAGCTCCGCCGTTCCCGCAACCGCAATCCCGGCGCCGGCATCCTCGATGATCTGTCTGATCTGGTCGTCAGTCGAGGTGGCGTAGAGCGGAACCGTCACGCCTCGGATCGACTGGATGGCCAGGTCGGCCTGGGTCCATTCGGGGAGGTTGGGCGACAGCAGCGCCACGCGATCGCCCGTCTCGACACCCAGGCGAATCAGTCCGCGGGCGAGCCCCTCGACGATGTCCGCGAATTCCGTGTAGGACGTCTCGCGCCAGAGACCGTCCTGCTTCACTCGCATGGCCTTGGCGTCGCCGTAGCTCCTGGCACGCTCAAGGATCGTCAGGGCGATATTGTTCATGAATGCTCCCGAATCAGGAATGGGCCTTGCCGGTCTCAAGCTTGGGCGGTGTCGCCACGAGGAAGGAATTGAGCAGTGACGGATCGTCTTCGAGATCGACGCCGTCTGGGACGACGCGCAGAATAGGATTGAATTCTTCAATCTCGACGTCGAACCCGGCATCCTTCAGCAGATTCACGTATTGCAGACGATCGGTCTGATCGATGCAATGGCACATGGCGCCGGCCGGCTTGAGAAGTCGGGCCACCTCGGGCAGCAGGGCCCGGACATAGCGCTCGGAATAACGATCAAGCAGCGAACGACTCGCCACCAGATCGACACTGCCAGCCGGAAGCTTTGTGACGACCAGGTCACAGGGAGCCAGGTACTGCATCTTGAAGTGACGCAGGATGCCGAAGAAGGTCATGTCATCATCGAGCGAGAGCAACTCCAGAACATGGCGTTCGGGGACCAGCAGGCGTTCGGCGATTTCCGACGAGAATTCGCGGAGGTTGTGGGCGGTTCTGATCAGGCAGTCGCCGGTCAGCACACGTTCGCGATCGACGAGAACCAGATCGTCGCATCCCGCCAAAAAGAAAATGAGCGGAATCGTCGGTTGCCAGCAGGTGCCGATATCGAGAAAAGTGGCTCCGGCCATGTCGCGTCCGCTTTGCCGGAGCATTTCCACCTGCCGGAGTCCCTGTTCCATGGTCTTGGGGTCGATCTCAGCGGGCGGACTCGAGCAATTCCCGATCAGGTCGGTATCTCGCATCGGTCTCCGCAACAGGGACATCATCCGCCCCCAAGCCCTTTTCCAGTGGCGATCCATCGCTTTCCTCGCATTGTTGGCCACGCCGGGTCATCATCCTGAACGTCCGGCTGCGGCGATTGTCCTGAGTCCACGCCCATTCAGCGCTTCCTCCCTTGCTTATCGTAGCAGATGGTCCCCCAAATGGCCACCCTACGTCCATTCCCGAACCCCGGGATAACGTTGGACGAGTTTGCTCTTATAATGTCAACGAACGAAGGGCCCCGCACGATGTGCAGGGCCCTCGATGTTTCGGCCTTGGAGCGAATCACGATCCCGGAGCGCTCAACAAGAATCCGACGCGCTAGCGCTTTTCCTTGTGGACGGTCGCCTTGCGCAGCACCGGATTGTATTTCTTCATTTCCATCCGGTCCGGCGAGTTGCGAGGATTTTTGGTCGTCGTGTAGACCGACGTGCCGGGTGCCTCGGTGCACTCGAGAATAATAATCTTGCGGGGACCCTTCTTGGCACCAGCCATGGCGTTCTCCTTCTACGGCCGGGGGCTCACCCGGCAAATCTCTTCAATGGCGTCTGACCGGAAGCAGTTGCGGACCCGGAGACAAGGGACCGACAATGGTAACGACTCCCCACTCGCAATGCAAGCCGCTGATGAGTTGAGGACGAGTCTCGATCAGGCCACGTTGAGAATTTTCACCACGACAAAATTCCCTCGATGTGTGAATATTCACCACACAAGGAGCCGGAGTTCGGACACGCTGTTCTCGGAATGTTGTTTATCTCGCTGCCAGGCAATGAGTTGTAATGTCATTTGAGTGGGGTCGATCAAGGCTCGGTTCTTGCGAAAGAAGCCGGGTCATCACCCCGGGAGACGTTCATGATCCGCACCCTCCTCTGCCTTGCCCTTTGTCTGACCGCCGTTCCTGCGCTGGTTTCCGCGGCGACGCCCAACGAACAGACCGAGCGTCAGAGTTCAGTCGCCAAGCGGACTTTCATCCTGGAAGACATCGAGATCCACGGCCTCGAAGGCACTGATAGGGCCAAGGTTCTGGACACACTCGATCTGGACATCGGCGAGACGATGGATCAGTCGACCCTGGTCGAGGCCGTCGCCGCTCTCAAGGCCGCAGGGCTCTTCGAAAGGGTCGACGATTACACCCGCCCCGGATCCGAACGTGGTCGAATCATCCTGGTCCTCGAAATCGTCGACCGCAAACCGCGCGGGTCCGACATCTCCATGCGCATGGGCGCCGGCAACAGCGACAACGACGGCTGGTACTGGATTCCCCTGCAGCTCGATTTCGGCAAGGTCGGGCACGAGAACACGAACTTCGGCGCCCGCTTCGCCTTGGGCTACCGATTCACTGAACTCTCGGCTACCCTGCGGCGAAATTTCGGCCCGCGGCAACGCTCCTGGTGGGGCGTCACGGCAGCCACACGCAATTCGCGGCGCTACTACGTGCTCGACGGCCTTGAAGTGGACCACGGTGTCGGCCGTGACTTCATCGGCCTCGACATCGGACAGCACCTGGCATCACGCTGGACCCTGGTGGCCCAGTTCCGCAAAGAGACAGCCACACCCGATCCGTACGCCCGCTACGCCGACACGTCCGAATTTCGGGGAGTCGATGACGGTGAAAATATTCCTCTGCTCGATCTCCCTGACGATATCCAGGCGGTGATCGGCCGGAGCGAGCGACTGGTGTTCGATGGAGCCCTGGCTTACGACGCCCGGCACCAGCAACAAATCGCATTCAGCCCGACCGGGGGACTCTGGGCCGGCCTGCGTTTCCGCTCGACTCACGAACACGGCACCTCAACTCCAATGGTCAGTCTCGACGTGCGCAGCTACCGGTCGATGCTCGGCGGAGTCATGAGTTGGCGGGCGAGAGGCGCCGTGACCGGTGACGAAGCTCCCTTCTATGACCGACTTTATCTCGGAGGGCTCTACACGGTCCGCGGCGTGCCGTCCCACGGCCTGACCGAACCGGGCGGCGGCACCTGGCTATGGAATTCGTCTCTGGAATTCCGAGCGCCCCTGAGCGGCGATGCGGCCAAGCCGCGTCTGGCGGGTTCCGTATTCGTGGACGTGGGACAAAGTGAAGCTGCGGTTCAACCGGACGGCCGAGACCTGGCAGCCAGCCTGGGGTGGGGACTGCGCTGGCGTCTCTTCGGCATCATCCTGGGGGCCGACCTGGCTGTGCCGGTGACGGGCAGCCCCGTCGAGGAACTCTTTCACGGTAACATGTCCATCGGGTGGAGTTTCTGATGGGGCGGATCGGCACGACCCTCTGCGCCCTGCTCCTGCTGCTGTCGTCCGCGGCGGCCCAGGAATCACCTCGGATCACGTCGGTGACCCCTGTCCGCGAGGGCGAATGGCTCTGCTGCCTGATCCGCACCGAAGGCCTGCCCGGCGCCAGGATGCTGTCGTCCATGGAGAGCGGCCTTCTCTCTTCGATCGAAATCAAATTCGACGTCTTCGACGCCCGACAGCGGCGCGTTTCGGGTCGACAGGTCACGATCGAGCTCATCTACGATCTGTGGGATGAGGTTTTTTCCGTCGACTTCGGACAGTCCGCCCAACGCCTTGCGGACCTGGAAGCGCTTCACTGCTTGCTTCGGGATCCTCCGATGATCCGTATCGCTCCCCTCGGCGATCTGGCGCGGGGCATGCCCCCCTTCGTGCTGCGTGCCGGGTTGATCCTCAATCCCATCGCCTCGAGGGATCGTGACCGCGTCGAAGACGTGATCTCCGGGTCGGGACCGGGATCGGTCGATCGACGCGAGTCCACCTTCGACCTCGGACACCTCATTCGCTTCTTCTATCGGCGAGATGAAATCGAATCCCCTGATGCCGTGCGCTCTCCCATCTTCGAAATCGGAGGACTCGCCGATGCGAACGATTAGGGCCCGCATTTTGGGCGTGATCATGCTGGCGGCGCTGTTGCCGGCGATCCCCCTGTCCCTTGTCTTCAAGGATCTCGTGGACCGCAGCTGGAGCCCCACCTTTCTGGCCGTCGTGGAACAGGGGTTGGATTCGGGTCTCGTGGAAACCCGGGCTTCGATCCAGGTCGAAAAGCAGCGCCTCGACGACGACGTCGACCGGATCTGGAACCCGATGCTGACCGTCGAATGGGATGATGTCGTCGTGCTCGATGAAAAGGGGCAACCCGACTCCACAGCCAAGGTGCCATCCGGGATGATCGCCGTGCAACCCGACGCCGGCGAACCTCCTCTGCTCGTGGACGACTGGTTGTTCACGACCCGCTCCATCTCGGCGAAGCGATCGATCCTGTTCGCCCGCCCGCTGACGACCGCGCTGGGGGTCAGGGCCGAAGAGGTCAAGCAGGCTCGATCCCTGCTTCGCGCCGTTCGCATCGAAACCGAACGCGGCGCCGTGCTCAGGAGCTACATCAAACTCTTTCTTCTGGCCACCGGTCTGAGTCTGATTCTGGCGCTGATCATCGCCGCACTCTTCGCCGAACGTCTGACACGCCCCCTGGTCGCCCTGTCCGACACGGCCCGTCGCGTCGGTGAAGGCGATCTCAACACCCGCGTGACCCATCGAGCCGGCGGCGAAATCGGCGATCTGATCAGCTCGTTCAACGCCATGATCGAGGGCCTGAGCGATCAGCACCGGGAGTTGGCGAAGCTCGAGAAGATGGCTGCCTGGCGAGGCATGGCGCGGATCCTGGCCCACGAGATCAAGAATCCGCTGACTCCCATCCTTTTGGCCGTCCAGGAGGCCCGGCGAAGTGACCCCGGCGACCACGCCGATCATACGAGGATGCTCGATGAATGCGAGACGATCGTGACCGAAGAGGTCGAGGGACTGCGGAACCTCGTGCGCTCGTTCTCCGACTTCGCCCGCATGCCGAAGCCCGACCCCATGGTCGACGACCTCGGTGTCATGCTCGACGACCTCGGGCGCCTGTACGGCGAACGCCTCAAGGTCGCCCGGCCCGAAGGCGAGTTCCTCCGATCACTCGATCATCCGCAGATTCGCAGGGCTCTGATCAATCTGATCGACAACGGCCTGGCGGCCAACAGAAGGGCCGGACGCGATCTTGCTGTGAGTCTGACGTTCAACCGAAGCACCGATCACGACGTCGTCAAGATCATCGATCAGGGCGATGGCATTCCGCCCGAAAACATCGACCGCGTCTTCGAGCCCGACTTCACCACGAGCAGCCAAGGCATGGGGCTCGGATTGCCCATCGTGCTCGGCATCGTCGAAGCGCACGGTGGCTCTCTGGCCATCGCCACGGAACCTGGACACGGCACGACGTTTACCCTGACCCTGCCCCGCCTCGAGGAGGCCTCCCCATGACCCGCATCCTGATCTGCGACGACGAGAAGAACATCCGCCGCACCTTCGGCATGGTCCTGGGGTCCGAGGGACACGTCGTGACCGAGGCCGAATCAGGCGAGGAGGCCCTGCGAATCCTCGCGACCGAGAAGACCGACCTCGTCATCCTCGACGTCCGCCTGCCCGGCATCGACGGCATCGAAACCCTGCGCCGCCTGCGCAGCGATCATCCCGACCTGCCGGTGGTCATGATCTCGGGACACGGCACCATCGCCACTGCGGTGGAAGCCACCCAGCACGGTGCCTTCGATTTTCTCGAGAAGCCATGTTCCCGCGACCGCGTGCTCCTGGCGGTACAGAACGCCTTGAAGGTAAGCCGGCTCGATCGTCAGGTGCGGCAGTTCCGCCACCAGGAACGGAAACGTCACCAGATGATCGGAGAATCACCTTCTCTGCAGGTCATCCGGAAACAGATCGATCTCGCCGCTCCGACGAACGCCCGCATCCTGATCCGCGGCGAGAGCGGCACCGGCAAGGAGCTCGTGGCGCGCGCCGTGCACGAAGCCAGCGAACGCCGCGACGCTCCCTTCGTGCAAGTCAACTGCGCTGCGATTCCCGAAGAGCTCATCGAAAGCGAACTGTTCGGAGCCGTGAAGGGCGCCTACACCGGCTCCACAGTCGACCGCGACGGCAAGTTCCAGCAGGCCCACGGCGGCACGCTCTTCCTGGACGAGATCGCCGACATGAGTCTGCGCGCCCAGGCCAAGGTGTTGAGGGCGCTTGAGGGAGGGGAAGTCGAGAAGGTCGGCGGCTCCGGCGTCCAGATCGTCGATGTGCGCGTCGTGGCGGCCACCAACCGCGACCTCGAGGCTGCCGTGGCATCCGGGGAGTTCCGGGAAGATCTCTTTTTCCGGTTGAACGTGGTGCCGATTTCCGTCCCGCCGTTGCGCGATCGACGCGACGATATCCCCCGCCTCGCCGACCACTTCATGGCCCGATACTGTGAGCAGAACAACCTGCCGCCGCGGACGATGAACAAAGAGGCCAGGACCATGCTGGCAGGGCTGCCCTGGCCCGGAAACGTGCGCGAATTGCACAACGCCATCGAGCGCCTGGCGATCCTCTGCTCCGACCCGATCATCGGCACTGATCAGCTGAAAGCGACAGGACTGCTCGGAGGCACCTCCCTGACCACACCCGGAAACGTCCCTGCGCAGGTCGATCTCACGGACCGGATCCTTCCGGCCACCGCAGCGGCGATTCAAGCGGCCGGGGGACTGGTCGGCGCACGACAAATGTTCGAGGCGGGATGCATCCGCCACACCCTCGACCTGGTCGACGGCAACGTGTCGGCGGCGGCCCGCCTGCTGGGCATCGACCGCACCAACCTCCACAAGAAGATCCAGGCCTTCGGGCTGGAGAGGTGAATGTGATGCGCTACCTGTCATTTCTACTGCTGTTGTCGATCGTTATTTCGACCGGAGCGTTCGCAGACGATCGATTTCCCCACGGGCGCATTCTGGTCGGGATCGACGCCCAGCACAGCCGCCTCAGCGACGACGAGAGCCAGGACCTGGTCCGTTTCGACGCCGACGCCCCCGGCAGCGTCTTCCAGTTCGGCTTCATGGTCGGCCGTGGATTGATGCTGCGGCTGCACGCCACCGGCGCCGAGCACGCCACGACGGTGCCGGACGTCAAGGTTCTACACGCCAGCGTGAGCCTCGACCTGCTGTACCTGTTTCGAGAAGGTCGGGAGCTGCGTCCCTATCTCTGCGGCGGGGTCGGCGGCTCCACCCTCCAATCGACTCGCGACGACCTGACCTTCGACACGACCGGGCCTTCCATGTCCTTCGGCCTCGGCGCCTTCTGGTGGTTCTCCGATCAATTCAGCCTGCACGGCCAGGCCCGGTTCGTCGCCGTCAACTGGAACCAAACCGTCGCCACACTCGAGCGTCCGGACGGCAGCACCGTGACGACCAGGACATGGATCCAGGATTCCGGGGTGGCGGGAACAGCGGCGTTGGGAGTAGCCTTCCGATTCTGAGCGACAACGACCGTCGCATCGAAAGAAAGGCATCCTCCATGACCAGAGTCGTTACGCTGACCGTAACGCTGATGATGGCCGATCTCGAATCCGGCGAGGCGCCATGATCAAGCGACTCGTCACTCGCATCACCGACATCGACGAGACCGAGATCGGGCCCGCCCTGCTCTCGGCACTTTTCTTTTTCACCGTCCTGGGGAGCTATTACATCCTGCGCCCCCTGCGCGAGGACATGGGTCTCGCCGGCGGCGTGCGGAACCTGCCCTGGCTCTATTCGGTCAACCTTCTGGTCATGTTCCTGCTCGCACCCGTGTACGGATGGCTCACGTCCCGTCGACCGCGGCGCACATTCGTGCCGTTCGTCTACCGCTTCTTCCTGGCCAGTTTCATCGCGTTCTACCTGCTGTGGCGAGCTCTTCCCGATTCTGCCGACGTGCACATCGGGCGCGGTTTCTACGTCTGGGTCAGCGTGTTCAACATGTGGGCGGTATCGCTGTTCTGGTCGGTGATGGCGGACCAGTGGGGCTTCGACCGCAGCAAGCGAGTCTTCGGATTCATCGCCGTCGGCGGGACCCTCGGAGCGGCGCTGGGATCGTGGATCACGACGACCCTGATCCACAGCCTGGACCGGGGCATCCTGATCCTCGTGGCGGCGAGCATGCTGGAGATCGTGGCCCGGCTCTCCGGACGACTCGTGCTGTTGGCTGAACGCCAGGAGCGCCGCGGTGACGACCATCGCGGTTCTGTCTGGAGCGGAGTGACCGAGATCATGCGTTCCCGCTACCTGCAGGGCATCGCAGCCTACATTTTCCTGTTCACGGTGACGTCGACGTTTCTCTACTTCACCAAGGCCAAGATCGTTGCCGAGACTGCAGCGGACAGCACCTCTCGCACGGTCCTGTTCGGCAGCATCGATCTCTGGACGAACCTGCTCACTTTGGTTCTGCAGCTTGGATTCGCCCGTTGGCTCTTGTCCCGCGTGGGTGTAGGCTGGACCCTGATCGTGCTGCCGGTCATCACGGTGATCGGGTTCGGATCACTGGCCGTTGCGCCGATCATGCCGGTGCTGGTCATCTTCGAAATGATCCGCCGCGCCGGCAATTACGCCCTGACCCGGCCAGCCCGTGAAACGCTTTACACCGTGGTCCCCCTGGACCAGAAGTACAAGGCGAAGAGCTTCATCGACACCTTCGTCTACCGTGGCGGCGACATGATCGGCGCCTTGACCGAAAAGGCGCTGGCGGGCCTCGCGCTCGGCCTCGCCGGAATCGCCGGAGCCGTCGTCCCGATCGCACTGCTGTGGGGCGGCGTTGGCATGGCCCTGGGAGCTGCACAGCGGCGGCGGGCCCAACCTGAAAGGGAAGACACATGTCCCTCGACCGCAGAGATTTCCTGAAGACGTTCGCCGTAGGCGGCGCCGCCGCCAGTTTGGGCGCCTTGGCGCCCGGTGTGGCGCATGCCGCTTTCACACGGATCAAAACGCCGAATAAACTCCGAATCCTCGTTTTGGGCGGAACCCGGTTTCTCGGACTGCACGCCGTGAAGTACGCCATGGCCAGGGGCCACGACGTGACGCTGTTCAACCGCGGGCAATCGAACCCCCACCTCTTTCCGGATCTGATCAAGCTGCAGGGCGACCGTAACGACAACCTCACGGCGCTCGAAACGGGTGAGTGGGACGCCGTGATCGACACCAGCGGCTACGTTCCCCGCGTGGTGAAACAGTCGGCCGACCTGCTGCGCGGCCGAGTGAAAAGCTATCTGTTCGTGTCGAGCATCTCGGTGTTCAAGGACTTCGGCACCGTGGGCCTGGACGAATCCTCTCCGGTGGGCACTCTCGAGGACGAAACCATCGAGGAAATCACAGGCGAGACCTACGGACCTCTCAAGGCCCTTTGCGAACAGGCCGCCGAACGCAGTATGCCAGGTCGTACCTGGAACCTTCGCCCCGGACTGATCGTCGGCCCCAACGACCGCAGCGACCGATTCACCTACTGGCCGGTCCGCATCAAGCGCGGCGGCGAAGTGCTGGCTCCCGAGGGACGCAACGAGCAGATCCAGGTCGTCGATGTGAGGGATCTCGCCGAGTTCATGATCCACGGCCTTGAACACGAAACCAAGGGTCTGATGAACGCCGTCTCGCCTCCGGGCGAACTCTCGATGGGCGAGTTGCTCGACACCTGTCAAAAGGTTTCGGGATCCGATGCCACGTTCACCTGGGTTCCCGGAGAATTCCTCACCGAACACGACGTTCACCCCTGGAGCGATATGCCCTGCTGGATTCCGACGAGCGTCGAAGCGGGTGTAGGTACGATCCAGGTCAAGCGAGCCCTGAAAGCGGGACTCACGTTCCGGCCGTTGAGCGAAACGGTGCGCGATACGCTGGAATGGTGGGACACGATCGATTCCGAGCGGGCGAATCAGCCGTTGCGCGCTGGGTTGACGGCTGAACGGGAGACAGAAGTGCTGGCGGCGTTTCACGGGTTGAAGTGACCTGACGCCGGATCCGGGACTCGGGACGGGGCTGCCTGTGGTGGCCCCGTCTCGTTGATTAGAGGCCAAGTTCGGTGGAGACTCCAACGAGGGCTCCGAGAACATGCTCGATCACATCCTCGATATCCAGCCCGAGATCGGCAGCTCCCTCCGTGATTTCCTCACGGTTCACCTTGGCCGCGAAGTCCTTCTTCTTCAGCTTCTTCTTCACCGACTTCACTTTCACCTGGGCGATCTGTCGGTCGGGTTGGACCATCGCGCAGGCCATGCAGAACCCGCACAACTCATCCACGGCGAACAGCCATTGCGCACACTCGGTCTCACGTGGCACGCCGGTGTAGGCAGCATGAGACAGAATCGTGCGAACGAACTCTTCTGGGTAACCACGTTCGCGAAGAATCTCGGCGCCCTTCATGGGGTGGTCAGGTGCATCTGGATAAAGCTCGTAGTCGAAATCATGGAGCAGACCAACGGCACTCCAAGAGTCGACGTCGCCCCCGACCCTCTCGGCGCCGGCGCGCATGGCCGCCTCGACGGCGTAGGCGTGCTTGCGCAGCGAGTCGGTCAAGGTGTGCTCGTGAAGAAGAGCCAGAGTCGTCTTGCGATCATAGAGGCTCATCAGAACTCCAGTTCATCGTGGTGATCACGGAGCCAGGCCATGGCGTTGTCGTGTCCCGGACAGACGCGGGCGATCAACGCCTGGAATTGCTTGCCGTGGTTCATGTGGCTCAGGTGGCAGAGCTCGTGGCAGACGATGGCGTCGATCACGAACGCCGGCGCCATCACGATCCGATCGCAGAACGAGAGGGTGCCGCGGGACGAACAACTCCCCCATCGACTCCGGCGCTCCCCCACGATCACCTTCTTCGGATCGAATCCGTGAAGTTCGGCGAATCCGGCCACACGGGCTTCTAGCTCGGTACGCGCCAATCGGCGCAACCAACGTCTCAGGACGGGACGGGGATCCAGCAGGTCGACCACGGGCAGGACGGCCTGCAGGGCATCGTCGGTCAAGGTAATCCGGGCGCGAACCCGTCCCGCCGGCAAGGGCTGCAACTCGAGGCACCGCGGTATCCCCAGAACATGCACGTCCATGCCGCTGATCAATTCGTGTCTTTGTGGTCCGTGCCGCACTCCGTGCTTGTCCACTTGGTCGTCGATCCAGGCAGCATGGTCGCGCAGCGCGTCCTCGACATCACGCAGGGACCATCGCCACGGCAGCACGACCTCGAGGCCGGCCCGGCGGCTGACCTTCAGGTTGAGACGGCGTGCCCGTCGACTGCGGCGCAGTCGGTAACGAACAGGCCTTCCGTGGATCAGGGTGGTTTCAGTGCGTTCAGACATGGTCGGGTCATGATAGTCGGCCACGGGCAGAGGAGCCAGCGGTTGCTTCGATCGCATCACGAAACCGGCAGACATCATGCCAACATCACTCTATATTTCCGGTGGGATTGAAAAGCGATCGCTTCTTCCACCATCTCAATGCGACTCGTCCGGAAGGCATTCCATGACCGACCACCACATGACCCGAGACGAATTCCGCCGTCGCGGCCACGAGATCATCGATTGGATCGCCGACTACTGGGACCGCGTCGAGGAGCTGCCGGTCCTCAGCACCGTCTCACCCGGCGAAGTGGCCGCACAGCTTCCGGCGCATGCCCCCGAGCACGGCGAAAACTGGGACGCCATCCTGCAGGACATCGACAAGATCGTTTTGCCGGGCGTCACCCACTGGCAGTCACCCAACTGGTTCGCCTATTTTCCGGCGAACGTCTCGGGCCCTTCGGTGCTCGGCGAACTGCTCTGCGCCGGCCTGGGGGTCCAGGGCATGCTTTGGTCCACCAGCCCGGCCTGCACCGAGATCGAGACTCGGGTGCTGGACTGGCTCGTGGCCATGCTCGATCTGCCCGAACGCTTCCGAAGCGACGGCCCCGGCGGCGGTGTGATCCAGGACTCGGCCTCGAGCGCCGTCCTCTGCGCCCTGCTCGCCGCCCGGGATTCCCGCGAAGGCGATCCGGTGGCGTACGCCTCGACCCAGACCCATTCATCGATGGAGAAGGCTGCCAGGATCGCCGGACTCGGTGTCGAATGTCTGCGCACCGTCG